>Ga0302140_10002142_pt1 | contig 25761 bp, 47 predicted proteins | sample I_Bog_E1_1_FD_202095 | JGI IMG/M metagenome (GOLD analysis project Ga0302140, IMG submission 202095) | Peat permafrost microbial communities from Stordalen Mire near Abisko, Sweden - I_Bog_E1_1 | ecosystem: Environmental > Terrestrial > Soil > Wetlands > Peat | place: Sweden: Abisko, Stordalen... | reverse complement strand
GACATAGACATGCATCGGACGATCCTTACCATGCGTGGCGCACGACAACCGCAATCGATCACTTTCCTACCGCCGGAAATGAGTAGTTTTGGGCCACCGTTGACACTACCAAGCCACGCCATCCAGAAAGAGATTTGCAATGCGGACCCGACTCCATGTCTGTCAGTTTACCGCGAGAGTTGAATGTCCGCCGGTGGGCAATCCGTTTTGGCTGGCCGACGCTGAATTTCCAGGCCATGGGCGTAAAACGCTCATATCTGTGCGACGCCCAAAACTTCCTTCGGTTCTTGGTTGCCAATGGCACTCACTGAACGGCCCTCGAAAGGCTGAGTAATGCGTCGGCGTTTTGATGCGCAATCTTCTGTCGGTCCTCTGGGGAGACGGGTAGCTGCTTGAGGAAATCGACGGCAGCCGAATAGTTGCCAAACGGGTAGTCAACCGAGAACAGAAGTGATCGGCGCCAAACTCTTGCCACATTCCACTCGCTGCGGCGAAAAACAACAGAATCGCGAAGACTATTGGCTTCCTGTGCAAGGCCCCTCCAGCCAGAAGTACTTAGGGGGATTCAACGGCGTCAAATGATAATGATCCCACGACGACATCGCGAATGGCGACTTTTTGACTTTTTGGCTAAGAGGTGGCGCCGGTACACCATAGCATCAGGTGTGACGGCGCCCCGCTCCACTTCTAGCGCTCTTCAGCGTTAACCTCATTGGCAGCTATCTCAATAAGGGCGGCGACTGCAGTCGGTTGCGACACGTAAATCGCATGGCTTCCTTGACCTCGACGACCTTCGACCCCGCCCGCTTCGACATCGCGCGCTGCGCGTCAGGCGGAATCATCTTGTCTTCCGTCGTCACGAGATAGCAGCTGGGCTTTGTCTTCCAGGCGGGCGTGCTTACCGCGTCACCGAGTGCATTGACACCCCAGGGCACCTCTCGAGGCCGCCGACGTGGCCGCAGCCGTTAAGGTACGCGACCAGCAGATCGCCGCGCTGCAGGCGGAGCTGGCGATATTGCGGGCGACTCGTTGACTGGGGAAGCTCCTTGGTTCGCTCACTCCCCGCTCAATCGTCCCCGCCACCTGTAAGCCTGAAAGTACGTGACTCGCGTGGCTCTAACCGTCAGATTTGCCGGCAAAAAAACTCGCTTGAAGGCGATAGAGAGCGATGGACCCTGATAGATCACCAGCTGCCCTCTGCCATCCGGCGCTGGCGCTCCGCCTCGCGCGCACTTGTGCTGGGTTGCGGCCCGAATGGCGGGAAGGCGGGAAGCGTGCCGCCTCGCTCATAAGTCACGATCACAGTGCCCTTGGCCGTGACCCTGTGATCCACCATCTTTAGTTTCGAGGTAGGTGTACCGTGTCCGAATAACCGTTTGCCCTTTCCGAGCGTCACCGGAAAGGTCATCAGCATCAGCCGGTCGATTAGCCCGGCTGCGAGCAGCCCCGGATAGATGGTGCTCGATCCCTGGATGATGAGATCCGAGCCGCCGCCCTGCTTGAGCGCAGCGACATCGTCGATGCTCTTCAATCTATGGCTGTTCGCCCATTCGAGCGGCTGGTCGCCGCGTGTCAGCACGTACTTGTTCGCGCGGGTGAACGCCTCCCCCATCGCTGCGCCTTCGCCTTCCACATACGGCCAATAGGCGGCGAAGATGTCGTAGGTCCGGCGACCGAGCAACAAGTCGTACTCACCCGCGAAAAGCGCGCCGATCGCATCACCAGCGCCTTCGTCCCAGAGCTTGAATACCCAGCCGCCTTCATCGAAGCCACCGGTAACATCCTCAGTTGGTCCGCCCGGACCCTGCATCACACCATCGAGCGTGAGGAAAGCCCCGCCGATAACGTTACGCATCGGCATGCACCGCGGCTTCGATCGCTTCAATGTCGATCTTATTCATGGCCATCATCGCCGCGAAAGCCCGCTTGGCGACTTCGCCGCCCTTGGCCATCGCTGCGCTCAACGCCTTCGGGGTAATCTGCCACGAAAGGCCCCACTTGTCCTTGCACCAGCCGCACCGGCTCTCCTGCCCGCCGTTCCCGACAATCGCGTTCCAGTGACGGTCAGTTTCTTCCTGGCTGCCGGTCGCGACCGCAAAGCTGAAGGCCTCGGAATGCTTGAACGCCGGGCCACCGTTGACCCCAATGCAGGAAACGCCCAGCACGGCGACCACCAAAACATCACCCTCCTTGCCGTTCGGGTAGTCTCCAGCGGCGCGTCGCACTGCGCCCACAGAACTTCCCGGAAAAATCTGGGCATAGAACCTCGCTGCGTCCACGGCATCGTGGTTGTACCACAGGCACACCGTCGCTTTGGGGATTTGCGCACTCATGTTGATGCTCCTTGTTGACCCACTACACCAAAAGCTGCGTCCTCCGGATCCACGGCGCTAACGACCCAGTCGCCGCCCGGCACCTGATGCGGACCGTTCGATGATCGATAGTCAATGATGTCATTGTTCTCGTACGCCTCGATGAGCGTCACCAGGAGCTGCATCAAAAAACGCCTCTGCCAGGCCGGCACAACTGCAACACCATCTCCGTCGCCGCGCTCGATCTTTTTGTACTACACCTCCTCGCGCCTGTTCTTGTGTTGTCAGTTGGCGTCTTCTCGTTACTGGCCGATGCATCCCTGATGGCCTGATTGCGCTAGAACTCGACCATACCCCTTTAGCCTAACCGCACCCAATCTATGGATTCGAGCACATAAGAGGCGAACAAGAAGTCTCGGATCTCGATAATCCGGCTTTTCGACCAGTCGAGCAGGACAAAATGCGCAGGTTTTTCCATCAGGCCGGTGCTATCAAAGACCAGCATGGCTGGCTGTCCTTCAACGGCGCCGAGGGCGAATCGCCATTTCGTCTCTTCTTCATAGCGCGTGAAATAGAGGCCAATCTTATCGCGCCCTTCCAGTTGGAGCCGGTTAACCAAATCGAGCTTCACGTCATCGGCGAGCATCGCGCGGATTGCGTCGAAATCTCCACTCTGAAACAGATGGACATAAGCGGTGATTTTGCGCCGGTCCGAATCGGACATCAGCGGCAGAGCGGTGTCTTCGGGTGCCCGCGCGAGTAGCCGCAGCGCAGCGCGCCCGCGCTGAAGCGCCGATTTGCCTGCGGCCTGGGAGCACTCGGCGATGCTCGCGATCTCGTCGATCGTGTGACCCAGAACATCCTTAAGAATCACCGTGCAGCGCTGAAGTACAGGCAGCCGCAGAAAAGTCTGAAAGCCGATCGAGACGATGTCAGCCTCCGGTATCGGCGCCGCTTCGACGTATTCGGTGAGCGCGACGACCGTGTTCCGGGACCTTTCGCGCAGAAAGTCAAGGCTCGTATTGTGGGCGATGCGAAACAGCCAGCCCTCCAGATTATCTATTTCGGCGCCTTGGGCTCGCGCGTGAATGGCTTTGACGAGGGTATCCTGCAACACATCCTCTCCACTGATCGCCGATCCCGTCATGCGCGCGCAATAGCGATGCAGGCGTGGTCGGAGCGCTTTTATGAGATCCTCGAATTCGCCGGAGTTCATGGGTCCAGACCTACGGCGCTTCCGCGCTGTGTTTCGCCACTGATTGGACACCGATGCCGATAAGAATCTTCGATAGATTGGCAGGTTGTGAAAGGAATGGCGAGTGACTGCTTTCCAATGTGTGGGTAATTGTCTTGCCACCAATGACGAAGTCAACCGTCGCAATCATGTGATCCTGACCGATCAATGGAACCGCGCGATCTTGTGTCGTGCGGATATAATGGCGAGGCACCCTGCCAAACCTTTCAGCCGTAATCTCCGAAGGCGCCAAGGCGACGGCATTCGATTCGTCGCAATGTAGTTGCGACACCGTTTGCACAAAGTCAGACTCGGACACGTCGCCATAAAACGAAGCTTTGAGCAGGGATCTGTAAGCTTCGTCGGTTGATCCGGGATTGATCCTGGTCGCACCAATAGCGACGGAGTCGCCCACGAACAGCCCAAGCGACTGAGCCGACGACATGGTTTCATGCTGGAGCATTCCGAGCAACGGCATGCCGTTCGGCACCATGAACCCGGCAACATAGACGACCGCGCGAAGCAATTCCGGAACTTGCTCCGCGACCGCCGAAATTGTCATCCCGCCGGCCGAGTGCCCAACCAGTATGACCTTGCCGTCGCTGAGCGAGGCAGCTTGCTTTACCAACGCCACTACCGCTTGCGTCCGCTGCGTCTGCGTGACGCCGGCCACGGGTGAGCGCTCGGCTTCGAACGCTGCGGCGTCGAACGGGCTACGCCTAAGCGACACTGGCACGATCGCATTGACCCCCGCGCCGGGAAGGTCGAGCGTCAACGCCGCGAAGCCGTTGGCTTTGAGTATTGACGTAACTTTGTCCCACGCCGAGTGATTGTGCCAACCGCCGTGAATTAGGACAAAAAACGCTCCGGATGCCGACATCGCTGAACCCTCCAACATCCAATTTCAGGATCTTTAGAACCCGCGCAAGCGCCCGTCCGCCGAGACGAACAAAAGGGTGCGCTCAAATTTCCCGGTTGTCGAAAAATGAACATTTGAACGCCCGAGTCATCGGCGCAAAGAGGCGGCGATCCGCCCCAGCCGCTTGCAAATGCCTCGGCGTTCTTCGGTATCCCGTAAATCACTACCATCCTAGCCATTGCGGTTCTCCTTTGTCACTTGTGTGATGAAAACTTACTTGTGTGTTCAACCTCTCCGGGTTTCGCTAAACACCACCGAGCCCACGATCGAGTCCAAGCTCGCCAGCTCATTGATCTTCGGGAGATAGGCTTTCATGCGGGGATCGCTGCGCATCCTCTCGACCGCTGCGGAGCTCTCCCACTCGGAGTAGATGACGACGCCCGCGCCGTCCTTTGCCGCGATCAACCGGGTCATATTCCAGCCACGGAGCGTTCGGACGACCGTGCCGGTGTTTTGCTTCAACAGCTCGATCAGCGCGTCCATCTTCCCGGGTTTGACCTTCAGCAAATTGATTAAAACAACGGACTCGTCGGACATGGCATATCTCCTTCTATTTCGGACACACCAAGGACGACCCGAAGGGCGGAAACGGATCGCGATGCAGAAGATTTTTTGGAAAACGATCTCGAAGAAACGTGCTTGGCCGAGTGTCACGACGCCAGATCACGAAACCCCATAATTTATAGTCTTTGCAATACGTTGCATGCTTCTATGACGCTATTGTAGAGCCCACGGAAAGCCCTAAAATGGATACCGCCAGAATGCTTGCTGGAAAAAAATCGGGCCACAGCGCAAAAACTCCCTTTCGCCTCCGGCACGGATAAGCCGCTGAAAAGACGAGGCTTCTTGCAACGCTACGCCACACTTACCGTCGGATCTACCCCCAAAAACATTCCGCTTGAGGGCGATGTTCCGAAGAAACCGACTTAACTTCCGTCGCATCAGACACCATCGCTTGGCCCCTTGCTCAGCACTTTCCAGTCCACACAAATCTGCAGGGCTTCCACGAACGAAAGATTCGTGATCAGCTTGATAACCGCGCCGCGGATCGTCGACTCTTGGTCGGTGTCGACGAGACCCGCCTCATGATCGAAGGCGGCCAGCTGCAGCGCGGGGATCAGTACCGAATCGCAATAAACCGCGAAGGAATTTCGCTCCAAGAATTTACGCGCCGCGGCGATGACCTCGCCCGGGTCACCCGACAGCGCCCGTTGAAGGTGATTGATTGTGCTTCGACCAATCCGGACGTAGTCCTTCCAACATTCCCGGTGCGTGAAATGAGCCTCGTCGCCGTGGAAGCGTTCGGTATTTGATGACCTCATGGTGAGCGTTATGAGTAGGTCGGAGGGTTCATTGCAGCGGCGGGCCGCGCGACAATGAGGTGCGCCTTGTTCACTCCCACTCGATTGCCTCCGGCACGGATAAGCAAGGGAAATTACGACACTTCTCGCCGGGGCACGTCGGACTTACCGTCACATCTACCGTCAAAAATTTCCGCTTGAGCGCGATAGACGGCGATCGATGCCGAAAGTATTGAGTTTTTTTGCACGAGCGGGTTCGAGCTCCATGTTCAACGGAAAACGCAGGCAGAGGTATTCGATCACCGTTGGGTCAACGCCTGCGTTCCGGATCAACGCCAGTACGGTACGTGACGTACCGCAGTACGGATTGTGGTAGATCGTGACGGCGACCGTCAGACATGCAGGACCTCGGGTTTAGCTTCCTTCGCCGAAAACAGCACGCGGGCGACGACCAGCGCCGCGAGCGCGCCGACGAATTGAGCCAGAATGAAGAACGGCACATCGACGGGCCGGATTCCAGAGAAGGTGTTAGTCAGCGACCGGGCGACGGTAATGGCCGGATTCGCAAATGAGGTCGAAGCGGTGAACCAGTACGCGGCGCCAATCCAGGCCGCCACCATCCACGGCGCATCCTCGGATCGGCGGTGACCAATCACGACAAGTAGCAAGCCGAATGTCGCCACACCCTCCGCTACCCATTGTGCCGGGCCAGTTCGTACGTGCGCGGACAGCTGCCAGAGTGGTAGTTCAAACATCAAGTGCGCAAGCCACGCTCCAGCACAGCAGCCGAGTGTCTGGATTCCAGAGTAGAGTCCCGCATCCACCCATGACAGGCGACCACGTTTGGCCTCGATCACGGACACCGCCGGGTTGAAATGTGCGCCGCTAATAGGCCCCAACAGCGCGATCAGGGTGGCCAATACGGCTACCGTTGCTGCCGTGTTTGCCAGCAATGCAATGCCCGTGTTTCCTCCGCTAAGACGCTCGGCCATGACGCCAGAACCGACCACCGTTGCGGCCAGCAGAGCGGACCCCAACCCCTCGGCCAGCAATCGACGGGCGATTGACTCATTGTGCATTGCTGTCACTGGCTGGGGTCTTACCGATCGCGTCCAGACGCTCCTTCAGGCGCAATTGATCGAGGCTCGCAAGTGGCAGGCTCAGGAACAACTTGATCCGTGTCTCCATCGCGCGGAAAGCCTGGCGAAATGCGGTCATCTTCTCAACGCCGCTTCCCTCGACAGCGGCGGGATCCGGGATACCCCAATGCGCGGTCATCGGGTGCCCGGGCCACACGGGACAGACTTCACCGGCTGCGTTGTCACAGACCGTGATCACGAAGTCGAAGTGCGGAGCCGTGGGCGCCGCGAACTCGTCCCAACTCTTGCTGCGCAATCCATCGACGGGAAAGTCCAGCTGCTTCAGCAGACTCAGCGCGACGGGATTGACCCGACCGTTCGGGTGGCTTCCGGCACTGTAACCGTGAAATCTCCCTTTCCCGAGCCGGTTCATGATCGACTCGGCCATGATGCTGCGAGCGGAGTTACCCGTGCACAGAAAAAGGACGTTATTAGCTCGCTCGGACATCTGGTGTCCTTAGGTCGATTCGTTAATTCAGAGACTTGACAGAGACTTGGCCATGCCCACTGCAGAGGCTGGACACGATGACCAAAAATCTGCGCTTTCCTTCACGGCAGCGCTGACGGATTGCCGATCCATGACCGCGTAGCGCAAGCACGAAAAAAGACTCGGCGGATCGGTGAGGCACCTTCCTCTAGAACCCACAGCTGCAGTCCTGGAGCGCTCGTCAGATCGGCCGTTGGCAGGCCGTCGCCCTCCAACAGGTCGCGCACTGTCGGCAGGTCCGCTGGACTGCCCGGCCTGATGCGGGCGGAACTATGGGCCACAGCACGTGGCACCAGCGTCGATGGCTGCTGCCTTCGCAGTCGGAATGCAGCAGGCCGACTTCTGGGTAGCGCGTTCAGTCGGAATGACGGATTCGCCGTGGTTGAATACGGCGGTGTCCGTTCCGTACTCAGGAATGCTGCCAAGGGTATGGAAGGTCTCCCAGGCGATGCCGGTCGGATCCGTTACCCAGTATTTATTACTTTTCGCATGGCAACACGCCTGCTCGGTCCTCTCTTGCACAAGCTGTGAGTCGGCCGCCTCCAGCTGCGAGTGCATACCCCGCAACTCCTCATCGGTGTCTAACTGGAAACCGAGGTGATTGACGCCCACCGGCTGGCGCTGTGTCGAGATCGCAAAATTCATGCGTGGATCCTCGAGCATCCATTTGGCGTAGCCGGCCTCGACGCGGGCGGGGGAAGCCCCAAATAGGGTCGAGTAGAATAGTATGCTCCGATCAAGATTCTCCACGGAGACATGGATGTGAAAGCGTTTCATGCGTGTTTCCTCTTGATAATCGAACCTTCAGCCACCGACGCACTGCAAGCCGGGGGGCACTCCTTGTCAGCAAGAACACAACAATTCTCAGTGAGAAATCCGATCAGCTGATTCATGCGTGTGAAGTTCGGCCGGTAATACAGAAATCGGCCCTCTCGGCGCACATCGATCAGGCCAGCCGCCTGCAGCTCTTTCAGATGAAACGACAGCGTCGGAGATGACACATTGAGCTTCTCGCCCAGTTGGGTCGGCGTATAGCCCTCTGGGCCGCGGTTAACCAGTATCCTAAAGATCGCGAGACGCGATTCCTGGGCCAGTGCGGCAAGACTTTTAATGGCATCATTATATTTCACGATTCTAAATATATCGAAGTATTGAAGAAAAGCAAGAGCCTCGCTCACGGGCGGTGAATCTGTTCTCAATGTAGGTGCCGGAACCGGTTCATATGAACCACGCTCGCTGACCCTGTTCACCATTGGCCGGATCAGGCCAACGGACTCGCAGAATGTCGGCGAGTAGCGCAGTCGCGACTGGTGATACTCACGATGGATTTAGAGGCGTGCGCGAAGTTCTGGCTCTTCGAGTACTTTCCGGAGTTGTTCCGGATCGACAGAAATATCTTCCCGCCAATCTCAAGGTACGCGGAGGCGTATAAGATGCCGCAGCGTCAATTGGAAGAGACGTCATGAAAGAGCAAATTCGCGCACTTTTGCAGATGATTTTCAGACCCTGCTGTCGCCAAAAGAGTAGTGATTCGTCAACTGAATGTCGTAAAACTAAGGTGTGCTAATCGGCGCCGCGCGCAGTTGATGGGTCGCTGCGGCAGACTCCAGATTCTCAGATAGAAATTTCGCGTCGACCAAGATCAGCGCGCGGCGCTCGCGTGGACTAACACTAACATTTACGTCAACCATTTTGGTGTCATGGCCAAGCAGAAGATCAGCAGTACCGCGGCCGCGAAGAAGTCCGAGGTCATCGCCACGTTTTGAAGCGTGTTTCGGCTTCTGTGAGTTACATGGTTTGCTCCAGCAAGACCGTAAAAGATCGCTCCAATTACCGCGACCGGCAAAACCCAACCAGCGAGATATAGGCTTCCCAGGCCGGCACTGCCGATCGCGGTATTTGCAAATCCCAGCTCTCTGACGATCAACGTGGCGTCGGGGTCTTTCACTCCCAGGATAGTTTCTGCGGTGTAGCGTGGCTGCACAATCTGACGAAGGCCTGCTATGAACAATCTCACTCCGACAGCCCAGAACACGAACCACTTGCCGACTATGGCGACCGCGAGCACACCGTGGTCTTGGACAAAAACCTCAAGCGCGATCGACGCCATCGGGAAGATCAGCATTAAGACAATCAGCGTTCCGACATACATTCGGTTTGCTCGCTATTAAGAAACAGGTCGCCAGCATCGTCACAGTATTCTGCTGCACAACGGAACGACAGCTTTTTGGCGACGATGTAGGTAGCTCTGATGACGGCTTGGCCGATAATGGCGGTGGCGTCTTTCCCGATAACGGCCGCTCGCAGTTACCTGCAGATCCGCCCCCCCGCCTGCGGTGGACAGTATGCTAAGGTGCAATTGGGTTTTTGCCAGTTTCGCCCTACTTTCCGGGGTTACGGATTTTCGCTGACGGAATCTTTTCGTCTACCACAATTTACCGTCGGCTATGCCGACAAATGATCTCGCTTGGAGCCGATAAACGGCGATGGATGCCGTAGGAGTCGAGGCACTTTCGCAGTTACGCGACCGGAACGGTCCTCGTTGGATCGTGACGCCGTGGTTGTTCCACCGTTCCGCCGTTCCACCGTTAGACCCGCCTACGACAGCGCTGCCTGCCTCAGACCGTCTGTAGACGGGTCACCCACGTTTAGAGCCCGTTGGCAACAGCATCGGAACCCGCGCGCGGTACGCTCCATACTCCGTAGCGTGATTCTTCATGAGATCGCGCTCCTCAAAGAAGATCCCGACAAGAATGTATCCAGTGGTCCCGATCGAGAATAGGAGGTGCCCAACTGACATGTGGGGTGTCGCCCAGAATGCGATTACAAATCCGAGATAGATAGGGTGACGCACAAACCTGTAGAGCGCGCGTTCCGTGAAATTCAGAGGTGTGTAATCCAGCCCGCGCAGCCGCAGGAATACTTGTCGCAGCCCGAACAAATCGAAATGATTGATCATGAAAGTTGAGAGCAACAGTATAAGCCAGCCTGACGCGAATAACGCCAGTAGGAGCGTCTTGAGTATCGGCGATGAAACGGCCCAGACGACTGCAGGGATTGCCTGCCATTTCCAGCAGATGAGGCCGAGCAACAGGCTCGAGATCAGCACGTACGTGCTCCGTTCCGCAACGCGCGGAACTAGTCGGGTCCAGACGACCTTAAAACCCGGTCGAGCCATGACGCTGTGCTGCATGGCAAATAGGCCCAGCAAAATAAGATCTATGGCCATGGCCTGAAGCGTATTGACGCTGGGAATCGAATCTATCGCTTTTGGGACGACGATATTTCCAATGAACCCAATCGCGTAGAGAAATGACGCCAAGAACACAACGTAACAAAATAGCCCATACACTATCGCTACTAAGCCCATAAAGATTCCCCTTGAACTGGATTAACCGATGCCTGCCACCTCTTTGTAATCAGACTTTGTCCCGTTGACCTTTCTGATCTGGCGCGACCGCAGTGGCGACGACAAATTCCCCCGGGACTTGGTAGCCCCGCCCATGTCGCCATGGCGCGATTGCGTCCAGGTAGCGGGCGCGAACCCGCGCTCGGACCTCGTCATCGAAGCGCGACCACGCTAGCGCGACAGGACCGCCGACGAACGCTGCGTCGCAAGCTTCGTCAGCGTCGGAGAAGACCAATGTCGCTGCGATGCGGCTAAATTTTACATCCTCAAACATCACATCCGTACATAGGCGCGCGAGAGCAGCTTGTTCGCCGAGACGAAAGAATAGCGGGCAGACCTCGCTCGCCACTTCGTAATCGACAATCGGAAACATTGCCGACCAACCGCACTTCGATCGTTCACCCCAGACGGCGAGAGATAAGCGACCCCCCGGACGCAATACCCTGTACATCTCGCGCATGGCCTGTTCTGGATCTGGCATGTACATGAGTCCGAGAGCACATAACACGACATCGAAGCTGGAGTCCGGCAGAGCGAGGGTCTCGGCGCCCATCCGCGCAAAGTTGCAGTTCGATAACCTCATTTCGCTCGCTCGCCGTTCGGCAACGTCTATCATCCGTTCCGACAGATCTATGCCCAGGACATGCCCACCCGAACCGACCTCCCGCGCCGCGTCAAAGGACACGAGCCCGGTGCCACAGGCGATATCGAGTACCCGGTCGCCAAGCGCCAGCGCCGCCATTGTCAGTAGAGCACCCCGGGCTTCGGCCAACTGCACTCGCCACAGTGACTCGTAATCGACTGCCGCCAGATCCCATCCATATCGTTGAATCCGTCGCTGCAGCCGTGCGTCCATCGTGTCCTTGCCCCTGCATAACCAAAAGCACCAATGTGTGGATCGGAACTCTTGCACGCCCGGCGAAGTAACGTCCTATCCGCACGTCAGCCGCATTTGCCCGATCGTCCGAGCCTGCCTGCCGAAGCTTCGTACGATTGACCGAGCGTCCGGGATTACTGCTCAACCGTCCCGCTGACCGGTGCCAATGCTGCGAACGACTGGTAAATGTGCGCCGATCCACCCACAATTAGATGCGTCAAGGTCACCACAAAGACAGCCATGATGAGAGAAGACATAGCAGCGGCAGTGCAACGTGTTGAGTCCGTCTTGCAGCGCCGACCGGCCACCGGTATTCATGATGACGCGCCAGCAACTGCGCATTGGCAGACCGGTCTGCGGGTTGTTGCGTCCCATGCCAACGGCACGCAGATGCTAACTGACATGCCAACCGAACTCGGTGGCAGTGGCGATAAAGTCACACCCGGGTGGCTGTTCCGAGCGGGACTTGCATCCTGCCTCACGACTTGCATCGCGATGGACGCCGCGACCGAAGGGATCGGGCTGGCGACGCTTGAGGTGAAGGTGACCAGCCGTTCAGACCTGCGCGGCTTGCTTGGCATGCTGGATGGCACAGGCGTTCCCGTAGGTGCAGGACCGAGAGAAATTCAGATTCACGTACTGATCTCTGCGGCCGGCGTTTCTGCGGAGCGCCTGCGGCTCCTGGTTGAAAATAGCAATCGATGTTCGCCGATCTCCGCTGCTACTCGCGATGCCGTGCCAATCGCATTACGAATCGAAGTGCGTGCTGCGTGATGGATGCACTATCTGAAACCCTTCGCGTCGTGCGATTGGTGGGCGCCATCTTCATTAACGCGAGATTTACGGCGCCATGGTGCTACCAGTCCCCGAGCGCAGATACGGCAGCCCCGCTGCTTGAGCCTGGAGCCGAGCGGGTCGTGATTTTCCATCTCATTACGGAGGGTGATTGCTCTGTCGAGCTTGGCAACGAACCGCCGGTACATCTGAGTGCCGGTGACGTCGTTGTTTTTCCGCAGGGCCATGCGCATCGCATGGCTTCACAGCCAGGATTGCCGCCTGCCACAGGTGGCCGCCTGGATCAGGTACTGGCGCGCCGTCCGCGTCAACTGGTTTATGGCGGTGGTGGCTCGACGACACGCCTGGTTTGCGGTTATTTGGCCTGCGATGCTCGGCTGGCCGGGTTGCTGCTTGCCGGGTTACCAGCACTGGTTCGGGTCAATGTGCGTGGATCAAATGCCGGTATCTGGCTCGAAGCCTCGGTCCGCTATGCTCTGGCCGAAGCCCGTTCACCTCGGCCCGGGGGTGCCGGCGTCTTGGCCAAGCTCGCTGAGGTGCTGTTTATCGAGGTGCTGCGGCTTTACATGAATGAACAAAGCGAGGGTCGAACGGGGTGGCTTGCCGGCGTGGGGGATAGAATTGTCGGGCCAGCGTTGAACGCAATGCACTCACGTCCGGCTCATGCCTGGACATTGGAAGGGTTGGCGCACGATGCCGGAACTTCGAGGTCGGTGCTCGCAGAGCGTTTCCAGCACCTAGTCGGCAGTTCCCCCATGCAGTACCTGACGCAATGGCGGATGCTGCTTGCCGCCAATCTCCTGTGCCGGAGCAACGCACCGCTCGCGCGGATAGCGGAGGACGTGGGTTACCAAACCGATACGGCCTTTAGTCGCGCGTTTCGTCGCGCGTATGGGTCTCCGCCGGCAGCTTGGCGCCGGAGTCGATTGACTCGCAATCACGTTCCTTGAGCTCGATGCTCGCATGAACTCAACACTTGGCCAGTCCCGGCCGATTCGGAGCAGGGCAAGATCAGGTCCTTTGCGTCGCAAACGCCTAATGCGCTTGAGCATCCGATCCGATCGGGTTACAGCCACTTTTGCCCCTTGTTTCGCCGTTTCAATTCGCGGTCACGCGTTGCAAACTAGGGAAGCACCCTGGTCACCCCCACTCAATTGTCTCCGGTGCGTAATCCCGACCAATTTGACCGCTGATTCCGTTTGAATGTGACCGGTCGTTCCGACCGAACGTGACCGCCGATTCTGATGGAAGGTGACCGATTTTCGGCTTCGGCCGGAATCCTCGGTCACGATCCCGGAAAATGGCCGGTCACGTTCGTCCGGAATGAAGCCGAATTTGCGCTGCCCCGACGTCTACGCACAACATCATTGATACGAAGTGTCGGTACGTTAAGCGCCTTAGCCAAAGCATTGGCGGTCATCCCAAGAGGCTTCAGAAAATCTTCCTGTAGCACCTCGCCCGGGGTGTACGGGACGCGATTTGCCGACCACAGGCGGTTCGCTGGCCATGAAGGGATTCGTTCCATGCACTGATGCCTTCATGGTGCAGCGACTTCGCGCGGCCGGCGCCATCATCCTCGCGAAATCGGACATGGCCGAATGGGCCTTCAGTACTTACCTTACGATCAGTTCGATTGCCGGCATCACGCGCAATCCCTATAGCCTTGACCACGTGCCCGCAGGGTCGGGCTGGGTTTCCGGCGATCTCCGTGTCCATGGGTTATACGTACAATGTGCTCCCCGCCGGACTGACATTTTGTCGGCAAAATGTTCGCGTAAGAGCAGGCTACAAAGCATCGGCACGCGCCGTCGAAATTCCCGGCTGAAGTGAACTGCAGCCCCCCCCGGAAAGGTGGAGTCGGCGATCCGACGTTTATTGAACGGCCGGTTTCCGGAAGCTCACGTGAGAAAATTTTTACCGTCAGATTGACCGACAAAAAAGTTTGCTTGAAGTACGCCGTAATATGCAGATGCAGTCAGAAAATAACTCTCTGAATTGACAAAACTTCCACTTAGGGTGCGCCGAACTTACCGTCACATCTACCGCCAAAAAATTCCCGCTTGAGGGCGATAGACGGCGATAGATCCAGATAGTTCACAATGGAAAATGCGAATCCAGGGGCTCTAATCGCATATTGGCGTAAATTTGATGCGTTACTTGATGATATAGTGCATCTTTCTTGATGATAGGGAGAAGACCGTGAGAACCACTGTCACCATCGACGATGAGCTTTTTCAGCGTGCCCTTGAGGTTGCCGACCCAGGGACCGACAGGGCCGACCTGTTTCGGGAGGCCATGAAGGTGTTTGTTCGCGTCCAGGCAGGCAAGCGCTTGGCCGCACTGGGCGGAAAGACACCACGGATGAAATCAGTCCCGCGCCGCAGGCCACTCTAGGCTTCACGTCCAATGAGCCTCGTCCTGGCAGATACCTCGGTTTGGATCGCACATTTCCGCAAGCCTAATCCGGCGCTTCAGACTATGCTTTCGGCCGACCAAGTACTCTGCCATCCCATGGTCTTGATTGAAATCGCATGCGGCACGCCGCCGGCACCGCGGGAACGTACATTGAGCGACTTGAGGCAGCTGCGCTCCGCTAACGTTGCCAGCACAGATGAAACGCTCGCATTGATTGAGCGCGAGCAACTGCAGGATTCGGGCTGCGGTGCCATCGATCTACTACTGCTTGGGTCAGTGCTGGTGACTTCCGACGCCGGGCTTTGGACCCTCGACAAAAACCTCCGAGCTCTCGCCGCGCGCTTCGATATCCTATTCGGCTGAATTCGCTCGCGTGGCGGAGTTTGGTCCGGCGAACCGGCGGATCGGCAATATGAATCGTGGATGCGATCAAAGCGGGCCCCGGCCCGACGCGCCATGGTCGACCGCTTGGCCAGGGGCCCAGCGACGCTCAGCGAGCTGGCCGAGCCGATGGACATGACCTTGACCGCCGTGACGCAGCACCTGCGCATCCTCGAGGCCAGCGGCTTGGTGCACTCCTACAAGCAGGGGCGTACGCGACATTGCCGTCTGCGTATTGCGGCTATGGACCAGGTGACGAAATGGATCGAGGGGCGCAAGGCCCTTTTCGAGAGCCGTCTGGACCGCCTGGGCGAGCTGCTCGCAGAGTATGAGGCGGCAGAGAAGAGGAGGCGACGATGAAAGCCAAACATGCCCTGATCCACGACACCTTCACGCTGGAGCGCCGCTATCCGTCCGCGCCAGCCAAGGTCTACCGGTATTTCTCCGAGGCGGAATACCGCAAGCGCTGGTTCGGTTCCACCGAAGACTGGAGCCAGCGTTCCCACAGCCTCGACTTCCGCGTGGGAGCTCAGTGGAGCATGGCGCGCCGCCGGGCGGCCCCCTTATCACCTACGAAAGCCGCATTTTCGATTTCTTTTAGTTGCGTTGAGTTCGCTGGTCAACGCGGCGGTGGAGCCGGTGCCGGTTTCGCAGATTGCTCCTTGAGGTAACTGGCGAGCCCACCCAATTGCAGCGCTTGAACGCGATCCACGGTAGGTGCGAGATTGCGCAAGTCGTCCGGGGTGTAGCCGCCGGCGCGATACCACAGCGTGATCCGGGTGCCTCCAGCCGTTGTCTGCAGTCGCCATTCCAGGACTCCGGAGAGGCCCATGCCTTGCATTGGGCCTAAGGCGCCGGTCATGCGTAGAAGCGTCGGTGGGTTCACGAATACAACCTGCAAATGCTGTGCCTGGCGGTCTCCGGTGATCTCGCAGAAGCAGCCGCCGGCGCGGGCGTCGATGGTAAATTTGGATTCCTTGCCCCACCAGGAGTGATCCTTGGGCCACCATGAATCGACTTCGTGAACTAACGCATCCCATACGGTCACGGCGTTCACGGGAACGATCGCGGAGTTCTCGATCGTGAACCCGGATGGCGAGGAGTCGACAACGTTTGCTGATGCGGGGGGCGCCGTCGAAGCCGACGAGAGAACCAATAGCACCACGACAAATCGAGGGGATCCAGTCATCATTCACCTAAGCGCAATGGCGCGAGGTCTTTGATCCGGCGAGCCGCGCCAGTTCTTGGCAGAAATGAGGCAAGTCGGGTTAGCCGGCACGCGACACCGTGGAATTGTCACTACGCAGGACATCCAAGCTGACATAGAGGAAGACCAGCGATGATGCCGCGAGCGTCAGATAGTCGCGAACCGTGTGCGATTCGAACAGATCGTGGAACGTGAGCCAGTCAACCACCAGCAGTAGCAAGATCATGGCAACGGTGATTACGCGCTTCGGCATGTCAAAGTGCTCCTTGAACAAGGTTACGAATAAATCCAATAGGATCCGAAGAAAGAGCAGGAACAGACCATACGAGCCGGCGCGCTCGGAAAGTGCCAAGACTTCGCTTCTAAACGTGAGGTACATTTCCCTTCCGAAGTCGCGCCGAAATGCGCGCGGGTAAGCCAAAATCATCAGCGCATACGCCCTGACCATGAAGCGAATTACCAGCGATCGAGCCGTACCAGTCATTAGGGCTTCGGCCTAACGGGGTTCAAGCCTCTGCCCAGTAGCTTCTTGGACTGCGCCGCGGCCACCGCGGCCTCGAGTCGAGCGGCTTCGTATCTAGCCGCTCGAAGACCGATTTCCGTGGCTCGATAATACCGGCGGCGTTCATCATCCAGTTCGCGGTCAGACCGACCGCCACACTCTTCAATGAGGCCGGACTCGAGCATGCGTTTCAGGCAGCCATACAAAGTACCGGGCCCGAGCTTCATGGCCCCACGGGTATCGACTGCAACTTCGCGCATAATGTCGTAGCCGTGTCGCTCTTCAGTAGCCAGCGCCAACAATATATGAAAGACCGCAGGAGACAGCGGTGGCTCCGACTCGATGTGTTTACGATGCGCCATCACTATATCCGTCGCGGATATAGTATCGGGGATTGAATCTTGCGGTCAAGTAAAGGAATCGCCTGTAGGCAGTGCGTGATTTTTTATGGCTACGCTGGCGCCGCGTGGCCAGGGGGATGCCTGCGACCGGCGCCATGCGCCAATGAGTTGCGCCCCGCTTCGAGGTAGGGGTCCGCATATTAACGTCGGAATCGCGATTTAACGGCCTGGATATCGAGGAGGCCGGCGAAGGGGCCAAGATGACCCATTCCGGTCTGTCGCGACCGCCCGCTTCGGAGACCTTCCAGATTCTGACGAAGAGAGGCGAAAGACTGCGTGAGATGTCTGCGCGTTTTCCGTGGCCTAAGAATGTCTGGATGGGAGTCAGCATCGAGGACGCTCGTGTCGTCAATCGGGCAGTCGATCTGGCGTCGGTTCCCGCAGCAGTTCGGTTCCTATCCTGTGAACCACTTATTGGTCCGCTTGAATCACTGCCACCGGAAAATATAGATTGGGTTATCGTCGGTGGTGAGTCCGGGCCTCGATCGCGTGAAATGAAGGCTTCCTGGGTCAAGTCAATACGCCACCAATGCAGAAAGCAGAGAGTTGCGTCTTTCTTCAAGCAGTGGGGCGGTGTTCGAAAGGACCTTACCGGTCGATTAATGGATGGGCGTACCTATGATGAAATGCCTCGTAAGATCGAAGGTCTATCAACAGTAACCGCATAGCAACCTGTGTCACTTTGAGGGTTTATCGCAATCTAACCAACGTGCCAGAGATTGTGGCTATAAATGCTCACTGACGAGGAAGCCGAGAAGCTGAAACGCAAGTTGGCACGCCAGAGGGAGCGTGACTTGGAGCGTGCTGACCGCGACGCACGCGCAAGGGCTGCTGCTTTGCGGAGTGCAAAGAGCCAGAAGAAAGCGAAAGATCGGCAAAAGGCACAGCAGAAAACAGCGTTAGCTGCGGCTGTGGCGGCGGGGAAGATTCCGAGGTCCAAACCAAAAAAGCGAGCGTATTTGCCGTGTTGGGTGGTGCCTTCGAAACGAATCGTCGCAAATTCTAGTGTCGAGGCTGACATCTAACAGGAAAGGAACTGCGTTGTGTTTGTATGAGTTACGTCATAGTTGCCAATGGGACGGCCTCCAGCACGACTCTGCTCGTAGACGACGTGGAGCTGGCGTTGCAGTTCACCGATCATTTCAGTCTCATTCGGCAGCTGATCGCGACTTGCGATGGTTGTTTGCTTGTAGCACCCTTTTTGTACGAGGATTTCAACGTCATTTTTGATGATCTCGCAATCAGCAACGTCGAGTTCGAACTAATCTCTTCGTGCGCTACCCGCATTTTGGACATTGTGCCCGACGAGCGCATCATCAATAGCTACGTCCTGTCCGCCGCTGGCGAGCGTTTCTCGGTCTCGCTTTCCACGGTCGAGTTGTTGCCTGACGGGACAGGGACCTTGATGCGCGTGACCGAGCACGGTGCGTACTTTGACGGCAACCCTGAGGGCCCCAAGATGCGGGTCCACGGCATTGGCGAGCAGCTGTAGCTGCTGGGCCGGGTGTTGCAAAAAGGACCAAAACTGAACCGCTGCTTCAAGGATCCACAATGCCCAAGCTCGTCGCCCGTTGTATCGCCATCTCGTTGGACGGATTCTCCGCCGCCAAGGGTCAAGCGCTCGATGCGCCCTTTGGCAAGGACGGCTTGCGCCTGATGGAGTGGGCCTTTGTCACCAAGTTCTTCGCCCAGATGACTGGTCAAGATGGTGGTGCGGAGGGACTCGACAACGAATTCCTGATCCATTCTTTCGACAATATCGGCGCCACGATCATGGGCCGCAATATGTTCGGCCCGCAGCGCGGCCCCTGGCCCAACGAGGACTGGAAAGGCTGGTGGGGCCCGAACCCGCCCTATCACCACCCTGTCTTCGTGCTCAGCCATCACGAGCACTCGAGCTTCGAAATGGAGGGAGGTACCAGCTTCAGTTTCGTCAAAGATGGCATCGAGTCCGCTCTCAAGCAGGCCTTCGCAGCGGCGAAGGGCATGGACGTTCGCATCGGAGGGGGCGCTTCCACGGTCAGCCAGTATCTGAATGCGGGCCTCGTGGATGAGTTGCATTGCGTGCTGGTACCGATCTTGCTGGGCAGCGGAGAAAGCATCTTTGAGGGATGGAATGGTCTCTCATATAACTACGAGGTAGCCGAGTACATCCCCTCAAAGACCGTCGCTCATGTGCGCATCATCAAGAAGACTAAGTGACGATCGGGTTTATGCCAGTTTTGCCCCATTTTCACTATTCTCTGACAAGCTAGGCAAGCGCCCTGGTCTGCTCACTCCCCACTCAATTGTCTCCGGCACGTATAAGTATCTGAAAAACAATGTTTTCGTGTCAGGGTATTTCAAATTTACCGTCATTTCCACCGAATTCAAGTTTCGCGGAACTCGGGCGACGGGCGCCGACTTGAACTCTATCGAGTGTTGCCCGGTGAGGTCTGCATGGTGCACCGTGGAACCTAATCGGGTGGGCATTCATAGCACTGGGAGCGGGAGTAGATCGGCGCTTTTATTCGCGCCAAAACTACTGTGAATCCCGTCCGAGTCGATCGGGCATCGCACTTGGTGGTCAGCGGCCTGTATCGCGTGACGCGCAATCCGATGTATCTCGGTCTGATCACTGTGCTCACCGGCTGGGCACTCCTCCTGGGCAGTTGCGGCCCCTGGCTCCTGGTCATCGCATTCGAGCGATTCATGGTGGCCTTCCAGATCAAAGCGGAGGAAGCCGCACTCACGGCGCGTTTTGGCAATGACTATGTGGAATACACACATCAGGTGAACCGATGGATCGGGCGTGTGAGCCGCTGACGGGAGCGGTCGCGGGGGCGGTGCGATCAACGCGCTCATCGGCGTGTCGCGGCTATAGGCAAATTCACTCAATTGAACGATCTGGCGATCGAAGTCACGATAGGAGGCGGGTTTCTGCCAGTTTTGCCCAGAAACTCGGGGTTCACGGCAGCGGCCCGGCCGTGCAACAATGGGGTAGCGCCTTGGTCAATCCCACTCGATCGTCGCCGGCACTTGTTAGTACCTGAGATTTTGAGACTTCCACTAAGAGCACGCCAAACTTACCGTCAGATCTACCGCCAAAGGATTCCGCTTGGGCGCGATAGACGGCGATACGTCCCGAAAGGATCGGGCATCCTGGCATCTATCGACACGAATAGCGATCGGCCGATCAGAGGCTACCCAGGACCTCAGTCCATTTCATGGCCGGCGAATATCCCGTCATGGCATCGCGCCCTGCTTCCTGGTCAGACCAGCTCGGCCAAGCACTGCGTCAGCGACATGACTTCCACCTTGGGACGCAGTGTGTATCGCACCGAGCCGGGGTAAACCACTAACAACCGATGTAATTCGAGGTCTTCAATTGCCGCACCCATCGACGGCGTCATCTTCGGCGCGTCTGCCCGCTTTATCTCGATTCCAATACGCCGCCCATTCAGAAACATCAACAGATCGAGTTCTGCGCCTGCCTGCGTTCGCCAGTAATAGGCTTTGGCCTTGGGCACATGAGCGAGAAGCTGCTCAATAATGAACCCCTCCCATGATCCGCCAACTTTCGGGTGCCCATCGAGTTGGCGGCGATCGCCAATGCCGAGCAACGTATGAAGGAGTCCCGAATCCCGAATGTAAACCTTCGGGGATTTGACTAACCGCTTACCGACGTTCTCGAACCAAGGCTCCAGGACACGCACAACAAGCGCCCCGGACAAAGTGTCGAGATGGCGTTTGACGGTCGTATGAGCCTCGCCCAGCGATCGCCCGATCTCCGAACTGTTCCAGATCCCCCCTGAATAGTGGGCGGTCATTGTCCAGAACCTGCGCATGGTGCCCGAGGGCACCTGCACCCCGAGTTGACCCAAATCCCGCTCCAGGAAGGTGCGGATGAAATCCTCGCGCCATGCGGAACTCGCCGCCTCTGTACGCGCCAGAAACGAGCGCGGGAAGCCGCCTCGTAACCACAACCGATTGAGATCCTGGCGATTGATCTCTTCAAGCGCGAATCCGCCCATCTCGACGATGGCAAGCCGGCCCGCGAGAGTTTCGGAACTCTGGCGTAGTAATTCGGGTGATGCGCTGCCCAGAATGAGGAAACGCGCTCTAATCGGCTTGCGGTCCAACAATACCCTGAGGATCGGGAAAAGATCGGGATGACGCTGCACCTCATCAATCACGATCAGTCCGCGCAATTGCTCAAGCGCGGTCATGGGCTCGGACAGGCGGGCCAGGTCGACAGGATTTTCCAGATCGAAGTAAGTGCTCTTCGAGACACCTGCGAGCTGCCGGGCGAGAGTTGTCTTGCCGCACTGACGGGGACCGATCAGCGCTACCGCAGGACTGGCTCTCAGGCCAGCACGCAGCCTCTCCAGGAGCTGTGGTCGCTTAATCATTCCTCGCATAATGAGCAGTAAACGCTCAATATGCAAGATCGATATTAACCCATCACCCCCACTCAATTGTCTCCGGCACTTATAAGTATCTGAAACTCTTCGCCTCTTACTAAGACTGCAACGAACTTACCGCCAGATCTACCGCCAGATAATTCCGCTTGGGGGCGATAGATGCCGAAAGCCCGGAGGTTTATCGGGGGCGATGCGACATTAGTATGCATCGATGATGCAGGAAGCGCGGAGCGCCTGCGCTTGACAGAATATCATAACGTCGTTATGGTTTTCTCATAACTGCGTTACGGAGATTCCATGATGACGATCAGTCAGGGCATGACCTACACTCTCGCCGCCGCGCTCGTGGCCTTGTCGGCCCGGGCGGCATTCGCGCCGCGAGGCGCCGCTCTCGCTTACGGAGTTCCGCTCCCGGAAGGGGCCGCTCCAACCCCCTTCCTCGAAGTGAAAGCGAATCGCGATTTTGTTCTCGCCGGCTTGCTCGTCGTAACTGCATCCGCGAGCCAATCGGTTCTCGCTTGCGCACTTTTCGTTGGAGCGATTGCTCCCGCCGCCGACGCATGGACGGTCTCGCGCCACGGGAAGCTTTCCGGTACCGCCATTCACCTCGGAACCGTGGCATATTTGATCGTAGCCGGTGCCCTCGCCGCCATGGGGCACTGACATGTATTTGGCAACAGTTCTCTTATGCCACGTGCTTGGTGCCATCGGCGTCGGTCCAATCTTCACGCTCCCGCTTCTCGCGAAGACACCCACTGCGTTGCATGCCGTACTCGTCTTGCTTCGCTTCGGCGCAGGCGCGACGCTCGTATCCGGTATTCTCCTCTGGGTCGTGCTCAAACCGGGTCACCCTCTCTGGCTGGAGGCTTCTTCGGCGTTATTTTTTGCTGTGATTGTATTGATTGGGGGTGTGCTCGAACCGGCTATTGACCACAGCTCGGATGAACCGAAGATGCGTGGCCGCGTTCGTTGGGCCGGCATCACCTCATCGATGCTCGTTCTCTGCATTGCCGCTCTCATGGTGCTGCGGCCGGGTGAGCCGTGACAACCGCCTCGACATCACAACAAAAAGTTCGTGGAACGTCTCGCGAACATATTATTGACGTGAGCCGGGTCATTATCGAGGACGAAGGTCTTGAGCGTCTCACGATCCGTCGGATCGCCGAGACGATCAATCGAACTCAACCGGCGGTGTACCAGCACTTCGCCAGCAAAGACGAGATCCTCGCTGCAGTGGTTGTGGAGGGCTTTGTCGCCCTGGTCGGGAGCTTGAAGCGCGCCGAGAAAGGGGGGAAACGGTCGCTTACTGCGATCGCTAGCGCATATGTTCGTTTTGGACTGGAACGGCCCAAACTTTACGAGGTCATGTTCGTGGCGCCGCCTGTCATTGCTTTCGCTGTATCCGATACGCCGATTCCGGCACAAATCGCTTTTCAAATTTTTGCAAATGCGGTCGCAGAATCCGGCCGTGACCCGACCCAAGTCCGCACTGTAACCGAAGTAGTGTGGGGGGCTCTCCACGGATTGGTTATGTTATCGATCACAAAGCGCTTGCGGCCGGGTCGAGCTTTGCACCGCGCCCGACTTGAACAACTCACGGCGGTAATCGTCGCGATGACGGAGCCAACGTAGGCCTAAGTGACAACGGAGGTGAGCAAGGTGAGCACTCTACATCCAGGTTCAAAGGAGACGGCAAAAGATATGCGTGTTCTAATCGTTGGCCGGATCCCGGAGACCGTGGACTATAGCGATCCGGCTCTACCGCCGGGCTTGAACGCAGAGAAAATTTATGCCGGCATCGACGTCGCGGCAGCCAAGATCGCGGAGAAAGGCTGGCTTGGGGATATCTGCAACATCGCACCGGACGACGACGGTATCGCCAGGCTCGAGAAGCAACTGGCGAGCACGGCCCACGACTGCGTGGTCGTTGGCGGCGGCCTGCGGCTACCGCCCAAGGGTCGTTGATGTTCGAGAAAGTCGCCAATAGCAGTCACAAGGCCGCACCCGGTGCCGCTATCGCTTTGAACACGCGTCCGGAGGACACGGCCGAGGCCGCAGCCCGCTGGGTGTAGGAAAGTCTCGCGTCGGTCGTAGGCTAAATGATTTATGCCCGGCGGACTCCCAACTTCCTCCACCCGAGGCCGGGGGCAAAATCGCGAAGGCCACCCCCTCGGCGTGCGAGGTCCACCGCGATTGGATCGAAAGCCAAGTCGTGCTCGGGCTCAACGCCACGAGCATCTACCAGTGTTGATGGCTGTTGAGACTGAGACCCGCCCCGGGGTCTGAGGACGGTTAGCGTAGGTGCCATGGTTTTTTCCAGTTTTACCCCCAATCTCCCGCGCTTGGAGGCGATAGAAGGCGATTGATCGCGAAAGCCTCGCGCGCCTCGCATCACGAAGCTGGTTGCGTGCAATTCTCTGTATGACGCAGCTGCCGATGGTGCCGAAAACGGATGCGGATCAGCGGCCGACAATTACGTCAATTCCTGACAAGACGAGTTCCAATTGACGCCTTGGTATTTTCCCCACCCGCTCGACAAGCTGGCGTTTATCCAGGGCAACTATCAGCGACACATTCGCAACAGAGTCTTTCGGCAAGCTGGTCGCTGCGGCGGACAACAGGACATTCCCCGGCGCACGCTCCCATTTGAGATTGCTCGTCAGCGGCACGCAGACGACCGTGCCGATCCGACTGATATTCAGCGCATCGCATTGCACAACCACCACGGAACGTCGATAGCCCGGTTCCGAACCCACCGGTTCGCCGAGATCAGCCCACCAGGTTTCGCCTTGCCCGATCACCACTCGGTGTTTTTCAAGACCCTTCGCGCGGCTGCAACGCTAAATGCGTCAGGCTTAGGACCTACGTCCCTCACCACATCGTTCATCCGCTCGGTGACGCGGTCCGGCGCATGTGTTCCGATGAATTCTCCGAGCGCCCGGCTGTAAATCTCGCTCCTGGAGCTCTTCAACCGCTTGGCGAGCGCCTCGGCCTCGGCAAAAACGTCATCAGGAATGGAGACAGCTACTTTCATACCTTTAGTATTACCGATGCAAGCGACTGCTGTCAATCGCATGAATCTCGGTAAACGGGGCTCTTGACACGCTGAACCCACAGTCGTCAGGCGATGACGAACCGACCGACGTCATTGGCTAAGGAAGCGAGAAATTTGCTCCGGTTGGGATGTGAATCGGTGATATTTGGTGGAAGTTCATCCATGTAGCTGAAGTGCCCAGCCTCTTGGTCGAGACAGATGTCGATAGGCCCTTGCAATGAGAGCACTTCCTTTAGGAACTGCGCTTGAGCGGGTGGGGTAATCGAGTCTTTTGCGCCCACCCAGATTCGGATTGGCACTCGCACCGATTTAAGCGCGCCAGGTAGCCGGAAAAAATCGGTTGGGGGTGCGAATAGCGCAAGTCGGTCAAATTTCAAGTTTGACCCAGACATGACCGTGTCCCCGGCAAGGGTCTGCGCTTCGCCACCGGCAAGTGCCAGGAGTGTTACCGCACCTATCGAATGACCGATGCCAACTATCGGCAGGTCTGCCTTGAAATATACCGCCGCTGACGCTTCAAGCCGTCGCACTCGCCGGTCCAGTTCTTCTTTGGTCGGGACCAATGAAGACAGCATATCGAAGTGTGGAGCGATTACCGTGCATCCGAGCCCCGCCACGGACCGCAATAGCGGGAGATGTCGCGACGGATTTCCGCCACGCCCCACCGCAAACAACACAAACTGTTTGAAAGTCTGATTGGCCTCAACCACTGTGACGCTGAACGCCTCGGCACCATCTCCGATCTGCTGCAGGTCGCTGTGAGATTCTGCATTCATGCTGGCGGCGTCTCTACCCCACTCGGCCGAGCCCGTCTGGCCATCATTGAATAATAATCTGGGTCTTCCGGCAATCGAGTGGGTAAAAATTGATCATTTTTCGATCAAAGCTTGGGCAGCATGCAGGTCAGGACCTTCAAGCGAAGGT
>Ga0302140_10002140_pt1 | contig 25781 bp, 22 predicted proteins | sample I_Bog_E1_1_FD_202095 | JGI IMG/M metagenome (GOLD analysis project Ga0302140, IMG submission 202095) | Peat permafrost microbial communities from Stordalen Mire near Abisko, Sweden - I_Bog_E1_1 | ecosystem: Environmental > Terrestrial > Soil > Wetlands > Peat | place: Sweden: Abisko, Stordalen... | reverse complement strand
GCAGGGTCCGCCTCCGCTTCACCAACCGTAGATCATTTTGCGCTAAAGTCGTCTTGTCGGTCGATGGTTTCTCATCGAACGGCGTATAGTGTCTTAACTGTTTGTCTCAGCCCAGGGGGCCACCCCAAAGTACACGGTGGAGTTTAAGCAGGAAGCGGTACGGCTGGTGGAATCGGGGCAAACGCTGGCGGGTGCGGCGCGCAGTTTAGGGCTGGTGGATCAGACGCTGCATAACTGGGTGCAGGCCAAGCGGCAGGGAAAGCTGAAGGGCGCAGAGAAGAAGGCGGTGAGCGCCGAGCAGATGGAGATCAGCCGGTTACGCGCAGAACTCGCACGAGTGAAGATGGAGCGCGACATCCTGGGAAAAGCGACGGCGTACTTCGCGAAAGAGCAGAAATGAAGTACGCCTTTATTCGCCGTCACCGGCGCGTCTGGCCGATTGGCATCCAGTGCGGCGTGCTGAAGGTGAGTGTATCGGGGTATCACGAGCATTTCGCGCGGGGACTGCGGATTATCGAACGGCGCCATTTGAGCGAGGAAGCGCCGACCGTGCACGTGCGGGCCGCTTATCAGGAAAATCAGGGTGCATACGGTTGGCCGCGTGTGTGGCGGCACCTGAGAGCGCAAGGCGTGAGAGTGGGTAAGCAGCGCGTGCAGCGCCTGATGCAGCAGCAGGGTCTTCGTGCGCGCGGCAGGAAGCGTTTCCGGGTGACCACAACCGATAGCCGGCACGATCTGCCGATTGCGCCTAATCGGCTTGACCGTCAGTTTCAGGTAAAGTTGCCGAACCAGGTCTGGGTGGGCGACATCACCTACATTGCGACAGAGGAAGGATGGCTCTACCTTGCCGTTGTGGTGGATCTGTTCAGTCGCCGCATTGTGGGCTGGTCGCTTCGCTCGGAAATGCGCGCTGAGATCGTGACGCGGGCACTGGAGATGGCGTGGTATCGGCGCGCGCCTGAGCCGGGGCTGCAACTGATGTTTCACAGCGACCGCGGCAGTCAGTATGCGAGCGACGATTTCCGGCGAATGCTGGACCGGTTCGGAATAGTGGCATCAATGAGCCGGAAGGGTAGCTGCTGGGATAACGCATGCGCAGAGACCGTGTTCGGTTCACTGAAAGTGGAGCGGCTCGCAGGGAAGCGCTTCACCACGCGGCGGGAGGCGCAGGACGAGGCGCTTGCATGGATCCGCTGGTACAACCAGACGCGGATGCATTCCACGCTGGGGTATGTTAGCCCGGCGCAGTTCGAAATGAGCAGCAGCGATGCGGAGAAGCAAAACGGCCGTGGAAAAGATGAAAAACAGAAAACGTTTTTCAACTTTCCCACAGCCACGACGGCGACGGGGCTAAATTATTAAGGGATACGGAAACCGAGGGCAAGGTCAAACTGCTAAAGCCCATCGCGGTTCTGGACGATCTTGAGAAACAGATGGGAGAATTCGCGGCGGAGAATGTCGCCGTTCTGGACGAGGTGCGCAGGTATTTTGTCTTGCCACCCGATACATCGGTTTCCGCGTTTCTATCGGGACACCGAATGATTTCGCAATTGCTGCTGGAGGCCGTGGGCCAATTGGGGGGCTGTTTTGGCGCCGGCGCCGTTTTTGTTTTGCGCGCGCCGACTGACGAATCGGGGGCGCAAACTCTCTACGTGGTTGCAATGTGGCCAGGCAGCATTCGAGATGTGCGGCGGGCTCTGGCTGCATTTGATGAAGCCTGGTGGATAGAGCATTCGGCGCAGGCATCCGGCTATCTGGCGTTCACCTACGAGTTGGTCTGATGGCTGCCGTTCCCTTTGATTGGTCAGGTTATTTCAGCCTAGCCAACGAATTGGGTAGTCGCTCGGATGAGGCTTCACTCCGTAGCGCTATCAGTCGCGCATATTATTACGTGTATCATCTGGCATTGGCGAGAGCGGAGGCCAACTCATATCGGGCGAGGCCTGGCGAAGCAACGCACGCACAGTTATGGCGAGTTTTTAGTCAGAGTCCTGAACCTGATTGCAAGAGGCTAGCGGTGATTGCTTTTCGGCTGAAGGACAAGCGGGAGCGTGCGGACTACGAAAACTACTTTGTCCGCGTCGTGGAGGAAGTCCCGGCGCTGCTATTGGACGCTAAGCACTTCGCCGTGCTGTTGAATGGTCTCCCTTCCCGTCTCCCAAATCCAACAAGTGTTCGCCGCTGATTTGCTATTCCGGCACTGTTCCGTCAAACACTTTACTCAACCGCTCTGAAGCTTCTAACCAGTTGCCAGAAGGCCTGTCTTCGCCGGATTTACCGAATCGAGACAGCACCGTCCGGGTTTACTTCGATGCGGCCCCTCCAATTCATATCGCCAGGATAGCGCGAGGTGCCGAGTAAGGCTTATTTCGAGTCAGTTCCCGGGAGGAAGCACTATGACGGGTACCAGTGCTCGGGCTAGCGGCGGGCCGCGAGTATGTTCATCAGGTGCAAAGGCGGGCGAGTATCCTATAATGCAACGTGAACAATCCGACTTCGTATCCGCTTTCGTCGACTGAGGCTGGCGTGCCGGACTCGCCGCGCGCCGTTCCGGCTATCCTTTTTGGTGTCACGATTGTGCTGAGCGCGTTCCTGCTTTTTCAGGTGCAGCCGCTCATCGCGAAACAGATTTTGCCTTGGTTTGGCGGCTCGGCGGCTGTCTGGACCAGTTGCATGCTGTTCTTCCAGATTGCGCTGCTGGCTGGTTATGCGTGGGCTCACTTTCTGAGCGAGCAGCCGCTGAAGCGGCAGATCGTGCTGCACGTTGGTCTGCTGCTGGTGAGCCTGGCGGTGCTTCCTATTATTCCCTCGGTGCGCTGGAAGCCGGCGGGCGGGGATGACCCGCTGCTCGGCATTCTGGGACTGCTTGCGGCGACTGTGGGGCTACCTTACTTCCTGCTTTCGGCGACGAGTCCGCTGCTGCAATCGTGGTATTCGCGTGCGAATGGCGGGGCGATGCCGTACCGGTTTTTTGCGCTTTCGAATGCGGGGTCGATGGCCGGTCTTCTGACGTATCCGGTGTTTGTGGAACCGAATTTGACGAATCGTCATCAGGCGTGGATGTGGTCTGGCGGGTTCGTTGCGTTTGCTGCGTTTTTTATTGTGGTGGCGTATCGCTCTCGCAACGCTCGCGATGAGGAGAGTGCGCGGGTGGAGGCGATTGCCGACCAGGTTGGCAACGCGCCGACATGGTCCGACAAGCTGCTGTGGACTGGTTTGGCCGCGTGCGCATCAGCCCTGCTGCTGGCGGTGACGAATCATATGACGCAGAACGTAGCGGCTATTCCTTTTCTCTGGGTGCTGCCGCTGAGTTTGTATTTGCTGAGCTTTATTCTTTGCTTCGACAGCGACCGTTGGTACAGACGCGGGCTGTTTGCGAAGCTGGCGGCGGTGGAGTTGGGGTCGATGGCGTATGCGATGTCAGAAGGCGGCAATTTCACGAATCTGAAAGTGGCGGTGGCGATGTTGTCGGCGGCGCTATTTGTGTTCTTCATGGTGTGCCACGGCGAACTGGCGCTGCGACGGCCGGCGGCGCGCTATCTCACGTCGTTCTATCTGATGGTGTCGGTGGGAGGGGCGATTGGCGGGGTGCTGGTGGGGTTTGTGTTTACGTATGTGCTGCCGGCGCTGATCGATCTGCCGATTATACTTTCGCTGACGGCGTTCCTGTTTACGTGGCTGCTTTGGCGCGATTACAACTCGCGGCCGAAGGAAAAGAGCACCAGCGACGAATTTCTGAATGAGCCGCGCGATAAGTTCGTGATGATTGTGCTGCTGGTGGGCGCGGTCGCTTTTGTGGCGATCCGGGTTGCGATGTCGATCTATTCGGGCGCCGCTTCGCTGCTGGAGGGCGACTGGGATGAGCCGGTACTGATATCGTTTGCCGCTATCTTCGTGTTGTATATGCTGTGGCGCAGCCGCGGCGATGTGGATGCGGGCGCGCAGAAGCGGGATATTGTGGTCGTTGTGTTACTGGCTGCGGCCACCGTTGTGGCGCTGGCGTTCAATCGCAACGGTAAATTTCTGATCGCGAACGACGGGAACGATCTTCCGGGAGCGCTGGTGCCTGCCGGGCTGCTGGTTATTTATCTGGTTTGGCGGAGCCGGGATCGTTTCGATAACAGCTCGCTCATTTGTTTTATCGCGGTGGGCCTGGCGTTTGGCCTGACGGGTTATATGGCGCGCGAGACGTGGAATAACATCGGCAGCGCGCGTCTGCTGAAGCGGAATTTTTACGGTGCGCTGGTGGTTTACGATCAGGCTACGCCGGGCGATATGGGTCCGGTCCGCGTGCTGCGACACGGCACCATCAATCATGGCGAACAGTTTCTCTGGCCGCAGAATCTGCGGCACGCGACCACTTACTACGCCGAAGGATCAGGGCTGGGCCTGGCGTTGCGTAGTCTTCGGGTGGAAGGCAATCTGAATGTGGGGTCGATTGGGCTGGGGGCGGGCACGACCGCGGTCTATGCGCGTCCGGGCGACCATTATTACTTTTACGATATCAATCCGAATGTGCCGATTATCGCGACGACGCAGTTTTCGTTTCTCGAACACTGCTATGGCAAGCACGAAGTGATTTTGGGCGATGCGCGGCTATCGCTCGAAGACGAACTGAAGCGCGGCATCAACCGGCGATTCGATCTGCTTTCGGTGGATGCGTTTTCGGGAGACGCGATTCCGGTTCATCTGCTGACGCGGGAAGCTTACAAGGTTTACTGGCAGCATCTGTTGCCGAATGGTGTGCTTGCGGTGCATGTTTCGAATTTATATCTGAAGCTGGCGCCCGAAGTGGCGCTGGCTGCCGCGGCGGATGGCAAGCAGGTCATGGAAATTTACTACGATGGCGCCGAGGACCGGCAGGAAACCGGCTCGGAATGGGTGCTGGTGACTTCACGCAAGGGATTTTTCGACCGCGACGAAATTAAGGCGGTAGCCACGAAGGTGGAGCCGATCCCCGGTTTACGCGAGTGGACCGACGACTACAGCAATCTTTACAAAATACTGCGCTGATGCCCGTTCGCGAAACCGGAAATAGTGTGGCACCGTCGCTGGTAATGCGATATGCTCAACAAGATGTGAAACGGTCTCCGGACGTGAGAGCGTAAAACCGGACTGGTCTGTAAAGATCGCCGACAAGGAAAAATTATGTTGCCCGACTATCTTAGTAAAGCTACTCCGAACCCTGCGTCGAACCGCGCGCCGTGGTATGCGAACACGGCCCCCACTTATGCCGGTATCTTCCTCTGGGTCGCGTTTTACAAACAGATCGCCGAGGGCACGCTGACACAGGCGAGCCTGAAGATCTGCCTGGCGGCGCTGGTGCTGGCAGGCGTTTTTTGTTATGGACTGTTTTATCGCGTGCCCGCCACTTTGGGCATGAAGACGGGGTATCCGCTGTACGTTGTGGGAAGTTCCACGTTCGGCACCAAGGGCGGTTATCTGATGCCGGGCCTGCTCATGGGCCTGCTGCAGATCGGCTGGTTCGCGGTGGCGACGTTTGTGGCGGCGGACTTCATCCTGAAGGGATTCGGCATGGTGTCGGAGCCGATGACGGCATCGTTTATTATCACGGGTACGATTTGGGGCCTGGTGATGGCCTCTATTGCGGCGAAAGGCATTCAATACGTAGCGAAAGTGGGGCAGATTCTCAACTGGATTCCGCTGCTGATGTTGCTGCTGGTTCTGTTCAAGACGGCTGGCGGCGTTGGCCACCCGCATCTGGCGCCCGGTGCTCCGATCAATAATTTTGCTGCGGTGACCACGATTCTTGCCGCTGTGATCGGCTTCTTCGCAACGGCTGGCGCGGCGGGTACCGATATCGTATCGAATGCGCGTAACGATTCCGATGTCAAATGGGGCGGTTTGGTTGGCGTGGGTCTGGCGGTGCTGGTGGCTGGCGGGTTGCCGCTGATCTCCATCGCCGGAGCGCACGGTCTTGGTCTGGTGGGTCCGGACAAATGGGATTACGCCGATGTGGTGCAGGCGATCGGCGGGCCGATGGGTTCCGCGATGTTCTTCCTGTTCGCCATTGCGTCGATTCCGGCTACGTGCTTCTGTTCGTTCATTGCGGGCAACAGCTTTTCCACGATGATTCCCGGGGTGCCGCGCATTTCTTCGTCGATGGTGGGCGCGGTGGTGGGTATCATTCTGGCGGTCACGGGAGTGGCGGCGAATCTGATTGGGTTCTTCAACATTGTCGGCGCGTCGTTCGGGCCGATTATCGGCGCGATGATTGCGGATTATCTGCTTTCGGGGCGCAAGTGGGCCGGCCCGCGGGAAGGCATCAACATGGCGGGTTATTTGGCGTGGGCCGTTGGGTTCATTGTCGGAATCCTGCCGTTTCTGCCGATTTCGGCGGATCTGAAGCCGTGTACGCAGCCTGCGGGCTTGTATAGCCTGATCGCGGGCTTCATCGTTTACTGGCTTGCGGCGAAGGCGGGCATGGAGCCGAAGGTGGTTGCGATGCCGATGGCGAAATCAGCGGCCGCGTAGACCGGGGTGGATCGTCACGCGGGATACGATAAGGCGCGGATTTTTCTGGTCAGTGTCCTCGCGCTGGTGATGGCGGGGATGTCGGCGTCATTGCGCTCGAACATTGCGAGCGATCTGCAAAGGGTGTTTCTCGATCCGATCGACAGAGCGCACTCTGCGGGGATGGTCGCGACGATTCTGGGCGTGCCGTTTGCCAGTTTTGCGCTGACTATTGCTATCGGCAGTCCGTTGCTGGATGTGATTGGGATGGGGCTGCTGCTGCCGATGGCGGGCGTGCTCTTTCTGATCGGCACGCTGCTGTTTATTTTTGCGGGAAGTTTGGCTTCGGGGCCGGCGATTTATAACGTTCTCTACGTGGCTGCGGTTGTCACCGGGATTGGCTGGGGTTTGGTGGAAACGGTGATCAATCCGCTGACGGCTACGCTCTATCCGGAAGAAAAGACGACGCGGCTGAATCATCTGCATGCGTGGTGGCCGGGCGGGCTGATTATCGGCGGGCTGCTTGGAGTGGTTATGTCGCATGTGGGGCTGGATTGGAAGGCGAAGCTGGTTTGCTCCATGATCCCCATGGTTGCGGTGATTGTGATGTGCATCGGAGTGAAGTTTCCGCCTACCGAGCGCGTGGCGGCGGGGGTTTCGGCCGGGGAGATGTTCCGCGAACTGGCGCAGCCAATGTTTCTGGTGCTGTTCGGCTCGATGTTTCTGACCGCGGCGTCGGAACTGGCGCCGGGGCAGTGGGTGGATCTGGCGCTGTCGCGAACGGTGCATATGCCGGGCATTTTGCTGCTGGTTTATGTGAGCGGCATCATGTTTGTGGCGCGACATTTCACGGGGCCGCTGGTGCGGAGGCTGTCTTCGATCGGGCTGCTCTGGATTTCGTGCCTGCTGGCTTCGCTTGGTTTGGTGGCGCTGAGTTTTGCGAACTCGCCGGTCACGGGAGTGCTTGCGGCGACGGTGTGGGGTTGCGGCGTTTGCTTCATGTGGCCGACGATGCTGGCGAACGCGTCCGAGCGTTTTCCGCGCGGCGGCGCTTTGCTGATGGGGCTGATGGGGACGGCGGGAACGCTTTCGATCAGTTTCGTGCTGCCGGCGATGGGGCGGATTTTCGACAGCAAGGCGATGGAACTGGCGGGTGGCGCGGCGGCTTATAACAGGCTGAGCGGGGCGGAACTGGATCGCGTGAAGGGTATTGCGGCGCAGACTTCGTTTGAGATGGTGGCGATATTGCCGGCGTTGCTGCTGATTGTGTTTGGCGCGATTTGGTTTTATGACCGCTCGAAGGGCGGGTTTGGGGCGAAGCGGATCTCGTAGGCGCGTGTTTTACCGGCCGTTGTGCCACCGCTCCTTTACGGCCGCGGCTCGGTAAGCGTGGAGACTGAATAGACGGGCGGCAGAAACTCGGCGTTGCGGGTGTAGAAGACCGCGCCGCCTTGAGTGCCACCGGGGAAATGGGTGCCACCGCTCCTTTACAGTAGCGGCTCGGTAAGGTGTATGTGGTCTTAGGCGTGGACTGCCGCGGAGACTGAGTAGACGGGTGGCAGAAACTCGGCGAGCGGCTGCCAGGAGTTTCCGGCGTTGCGGGTGTAGAAGACCGCGCCGCCCTGGGTGCCGAAGTAGACGCCGGCCGGATCGTGCTCGTCCGAGGTCATGGCTTCGCGATGGATCAGTGCGTAGGCGTTCGATTGCGGCAGGCCCTTCGTCATGAATTGCCAGGTCTTGCCGGCGTCGCGGCTTCGCGCCACGCGCAGTTTGCCGCCGGGGACGAAGCGTTCGGCGGCGGAGGTGATCGGAATGGTGAACAGCGTCTGTGGCTCGGCGGCGGGCACGGCGAGGGCGAAGCCGAAGCGCGTGGGCAAGCCCTGGGAAATATCCTGCCAGTTGTTGGCCGTGAACTTCGAGCGATAGACGCCGCAGTGGTTCTGCTGGTAGAGGTCGGTGGGGCGGCGCGGATGCGCGAGGAGTTTGTGAACGCACTGGCCGACTTCGGGAAATTTATCGGGCTGGAAGTCGCAGAGCACCTTGCCGTTGAAGGGTTCCCAGGTCTTGCCGGAGTCGTTGGTGCGGAAGGCTCCGGCGGCGGAGATGCCGACGATCACGCGGCCTTTGCCGAGCGCCTGGATGGAATGCACCATCAGGCCGCCCGCGCCGGGGTGCCACTGGTCGCGGGTGGCGTGCTTGGTGAGGCTTTCCACCATCTCCCAGGTGGCTCCGTTGTCGGTGCTGCGGAGCAGCGCGCCGGGGTCCGCGCCGAGATAGACGACGCCGGGCTCATCGGCCGCGCCCGCGCAGATGTGCCAGATGCGGGTGAGCGAAGTGCCGGGCAGGGCGTCCATGGAGAGGCCTTTTTCGGAGACGGCCCAGGTCTTGCCGCCATCGGTGCTGGCATTGAGGTGGTAGCCGAACCAGGCGTTGCCGACAGCGGCGTAGAGGCGCTTGGGGTCGCGGCGATCCTGCGCTACGTGGTGGACTTCCTGGCCGCCGAAGAAGGGGCCGTCGGCTTCCCATTTCCTTCGATCGCGAGTGCGGAAAACGAAGGCGCCTTTGCGGGTGCCGATCCAGACTTCGAGAGGACTGATCTTCGCCATGAAGACAGTATGCAACATTTCAGAGCGGCGGTTCTATAGGCACCGCGTCAGAGCGGCGGTTCTATAGGCACCGCGTCAGAGCGGCGGTTCCATAGGCAGCGCGAGCGGCGGTTCGCGGAGGAAATCCAGTTTGGTCATTTGAGCGACCGCATCCTGTATGTCCTGCTCGGCCGTGGCTTCGACGGTGATGACGAAGGGCAGATCGTGTTTGGTATCGCTGGGCAGTTGCAACACGGCTTCGAGGCCGATCTGCTTCGAGGCGAGGATGCCGGCGAGTTCGGCGATGATGCCGGGCCGATCGTCCACGCGGAAGCGAAGGTAGTAGGGACGGCGCTGGAGGGCGATGGAGACGGGCTCGTATTCACCGAGGCGCTCATGCGCGAACGGCGAAACGCGCTGCGGACTGCCACAGGTGATCTCGCGCGCGACGCGCATCATGTCGCTCACGACGGCGACGCCGGTGGGGCTGGAGCCTGCGCCGCGTCCGTAGTAGAACGTATCGGAACCGTACTGGCCTTTGACCCAGATGGCGTTGTAGGCCCCTTTGACGCCGGCGAGAATGGTGTTTTGATTGATCAGGGCGGGGCGCACGGAGAGCACGAGGCCGCGCTCGGTCAGCTGGCCGGAACAGACGAGGCGGATGGTGTGGCCGAGCTGGTGGGCGTAGTCGAAATCCTGCGCGGTGATGCGGCGGATGCCTTCGACGAAGATGTCGCTCGGGGTGATGCGTTCGCCGAAGGCCAGGGCGGAAAGGATGGCGAGTTTGGAGCGGGCGTCGAAACCGTCGACATCGGCGCTGGGATTGGCTTCGGCGTAACCGAGGGCCTGGGCTTCGGCGAGGATTTTGTCGTAGGATTCGCCGCGGCGCTCCATCTCGGTAAGGATGTAGTTGCTGGTGCCGTTGAGAATGCCGGCGATGGCGACGATGCGGTCGCCGGAGATGCCTTCGCGCAGTACTGTGTGGATGGGGATGCCGCCGGCGACGCTGGCTTCCATGGCGAGGTTGACGCCGGCGCGAATCGCCTGGTCCCAAATCTCGGCGCCGGCCAGCGCCATGAGTTCCTTGTTGGCGGTGATGACGGATTTTCCGTTGGCGATGGCGGTTTCGATGATCTGGCGGGCGAGGGTGGTGCCGCCGATCAGTTCGGCGACGATTTGCACGTCGGGATTGGAGACGACTTCGCGCCAGTCGGTGGTTCGGACGATGTTTTCGAGGCCGGCGGGGAGCGTTTTTTCCATGGCGTCGAGACTGCAAACCGCAGCCACGCGCAGGTTGAAGCCGAGTTTCTGGGAAATCTGCGCGGCATTGCCCGCAAGAATGGAAACGGTGCCGGAGCCGACATTGCCCAGCCCGATTACACCGACGTTGACATCACTCATTTGCACTATGATAGCGATATGGGCTTAACAGAACGTCCGACCAGTCCCCGGCGCGCGGTGCTGCGGTCGGGTCTGGCGCTGGCTCCGGCGGCGCTGGCTGGTTTGTTGAGGGGGCAGACTGCGTCCGACGATCCGGCTGAAAGGCGACTGCCGGGTGGACAGCTGCAATCGGACGCGATTCTGAAGGCCGATTACGAGCAGAATGTGAAGGATGCGCGGGAGCTGACGGCGCTGGCGAAATCGATCGAACTGGATTTCGATAAGAACGATCAGAATGTGTTGTCGCTGGGGCTGCTGAAGAAGCTGGACGACGTGGATAAGATCACGAAGCGGATTCGCGGGCGGGTGCGGCGGTAGAGCGGCTCGGGCCGCGGCGCGTTTTACAAAACGAACCCGATCCGGTCCACCATCAAGGCTGAACGGTTCTCCCTTTGAATAGGTACACTTCGGGTGAGGCGCCGATGCCGGTCAATATTCGGTTGAGACCCTCTTTGGCCCGGGGCACCCAGGGGCACCCCGCGGATGAGAATGACGGGTAGCCCGACGTGTGGGTGCACTAATCCGGCCGCGTGGTTAAGTACGGGTTGCGAGCCCGTTATTCGAATTGTCAAACAGTGGCGCTTGTGGCGCTTGTCTCCGGTCGCCTGTCGGCGACTGAGTACAACGTCCGTGTTGCACCTCGAAGATATTTTCGAGGCAAAGACCAGTCGGCCGGAGCTCCTCGTCGGAGACGGCCGTCAAAAAAACATCTTCGAGCTAAAGACTCAACTATGGCGTTGCGGCTGGACGGTAGGCTTGTTATTCCTCCCCGCCAGCCCGCTCATGAATTGACCAGTATCTATAAGACCAGGCCGCTTACGGCGTTGATGTCGACACTTCCCGGCCGGGAAATAACTATCGGGAACACCAGTGGAAAGCCGTTCCCTGATCCAGGTAGAGCACGGGCTCGAAAAGCCGGATATGGATGTTGCTGATTCTATTAAGGAAAATAACGGTGAACGCGTTTGACACAGGGTGCGATTATACTGGCGCGGCGGTATTTTACGTTTTCGTGAAATGTTGTAGGGTCTTTACTGGAGGCGGCAGTGAGGGTTAGTTTGCTCGTCGCGCTATCGATACTGCCGTTTTCTTTGACGGGTGCACCGCCGTCGTCATCGGAAGTTACCTCCAGCCAGACGCCAGCTGTGTTCAGGTCGTCTTCCAATCTGGTTCAGGTTCCGGTGGTGGTGCGGGACGCGAGCGGCCACGCAGTGGGCACGCTCAAGGCAGAAGATTTTGAAGTTTTCGATAACGGCAAACCGGAGACGATCTCGCGCTTTTCGGTTGAAAATTTCGATATCGCTGAAAAAGGGGAAAAACGGACGAGCGGCCAGGGAAGTGCGAGCGTGGAGGCGACCTTACCGATTACAGCGGCTCCGCTGGCAGACCGGTACGTGGCCATGCTGCTCGATGACGTGAGCCTCAGTATTACCGACTTTATAGAGGGACGCAACGCCGCGCTCCACTATGTGGACACCCTGCGTCCCGACGAGCGCGTCGCTGTCTACTCAGCCTCCGGCAAGACCACGCTGGATTTTACCGGTGATCGGGAGAAGCTGAGAAAAACGCTGGAGAGTATCAACTCGGTGGATGCAAATTCCCATTACCGCCTGGGTGACGGCATGCACTCCTGCCATGTCACGTATTACAACCTGGACATGGTGCTTTATCAATACGCACCCGTTATGGGCTGTAGCGGATCGCCTGCGGAAATGTGGTACATCATGCAGAACTGGGGCGAGAAAGACGAGACTGCATACTTCCAGGCATTGAAGGACTTGGTGGCAAAGATGTCGGTGTTACCGGGCTGGCGCTCGATTGTTCTCCTTTCGCCCGGAATCTATGTGCCGCCCCGATACCGCCAGCAATTCAAGGATGTGCTGGCTGGCGCCATTCATGCGCAGGTCGTCATCAGCGCGATAGATCCTCGCGGCGTGATCGCCTCGGATGCCTACAGCGCGGAGAAGCGCATTGCGCCCGGCGGCATTCCGATTGTCCTCGATGAGCAGCAGGGCCGGGGTTTTTTGGACGAAATCACTTCTGGCACCGGGGGACTCTATGATCACGGCAACGATCTGGATGGCGGGATTCAACGTGCGGAATCGATTCCCGAGTATGTCTATCTGCTCGCGTTCACGCCCTCCGATCTCAGGTTCGACGGCAAGCGGCACAAGCTGAAGGTCATTTTGAAGAATCCCCGCAGCCTTACTCTGGAGGCGCGCAACGGCTATTTCGCCGATACCTGGTCCGCGGATCCCGCGGACGATGCGAGGCGTGAAATTGAGGAGGCGTTCTTCTCGAGCAAAGAAATGACCGATGTGCCGGTCCGTGCGCGAACGAAATTTTTTAAAGACGGTGAGGCGGCCACTTTGACAGTAACCACAAATGTTGACGCTTCGAAGCTGACGTTCCGAAAAGAGGACGGACGCAATCTCGACAATCTGACGCTGGTGGTGGGGCTGTTCGATCAGAACGGCAACTTCATTTCGGCGATCCAGAAAGATATAAAGATGCAGCTAAAAGACGCGACGCTCCATGCCTGGATCAAATCCGGCATCCCCACGGCGACCGATTTCAGGGTGGCGCCGGGCAGATACCTGGTGCGGGTGGTGGTGCGGGATTCGGAGGGAGCGTCGATGGCCGAACAGAGCACAGGAGTTGAAATTCCATGGTGAAGACAGGGATCGTTTTATGCGGAGTCGCGGCACTTGGGATTGGGGCTTTCACGCCGTTCCTGCAGGCTCAAACGCAGACGGATGCAGGATTTTCGGTTATCCAGGTGGAATCCCGCGAGGTTCCGGTCGACGTGATCGTGACGGGGAAGGCGGCCGCAGCGGGCAAACTGACCGCTAAAGATTTCGCAATCCGGGAAGACGGCACGGCGCAGAAGATCAACAGCGTGGAGCCGGCGGCAGCCGATCCCGAGACATCATGGAAACACTTCGTCCTCTATTTCGATACCAGCGCGATGACAATGGCCGATCAGCAGGCCAGTAAAGATGCAGCCACAGGCTTTGTCGAGAGCATGGCCAGTCCCGATCGTTATATGGCAGTGGTGAATATGAGCACTCTCGGCTCACGGGTGCTTCAGGATTTCACGACCTCGCCCGCCGCGTTAAGCAAAGCGATTGCGGGTGTCGGGCTGGCGCGCGCGCCGATACGCGTAGGGCCGCAGCGTTACGATCTCTCCGTTTCGCTCGCAGCGGTGTGCCGGTCGATGGCACCCGCGACCGGGCGGAAGGCGGTGCTCTTTTTCGGGACGTACTATTCGGACGGTCCTGCTCTCGATCGTTCGACATACCGTGGTGGGGGAATAGAGGCCTGTAATCGCGCCAATGTCGGTGTTTATGCGATCGAAGGATATTTTTCTCCGGTGGTGGATGCCGGGGGCAACGGCGGACGAATGGGAGGGGCTGGAGTTTTGCCGAGCGTGGCACTGGCTTCCCCGCAGTCCGACCTGGCCGAACAAACCGGTGGCCTGGCGTTCGGCATCACACCCGCGCTCAAGGAACAATTGGCGGCCGTGGCGCGCGAGCAGGACGACTACTATCGCGTGTTCTATACGCCTCCGCCGTCAAAAGACGGCGTCTGCCACGACCTGCGCGTTTCAGTGAACGTGCGCGGGCTCTCTGCCAGAGCCAGGACCGAATATTGCACGGAGAAACAGCCGGACGTGGTGGCCGGCAAGATCGCCGGCCAGTCGCTGGAAACGCGCGCGGCGGGTGGGGCTGCCAGTACGCTGAACGCTGCGATGCAGCTTCCCTACTTCTATACCGGAACCAACCGGGCGAGCGTTCGTCTGGCGGCTGACTTCGTGCCTGCCGACATGAAGTTCACCGATGCCAGCAAGGGATTGCATGGCGAGATCGATATCGTGGGCACGGCCCTGCGGCCTGACGGCAGCACGGCCGCGCGTTTCGCGGATTCGGTCGACATCGACCAGGAGAACCGGCAAAGCGCCGATGCATTCATGAAGACGCACTATCATTACGAACAGCAATTCTTCGTGACGCCGGGAACGTATGTTTTCCGGCTCGAAATCGGTGCGGGTCCGAATGCCGTCGGCAAGGTGGAGTTGCCGCTGAAAGTGGATCCGTGGAAGCCCGGCAGTCTTGCGATGGGGAGTCTCGCGTTGAGCACGGACGCTCAACCAGTGGACCCGGCGGCATCGCTTGCGCCGATGTTGGAAGGACAGGGTCCGCTGATTGCAGAGGGTAAACAATTCGTTCCGGCGGCTGCAAACGTTTTTCAGAAATCGGGTCCAGCTTACTTCTACACGGAGTTCTACGATCCGGTGCTGGGCGGCGCGAATCCGCCGATGATCGATCCATCGGTGCTGAAGATGGAGTATTGCATTCTGGAGCAGACGACTGGCAACCGTGTGGGATGTTCCGACGTGGTTAGCCTGGAGAACTTTGTGCGTGCCGGCGATCCGGTGGTGCCTTTCGGGACACACTTGCCGGTGGCCCAACTACCTGCGGGGTTATACCGTCTGGAAGTGCGCGCGGTGATCCCTGCGAGTCAGGAGGCCGCGACGCGCACTATCGACTTCGAGGTGAGGTGAACGCCGGCCTGCTGGCCGGTGCATTCATCCTGCGTGGTTGGCTTCCCACTGTTTGTGCTCTTCCGACACACAGTAGGCGACCAGATCGCGATAGAGGGCTTCTATGACGTCGCCGCCGAGTCCGGCGGCTTCGGCCCATTGACGCCTGGTTTTCAGGACTGCGGCGACACGTTCCGGCGCGGCGACGCTGGCGGAACTGGTTTTGAAGTCGGCGGCTTTGCGAACGTAGGCAACGCGGCGCGCGATCAGGGCGACGATTTCACGGTCGATGGCGTCCATGCCGGCGCGGATTTCGTCGAGGTTGGCGCATTGGTCGGGTGGGATCTGGTGGCTATCCATAAATGTTATTCTTCGCTGGCGCGTTGCATTAAGCTTCGCATGTAGACGAGGCAGTAAGCCGTTCCGGCGCGCAGGATGCCGGTGTCGCCCGCGAGTTTCGGCACGTGGTCGGGCTCGGCTGCGCCGGTGAAGTTGACTTCGCGGAGGGTCTTCATCACCTTGTACATATCGAGGTAACCATCGTCGGGGAAGGCTTCGACAAAGCGGGGCAGGGGACTGCTGACGTTGCGGAAATGTACTTCGAAGATCTTGCCGCGCGCGCCGAAATCGCGGATCATTTCGAAAACGTCCTTACCCATTTGCGCGCCGCCTTCGGCCCAGGTGCCGACGCAGAATGTCAGGCCCCAGTTGGGGCTGCCGCCTGCGATTTGTTCGGCGCGACGATAGCCGTCGTAGTTGGTGAAGAGTTTGGCGACGCCGTTCATTTTGGCGAGCGGCGGGTCGTCTGGATGCAGGGCCAGTTTGACTCCCGCTTTTTCGGCGACGGGCAGAACGGCTTTCACGAAGTAAGTGTAGTTGGCCCAGATCTCATCGGCTGAGTAGTCGCGGCCGAATTCCTGCTTCTCGGTTTTGCGGAAAGTATCCAGATCGAATTGGCGGGCGGCGTAGCCGCGGCGTTCGACGGTGCTGGTGGTGTAGGTGTTGCCGGGGTGGAAATCGTAAGATGCGACGGGGATTTCGAGGCGACCGAGATCGCGCAGGAACTGGCAGTAGGTTTCGATATCGCGATCGCGGCCGGGCTGGCCGAGCTGTACTTTGAGGGAGCGGTAGGAATAATGAACGCCGGAGTAGATGCTCATGCCGAAGCGGGCATAGCGTTGCTGCGTGGCCTGCAGCGCTTCGAAGGTGACGGGGGCTTCGCCGAATTCGAGACGCACCCATTTGAGGCCGATTTGGCGCAGGAAGAGAAGGTCGTCGTCGGTTACGGAATCGGCATTGAGACGTTGGGCGAGTTTGATGCCCTGGTCGGCTGCGCTGGTCTGACCGAGGAGCCGCGGCGCGAGGGCGGCGCCCAGTGCGGACAGTAAAAAGTGACGGCGCTTCGATTCCATTCGGTCCCGATTATATTACGGAAACGAAGCGCCGTCCGATCAGTTGCCGGCGAAGACGATCTTGTCCTGAGTGCCGCCGAGATCGATTTCCCGCAGCTTCGATTTCTGCGAAACGAAGACGGTGGAAGCAAAGGGCTGATCGCTTTTGCCCAGTGTCGCTGGAATCATAACGGTCTTCTTGCCGATGGTGAAGACGGCTTTGTCGCCCTGTATTTCCACCTTGTAATCGCCCGCTTTTAGCTCGGCTTTGCCTACCGAGAAGGTATCCAGAAGAGTTAATTCGTAGGGGGTTGCGGCGCTTGCGATGCTCAGTGCCATCATTGCCAGCGTCGAGATACAAAACAGCCGTGTCGTGAACGTCTTCATAAACAGATAGCTCCCTGATTTTTAGATTTTGCGTCTGACGAGGGTGCCTGAAGGTTCCAGACCTGCGTAGCCCTGGAAGTTCTATTTTCTCACGGAACGGGAACAAGTTACATCGCAACAAATGATGGGGCAGATTTTGCTTTTTTATGCCAGATGATGCACGAAGTGGAATAAACCCCGGAAAACACGAGCCAGAATGTTGCCGCGCTTCGGGTGTTTATTGCTGAGCCAGACGATATCGCTTTTCGGATTGCGGATGACGAAGGTCAGGGTTGCGGGGCTGGTGGTGTAGGAATCGAGAACGCCGCGAAACTGCAGCGTGGCGCCGGGCCGGACGGCGCCGATATGAGCGGCATCGAAAAGGAGAATGGCGTTGCCTTGCGGAGCATTACCGAGGTTGACCAGTATTCGATTGGCGGATTGCTGCGAAACGACGGTGGCGTTGATGAGCAGTCCCTCGAACAGAGTTTCGCGTGCGCCGGTTGTTGCCGTTGCGCCGGACTGTTTGAGGTACTCCATGGCTTCGGGATAACGCGAAACGTCGCCTGTTGCGGCGAGCTCGCGAAGGATCGTTTCTCCCAGTTGATTCCGACTCGCGGTTTGCTCCGGATCGATGGCAAGGACCATGCGCAGTTCCACTTCGGCGGTGTTGTCGTCACGGTTGGCCTGCGCGATCCAGGCGAGCACAGTGTGAATCTGCAGTTCGGAGGTCTTGCGCGTATCGGTCCATTCCTCGGGTGTGAGGGCGGCGGGCCTGACGGAATCATCGAGGTATTCGTTGAAGTGATCGGCCAGTTCCTGAGCTGCCTTCTTTGCCGTGTCGAGAACGGCGGGATCCGTCTTGCCGTAGGCGGTGGAGAGCACAGCCAGCAAGGTGCGGGCGATCATCACGGCGCGCTGGGCTTTGAAATCGGAGGCCGGATACAGTTGCTCCCATTGCTTCAGAAGCTGCAGGCGCAGGGCCAGGTCCTGTTCGTTGGTGGCGGCGTTGCCGAGGCTGGATTCGGCTTCATCGCGCCAACTGGGTCCGGTATGAGCCGGGGTTGATGTGGCAGTGGAGGCGGGCGGCGGAGGGGCGGGGCGGTCGAGTTGAAAGACGACGTTGACTTGTTTCGCGGTGGCGGAATCGTCGGGAGCGAAGTGCTGAGTGGAAGCGGAATCGACGGCGGCCTGGCGTAGCTCACGAGGGCCGCCGATTGCCTTGGCGTGGCTCACGTTGCCCTGATCGTCGACATTGACTTCCACGGGCACCGTGCCCTGAATGCCATTGGCGCGAGCGGATTCCGGATAGATCACGGGCGCGGGCGGCGCGGGCGCAGAACCGTGGGCGGGAGTGGAATAAATCGCGACGGAGGTCAGGGCAAGGCCGATTGCTAACATGCCGGGCAGGCTGGACGGCAGATTATTTCGCGCACTTTCTCCAACGATGCGGCGGATGCGGTATTCGAGCGGCGAGGTGGCGGCGCCTATTGCGAGCCCGACTGGCGCGACGCGGAGATTTTCGAGGGCGGTCAGGGCGCGTGCGTAACAGAGGGCATTGCCGGCTGTGCGCACGGCAAGATCGTCACAACAGAGCTCGCGCTCATGACGGATGCGAGCCGAGACCCACCAGACGGCCGGGTGATAGAAGAGCAGAGTTTCGATCACGGATTGCCCGACGTTGACGACGTCGTCGTAACGGCGCAGGTGGGCGATTTCGTGGGCGAGGATGGCTTCGAGCTGATCGGGAGTCAGGTTGAGAATGGTCGCGGCGGGCAGCAGAATAGCGGGACGAAACCAGCCGACTACGCTCGGTCCATCGGGGATGGCGGAGACCAGAACGCGCAGCGTACGCGTCATGCCCATGCGCCGCGCGAGAGCCGTGGCGCGCGAGAGGATGGGGTCACCGGCGGGCTGACCGGCGTGCCGGAGCGAGCGAACGCTCGCACCGAGCCAGGCGAGGCGCAGCGAAAGAAACGCGACGCCCAGTAGCCAGGCACGAAGCACCCAGGGTTGAGTTACGTCGAGCCACTGTTCCATGAGGCTGGCTACGGGCGACAGGGAGCCGTTCCAGACGGCGCGAATGGTCAGAGTGATGGCGGCCGCGCCCGGTTTGCTGGCGGAAAGGGGATCGTAGAGTTCGATGGCGGTGATGACGGGCAGTGCGGCGAGCGCGAGCAGCGCGGCGCAGTAGACCAGATAGCGGATATTCGGGCTGTGTTTGCGGAGAAGAAAAGCCCCTAAAGCGACCACGAGCGAGACGAGGAAGCCCTGCCAGACGAACTGCACGAGGGCTTCGCTGATCGCCTGCGCGAGGGGCGTCATCTTTTCTCTCCTTCCATACGGTCCAGGAGCCGTTCGATTTCTTTGAGGTCGCGCGCGGAGGTTTTCTTCTGCGAGAGCGCCTGCAGGACCATGGCGCGGGTGGAACCGCCGAAGACGCGATCCAGCATGTGGCGGAGCAGCTGCCGCTGCGTTTTGACCTGCGGGTCGCAGGGGCGATAGATCTGCGGGCGACAGGATTCGTCGCGGGCCACGAGGCCCTTTTCGGTCATGATCTGCATGAGCTTCAGGACCGTGGTGTAGCCGGTCACTTTGTCGGCGCCGTTCCCGGCGCCGTTCAGGTTCTTGAAGACGGCGCGGACGGACAGGGGACCGTTTTCCCAGAGGACGCGCAGAATGCTGAGTTCCGCCTCGGTGGGTCGCGGGCGTTCCGGTTTCATAGATTCATTATGACGAATAAATTCGTCATGTCAACCGGTAGTTTCCATAGTTGTCATGCGTAGTTTCGGGCTACCTGCGGGTTCGGGGTCCGGCCTTATCGGGGACGAAGGTGACGCCTTCGGGAAGACCGGTAATGTCGGTTTTGGGATCGAGGACGTCCAGTGTCACGATGTAAGCCGGAGTCTTTGTCCAGGCGTCGACCACGCCTTTAAAGTGCAGGGTAGTTCCGGCAGGAATGTCGCCTTTGATGTTGTCGTCGAACTTCAGGATGGCGTCGCCGGCCGCGTTATTGATGTTGACGAGGATTTGTCTGGAGGAGGGGAGCGAAACCACGGTGCCCTGAAATTCGGGCATGCCCACGCCTTTCAGGTTGGTTGCGAAATAGTCGTCGCCCTTTTGATCGAGCGAGTCTTTGATGGTTTCCCAGATATTCAGGTCCGGATGTTTCAGGGCCCATGCTTCGTGTTCCTGCTGTTTCTGGTTCGCAATCTGCTGGACGCTCAGAAGCTGAAAGTTATCTGGTGGAAAGGCGGACCCGGCGGCCTGTGCGATCAGACTATCCATGCCGCTGGTATCGCCGTGATAGTTGGTGTAATTCCCCGTGAGCGCCTTCGTTGCAGCGGCAGTGCCTGGGGGCGGGAGCGCGCTGGCACCGGTGACGGCGAGAGAACGCGCAAGCTCGTAGAGAGCTTCGGGGAAACGCGTGTAGTCTTTGCTGGCTGCCATCTCATGAATGAGGAGCGCGCCGAGCTGGTACGAGGTCGCGGCCTGCGTGGGATCGATAACCAGGACGCGGCGGTATTCGGCTTCCGCGGCGGCATCGTCCTTCTTCAGCATGGCGGCGTAGGCGAGCACGGCATGGGCCTGCATTTCCGATGTGGCGCGGGCCTTTGCCCAGTCGGCCGGCGACATTTGCGCGAGAGCGGAGAGCGAACGCAGGGAGTCGCTGAAGTAGTCGCCAAGGCCGCGGATCAGTTGCTGGGCGGCCTTGGTGCCGGCCTGTAGTTCGGCGCCATCGGGCTTGCCGAAGGCTGCCGTGATGAGCGCGATCAGCGTCTTCGTAGTCATAAATGTGCGCTGGTTCGATAGAGCGGAGGTGGGATATTGCTGCTCCCACTTTTTCAGGAGTTCGAGTTTCTTTGCGGGATCGGTTTCGGCATCGGCGGCGAGGCCGATTTCGGATTCGCCCGGATTTTGCCAGGTTGGTTCGGCGGCAGGCGCCGTTTGCGCCAGGTTCAGCGATCCGAGTGAGCCTGCGAGAAGAAGGGTGACCGCCAGGAGTGTCGGTTTCATACCTTCACAATATGACGAAATATTTCGTCATGTCAAGCGCATAATGACGAAGCCATTCGTCATGTGCGGATTTCGCTTAGAATGACATTCATGAAGGCACTGCGTTTCCACAGCTTTGGTTCGCCCGAGGCTCTTGCCATTGAGGAAGTCGCCAGGCCCGCCCCCGGTGCGGGCGAGGTTTTGATTCAGATCAAAGCGGCGGGAATCAATCCGAGCGATGTGGTGAATGTGGCGGGACGGTTTCCGGCGACTACGCTGCCACGCGTGCCGGGCCGCGATTTCGCGGGCGTGCTGGCGCCGGGAGGCGAGTTCGTGTGGGGCAGCGTTGCCGGTTTCGGTATTACGCGCGACGGTTCCCATGCGGAGTACGCTGTGGCGCCGAAGGAGGCGATCTCGATTGCGCCGTCGAATCTGAGTGCGGAACAGGCAGCGGCCGTGGGGGTACCATTTACGACAGCCTGGGGTGCGCTGATTCGCAGCGCGCAATTGCAGGCTGGCGAGACCGTGGTGATCACGGGAGCAGCGGGTGCGGTGGGACAGGCGGCGACGCAGATTGCGAACTGGAAGGGCGCGAGGGTGATTGGGGCCACGCGCGGAGGCGGGGCGGCGGCTGGCGCGGCGGCGGCGATCGATACAGCCGGGGATATGCGGGCGCGGGTCTTCGAACTGACAGATGGCAAGGGCGCGGACGCGGTGTTCGATACGGTGGGGGGGCCTCTGTTTGAGGCGGCGTTACACTGTTTGCGCCGGGGCGGCCGGCAGGTGGCGATCAGTAGTGCCGGAGAGCCGAGGGTGAGTTTCAGTCTGGTGGATTTTTATCACAATTTATCGCGGCTGATCGGGTTCGACAGTTATAGCTACACGGCACGCGATACGGCCGAAATTCTGGATGAGCTGCGGGGTGGTTTCGAATCCGGCTCGCTGACAGCTCCGCATGTGAAGGCGGTGCCGTTGGCGGATGCCGTTGCCGCTTATCGGGACGTAGCTGGCGGACGGGCGGAGACGAAGCTTGTGCTGATTCCGGCCGCCTAGTTGAGGCGCAGAAGAAGCCGGTTATCGCGGCACGCGCGGCTCATGTTGCTGCAGATCTGCGTCCAGGCCGGGAAGGATCCGGACATGCGATCGAAAAACTCGCGCTTCTTCACATCGCGGGAATACTGGCTGGCTTTTTCGTACATCGATTGACCAACCTGGTCATACCAGCGGACATTATGCCGATGCGACATCTGATCGCGGAAAAAGCCGGCGAACAGCAGGATCTGCGAACCGCCAATCTCCAGGATTTCCGCATCGCTCAACAGGCTGGTGTGCAGGATGAAATTATCGAAGACCTCAGACAGACTGGACATGGACGGAATAGATGCGGTATCTGCGCGCGAGGTCTGCGAGTAGTGTGCGAGGATGCTGGCGACATACAGCGTCTCATCTTCCCGCTGCCTTTCGCCGCCCGCCGAATCTCTCAGGTTATTCACGAAAAAGTTCAGTGCCGCATTGGAGTCAACGGCGATCAGTTCTTCAAAAAGACTGTCCATATAAGCTCCCTTGCACAGAAGAGTAGCAAATCGGGGGCCAAATGCGCGCAAGTTTTTATTTATCCGGCCAATAGGCTTAGCGACGATTCAGGAGCCATGCCAGCAGGGATAATACGGCACTCACGAGCAGGCAGGTAACTACCGGAAAGTAGAAGGATCCGCGGCGGCCGTGTATGCGGATGTCGCCCGGGAGCGAGCCCAGGCGTATGCCCGCGCGTTCGGCCAGAGTTACCACTATGCCCGCAGCCAGGAGAGCGAGTCCGGCGAAGATCAGTATGCGTCCCACAGTTAACAGACGCTTCGGGTGGGGTGCAAGTTCCGAACTGCCGGTTTATGGCATGTTTCGTGACATGATTGAAGCGAATGCGTGCAGTTGAAATCAACCAGCCTGGTGGTCCCAACGTACTTGTGATGACGGAGAGGCCGAGGCCTGCGCCGGGTGTGGGAGAGGTGCTGATTCAGGTTGCGGCGTCGGGCGTGAATCGTCCGGATATTTTTCAGCGAAAGGGAAACTATCCTCCTCCGCCTGGAGCATCGGATATTCCTGGCCTTGAAGTAGGAGGCAGGGTCGTGGAGGGCGATTTTTCGGGCGATAATCCTTTCGGGCTGAAGCGGGGCGATGAGGTTTGCGCGCTGCTCACAGGCGGAGGCTATGCGGAGTATGCAGTGGCGCCGCTGGTGCAGTGTCTGCCTGTGCCGCAAGGCGTGAGCGTGGTAGAAGCGGCGGGGCTGCCGGAAAACTTCTTCACGGTATGGAGCAACGTGTTCGACCGCGGGCAACTGGGTCGCGGCGAAGGCGGCGAGAGCGAGAGCCTGCTGGTGCAGGGCGGGTCGAGCGGGATTGGCGTGACCGCGATACAGCTTGCGCACGCGCTGGGGCACACGGTGTTCGCGACGGCGGGCAACGACGCAAAATGCCGCGCGTGTGAAGCGCTGGGCGCGAGGGCAATCAACTATAAGACGGAAGATTTTGTGGCGCGCGTGAAATCGTGGACCGGTGGGCGCGGCGTCGATGTGATTCTCGATATGGTGGCGGGCGATTATGTGCCTCGCGAACTGGATGCGCTGGCCGAGGGCGGGCGGCTGGTGCTGATTGCCAGTCTGGGGGGTAGTTCCGCTACGGTCGACCTGGGCAAGGTGATGAGGCGACGGTTGACGATCACGGGCTCCACGCTGCGAGTGCGAACTCCGGCGTTTAAGGCGGCGATTGCGCGGCGCCTTTATGATGTGGTGTGGCCGCTGATCGGGGCGGGGAAGGTGCGGGTGGTGGTGGATCAGGTGTTCCCGGCGGCGGAAGCGGCAAAGGCGCATACCGCGATGGAAGCGAGCGGGCATATCGGGAAGCTGCTGCTGGTATGGTGAGGTGCCAATTCGATAACGCCTTGACGCCTCTCTGCTAACGCGCTTGACGCGCGTGGTAACATGGAGTTTCCCAAGAAAGTTTGCCGAGGTTAATGCTATGAAAGCTGGAATCCACCCTGCCTATAATGAGGTGAACGTAGTCTGCGCGTGCGGACATACGTTCCGGACACGGACCACGAATAAGAATGACATCCGCGTCGAAATTTGTTCGAGCTGCCACCCGTTCTTTACGGGCAAGCAGAAGCTGATCGATACGGCTGGCCGCGTCGATAAGTTCGAGAGAAAGTACAAGACACAGCGGGCTGAAAAGGCTGCCAGTCTGGTTGCGAAGTAGGTTAGAAATAGGTTTGAAATGAAAAAGGCGGCTCCCGGATCGGGCAGCCGCCTTTTTTTAGTTCACCGAGCGACGTATTCTTTGCATGGCCACGGGCCGATACTCTATGCCGCCTCTCTGATCCATTTGTTGCCCGAACTTTCGAGTTTCGTAATCAGTGCCCAGATTTGCTGGTCGCCAATCGCGTCTTTGTAATGCTGCACCTGTGCGCTGCTTTCGTGCGCAATATTCTCTGGAAAGGGATTGCGTTCGAAGTGCTTGCCGCCCAGAAACACCAGCGCTGAAAGAACCTCCGACGGTTCGCTGGATTCAAGCAGAGCTCTCCAGTCCTCAATACTGATAGCGTCGGGGATTGGGCCGATTTGTGAATTCGGATACTCGTATGAATTCTGAACGGGTTTGCCCTTGTCATCCTCCAGACGAACAAGTTGCACGCGGTTGTTCCGCACAGCAAAATACTCATTGGCGATGGGCCGGCCGTTGATGACAGGACTGATGGAAATATCGATCAGGTAGCCGCCAAGGTCACTCGGATGCTCCATGGTTGCGCCAGTGAGGACTGTCCGCCAGCCGATTTCGAACGACGAAATGGTGATTCGGTTGCCAGCGGAGTCGAGCAAAAGTACACAAGCCGACGCCCCACCCGGGATCGACGGCGGCAGCCCTCCCAGCAAAACGATATAACGGTTCTGACCGGGACTCCCTGCCTTCCATATATGCCATGGGGACGGTTGGCTGTCGTAACCTTATGGAATCTTTCCCTGGATCTCATTCACCTGCCGACGCTGGCTGTCGGTCGGCCTTTGTCTGATTAGATCTCTTCCGAGGAACGAGTCGAGAACGCTGGTTGGAGTTTCAGCGGCCGTAGCTGTGGAAATCCCGACAAGCAACATGACGGGAAATGTGGCAATGGCAAACAAAACGGTCGCGTTACTGGGCGGGCGTGTTGGTGGCCTTGGCGCGATTCTGTTTCTGGTTCTGCTGCGCCTTCTGCCGCTCGGCGCGCCAGGCATCGTAGGCTGGCCTTTGCGCATCCGTCAGGACGGCGCGGATGGCATCGATCTGCTCCTGCTGGATGTGATCGCGCTGCGGGCGCTCTTCGCGCCGGATATCGTCGAACTTCTTTTTCGTATCGTCGAGAATCTTCGCGACCGCGGCGGCCTGCTCGTCATTCACGCCGGGGATCTGCTTGCGCATTTCCGACATGTAGCTCGTGCGAAGCTCAGCCATGGTGCGCGGCGCTGTGCTGGCGGGTACGGAGGCCTTGACGGCATACAGACGCGTCGAAACCACACCAACCAGAATTCCGCTCGCAAAAACCAGCAAAAGATAGAAGATAGCGCTTAGCCGGGTACGGGGCATTATTTCTTATTGCTCCAGTTCGGAGATTCGTTCCACTTGCAGCGGTTCAAGGGTGGATGCGTGATCGGCAGCCAGGGCCTGGATGTAAGAGCCCTCCGACGTAGCGACAGGCTGGCTGGACGATGCCGACAGCAGACCCATCAGCACCGAAGCGCCGAGCGCCGCCGTCACGAGGCCCTTCGCGACGCGACTGAAGATGGTGCTGGATTCCTCTCGTGCCTCAATTTTGGCCCACATGGCAGGCATGAAGTTCACCGAGGGTTCCGGGTCAGGACACGCGTCGCGGTAGGCGTGGAACATGTCATTGAGCCAAACTTCATCCGGCGACTGGGCTTGGTCCCGGTTTTCCAACTGGCGGTCATTCATAGTGCTTTC
>Ga0302140_10002138_pt1 | contig 25788 bp, 27 predicted proteins | sample I_Bog_E1_1_FD_202095 | JGI IMG/M metagenome (GOLD analysis project Ga0302140, IMG submission 202095) | Peat permafrost microbial communities from Stordalen Mire near Abisko, Sweden - I_Bog_E1_1 | ecosystem: Environmental > Terrestrial > Soil > Wetlands > Peat | place: Sweden: Abisko, Stordalen... | reverse complement strand
CTGAACTCCATCTCTGCTTGGCACCCCTTCCGAATTCAGCCGTCTAGTTTCTGGAGAGTGACCGGCACCGATGCGCTGATCGTGGGTTAGGCTGTGAGTTCAGAAGGACGCACAGTTCAGAGCCACAAGCGGAAGGGAGCCGGTCATGAAGGAAAAGTTACGATTTTTGGGTCTGGATGTCCATGCCGAGACAATCGCCGTAGCCGTTGCGGAGCCGGAGGGTGAAGTGAGAAGCCTGGGAACGATTCCGAACCGCGCCGAGTCGATCCGCAAGATGATCAAGAAGCTTGGTCCAGCAGAGAAGCTGAGAGCCTGTTATGAAGCAGGTCCGACGGGCTATGTCGTGTACTGGCAGCTGGCGGAGTTGGGCATTCAGTGCGAGGTTGTGGCACCCACTCTGGTGCCGGTTAAGGCAGGTGATCGGGTAAAGACAGATCGGCGGGACGCGGAGAAGTTGGCACGTTGCTATCGCTCCGGAGATCTGACGGCGGTATGGGTTCCGGATGAAGGTTCGGAGGCTCTGCGGGATCTGGTACGTGCTCGCGAAGCAGCCAAGCAGGATCAGATGCGAGCGCGGCATCGGTTGAGTAAGTTTCTGCTGCGCTCAGGCCAGCGTCCACCCACCGGGGTGAGACCATGGACGCGCCCTTATCTGATCTGGGTTGCGCAGCTGCACTTCACACAGATTGCTCAGGAGGCCACGCGGCAGGATTATCTGCACGAGGTCGAGCACATGCGGGAACGGGTGGCGCGTCTGGAGCAAGCCATCATGGAGGCCGTGAAGCTGGCCTCGCCCGCGTTACAACAAGTCATCAACGATCTACAGGCGCTGCGCGGTATCGCAGATATCTCGGCTGTGACCATTGCGGCCGAGCTGGGCCAGGTATCCCGCTTTGGCAGTGCTCGGCAACTGATGGGTTATTGCGGTGCTGTGCCAAGCGAAGACTCCAGTGGCAAGCGAATCAGACGCGGAGGCATCACTAAAACCGGCAACGCACACTTGCGACGAATCGTTGGCGAAGCAGCATGGAGCTATCGCCGTCCACCAGGTATCTGGTATGGATTGCGCAGACGGCAGGAGAGCATTTCGGAAGAGGTCAAGGAGATTGCATGGAAGGCTCAACACCGCCTGCACAAGCGCTATATGAAGCTGGGTGCGGCCGGCAAGCCCCAGGGAAAGATCATTACTGCAGTTGCCCGTGAATTGCTGGGATTCATCTGGGCTATTGGAACCAGAGCAGAGACAACCATCAGCCAGCGAGCTGCAGCCTGACAGGAACAAAAGCAAAAACTTTCCAAATAAGGAAAAAACAGAAACGTTCCTTGATGAAACGCGCCATCCATCTCGAGCACAGAGCCAGCAGCAGGCTGGGCAAGCACGAAGGAGAACCCTCGCTTGGCCTATGCGACAGGCTCGACCGGACTCGCGATAACAGTCAGAGGCAGCTCCCGACGGATCATGATTATGCGGTTCCGACCCGAGAATATCAGACTGATCAATCGTCGCTAAAACCTGCCCAGGCTGCTGCTCGCTCTGTCCTCGGGGAAAAGCAAAAACAACGACAACGACAAAAACAACCCCATCGACTCCGCAGGGTTGACAGGGTCAGTCCCCTTACACAAAGGCAATCTCGAATTCGAGAGGGTAGTGAAGGGTTGGCGAACCAGTTACGCTGTGCTTGACTTGCGACTTAAGGGGTAATACGTTTATGACGGATGACTCGATCAACCAAAACGAACAAGGCTCGGCAGTTGAATGCTGCTTTCGCCATGCTCCGGCGCAATACGCCGTTGTCCACGGCTATGCAGCGATTGTCTGGGCAGTTCGACCTGTCGGAACGTCAAGCCTATCGGTATCTGGCGGAGGCGGCGCATCTGAAGCGTCCGGTCGAAGTCTGCGAAGATACGGTGCCGATCACGCTCAAGGTTCCAGCAGGAACAGCACGTTTGCTCCGGGCGTATGCAAGAAGCAGCGGACTGACAATTGGAGCGATCGTTACACGCGCATTGGCTGCGTTTCTGAGTGGTCAGAGAAGGCATGGCTAAGCCGCGCCCAACGCCCGGCCCGCTTCAAGTTCACGTTGAGTATTTGTTTGATCGTCTGCACGAATCGAAACTCGTCCAGGCATAGAGTCTTCTTTTGCCCATTCGGGAACGTCCCGTTGGCGGCAGTGTGAAGGAGCTTGATCATGAGGATGGCAGCAATCTACGCGCGGGTATCTTCCGACCAGCAGCGGGAGGCGAACACAATTGCGAGCCAGACGGCGTCGCTGATCGAGTTTGCCCAGGGGCACGATCTGGAGGTACCCGAAGAGTGGGTCTTCGAGGATGACGGCTACACTGGAGCAACGCTGGAGCGGCCGGGGCTTGAGCGTGTGAGAGATCTCGCCGCTGAAGGGCAGATTCAAGTTGTGTTGGCGTACTCGCCGGACCGCTTGAGCCGCAAGTATGCTTACCAGATTCTGCTGATCGAGGAACTGGCTCGTAATGGAGTTGAGACGATTTTTGTCAAAGCCCCGCAGGGAGCCAGCGCGGAAGATCAACTGCTGGTGCAATTCCAGGGGATGATATCGGAGTATGAAAGGGCGCAGATACTGGAGCGGTCGCGCCGCGGCAAGCGACACCGCGCTCAGTCCGGTGAAGTCAGCGTGATGAGTGGGCTCCGTATGGCTACCGCTATATCCGCAAGACCAACGAGGCGCCAGCTGCCTACGCCGTGCTTGAAGCTGAGTCTCGCGTGGTCGAGCGCATCTATGAGATGTACACGGTGGAGGGCCTGAGCATCGGCGAGATAACCCGTCGGCTCAACGCCGAAGGCATCCCAACGCGCAAAGCGAGCGCGCGGTGGGAGCGGACGACTGTCTGGGCCGTGCTGCGCAACTCTGCCTATCGTGGCATTGCTTGTTTCGGCAAGACGCGCGCCTCTTCCCGAACACGAGTTATGCGTCCGCAGCGCCGACGGGGTGTGATTGCACCCAGCATGACCGCAGGCCATGAACGGCCCCGTGAAGAGTGGATCGAGATCCCCGTGCCGGCGCTGGTAAGCGAAGACAGTTTCGCTCGTGCCCAGGAGCTTCTCGAGGAAAACAAAGTTCGATCACGTCGCCGCACCATCGAGCCAAGCATCGTGCAGGGTCTGGTCAGTTGCCAGAAGTGCGGCTATGCCTTTTCGCGCTCATCGACGCAAACAAGCGCCCGCAAGATTCACTATTACAAATGCATTGGCTCGGATAGCTGGCGCAAGCTGGGCGGCCCTGTTTGCGACAACGGCCGTATGATCCGGCAGGATCTGCTCGATCAGATCGTTTGGGCAGAGGTCATCAAACTATTGGAAGACCCCACGCTCATACAGCAAGAGTTGGATCGACGGCTGGCAGCAGCGCGCTCGTCCGATCCGACCAAAAAGCGCGAGCAGAGTCTGCAAAGAGAATTGGTGCATGTTGGCAAAGGCATCGAACGCCTTCTCAGCGCCTATCAGGAGGCACTCATGTCGATCGAGCAGTTGCGGGAGCGCATGCCAGGGCTACGCCAACGTGAACAGGCACTTCGTGCCGAGTTGCAGGCAATCGCCGACCAGGCCAACGATCGGGCTGCCTTTCTGCGGTTGGCGGAGAATCTTAACGCGTTCCTTGCTCGTCTGCGTGGCGCTGCTGATACGCTGAGTATCACTGAGCGGCAGAGAATCGTCAGGCTGGTTGTTAAAGACGTCCTGATAGCAAACGACACCATCACGATTCGACACAGCATTTCAGTCCCGCAGCAGAACCCTACGCAAGGCGGCAATCTACCGCCTTGCGGGACTGACGGTCGAGATTACCTTTTGTGTAAGGGGAGTGTTCGGTCCGGTACTTGCGATTCAGCGCCTGCTTGAACTGCAGAAACTGATGGAGATGATCTGCCAGTGAACTCCGGAAGGCTGGAAGACTCATAACGCCGCCCCATCACCCATGGCCACTTCCCGCAGCGATTTCCGAAGTAAACACCACTTCCACGGGCCGGGCTAGAAACATCTTGTGTTGTCTGGAAGCAGAGTGGTCGAACGAGTTGCTTATCAAGAGCTATCCCCTTTAAAAATGCAGTGACGGTGAGATGAGGATCGCGCCAGACAAATCAGGCAACGCCAGCGTCCCAGCGCAGAGATCGGATAGACCTTGTGCGCGACGCATCGCGTTGGCACGTGCGATGAACAACTCGACGATCTGCTCGCCAAACTTCTCATCGTTCTGGTTTGTGATGATAGGAATTCCAACGGTATCGATCGGTTCGTTCATGGTGATTGGCGACCTTGGTCTCTCTTGCCCGGGAGAGGGATTCCCACTCGGCGGCCCAGCAAGCTCCGCCGTGATGGATCAAATCAATATATAAACGCTTAAAATCTATGTATTGTGTATCTAGGAAAAGAGTTCAACGTAAACCTACCCATGCGCATATTCTGCAAGCGCTGCGCGGCTCGGAATCGTCATCATCGAACCTTGGAAAGCCACCAGCCGGCGATTCTTGAAGTGGCTCAGCGTGCGCGTCACAGTTTCCCGCGAAGTGCCAATGAATTCACCGATCTCTTCATGTGTAAGCGGGAAGCGCAGGCGGCCTTCGGACTCCGTCGGTTGGCCACGATCGCTCCACTCCAGCAAAAGACGTGCAAGTTTCTCAGGCGCAGAAGAGGAAAGTCCCAAGGTGCGTAACTGTGAGTATGCTATGGCCATGTGCCGCCCCAGTTCGTCCGTGACCGATTGGTACGCGTCTGGGTGCTGCGCGAGAAACTTCAGGAATTCACGTCGTTCGATGCGCGCAACCTTTGTGGGGTACAGCGTTTCTGCGTTCATTTCATAGGGTGCGCCTGAGAGTGTTGACGACAGGCCGATGATATCGCCTTCTCTCGCAATGCGAAGGCTTAAATGCTTGCCCTCACTGGAGCTGATCGATAGGCGAACCTGACCTTCAAGAACAACGAAGAGTGCTCTTACCGGTTCTCCCTCTATGAACAGCACCACGTTGGGCTCATAGGACGACGGATGCTCCATCAAGCAAAAATCCTCCAATGCTGGAGCGGATAAGTTACTGAAAAACTCGCCGGCACGTTTGACCGGGCTCCTGTAATTCCCTCCACGCATCAATTCCAAAAACAACCTCCAGTTACACTCAGTTTGTTTCGGGGGTACTGATTTCCTGCGCGAGATACTTCGTAAAGGGAGATCTGGAAGAAATCTCTGCGCAGGTTTCAGCAACGATTTCTCTCAACACCTGCTTTCCCTCTTCATTTGAGAAAGTCAAATCGCACAAGTCCAGAGACAGTGTCTTGTTACCAAGGCGTGGAGCGGTTTCTCTCCACGCCTTGCACAGTTCGGCGACCCATGGGCCGACGAGACGCCCTTCCAGGGTTATCTGGATCGAGCTTTCTTGCTCTTGAACTGTAATCCTCAGCGTCATGCCAATCTATGTGCACGCTTCGAGCCAAACGGCTTTTGGGCTGGCTGGTCCTCACGTCGCTCTGTGAAAGCAAAGGACCTGGTCTCATCAAACCCGCAATCGACGATCGGTCATTTCTGGTCCGAATGACGACGTCTTTATGACGAGATATCGTCATCGCGACTGGATATAGTCATTCCGCTCGATGCCGAGCTTCTTCATTTTCGAATTCAATGTAGTGCGCTTGAGGTCCAAACGGGCGGCTGCACCATTGTCCCCGGCGATCTTCCCTTTGGCGTCCCGCAGCGCTTGTAAAATATGATTGCGCTCGGCAGTTTCGTAGGTTGACTCCTCGAGGGAGTGACCCTCGTCCTCTTCTTCGATTTTCAGCTCTGCCACTGGGATGTAAAGAGTCGATCCACGGGTGAGTATCACCGCCCGCTCCATAAAATTCTCTAACTCGCGAATATTGCCCGGCCATTTCCATTTCATCAGCGCTTCCATCGTTACATCCGATATGGTCTCGATGGATTTGCCCATGCGCCGGCTGTGCAAGCTGACGAAATGTCGCGCCAGCATAGGGATGTCGTTGACTCGCTCGCGCAGAGGCGGGGCCTCTACTGGGAATACCTTGAGGCGATAATAGAGATCGGCACGGAACATCTTTTCGGCAACCATCTTCGCCAGATCGCGGTTGGATGCTGCGATCAGACGCACATCTACCTTGATGGGCCTGAGTCCACCCAGCCGCTCGATCTCTCTTTCCTGCAATGCGCGCAACAACTTTGGCTGCAGATCCAGCGGCAGGTCTCCCACTTCATCGAGGAACAGCGTTCCCTCGTGCGCCAGCTCCAAACGACCCATTTTGCGCGCAATGGCGCCGGTGAAGGCTCCCTTCTCATGACCGAACAATTCGCTTTCCAGGAGCCCCGCGGGAATCGCGGAACAATTCAGTTTGATGAAAGCACATCCTTTGCGTGGGCTGAGGCCGTGAATGGCACGGGCCAGAAGCTCCTTACCGGTACCCGTCTCCCCCTGGATCAACACTGTTGCGCCGGTAGGCGCCACAGTTTCGATGTCACTTAGAACGTGACGAAGCTCAGTGCTCTCTCCCACGATGTCCTCGAAGCGATTGACAACATTGATCTCTTCCTCGAGGTATTGTTTCTCCGACTTCAGCCGGTCGCGCAATTCGGCAATCTGTCGAAACGTCATTGCATTGTCTGCGACAATTGCAACGAAGCCAGCCACCTGAGTCAGCATTTCGGCGTCGCGTTGTACGAATGCAGATTCCAGGCGACTGGCCACCGCCAAAGTTCCTATTGGCTCGCCCCGGTGGAGCAAGGGGACCCAGCAACCTGATTGCATTCCAAGCTCTGTCAGATGGCGCACGGTTTCTTTGGCAAAAGGTGATCTCTTTATTCTGTCTAATAGAACTGGCTCTCGGGTGCGAAATGCCTCTCCAGCTGGCGACCCTTCTAGCCGGACGCGTATGTCACCGCGGCGATATTCGCCTTGCTCAGGCCCAAGTAGTTGCACCAACAATAAATTCGCAGTTGCGTCATATAAGCCCAATGTCGCCGTATCGTGCGGGATCACTTCATGGAGACTGGATGAAATCGCTCCAAGCAGCTTGCCCACATCGATGTTGGCCAGCAACACACTGGTCAACTGCATCATCACCGACTCTTCGGCGCGCTTGCGATCGGTAACGTCTCGCGTCACGTTGGCGTATCCGGTTACCATGCCGGATGAGTCGCAAATCGCCGTAAGAATGCTGTCCGCCCAGAAGCGCGACCCATCTTTGCGCACTCGCCAACCTTCTTCTTCAAATCGTCCCCGCGCCGCGGTCAAACGCAACAACTCCGCGGGATGGTCCCGCGTTGCATCCTCGTCTGTGAAGAATCGGGAGAAATGCTTGCCAATGATATCGTCGTGAGAAAAGCCCTTGATGCGTTCACAGCCGGGACTCCAGGTCAGGATGTAGCCTTCGCTATCTAACAGGAAGATGGCATAGTCGCGCACGCCCTCAACAATCGACCGCATCCGCTGGTCCGTGATTCGTAGGGCATCTTGAGCTACTCGCTGTTCTGTAGTATCACGAACAAAGCTCAGCACGGCAGGACCGTCTTCCGTTTCCAGCGGCTTGAGCATGATGTCCACCGGAAACTCGGTCCCATTTTTCCGCAGACCAGATAGCTCGATCGCCGCGCCCATCTGGCGTTCACTCGGGTGGGCTCCGTAGTTTTCACGATTGCTTGCGTGGCGCCCTCGCAGACCCTTCGGGACCAGTTCGTCAACCATCTTCCCGATCAGATCTTCGCGAGTGTAACCAAAGGACTCTGTTGCTCGAGAGTTTGCGTCACGGATCATCCCATCGGCATCCGTGACGATAATAGCGTCCGGCGAGATCTCGAAGAGGTTTGCTAACGCGATTCGAGCGAATTTGGAGGGTGTGTTCAAGTTTCCAATCAGCAAAAAACAGTGAGGGAGTATCTCCGCATCATTTGAAACGCAATTGTGCTGGGAAAGAAGAACAGAGTCTATGCCTTGAGAGGTTCGGGATCGAGCTTCGCCTCGGAAATATAGCTTTTCATTGCTTGGCCCAGTTGCGAGTCCACCTCGTCGGCAATCGCCATAACGTATAGGAGAAGTACCCCAGGCTTCGTTTCCTCAACATGCAACTGCAGTGTTTGGAATATTGAAACTTGAAGCAACCGCGATTCTGCCACGAGCATGGCGGCCGTGTAGCCCTGTTCACGTCGCGAACGGCCATGATGTTGAGCAGCGACTGAGGTCAGAGCTTGGGTGCCGAGCGGGAGCTGATTGCGCAAACGGCTCACTAAATCGCGGAACATCTCTGGCAGGTGCATGCATCGTTCTGTGCGGCTCAAGGGGATCTCAGCCAGCTCTGACTCCGCCTCGACAAACGCATACCAATTCGTAATGGTCGTGTCAGTTTCGCGTTCAAGAACGGTGGCCACATCGTATTTAAGTGACATCAAGAGTGCTCCAGTGATTCGGCGGAATCTGTATTGGTCAGTATGGCGCTTTATATGAGCGCAATGCTGGTCAAGATAGCTCATGGCAACACTCAATTCACAACATTCGACCCACCGCGAGCAATTGAACGATGTACGCTCAATCCAAGCGATAAGAGGATTTGAATCGCTTACAGCAGTGAGCCGCTATCCTGCCGCGTCAGTGCTGATCAGAGAGGAGCAAGAACCATCCACTGTGATGTTCGTGCTTGAGGGAAGGGTTAAACTCTCGATCAATTCGAGCGATGGCAGACGCCTAATCGTCGGTATCGCTTTAGCTGGAGAAATCCTCGGGCTCACATCCGCACTTTCCGGTTGTTCTCATGTGATTACCGCGGAGGCACAGTTCCCATGCGTAATTGCATCTCTCCAGCTGCAAGCCTTTCTCGGATTCTTAATGTGTTATCCGGCGGCCTGTTGGAATGTAATGGGCGAATTGAGCCTGGACTATAATCGCGCTGCCCAACAATTGAGAATTCTCGGTTTGACACAGACTGCGCGCGCAAAACCGGCGAAGCTCTACTTGGGGTGGAGCAAAGATGGCGAGCAAACAAGGCGTGGTGTCCGGATTCAATGCGCTCTCAGTCATGTAGAAATCGGCGAACAAATCGGCGTTTCCCGCGAAACCGTCTCCCGCACCATGAAAGATTTCAGGAGCCGAGGACTCGTTGAGCAGCGCGGAGCCACTCTAATCGTCAAGAATCGTGAGGCCTTGGAGGTTTATCGTGAGCGCTACGTGAAGTGCAGGTGTTCAGGGCTTGCGTGCCGCTTGCAAGCCGATCGAACCCGCAAAGCATGTCTGCCGCTTCTGACGCCAGCCAGATCCGCGTCGCTTGCGCCCCGTCCAGCGTGCGTCAGACTCGGCAGTCCTATCATGCCGGGCGCTCCAACACTTCAAGCAACGCGCGCAACTGGTCCGCATTGAAGCCTGGCTCCACAACCAGACTGCGACCTCCGCCGAGCCGTACCTCGATCGGACTTCCTCGTCCGGCCACCGCGGGCGTGGTCTCCGGCTGCGGCTTCACCTCCACTTCCACAAACATGGCCGGCACTTCGCGAAACCGCTTCTTCCATGAAAACATCTGCGAAGCCGGTACTCCGCGTTCACGACAGAACGCCGCCACGCTCTTGCCGCTCTCTGTCTGCTCAGACACGAGCGCACGCCATCTTGCCTCTGCTTCCACTCCCCGCTCTCTCATCCATCAAGACTGACACCTTCAACCCCGTCAGCCAAGATGCGGTTCAAAGAGCGCTCACGGTTTATCAATATGCGATCTGATCTCGTATTCGGCGCCGCAGCGCAAGTATCGAATCGCTATCTGTTAACAAGCATTGCCTCGAAGGCTACTCGCATGTTGCATAAGCGTAATAGTCGACTTGAGGACACTTCTAACAATGTATTGCGCATCTTCGGCAGCGCCAATCCCCTGGGCGACTCAGGTCCGGTCGATGCAGTGCCATACACCCCTCCCGTCACTGTCAGGCGCGCGGAGTAGTCAGTTGGACGAGGCCATCTTTTCGCATGTGCTCTGAGCGGTCCGTTTGCAGATCCACTTGGGATTCACTCTCACCGAAATTGCGAAGCCTCGAGTCGCAGGCATCTTGCCTCCGAAGCGATTCGGCTACGATCTCCTTAAGTGGAGACAATGCTGAACAGCTCTATCCTTAAAATGACTGAGCCGATAAGTCTCGCATTCGTGTGCTCTGTTTTGCTCAGACAGGTGCGGCCGTCCGTTGTTAGATTCAACCCAGGGCGGAGGTAGAACCTCCGTTGAACACTACATGCAGTAAATTGTGGGCAGTAGGATGACAGCAAATGCGAAGGGTCTCCCCGACTCTCGTTGATTGTCTCTCCGGCTGCCTACTTCTTTGCGTCCTCAGCAGAGTTTGTAGGTGAATTCTCCATCAGGGCGGATCCAGTTCATCAACACTGTGCGCGTCACGGAGATAGATTACGACTACTGCATTAGATGATGGTGAAACTAAGGATCTGTTTAGAGTCCCGATGATTACCCAGACAGAGTCTGGGCAGTTCCCTTCGCTCTGCATACTCTGTCCGACTCTACTCATCGAAGTGCGAACCCCTCTTGAATGCAAGGTCGGCGGATTGTAACCTTCCAGAGAGTTCGGTCAGAATCGGCCCTTCGCGCGATGCAGCAATGAGTGAGTTCAGACGCCGGTTCAGAAGAGATTGCCGGCCACCTGCTCGGCTGCTGTGTATATCCGGGATTTGAGCTCGTTTCGGGACAGTACCTGGTCGTTCTTGAGGGTGGTGGCCATGGTGATGGTGAAGACCTGATCGCGGACTCTCCCCACGACCCGCTCGCCAAGACCGCCCTTCCGATCGTCTGCCGGGCAGACTAACGCCTCATTTCCAATGGCCTTTAGTGCGGCAGCTTCTGTCCCGCAAATCCGCGCAATCGCGCCCAGGCGTTCATGCGGGTCTGTGGAGATCTCGACAGTCACCTGGAGGGTACGTATCACGCCAGCGCCCCGCTGTGTGAACGTGCATATCGTCCGCTTTTCCGCCTCCAAGCCAGAGACCTCGCCAACCGCGCCGCCGCCCAGAAGGCCCGAGGCCGTTGCTTCATTTATCCAGGCACAGTTGTTCGCTGCCATCGCCGTGGCGGGCAAGCCCATGATGCCAACTAGCCAAAGGAGGCGGAGTCCCTGCAAATTCTTTCTCATCCTCGCCCCTTCACTTGCCATTGCGCGGGCCTCCGCCATCGCTTGTCAGATCGGAGTGCAGATGCCATGGAATGCTCTCTGCGGAGACCTCGGGATGCACGCGCAAATAGTTAAGCGAGTAGGTCGGTGCCCCCGGATCCACCTTCTTGTCGACAAACATCGCCTGCTGCTCCGCCGCCTCCTTCCGTTTCCCAACGCGGCGGTAAAGGATCGACAAGTTATAGTGCGCGCTCAGGTCGTCCGGGTCAATCTTTTGCAGCGCCTCAAACTGTTCCAGCGCCGCCTGGTTTTCATTTTGCTGGTAATAGGTGATGCCGAGTTCGCGTCGGGCGTCGCGCGACTGCGGAAACTTCTCCACCACTTTGCGGAAGTCCGCGATCTCCGCCTCCGTGTTCCCCGCCCGGCGTTGCAAGAGGCCGTCGTAGTAGAGCGCCCGAGCGCTGCCGGGATCCAGAGATAGCGCTTTGCGAATGGCCGTTCGCGCCGAGGCGTACTTCTCCCACACTGTCTCTGTCAGACCGACATTCGTGTAGGCATCTGCATAAAGCGGCCGCAACTTGATCACCTCGGTAAACGCCTCGATGGAATCCTGGTATTGGAACTGGTCGAGCAGCGCAATGCCGAGATTGTTCCAGCGCATCCACTCGGGGTTGTCCGCGGGGTCCGCTGCTTCCGGCCCATTCTCGCCGATCTTCAAGACCCGGCTGCGAGACGCTATTTCAACCACTGGATAGGCGGGGTGATCTTTCCCGAATATGTTGTTCAGATAACTCTGGCGCAAATGTCGATAGTTGACCCTGGCCGTTACCGTCACGGCCTCGCTTACATCGGCCGGCATCCGGAATTGATAGCGAACCAGCACCGAGCGGCCCGCCTGCACGCTGTTGTCGTACGCCACGGAGTGGATCGTCCACACCTTGTGGTTGTCAACAAACTCGCCTTCGTCTGTAACCGGGCGGTTCGTGAAACTGTGGGCCCGCGGGTCCAGCATGCCATCGGGCTTCAGGAAGCCGCTGTGATAGATCTCCTTCCCGGCGGCGTCCTTCACGGTAAACTCGACCCACGCTTCATAGAGATCGCGCACTTCCGGGATGAGCGAGTGGCCGATATTCTTGTTCTGAATCACGACATAAGCGTCAACCGCGTCACTGGGCGCAAGTTTGTAGGAAACGTTGCCCAGCGGCGCAATCATCTTGTCGTCCCCGGCAACCTTGATCCCGAAGATGTCCACGTTCAGATAGTTGCCAGCACTCAGAAACTCAATGGTCTTGTTGAGTTGCTGGTCGAAGCCGTAATAGAACGGCACCGCGGTGTTGCCGGCCAGCCAGCGATGTGAAGCGAACGTTCCGTCTTTCGCCCCGTAATCAGGCAGCGCATTGGCGTTTCGCTTCATGTGGCAGCCTTGGCACGTGGTGAAGTCGGCCGTATAGAAAGTCAGCGGGTTGCGCTGCGAAAACTTGGACTGCTGCCACTCGTCGTAGGCCGTGAAGGCGCGCAGAAACTTGTAGTCGTTCAAAGGGCTCGGCAGGTTGGCTTTGTGGCAGGCGGCGCAAAACTCCGGCGTGCGCAGAAAGTCATGCATCACAGCCTTCGAATGACGCTCAGGATGCCGGAGAATCATGTCGAAAGGGACCATACCCGGAATGCGATCCCCGTTCTCGTCCACCATCACCGCGGGCACGCCCATTTTTATGCTCGAATTCCCGTTGGTCGAATCCAGGCCCAGCACCGAGTGACAGGTGGTGCAGGTCAGGCCGTCCGTGTCGAATCGGGCGCGGTCCACCCTTGAGTCCTCGGTCAGCGCGGCGCCCAGCACCCCAATAGGATTGTGGCAACTGTCGCAATGACGGGCAAACGCGATCCCGCGATCCTTGTCGCGGATAAGAAGGTTGACACTGGTGCGATAGAACGGCGTGCGGAAGGCATTCGAGTGCAGAGCCTGGCGCCACTGGCTGTATGCCTCTTGGTGACACGTGCCGCAATACTCGGCGGTGGGGAATGCGCCAGGTTGGAGAAAACCATCGCCCTCTACCTGCACGTTCCCCGGCGTAAACGGATTCTTTTTGCCGTTGTGGAAGTTATAGGTGGGCGAAACAACAGCGTTGTACGCCTCGCGCTCCGTTTGCGTCTTCTGTTCCGCCTTGGCCTTCCATCTTGCAATAGCCTCTCGTTGCGCAGGGGTATCCTCGACCGGCGGCGCGCCCTTGGGTAGAGGCGTGTATGCTGGCGGCGGATCCGGGCGCTCACCGCTCTGCTGCGGACCTGGTTGCGGCACACTCTGCTGGGCGCCGCTTGCTTCACTCCATCCCTGCATGGAGAGGTAGCCGGCACACGCCAGGCAAGCGGCAACGACTGAGACCCTCGCTCTCATCCTCGCTCCAACCGGCAGCGCTGCACGGCATCCCCGCCGGATGCGCTTATCCAACTTACTTTGCGGCATGTGAGCTTGCTCCCTTTGCCTGCCCTTCGGAGATAGCGTCGTACACGCTCGGCACCAGGCCCTTGCCCTCTTCGATCGCGAAATACCGGTCCACGCCAGGGAGGGCAATCGCTTCTTTCACTCCATCCGGCCACCGAATCTCGATCTTGTCGACCTTAGTGCCCGACCCCAGGCCGAAGTGCACGCGAAAATCATTCGATGACTCGAAGCTGCCGCCGCTCATCACGTCGCCGCGCTGGCGCGTCCCGCCCGCGGTCAGATATACCGTTGATCCCACCGCATCGCGTGGGCTCTTCGGTCCGCCAATCAGCAGCAGCCCCACCCAGTGATTGTGTTCTTCGGTCACGTTGCGCAGCAGCACCGGCGTGTGGTCCAGGCAATTGATCACCACGTCGATCTTGCCATCGTTGAAGAGATCGCCAAATGCGGCTCCACGCGCCGGAATCACATCAGCCAGACCGGTACCCTCGACCGGGGGAATCACCTCGAACTTCTGGCCGTGATTCACGTTCTGAAAAAGGAGCGGTCGCTCCGCGAACGACGTGCCCCAATTGTGCTGATCTACCTGTGGGTAGACATGTCCGCTCACGAACATCAAATCCTTCCAGCCATCGTTGTCGTAATCGAAAAACGCGGTGCCCCAGCTGAGAAACGGATAGGTCGGTTCGGCAATGCCCATCTGCGGAGTGATGTCAACAAAATCGCCTTCGCCGTCATTGCGATACAGCGTCTTGTAGTCGTCAGAAAAGGTGGTCGTGTAAAGATCGAGCCGGCCGTTGTTTCTGTAGTCGCCTACTGCCAGACCCATCGAGGCGGTCTCGCGCGCGTCCTGGTTGAGCGCGAACCCGGAGTAGAAGCTCGAATCCTGAAAGGTCCCGTCGCCTTTGTTGATATAGAGATAGTTGGGCGAAGAGTCGTCCGTTACGATCAGGTCGACCTTTCCATCGTCATCGATATCTGCAAAGGTCGAGGAAAACCCGTAGTAGTGGCGCTTGTCTTCGACACCCGCCTTTTGACTCACGTCAGTAAACGTTCCATTGCCGTTGTTATGAAACAGATGATCCGCCTCGCCCTGCAGCCCGCGAGGTCCGCACATGGTCTGCGCGCCTCGAAACTGGCAGTTCGCGAATCCCACAGCCTTGGACCCCGAGGTAGGCAGGTTGTTCATATCCCAGTGAATATAGCCGGGCACAAAAAGGTCCAGCAGCCCGTCACCGTCGTAGTCCCCAAAGCTTGGCCCGGTTGACCAGTTGCCCAGCGTCACTCCCGCAGCCTCGGCAATGTCCGTAAAAGTGCCGTCATGATTGTTCCGGTACAAGCGGTTCTTCCCGTAGTTGCCCACGTAGAGGTCGGGCCAACCGTCATTGTCAAAGTCGCCCACGGCCACGCCGAACCCCCAGCGGTCATTGGTGACGCCTGCTATTTGAGCCACATTGGTAAACGTTCCATCGTGGTTGTTGTGAAAGAGCGCAGCGTGCGGTGGCTCCGCCTTGCCGTCAAGGGCATCGTAGGTAGATCCGTTCACAAGGAAGATATCCAGCCATCCGTCGCGGTCGTAGTCCAGCAGCGCGACGCCGGAACCGATCGTTTCCAGGATGTAGGGCTTCTGTAGAGTGCCCATCTTCTGCTGCCAGACAGTGAGGCCGGCCTTCTCAGAAACGTCCTGAAAAATCACGGGGCCAGTCTTGACGAAACCTCCCGCCGTGATGGGGCGCTTTTCGGAGTCGAGTACCGGAGCAAACACGCCGGCCGTGGCTGATCCCGTTTGCTTCTGCGGCGGAGACGAAGTTGCGTTGCCCCCATAAATCGGAGTTTGTGACGCCGGGGGAACCTGGGCAGACACCGCACAGCAGACCAGAAGAAACGGGGCACACGCTATGGCGGTGATCCGGCGCCGAATCGGCGGACTCACACAAGAACTCGACAAAGAGATGACCTCATGGATTGGGAAGAACTATCGGGCTCGATTCTTACGTGCGAAACGAAAACAGTCTTCCAACCAAGGGAGGGCAAGGTCCTCAACCTATTGAATGACAATCGCCCCCTGCGATACACAAACACGATAGCGCGCTGCAGTCCAGTTGGTTGTCAGAAGCATCCGAATACGCAACCGCTGGATTTTCCCATCCAAATGGTTGATCCATACACCCATCTTTCGGCGATTGCGCACATCTTTCTTCGCAACGAACATCGTTGAAGCACGGCGCATCGTCGAGTACCGCACAAAAGCGATCGCGATGAGAATCTGGCCTTGACTCAAATTGAACGATTGTCTTCTTCCCTCTATTGCGTGGCTGTGCTTCCCTCTCCACGCCAGCAGTCCAGCAGACGTCCCAAGCAAACGAAGCAGCAGGTGTTGGGATACCAGTCAGCACTTGGAGGATGGCAGTTGGATGGAATCGCCACGCTGATGAGCGGCACTCCGTTCACGGTCTTCGACTCGAACGACGTCTCGGCGCAAGGAAGCGCGCCGGAGATCACCGGATTCTCCGCCCAGCGACCTAATCTCGTCGGCAACCCCAATTACGGGCCGCGGACGGTGAAAGCCTGGCTCAACGCCGGAGCTTTCCAGCGACTCGATCCCACAGCCAATGCGGGGCAGTTCGGTACCGAGCGGCGCAACGTGAATATCGGCCCGGCTTATGCCGACTGGGATTTCGCCACCCTCAAGAATTTCAAAGTGACCAAATCGAAACAGCTCCAGTTCCGCGCGGAGTTGTTTAATGTTCTGAATCGCACGAACTTCCATTTGCCCGACAGTGACATCAGTTCGCCCACATTCAACCATATCCTTGAGGCCGGGGCTCCGCGCCAGGTGCAGTTTGCTCTGAAATTCATCTATTGAGAGGGCCGAACCGAGCGAACCGATGCGGGAGCTATAACACGGCGATGAGTTCGATGATCTACGCGGGGCCGATCACTTCGATGCGAGAGAAGCATTGATTGCCTGCGCGAGATCCTGCGGATGAAAGCCGAAGGGGCCGGGCTTGCTTTTATAGAGAACGCGGCCACCCTGACCAATCAGATAAAGGCGATCGGGCCACCCTGTGTAAGCCGACTCAACGCGATTGTCAAAGCCATCAATCAACGCGGGAAACCGGATGCCGAGTTTGCGCACGCACGCACTCGCAACCGATACGCGCTCGATCTCGTCCTTGGGGCTGCTGAACAGCACGCCATCACGCACGTTCGACTGCATCGCCCAAACGTCAGTGGGATGCGCCTCAAGAATGTAGACCGCGTAGAAGCCGATCTTGCCGCTGTATTGCGCGGCGAGTTTGTTCAGGGCGGGAACCTCCCGCCGAAATGGCGGTCAGGTGTAACTGCCGAAGACCAGCACCACCGGCCTGTCAGCCCATAGAGAAGCGAGGTCGAGCGGCGTGTGATCTTCAAGCTTCTTGACGGTAAGTGCCGGCGCGGAATCCCCAACGTTCAACTGCCCGTTGCGCGCGCGCATCCACAATGTTTCGAACGGCAGCACGAAGTAGGCGGGCATGGGCATCTTCGCCATCACGTGGCCAAACACTTCAGGGGGCTGATGCATGGCCCAGTTCACGTAAGCGCAGAGCGAGAGCCAGCCGGCAAAGCACACGGCCGCGATGCTCATGGCCCATGCGCGCAGCCGCCTTTTCGTTACAGCGTCCATCATTTCGTCAGCCCGTTCATTTCCAGGTAGCCATTCGGGGCAATGCCGAAGGCATCGGCCACACGATTGAAGAAAGCAAACATCGCGGTCACGTATACGGCTTCGGCAATCTGCGGCTCGGTCCAACCGTGGACGCGCAGTTGCTGCACATCTTCGGTGGTGGTGCGGTACGCCGCCTCCGTAACCTTGGTCACGTAATCGAGCAATGCGCGTTCCGCAGGACTCAATCCGGCTTCATCAAGCTTGCCCTCGACAAGGGCTTTCACTGTATCGGTTTCTGCTCCCTGAACACGCAGGAAGTATGCATGCGAGTCCAGTCAATACGGACAGCGGTTGAGCCATGATACCCAGCTCGCCACGGCCTCTTTCGTCTTGCGGTCGAGATGACCGTGCGAAAAATGCACCGTGTCACTGAACTGAATCACCTGGCGCAGGAAGTCGGGACGATGGCTGAAGCACTTTAAAATGCCGGGCATCTGCTGACGCCCGGATTTGGCGCGCCATTCGTCGTAAACCGCGGCTACCTCGCCGGTTGCGTCGCGGTCTTCAATCAGGTTGATTTTGTTCTCGTGGTCAGGCATCTTTGCGCAATCCCACTCAGGATTAGTTGGCAATATAGCACGAGTTTGGGCCGGTGCGCATCCACCGGCACAACCACTCGCACTTAGAGAATGAGCCGTTTATCGCCCTGGAGGCGCGTGACGCGCTGGCGGTCAAGGTACTCGAGCAGCGGGATCGCATATTTGCGGGAGAGTCCTGTAAGTTGCTTAAAGCGGCCCACATCCATCTGACTTCCGCGCAAAGCAGCTATCTGCGCGGCGAGTCTGCTCAGCGCTGTGCTGTGAATGAATAAGTTGTCGCTGCCCATGCGAACGATGGTCTGGCTGCGCTGCAGGATCGTAATGAGCCGCCGTACGTCGGCTTCTTTGTAACCGAGGCTTTGTGCCACTTCGATGACGGACGGAACCAACAGGCCTGCCTGTTCGTACGCGCGTTCAACCAGCGCCAGGCGTTCCGATTCCGCGTCCGACAAATGTGCCGGGGCGCTCGACAGAGAAAGCATCTCGCCGGCGAAACGGATTTGTTGATCGCCGACGAGAGCCTCGATGACGAAGTCAAAGACTTCAGCGCCGAGCGCTAGCTGGCTGCGCAACGCGGAGGATTTTCCCGGTCCAGCCTGCAAGCGACTGGTAATTGCAGCGGAGACCGCGCGTAATGCGGAACGACTCAGGAGCAAATCGCCGGTAACAAGCAACGACTCTCCAGAGTCGAGCGCGGCACGAATGTGGCGGCGAATGGCATCCGGCGTCCGACATGTTTCAGAAGACAACACATCGAGCGCTATGCCTCGAGTGTGCCGACGGTTCACCCGCAAGGTCAACTGATCTGCCGCCGGGGCATTTTTCAGTTGCTCGAGCCAGGCAACGGTGGCAGCTTTTCGCTGACTGGGTTCGGGATGACCGTCGAGGACGCGGCGTCCTCCAATGGTGCCGGCAGCCGAAGGTTGACGGAGAACGAATCGGTCGCCCGGCATCAGCACGATGGGTTCCGCAAGCTTGACGCGCATGAGACGAGTGGAGCCCGGCAGGGCCGCTTCATAACCATAGATAGAAAGCCGCGCCATCGTTTCAGACGTGAAGGCATGGAAGTGAACGGCGGCGCGATGCTTCAGCGGGGTTGCGCTCTCAAGCAGTGTCACCTCCGCATCGATGGTATCGACCGGCGAAAGCGAATGCGGTGAAACCAGCGTCTGGCCGCGATGAATCTCGGTTGCGCTGATGCCGGAGAGATTGACCGCAACACGCGACCCTGCTTGCGCAGACTGGACCGACTCGCCGTGCGTCTGCAATCCGCGAACCCGAATGACGCGGCTGGTCGGCTCCAATTGCAGCAGATCTCCTTCGTGGATACCTCCCGACCGCAGCATGCCGGTGACAACGGTTCCGAATCCTTTCATGATGAAGGAGCGATCAAGCGGCATACGCAGGGCGGTGCCGTCCGTATCGAGGTGCACGCGCAGGCGGAGATCGAGCAGGCCCTGGCGCACAGCATCAAGACCTGCTCCGGTCGCGGCGCTTACCGGCAAGATGGGAGAGCATTGCTTATCGAGAAATGTGCCTTGCAAATCTCTCAGTCGATTCAGTGACGGCTTCGAGTTGAGCCGCATCTACCGCGTCGCACTTGGTAATGACGGTGATGCCATGCGCAATGCCGAGCAGTTGGCAAATGGCGAGATGCTCCACGGTCTGGGGCATGATGCCTTCGTCGGCGGCAACCACCAGCATGACCGCGGGCACGCAGCCGGCGCCGGCGAGCATGTTGCGGATGAAAAGGCTGTGCTCGGGAACATCAACGAAACTGATGCGCAGCGGCGAACCATCGGGAGTCTGCATCACGAACGAAGCGAAACCGAGATCAATGGTCACTGCTGTCCGGCTATAAGCCGAACAGATTCAGTTGATTGGAAAGGCAGGGTAAATTTCCCTGGGGGTCGATTTGCTGAAGTGCCCGTAAAAATGGGCTTTTCTCGAACAGAGTAAGGCTGAGCACCTGTAGGATTTGGTAGAGGCTGACCTGGATGCCGAGCCTTTTGCGCACGATGGCCACCAGCACGTAAACCGAGACGGCGATCCAGATTTGGGTTTTGACGGCGTTCTCGCTGGTGCCGTAGAAGGCCTTGATGCGCAGATGCTGCTTGATCCATTTGAACAACAGGGCGACATACTGCCCATCAACATCGTCCCGATGAAGTCACGATCCACTATCCACTTCACCCGTTGTGCACGCACAAGCTGCCTGTGATCCGGCGGTACGAGCGTTACAGCGAGACATTCTACGTGGTACGCCGGGCCGATGGTCGTCCTCTCGCAGTGCCGGACTGGATGACCCACCCCGAGGCGTCGAACGTAAAGTTTGTTTCGACCGCACGCTTGCCCGCCAAGGTACTTTTGGAATTATGCAATGCGGCCGTGACCATCCCTACTTCCTCTATGCACAATGTGCGTGAGGAGGATCAGGATGCCAACGGTCAGGAGGCAACAGCGCCAACTCTTCGAGGAGCCTTTACCGGCACTCGACGTACAACTTCCGCAGGAGGTGACAGCCCAGCTTCGGCAGACCTTGATGCAAATGATGCAGGCGCAGGTCAGGGAAACCAGCAAGGAGGTGGGCGATGAACAAGATCACCGCTGAGCATTTATCCCGTCAGGCCTATGTCTACATACGTCAATCCACGCCTGGTCAGGTGCGGCACAACCTTGAGAGCCAACGCCGTCAATATGCCTTGGTCGACCATGCCCGCTCATTAGGCTGGGAAAAGGTCGAGGTGATCGATGAAGACCTCGGCATTTCTGGGTCTGGAACTCGCCGCCCAGGCTTTGAGCGCTTGTTGCGTGCGCTGTGCGATGGGCAAGTAGGAGCGGTCTTCAGCATCGAAGCGTCCCGTCTGGCGCGCAATGGCCGGGACTGGCACACGCTTCTGGAGTTCTGCAGTGTGGTCGGCGCGCTGCTGATTGATACCGAGTCTGTCTATGATCCACGGCTCACGAATGATCGCCTGCTGTTGGGCATGAAAGGCACGATCAGCGAGATGGAAGTTGTCAATTTCCGCGAGCGAGGTCAAGCTGCGCTGCGGCAAAAAGCGCAGCGTGGCGCTTTGGTTCAGCGGGTTGCGGTTGGTTATCTGCGAGGAGCGGATGACAGGATAGAGAAGGATCCGGATGCTCGGATCCAATCCACTATCTATCTGGTCTTTCGGAAATTCGCAGAACTGGGCAGTGTGCGCCAGGTCTATTTCTGGCTCGACCGTCAGCAGATGGAACTGCCTGTTGTTTTGGGAACGAAAGACGCGCGCGAAAAGGGTTGGCAGGCCGCCCGCTATCATGCGGTCCTGAGCATCCTAAAGAATCCCGTCTATGCTGGCGCATACGTTTACGGACGCAAGAAGACGATAACGCGCCTGGAGGCTGGTCAAAAGGTTCAGCGCCAAGTAAAACGCCACCCCGAGGACTGGGCTGTATTGATTTTGGATCATCATGAGAGCTACATTGGTTGGGATGTTTATCAAAGCAACCAAGCGATGATTGCCCACAACGAAAACGCTAACAGTCAGGCAGTGCGAGGAGCGGTTCGGCGCGGAGAGGCGCTGCTCGCCGGTCTGTTACGCTGTGGCCATTGCGGTGCGAAGATGCTGGCGCAATATCCTCGGCGGCGCGCTATTCGCTACCAGTGCTCTGGGTACATGCTCAATCGCGATCAACACAGTTGCGTGATGTTTGGTGGACTCCGCGCAGACCGCTTGGTGTCGGAACAGTTGCTGCGCTGCTTGTCGCCACTTGGCATCAATGCGGCAACGGCTGCGATCACCGCGCTTGAAGACGCCAACGATGAACGTATTCAGCAGAAGACTTTGGCCCTGCAGCAAGCGCGTTACGAGGTGGCACATGCGCGGCGCCAATATGACGCGGTAGATCCATCGAATCGGCTTGTTGCGGCAGAACTCGAGCGTCGATGGAATCGAGCGTTGTCCGCTGAAGCCGATTTGGAAGCAGAGATTGCAGTGCTCAAAGAGGCTCGCGAACATCCCATTACCGGTGCGCAGAAGCAAGAGTTACTGGACTTCGCACAGGATATTCAGCGACTATGGGACGATCCGCACAGTTCGCCGGAATACAAGAAGCGCCTGCTTCGTATCGCGCTGAAAGAGATCACGGCCACCTGCGAGGCTGAGACGATACGGCTTGTGTTGCACTGGCAAGGCGGGGATCATACCCAAGTGGAGTTTCCCAAAATCCACACCGGGCAACATCGCTATGCGACCGGCCATGATGTTGTAGGGATGATTGGCAAGCTGGCTCGCATCGAACCGGATGCCCGCATCGCATCGATCTTGAACAAGAACGAACTCCGCACAGCGCATGGAAAAAGCTGGACTGCAAAGATCGTCTGCGCGGTGCGTAATCGCAATGAGATTCCGGTTTATCGAGAGGGCGAACGAAAGGATCGGAGTGAAAGCTCTGTCCGTGAAGCCGCCGATGCACTTGGAGTTACACCAACGACCATCTTTCGGCTGATTCAGTTGAAGCAATTGCCGGCCACGCAAATCTGTGGGAACGCACCATGGATACTGCGCAAAACGGACGTCGAACGGTACGGGGAGGCAAGAACTCAGGCAACACCCCCACCAACGTCGAATTCAACCAAGCTGCTCTTTGAGATTCAATGACATACGGAGGAGTGCATCATGTCGTATTCTCGGAGAACAGTTCCACCTGCCAGCGCTGCTTGTAGATCGCGGCGATGGTTGCTGCTGGCAACGCGAAGTTATTGGAGAGGAAGACGAGGCGCTTGCCGGTTTCCGCATCGACGTAGGCAACCTTGCGCAGCGCATCGGGATAGACCGAAGCTGATTGCAACGACGCGAGAACGACGGTCTGATCCGAGCGCACACCGGAGTCCTTATCCACGGGATGCGAGTAGCGCCGCTGTAACAGCACATTGGACCTTGTGCGTACAACAAAGAAGGCCGACTCCAAGGTAAAGCTATAGAGTCGCTCGAAGTCGATATAGCCGCGATCCATCACATAAAAGGCGCCAGCCTCGGGCAGGATCAGATCGAGCACATTCACGTCGTGCACTTTGCCATCGGTGATGTGGATAAAGGTCGGGATGTTGCCACGTAGATCGAGCAGCGTGTGCATTTTGACGGCGGCTTTATGGCGGCGAAAACGCGCCCACGGAAACAGGCTCAGGCATAAGTCGATGGTCGATGAATCCAGCGCGTACAGACTTCGATCCAGTTCAATGCCCATCGGTTCGGCGGTGTAAAGCGGCCGCGCTTGGGCGATCAATACTTGGGCAAAGTCAGCGTAGATGCGCCAGTCGTGCGTGTCGTTGGCGTCGGCCAGCGTGGATTTGCGTACGCGGCCGCGAAAGCCCATGTGATAGAGTTTCGCGCGCATGGCGCCGAGACATGCCTGGATATCGCGCAAACTCTCGCGATAGGTCAGTTGCGCGAAGGCCATGGCCAAAAACTGGTCCCAACAGGAGAAGCCGCGCGGATTCGCGTCGCCGCGATAGCGGGCTACGCACTTTTGAAATTCTTTGTGCGGCAGAACTTCAATCAATTGCGCGAAGATGGTGCGGCCAGCGTTCTTGCACCATTGTTTCGCCACCGCCAAGAGCAGAGAAAACGAACTTGAATTTCAAATCGTTCCCGGGACAAGCGGCTACATCATGCTGGTATGCAATAAGTTACTAGATTTCCGAAAAAAATAGCCGGACACCAGTGATCCAGATGTTTCGGGCTCAGACCGGTTTCATCGAGGATCGCGGACACGCTCTCGAGAAAGTTGTCGTTGCGAAACTGGCGCGCGGAGACATTCACGGACATGGTAATGGGAGGCAGAGACACGACTGCAGCTACTTGAACGGCCGTGTATCTATCTCTGTTTCGGACAATGGAGTTGGGATCGCTGTTGAAGAGCAAGCCGCGGTTTTCGAAGAGTTTCATCAGGTTGAGTCTGCAAATGGAACCACACGGGAAGGGACGGGCCTTGGACTCGCGATTACAAAGAAGCTCGTCGAATGCCACGGCGGTGAGATGTTCCTCAAGAGCGAACTAGGCAGGGGAAGCCAATTTACATTTACGCTCCCGGCTTCTCCAAGAACCACCAGAACATTGGGGCTGAGTGAATCGGATGCGCAGCCAAGTGAAGTATTGGCGGGTCGCGGGGATCGTCAAAGCCGTGTCTCAGATCAAGCAGAATTTCGCCCAGACCATACGCATGGACGAGCTTGCCGAGGAGGCACACATGAGTCCATCCGCCTTCCGGCAGCACTTTCGCACTATCACCGGAATGAGTCCTGTGCAGTTCCAGAAGCTGTTCCGCCTGCAGGAAGCTCGACAACTGATGCTCAACCAGAACATGAGCGCTAGCGGCGCGAGCGCCCTAGTCGGCTACGAGAGTGCCTCTCAGTTCAACCGTGAATACAAGCGGCAATTTGGGGCTCCACCTCAACGCGATATTCGGAAGATATTGTCGCACTGAAAGCTACTGCATTCTCCATGGACTGAGCCATCTGCGGTCAGGACGATGTTGAAGGAGTCGCGCTAACAGGATTCATTCGAGTGATACCTTCATGGGCTCTGAGGAACTCGATTAGAGATCGCCGAGTCGCGAATCGAAGGTAAGGGAGGCAGAATGCTGGTTCTCCAGTGAACTGGAGAACCAGCATTCTTGTCGACTTTGCGGTACCGACAGCCCATGAAGCAGACGCTCTCTTTGTGCCCCGAAGCTACAGCTCGCGACGGACGCAGGCATTCTCTCCACAGGTGATATAGTTTCTTCCATCGCTTCACGATGGGGTCATGCACACGATGAATCGAAGGATGTTTCTCATCGAAGGGGCTGCTGCTTCGGCTCTTCTGTCCAGCACGCGCTATCTATTCGCTGATCCGCTTGGTCTGCCGATCGGCTGTCAGACCTATCCTGTGCGCAAGTCGATCCGTACGGACTTCGTGGGTACCATGAAGGGATTACGTGCAGCCGGGTTTACTCAGATTGAGCTGTGCTCGCCATACGGTTACGACGATTTTTCCAGCCTCCAGAAATACAAGCCACGGGAATTGCGGCGCATGCTGGAAGACTGGGGACTCGGCTGCATCTCCGCGCACTGGTCGGCAGATGAGCTCTTTCAAAGGGCGGATCAGAGCATCGCTTATGCGAAAGAATTCGGTATGACGCAGATGGCGATTGCCGCGCTCGGGCCTTGGAGCCCGAGGACGACGGAGACAGTCGACAAAGTGAAGCGCTTCGTAGAGCCTTTCAACGCGTTCGCCGAAAAGGCTCACGCCGCAGGCATCATCGCATTGCTGCACAATGAAGGCTTCGTCTCCGAACATATTGATGGCAAGCCGGTCTACGACATGATGATCGCCGACCTCGATCCCGCTACCACCAAGTTGCAGTTTCAGGTCTCTACCTTGCAGCAGGGCTACGATGCAGTGACCTACTTCGAGAAGTACCCCGGCCGCTTTCACTCCATGCATTGTCAGGACTGGGTGAAGGACTCCTCCACCAAGTCTGGCTTCCGCCAGGTTCCGTTGGGCAAGGGAGTCGTAGATTGGAAGGCAGTATTTACAGCCGCAAAAACAGGCGGCGTAAAAAACTACTTCGTTGAACTTGAAGAGGATCCAACGCTGATGCCGCTGAGTGTGCCTTACCTGAAGTCCCTGAACGTGTAGGCAAGCGGGATCTCTCGATCGTGAACCGAATTTCACGAAAGGGAACGCAAGCATTCCACAGGTTGAGCGACGATAAGCCGACTTGAACGTTCCTAGTTCTAGCTGCACGGGGAGTTGGTAGCTGGTGACCGACTCTGGAAATTGCGATTGCGCCTCTGGCCCCGCGGAACGGGAGTTTCCGTTTACGTTGATCCGCCTAGTATAGCGATTCCAAAATAACATATCAAAGCACAAAGGCTAGACGACGGATAGGCTTTCCAATTTGTATTTCCAGCGAAAAGCCACCGGGGCCTGATTGATCTCCTTGAGGTAGAGGTCGATC
>Ga0302140_10002135_pt1 | contig 25810 bp, 17 predicted proteins | sample I_Bog_E1_1_FD_202095 | JGI IMG/M metagenome (GOLD analysis project Ga0302140, IMG submission 202095) | Peat permafrost microbial communities from Stordalen Mire near Abisko, Sweden - I_Bog_E1_1 | ecosystem: Environmental > Terrestrial > Soil > Wetlands > Peat | place: Sweden: Abisko, Stordalen... | reverse complement strand
ATTGATTTACCAAAAGGGTGTTATTTATTTCATCCGCAAATCGCCCATTGTGAGTTTCTCTAGCTTTATCTCTCAGAAGCATTAGAAGAATAAAAATTGTTGTTAATCGCTGCTGCCCATCAATTAATAGATACTTAGCAACTCCTTCCGGTACAGAAACTGTAGGCATATTAACAATTGATCCTATAAAGTGTGTTCTTGGGTTTTCTGCTTCGCTCAGTTCTACAAGATCTTTCCATAAAATCTCCCATTCCTTGGTTGTCCATGAATAAGTCCTTTGAAAAAGTGGAATTACATATTGCTTAGTTCCCTCAATAATATCCTGAAGTTTTGTTTCCTTAGCTTGCATAATTGTTATCTATTTAGTATAGACTTAAATAATATAATTCTAATGTATCTAAGATTAGCTAATATATTTTGTGTAAATAAATAATTAGTCAATTATTTTTTCCCATCCCCCTTTATAGGGCTATGCATTTACAACATACTCCTTGTATTGGTCTTGTTTGTCTAGATATAATTCACTATATTTGTATTCTGTAACCTATTAAAGCAAAATAAATATTCATTATGCATATTTTAATTTAAAATTACAGTTTTCGGAATGTGTATGTGATTTTAAAAGAGAGATATCGTGTTTTGCCACTAGTGGCAGCAGTACTGTGAAATATGGATTTTATTTAATACATAAGTGAAAAAATATGCACTCCCCAGATGGCATATGCGTCGAGCTAAGAGACTAAATCAGCACAATGAAAGATTCCTCCATAGAGCTTCGCAGAACTACGGAATGACATTGTGCTTTATGCTGACCCAAAAGCATAACTGTCATGTCGCAACGAAATTGCAGCGAAGCGCAATGCAGTGGAGACATCTTTCATGTATTCGGCACTATCACCTAGCTGAACAGCCTGCCTCAGCCTTATTTGATCTCGGTGAGGATCATGTTAAGATTGTCGGTGCGGCCGAGGTTCATCTTGCGGCGGATGTTGGCGCGGTGGTTCTCGATGGTGCGTGTGGAGCTGGAGAGCAGGTTGGCGATCTCTTTGGTATTGAAGCCCGAGCGGAGCAGTGCACATACACGGCACTCGGTAGTCGAGAGATAGGTATGCGCCTCGTGCAGCCGGGCTATAAACTCCCGCTGCGACTCATCAAACTTGTCCTTAAAGCGGGTCTTCTCTGACTCTTCGATAGCAGATGCCTGTTTGATCTTTTCGGTGATGGCCTTGACGATCACATCGGCGGGAGATCTTTCTTTTTTGAGCTTGTCCAGGCTCTCCTGCAGGTCTTCGAGCAGGTGATTGCGCTGCTGCAGATAGTAGTTGGTCATATTGAGCTCCTGCGTCTTAAAGTCGAGTTCCTGCTTGCGCATCTCCGACTCCTTCTGTATCATCTCCAGCTCATAGATGGTGGTCATATACCTGCTGCGGCTGGCGAGGGCCTCCTGCTGAGCTTTCATCTTAGACTCATGCACGAGCTTGAACTGGGCCATCTCAGCTGCCATGTCGCCGATAGCATGATAGTAGAGACATCGGTTTTCGCAGAGGGTGATATAGTGGGCGCCACGGTCTGTATCGGGTATGAGGACAGATGCCCTGTCGAGTAGTTCTTTGGCGCGAGCTACATCCTGCTGCCTGAGATAGAAGCGGAACTGAATGAAGAGTATATCGATCTCCGGAGAAATCTTACTGATCAGCCGGGCGCGCTCCGAGCATTCTTTTGCGTTTCGGAGCATACCTGCTTCATCGCCCCGGTGGCCGGCGATCTCTGCCCTGACACCGTAGAGATTGGTATAGAGAAAGTGATGCGGCGGCAGGTGCGACAGATGTACGAGCACAGACAGGCTCCTCTCAGCAAAGCGCTCAGCGAGGTCGAGCTGGTCGGTCTTCATATAGAGATATGTGAGCTGCAGACAGGTGCCGGCCTCGGAGGTAGACGGCCCACTGCCAAACTCCTCTTTGATACGGGCGAGGAGCTCGAGGTTGAGCTTGATGCAGTCCTCCATGGGCAGGACGTTCAGGCGGATATCGTTGAGATTGGCAGTGCAGAGGATGGCAGCCTTGCGGTCTCCCATCTGCATGGCGATAGCATGCGAGCGTGTCAGGTAGTCAATGGCCTCAGTAAAGAGATTGAGCTTAGCACAGACCACACCGCAGCAGGTGCAGGTATTCATCGTGAAAAACGGGAAGTCCAGCTGCTGAAAAAGATAGAGTGACCTGACGCCATCTGCCAGCGCCTGCTCATGATCGGAGTGCTGGAGATGAAGACGGCAGCGAATGTGATAGACGGCGGCTTTCTCTTCGGGTTTGCCATTGGCGAGAATGTATTCTTCGCACTCCTGGAGAAGCACCTTGGCCCGATCGGTATTAGTGATGATAGCCTCGGCGAAAGACAACTGAAGCGTGACCTCCATACGGTCTTTGAGTGAGATCTTATCGCCGGCCACGACCAGATAGTCAGAAAAGATCTTCTGAAACTCGACAAAAGACTTTCTCTCAGTAAAAATATCAGCCGTCGGCCTTTCCGGGCCATCCTGCTTATCCTGTTTTGACTTCATTTATTCCCCAATATTAAAATCAAATTGAGACTAAACTAGGTATTTTTTGAGTAGCAAAGGCATGATGATATAAATTTATTTCCTAATACTTTTTGATAGCTTTGCGGTTCAAACCCAATTTCTATGTTCAAATTTAATTTTACTAAAAAGGCCTTTATTGGTATTGTTTTCTTTACAATTATCCGTTTGGGGGCATTTTCGCAGACTACTTTTGGTTTATCTACCTACTATAATGGCCACATTAGTGACTACTATCTCACTACCAGCTGGACGAACCTGCCCTGCGGAAACTTCAGTTGCGGATGTGATAATTATATTGATTTCCTCCTAACTGACACAATCGGAGGATCGCCCATAACCATATATGATGTGCTCGGAGGAGCAAATGGCGCAGGCCAGGTTGCTGCAGGCAGCTTTATGGTGATCCTGGGCCCGGGAATATATTATCCTGACGCATACGCCCGCTTTGGCTACCATGGCAAGACTCATAATAGCGGCTGCACTTGCACCTCAGCGCCCCCGGCGTGTGGCCTTAACGATGTGATCAATTACGATGATGAGGGTGATTATGGCCCAGTAGTTACCAGTGAAATTTATGCCCCTGATAATGTCACTGCCACCAATGGTGTAGGTGTAGATTATATAGACCTGACCTGGCAAAAAGTATCAGACATACCCGATGATAGTAATGTCACATATCAGGTATATAGAGACTATGTACTTATAGCAACGGTCCCTCCTACCGGAAACTCCATGAGTTATCGCGATAGCAATCTGAGTGTGGCCAGCAGTCATATTTATTATATACAGACCTATACAGGCTCATGGGGCGGGCATACTTCAAGCCCGTCAAGCTATGTCAGCGGATCTACCTACTCTGCTAACCTCCAAGCGACCAAGGGCTCTAATTATGGTAATTGCACCCTTAACTGGGCTACCATTGCTACCTGGGCTACCAATGGCATTGAGGTATCCAGAAATGGACAACAACTTGCTATCTTAAATCAAAATTCAACTACCTATCAGGATTTTAATGGTGTGCCGGGCGTGGAATACCAATATGAAGTAGCTCCCATCAATTCCAGTAACCAAATACTTCCGGCGTATACCGATTCAGGATACTCCAGGCCAAACGGTGTGCTGAGTGGATATGTAAGGTCAATACTGGGTGCGGGAGTTCCCGGTGTAGCGATAACAGCTACCGGTACGGTAGATGGACAGAGCTATTCTTATTCTGATTCTACAGATGCTACCGGCTACTATGCGATCAATAATATCTTCTACGACACATCTGCCACTTATACGGTTGTGGCTTCTCGTGGCCATGACCACTTTAACCCTGCCAGTATTAGTCGGAACATAAACATTCAAAATTACAACAATAGTCTGCCTGACATAATCGATACTACCGTGTTCACTATACAAGGGCAGGTGCTTTTTGCCAATACCAGCAACTGTGCAGTACAGGGCGCGTCATTGTATGTGAATGGCAGCAATACCAATATCCTGACTGATGGCGGTGGTAATTATGCTTACACTGCATTGACACCGGGTATCTATACCCTGAGCATCAAATATGCCAATCATACTTTTGATTCAGTCAGCCGTACCGTAAATGTAAATGAAAGCCTTAGCGGCATTAATTTTCATGATACAAAAGTTGATACCCTCCTGATAGATCTCAAGAGTGGCTGCCACTCTCAGGTGTGTGATTCAGCATATTTCCAGGTCATCAGCGACCCTACCACATCCAATGCAGGCTGCTTTAGTGCCAGCTATCGTTTTGACGGATTTGACCCGGTCGTGGTTATTCTGCCTGCTATGAAATACCAGGTTGAGATCCCTACAGCATATGACAATGGGCCAGACCTGAACTTAGAAACTGCGCCTAACGGACCTAATAATACTATATCTATAGACCTGACCCAGAGAGATACGTTCTACGTGACAGGCTATGATACTACATTTATCTATACTCCCGCCTCGAGAGATACACTGGTCAATGGAATAATCTTATATACCCCTGCTGACACGATCGTAGGATCTATTGATACTGTCAATACACCATTTACCCCTTATCAGGCAGCAAGGTTTGTCTATCACGGGCCTCTCGCCATACAGCTGACACAGGTGGATAGTTTCTGCGGCGGCTATGTAGTGAACCAAGGACAACCGATCCCGGTGGGAATATATGTACATGAGAACTCCCTGTACAACGGTCATTATACCAGCTGTCTGCAGGATACCGGCACAGTACGGATATTTGATGCAGTGAGTGGTGCGGGATTGAGCTATGGCCAATTAGTAAACGGTGAATTGGTTTATGAATTGATACCCGGCCAGCCTAATGTACCTGATGCACCTACCGATCCTCACCAATACCAGGAGTTATTCAACGTATTTGTCTCTGCTGGTTCACAGTCAGCCAATCTCGATGCATGGATGCTGATACAAGGCAACAAAACACTGACTGCCACATTCATTTCCAAATCTCCATCGATACCCCTTATGGTACTTCACGATCCACCGGGGAGTGCCAGCTACAGCTCCGTGCAGAAAGATTCCAGTATGTCACTAAATATAGCAAACTTGGTCAACAATAGCGCTTCGTACGGTGGCTACGGTCAGATACAGGTGGGTAAAGTAGTGGTCATACCGCTCGCAGGGATCAACATACCGGGTGTATATGTCAATGTGACCGTACAGGGATCAAATGGGTATAGCAAGGATAGCAACCAGACCCTCAATATGACCGTCACTGCAAACCAGACTATCTCTACCTCATCTGATCCGGCATATGTAGGTATAAACGGAGACGTATTTGTAGGTGGTACTATGGACACAAAGTATGCCTATGCCTATCAGCTTAACCTGAATAATTGTACACCAAAACTGGATACAGTGCTCCTGTGGGGACTGGACAGTGTAGAGTCTACCTTTTTATACTCATATCTCGATATACAGCAAACTATACTACCTCAGCTACAGGGCCTTCTGGCAGCAGCGCCTGACACCGGGGCCAGTGGCAAAGCTTATTTCCAAAGCCAGATCAATGCCTGGAATGAAATGCTGACCAATGACTCTGCTACTATAGCAAATGCCAATTATACCCAGAATATATCTTTCAGTGCAGGTACATCATATGACTATTCTATAGAGTCTGACAGCAATTACCAAAACACATTTAATTACACCTATCTGAACAATGCCAGCGGCACTGTCGGTGCGGGTATATCCGATGCACAACTGATCAATATCAATGCAGGATTTCAATGGCAGACCAGCTCTACGCACGGTTATGACACTACGGGCACTTTGGACAAGAATATCACTTATGATTATCATCTGGAAGACGACGTACCTGGCAATTTCTACAGTGTCAATGTGGGATATGATTCACATTATGGATCACCGATCTTTAAACTGTTTGCAGGTACAAGCGGCTGTCCATGGGAACCGGGCACTCAGCACAGAGATGTACCAACCCTGACCATAGCTCCGGGTGAAATTGATAATGTCCCTCCTACTTCACCGGCATCTTTTGTAGCATATCTGGGCAATCAGAGCGAAAGTCAGGAGACAAGGACCTATCAGGTATCAGTAGCTCCTGAGACCAATCTCGATGGCGCTACGATCAAAATAGGTGGACAGGACATCACTCAAAACGCGGCTAGCTTTACGATAGGATATGCAGATGTATTGACCACTGCACTCACTGTACAGGAAGGTCCGTTTGCTGCAGACTATAATGACATAGCTATATCGCTCAGCTCTTCTTGTGATCCAAACATAAGTGTAACAGTACCTATCACAGTGCATTTTCAAAGTACTTGCTCAGATGTGTCATTGGCTTTGCCTAATGAAAACTGGCTGGCTAATAGCAGCAATAATGACACCCTGTATGTAGCATTTACAGGATTCAATGCCAGCAATCCTAATCTGCAGTTTATCGGACTCCAATACAGGTTATCAGGTTCTACAAGTACCTGGTCAACGGGCCCTGAGATACCGGTATCACAGCTTACTCAGCAGTATATTACTATACCATTCAATATCACAAATCTGCCTGATGGGAATTATCAGATCCGTGCATTTGCATCATGTGGTGCTGTCAATGGAGGTGTTACTTATTCTGCGACGCTGGATGGTGTGATCGACCGCAGCAGTTTCACACTGTATGGTACTCCGACCCCGTCAAATGGTGTACTCAACCTCGGTGAAAATATCAGTGTGCAGTTCAATAATGATATAGACTGCAATCAGACATACGAACCGATACAAATAACGCTGACAAGGAATGACAATGGTGCTTTTGTTCCGGATACTTTCACCTGCTTTGGCACCGGTCTGGTCATAAATCCCTATCCGGCATCCCTCCTGGACAGTCTCGATGGAGTGACACTCACAGCCAATGTAAGCAGGGTGCACGACATAAACGGCAACCTGCAAAGTAGCCCGGTCAGCTGGAGTTTTCTGGTCAGCAGATCGCAGGTATTCTGGTCACCGGCCAATATCAATGTCACCGCTGTACTAGGTACAGGCCCGACTGTCACCGGCACAATGACTAATGTAGGCCCGGCAGATACCTTTACTATTGTACAACTTCCATCGTGGCTGACAGTCACTCAGGCCGGCCCTTATGCACTCACGCAGGGTACACCGCAGAGCCCTTCATCATTCCCTCTTTCTTTCACAGTACTAAACTCGTTGAATGAAGGACATTACACAGATACAGTGATAGCATTGGCTAATGGAAAAAGGCTATTGTTATTTGTTACTCTGGATGTAGTGATACAAGCACCAAACTGGACTGTCAATGCCAATAATTTCCAATATAGCATGAACATCACTACTAACTACAGCAAGACATCACAGAATGCTCCTCTGTCGACAGATACACGTGATATCGTAGCCGCATTCGTCGGCAACCAATGCAGAGGAGTGGGAAATATAACCTACAATGCAGCTACAAATACTTATTCTGCCTTTATCACTGCATATAGCAATAGCGGGGTAGGTGACACATTCACCTTCAGGATGTGGGATGCTCTGCCGGGCATAGAATATCAGGCTGTAGAGCGCCTGCCATTCATCACCGATGGTAGTATCGGTCAGCCTGCAGCGCCATATATACTGCACCCTGCCGGTGAGTTTCAGACCATTACTTTTGTACAGGGGTGGAACTGGTTCTCTCTCAATGTGACTGACTCAGATATGAGCCCGGCCAATGTACTCAGCAGTATAACCGGAAATAACGGAGCTGTCGTCAAAACTCAGAATGTCTATGATCAGTTTACTACAGCTGCCACCGGCTGGAGAGGTACATTGAATGCGTTCACTACAAACACCAGCTATATGATAGATCTCGACCATGCTGACACCCTGCATTTCCTGGGCCAGCTGGTCACAGATACATCTATCGTACAGATAACATCCGGATGGAACTGGGTAGGATTCCCAAGGAATAAAATAGCAACAGCTTCCTCATATTTGAGCAATACAAATGCTTCTGATGGCGACATACTGAAATCGCAGACAGAGTTTACCCAATTTAACTCCGGCACTTGGGCAGGAAGCCTGAACTACATGTACCCGGGAGAAGGATATAAACTGAGGTCAAACAATGCTTACAACTTTGTAATACCTCCCGGCAGGAGCCTGCCAAACTGGAATGTGAATGAAAACCTCTTTGAGCAAAATATGACCGTGACCGCAGACCTTCAGTTCAATGGTACTTCCACAACCCAAAGCAACTATCTGGTAGGTGCATTCGCAAATGGAATTTGCGTGGGAACTGCACAACCTGAATTTATTTCTTCGCTGAATCTCTATCGCGTCTTCATATCCATACAGGGAGATACCGGCAATGCATATCAATCAATAAGCTTCAAAGTTTATGATACAGATAATGACATAGAATATGTTCCCACATATCTGCCTGTGTCCATAGTACCTGATACCATAGTGGCAAAGGTCGAAGCACCGTATGTGATCAATGTACAGACCAGCACAGGTATCAATGCGCTGAACTATACGGATGGATTTAGTCTGATGCAGAATGTACCAAATCCATTCAGCAAGACCACCAGCATAGATTATGCTATACCAGCCGAACAGCAGGTGACTATCACACTCTATGACGAATCAGGCCGCCTGATCAGAGAACTGGTAAACGGCACTCAGGCAGTGGGCAACCACACTGTGTCATTCGAGCAGGACAATCTCCAGGCGGGAGTATATCTGTATCAAATGAAAGCAGGTGAGTTTGTCAAGACCAGAAGGATGCTGATACTGGAATAATAAAACATCGAGCCGGAACTAAAAAAAGGTTGTCAATTTTGTGACAACCTTTTTTAGTTTACTGGTCCATGAAGCATAAAATATGCTCTATAAATGTGACCCCGGCAGGGTCGTTGGTTTACTTCGTTCATGCGCCAACGGTTAGCGCCCCTTTCATCCCTATCTGCCACCCTGTCACCTGCCCATTTGAACGGAGAAGTACAGATAAAAACTATCTTGAAAAGATAAACGACACCCCGACCGACTCCACCAAAAAGTTTACTGTAAAAAACAATAAAAGGCCCTTTAAGGGCCTTTTTCAGTTCAAAAACTTCTTTTTCAAGACAATTTATCCGAGTCGCTTCCGCTCGCACGATTTTCGTAACCCCATCATTAAAACTAAAAAACATGTTCAACACAAACTTCAATCTTAAAAAAAACGAAAAACTTGACAACGAGAGGCCAATCAACCTTGTAGCACGGTGGTCGCATAAGCGCAAGCTTGTTTATGCTACTGGAGAGAAGATTTTACCAAAGTACTTTGAGACTGAAAAAAACAAAAAGCTTTCGCAGAGAGCGAAGACCTGTTTTATTGGCTATGCGGAGTTCAACACACGACTGGACTATATAGAGGCAACTGCAAAGGATGCTTTTAGAAAGTTTGTAAACGACAACCACAGGCAACCAGAACCGGGCGAGTTGAAGAAGATTCTTGATATAAGGCTCAGGAACATGCAGGAAAGCCGGGCGCAGACCCTGTTCGAGTTCGCGGAAAAGTTTATTGAAGAAGCCGGGACTACTCAGATCAACCGCTCTACCGGGCAGATGAAGGCATACGGGACGAAAAGACTTTATAAAAACGGTTTGAGACGACTGAGAGAGTTTGAAGCTTATTCTGGAGCAAAGATAGACTTCAACTCAATAAGCATGGAGTTCTTTGACAGATATGTAGAGTTCTTGAGTATAGAGCTTCTGTTGGCGCAAAACACAGTTGCCCGCTATATCACGACCCTTAAAGTGTTCATGAACGAGGCCACAGAAAGAGGGCTAAACACTAACCTAGCTTTTAGAAACAAGAGGTTTAAGGTCTCCGAGGAATCGGTTTATCGGATATACCTGAACGAGGAAGAACTAAACGAGATGTATAACCTCGACCTTTCAAACAACAAGAAGTTGGATAGGGTGAGGGCATTATTTTTGGTGGGCTGCTGGACAGGATTGCGCTTTTCCGATCTCGTAAACATCTCTCCAGAGAACGTAACAAAAGACAATATCTCCATCAAGACCAAGAAAACCGGAGAGGTTGTTGTTTTGCCTTTGCACAGGATGGTTAGGAACGTCATGGAGTGCTACAAAGAGTATCCCAACTCACTCCCCCCCGCCATAAGCAACGTCAAGATGAACCTTTATCTCAAAGAGATCGGACGTCTTATGCCTTCTCAAAACGTTAGCATACAAACCAGCCTGACAAGGGGAGGGAAGGTCATAACTCAAACAAAGAAAAAGTTTGAGGTAATCACGACGCACACGGCCCGCCGCAGCTTCGCTACTAACCTATATTTAGCAGGTGTAAACTCGCTAACGATCATGAAACTAACGGGTCATAAAAGCGAAAAAGTCTTCCTGAACTGTTACCTCAAGGCCTCGCCAATAGAGAACGCGAACATCGTTCAAAAGCATTGGGATAAGAAAGAGGCTCTAAGTATAGAAGCGAGGGGACATAGCACCTATCAAGATGTGATGTCTCAACAACCACCTTCCGCAAACTAATCAACTATTCATATGCAAAAACACATACTTATAGCGTTGCCCATTCAGGAGTTTGAAGCGCTTATCCGTGACTGCGTCCGGTCAGAGTTGCAAGCAGGGAAAAAGGAAGAGCCTAAGGCACCGGAGGAGTATCTAACGTCGCGAGAAATGGAGGCGCTGCTTCGGATTTCACCTCCAACCCTCAGGAGGCTTCGCAAAAACCTGCCATTGAAAACCTACCGGATAGGAAGCGTCATCAGGTATTGTAAGCAGGAGGTTTTGCAATCTTTAGAGACTATCCGCGCCGCAAAGCACAGAAGGCTATGAGCAGGGGGCTATTCCTCAAAAACAAAGAAGTCCGCGATTTCGCATTTGAGAACGAGGGCTATTTTGGCAAGTGTCAGGGCCGTGGCGTTTATTTCTCCGCGCTCTATGTTGCCGATTTGGTTATCGCCTATGCCCGCTTCTACGGCCAGCTTATCTTGGGATATGCCGTAGTTCATCCGAAGCTCCCGCAAACGTTTGCCCAGCCTCCGCCTGAATTTGTCCTGCTCTTTAGGGGTCATAGGTCAAAAGTGCCCCTAACTGCTACACTAAACCGCCCTATATATAGGGTTATTTTTTACTTTTGACCACGATCAACCAAGATCATCACATAGCATTATTTAAAACCAATCAAAAAGACACATGAAAAGAACACTTAACTTATTGCTCATCATTTTTCTGTGCAAAGCAGGCTTTGCACAAAAACACGTAACAACCTACTATGATTATGCTAAGGTGCATCCTAAAGCCGACTACTACGTCAACAGCGTAGGTCAAAGAAACGGAGCTTACAAGGAGTACACACAGTACGGAGTTGTGGTAGAGGAGTCGAGTTATCTCAACGGCTTTAAAAACGGGCTTTGTGTCACCTATTGGGTGGGCGACGAGAACAAGCGCACCGTCTCGGGAAAAGTTACTTACAAGAACGGAAAGCTGGACGGTCCCTATACAGCCTATAACAAGGACGGGATACCTTATGAGTCCGGCAACTACGTCAACGACAGGAAAGAGGGGAAGTGGACGTTAATTCAACCTTATTATGACGCGGACTTTGGGGAAGCTCCCGAGGGCTTCCAGTATATCAAGACTGTTCAAGACTATAGGGCTGGCGAAAACGCTACTACCGGGAAGGTGAAAGTTTACTACTACCCTTCGGGCAAGCTCTTTAGGGAGTTTGATATGAAGAACGGAGAGGACGCGGAAAGGGCCGACCTACAGTACTACCCGAACGGCGTTCTTAAAATATGGTACAAGGTTGATTCGACCGGACACTTTACCACTAAGCAGGCTTACTACCCTAGCGGACAGATGGTGCGCTTCCAAAGGTTTGAGGGTAGCATGGAGATACAAAGGTTAACCACCGACACATCTTGGGCCTTCACTGGCAACGGCGACACGACGGCGCTCATGAGGAAGTCGCTGGCGGACTATACCAACTGGAAGAAGGCCAGCCAACCAGCGCCCGCTAAAAAGTAGGCCTTACCTTTGGCTAAGCACAACACTACAAACGAGCAGTTGATCGAACGCCTAAACCTTCTTTGGGTTGACCTGCTCCGGGCTTACAAAAGAAAAGAAAGGCTGCCGCTGGCTGGCTTTGACGCGGCCTTATACTTCATAAGCGCCGACTGGAATCACCAAAGGGCAGAGCTACGCAACCACTTCGCGCAGTGGCGGGACAAGTTGACAAAGGAGAACCTTGCGGCGCTGGATGTTGCCCGCGCCGAGATCGCGGGCCTGCGCAAACAGCTAAACCGCCTGCTTTCAAGGCTTTCCCTTGCGGGGTTTACGATAGCGTCGCTTGACGACCTGACGCCCGAGCTGAGAGACATAAAGGCACGGAAGCAGTTGCTTGTTAGACAAAAGAACTTCGAGGAGCTTGCCCGCCTGCGCTTTGAGGAAGAAGCCCTGCTGGCTGCAATAACGGAGAGCTTCGCGAAAGACGACCCCATCCTGCACTTTAAGGCCAGTTGGTACAAAGAAAAGGAGCTGATTTTTTTGCCAAGCGGGAACTATGAGAGCAGAGCCCTTCTAAAGAGACTAAGCAGAGAAGCTTATAAAAGCAACTAACTACCCCCCCTCTAAAAGTAAAAACTAACCGGACTTTCGGACAAGTTGCCGCAGTTACTTGTACAGCATAGTTGCACAACAAGTATGTTGTATGCGCTGTCCCGGACTTACTTAGCTTATACAAGTCCAAACAAACTCATATATTCACATCCTTTGCATGTGTTTAAAGCTAAAGGATGAACGATATAAAAGACTTGGAAAAGACCCTGTGGGCCACCGCAGACAAACTACGCAGCAACATGGACGCGGCGGAGTACAAACACGTGGTATTGGGTCTTATCTTCCTCAAGTACATCTCGGATGCCTTTAACGACCTGCACAGCCAACTAGAGAAAGGGGAAGGAGAGCACGCTGGCGCAGACCCCGAGGACAAGGACGAGTATCTAAGCAACCATGTTTTTTTCGTGCCTGTCAAGGCCCGCTGGCAGTACATCCAAGACCGGGCGAAGCAACCGGAGATCGGGAAGTGGATAGACGAGGCTATGGACGAGATCGAAAAGCTCAACTCACCGCTCAAGGGCATACTGCCCAAGATATACGCAGACCCGGAGCTAAACAAGCAACGCTTAGGTGAGCTTATAGACCTTATCGGCACTATCGGCTTTAGCCAGGAGGGCCACGCCGCCAAAGACCTTTTGGGCCGTGTTTACGAGTATTTCTTAGGCCAGTTCGCGGACGCGGAGGGCAAGAAGGGCGGCCAGTTCTACACCCCGGCGAGCATCGTTAAGTTGCTGGTCGAGATGTTGGAGCCCTTTGAAGGCCGGGTGTACGACGGTTGCTGCGGTAGTGGCGGCATGTTCGTGCAGAGCGAGCGCTTTGTAAAAGATCATCAGGGCAACATAAAGGAGCTATCCATCTACGGTCAGGAGAGCAACCCGACTACCCTGCGCTTGGCTAAGATGAACCTTGCCATACGCGGCATAGACGCCAAGATCGAGTTAGGCGACACCTTCATGGACGACAAGCACAAAGACCTAAAGGCCGACTATATCATGGCTAACCCGCCCTTTAACATCAGTGATTGGAACGGGGAGCTACTGCGCGATGACGTGCGGTGGAAGTACGGCGCACCGCCCACCGGGAACGCTAACTACGCATGGCTGCAACACTTTATAAACAAGCTGAGCAACAGAGGCACTGCGGGCATAGTCTTAGCTAACGGTAGTATGAACAGCAACACGGGCACAGAGGGCGAGATCAGAAAGAACTTGATAGAAGCTGGCCTTGTGGACTGCATGGTTGCACTGCCCTCACAGCTCTTTTATAACACGGCAATTCCGGCCTGCCTTTGGTTCTTGGCAAGGAACAGAAGCAACGGCAAGTATAGGAATAGGTCAAACGAGGTACTTTTTATAGATGCGCGCAAGCTGGGGGTTCTTATAAACAGAAGGAATCGGGAACTGCCCGACGAACAACTAAAGCTGATAAGTGAAACATACCACAATTGGAGGAACCTGAAAGGCAAGTATGAGGACATTCAGGGTTTCTGCAAAGCTGCTACGATAGAGGAAGTGAGAAACAACAACTATGTTCTTATGCCGGGCCGCTACGTTGGAACCGAGGAAGAGGAAGAAGACACTGAGTCTTTCGCTGATAAGATGCAAAGCCTCACTGATAAACTTGCTGGACAGTTTGTGTTAAGTGATGTTCTTAAAGACAGTATTCGCAAAAACTTAAAAGCCATAGGTTATGAGTTTTAATGAATGGGAGGCTTTTAAGTTAGGAGAGCTTATCGATATAAAACATGGCTTTGCCTTCAAGGGAGAATTTTTCTCGAAGGAGCCTACTGATGATATACTATTGACCCCCGGAAACTTTAAAATAGGTGGTGGATTTAAGGACGAAAAAGCAAAGTACTATAAAGGTCAATATCCACCCGCTTATATTCTTAAAGAAGGCGATCTTATAGTCACAATGACTGATTTAAGTAAAGCAGGAGATACATTAGGCTATGCAGCTAAGATACCACAGCATGAGAAAATAAGATACTTACACAATCAAAGGTTGGGGCTGGTAGTTTTCAAAAAACAAGATATTGTACCAGATTATTTATACTGGTTATTGAGAACGAGGGATTATCAATTATTTATAGTGAATAGCGCAACAGGAACAACTGTTAAGCATACTTCACCTACATTGATTAGGCAGTACGAGTTCAAAGCGCCGAAGAATAAAGAAACACAAACCCGCGTAGCCTCTATCCTTTCATCCTTTGACGATAAGATAGAACTTAACCGCCAAATCAATCAAACACTTGAGGCCATAACACAGACCATCTTTCGAGAGATGTGTGTGCCTAAAGGTGACGCACTGCCGAAGGGATGGAAGGAGAAAACTTTTGAGGATGAGTTTGAAGCTGAAAGGGGTCTGAGCTACAAAGGTGCAGGCCTTGCGGAAAGCGAAGGCGTCCCTATGCACAACCTTAACTCTATCTATGAAGGTGGAGGGTATAAAACAGGAGGTGTAAAGTACTACACGGGTGCTTATAAAGAAAAGAACGTTGTCAAACCGGGAGACCTGATAGTAGCCAATACAGAGCAAGGCCATAAGTACAGGCTTATTGGTTTTCCGGCTATCGTCCCTAAGTTCTTTGGCGATCTTGGCATATACAGCCACCACATCTATAAACTTACACCCAAAAGAAGCTCTTATCTTTCATCAGATTTTGCATATCACTTGCTTTTGAGAAACGAAGTGAGGGAGCAGGTCATTGGTTTTGCTAACGGCACCACGGTAAACATGCTTAAAGTTGAGGGGTTGAAAAAACCGACTTTTAGGATGCCGCCCAAAGACATAGTCGAGAAGTTCACGGCTATTGCAAAGGCTAACCGTTTGCTTGTAGAAGCCAACATCGAAGAAAACCAGACTTTGACGGCGCTGAGGGATAGTTTATTGCCCAAGCTGATGAAGGGAGAGTTAGAAGTAAAAGAAGAACTATGTTTAGAAAAGTAGAACTATACATCATATCGTTATCCCCTCTTTTCTTCTTGCTGCTGTTGAGCAAGCTTTTTTTCAATTCGGGTGAGGGTACGCATCCACTTACATGGGAATCGCTTTATAAGGAAAACGTTTGCGTTTCGATATTTTCATTTTTTGTGATACTTGCTTACATTTTTTATCAAACCTTTAACTATCAGATCAGCGACGGTGCTACTAACCTCGTTCAGGTTAAGAGCGTTAGCAACAATAGCTTCGAGGCCTTATCTTTCTTGGCTACTTATATCATACCTTTGATATGTTTTGATGTTGGTTCGAGTAAGAACCTTTTCCTATTGATGGGCATGTTGGTAATCATGGGGGCTATCTATATCAAGACGAACCAGTTCTACACCAATCCAGCCTTAGCTTTGTTTGGATTTCAGATTTTCAAGATAGAAACCCTCAACCACAAAGACATCATTATCATTATGAAGGGGAGATTGAAAAAAGAGCAGTGGCTATACCTCAAAGAGATAGACGACAACATTTATTATGCAAAACTAAACCTAGAGAAATGACAAGAGAAGAACTGAACGCCAACATTGATTTCTTATTTAACGATCAAGCCCCTATTGGGATAAAGTTATTCTTTATAGTAGAGCCAGATGGGACGGAGCAAGTGCGACTTGCAGATATTTCCAACGAGGCCGCAACTGATTTGAGGAACTTGTTTTTAGAGGGTTTGAGGCGAAAGCTTGTAAACAATCCCGAGTTAGACTATGGCCCTATATCTGAGGCAGCAGAGACGAACAACGCAGCATATTTCTATGACTTGGGAGAGATTCCCGATTCGCTTAGCATCATGTGTGATGTAGATAACGAAGATGTTTTTGCTCTAAACATGGACGGTGGCGAACCGCCTTTTCAGACCTTTTCTTTCATTAGAGGCGATTTTTCAGGCTTAAAGGGCTTCGTTATCTGTTTAGGGAATGAGGCCCACAAAGTAACGCTATACAAAAAACTTTATCCAGTAAGTGTTTTGAGACAAGGTAGCTTTTTGACTTTCTTTCCAAGAGATAACAGGCTAGAAAGGATGGGTGAAAACGCCATTAAGATGAACGACAAAACGGAGTTCATGCTTGTTAACGGAGAGCTTATTGTATTAGACATAAAGACCTTTCAGAACAGCTTTGGTTATGATAAGATCATCAAGGACAAAGCAACGGAGAACATAGGTATAATAGTGGCACTTGGCATTATTGAGGACGTTGATGGTTTACGAGAACTGGCACAGGAGCTAAAGTTTGCTAAGAGGATTATGAGGATAAGGCATCACTCTCCGGTGCTACAGGTACCTTTTCCTACGATTGCCAACTTTATTAGAAACCATCCAAAGTTAAAAAGACGTTTAAAGCTCAATGATGCAGGCACACAATTTAAATTAGATACGCGTACATCAAAAGAGCTTCTCATAAAGTTGCTTAATGATGATTATCTAAAGTCGGAACTTACGGAGCTATTATACGATAGCCAAACCAAAAACGCATTGGATCAAGTGGAGGCCGAAGAGGACTAATAAAACCCAAAAACAGAAACCAATATGGAAATAATAGTTTTGGCTGGGCCGGATAGTTGCGGAAAGACAACAGCTATCAATATGGTTTATAACATGCTGCTTATGGATGGTGGCGTTTCTACGGGCAGGACGCCCTTGGGCGGCAACCCTCACGATTTTGAGGACATCGTAAACTACAAGGGAAAGAAAGTCGCCTTCTTCTCGATGGGCGACTTTGTGGGTAGGTTGACAGACGCTATTAATAAGTATAACGCTATGCCAGTAGGTTTATTTGTCTGTGCTACAAATACCAAGTTTGTAAACCCCCTTCCGTTTATAGCCACGTTTCACCATCATATCGTCTATAAAGTAAAAGAACCCAACCATGCACTAAGAAGTGCGGCAGACACAGCAAGCGCAGATACTATTCTCAAACTAATAAAAGCACACTATATGAGTCTTTGTAACTTTGCAACAACTCACTCAAGAACAACTTATCGGTATTTAAGCGACATCTTTAGCTATCGCTTGGGCATGTCAGAAGTGGGCCTTACAGACTTGTTTGTATTTCATTTAGTTGATTATTGTCACAAACAGCGATTGACTAACGCTAAGATATACAAAACGACTTGGCCTGTTGAGTCAGTATATGGAAACGATCTTGATCTATTCATTCAAAGGCCAGACGGGTGGTATAACCGCTTTGCCTTGCAAGCGAAAGTTATGTCTTATGATGGAGTTTATAAGGATTTAAAACTCGAACCTGCTCCTAACCAATGGGACAAGCTTTTAAACCATCAAACAGCTTTTGGAAGTAAGGCTTTCTACCTCCTCTACAACGGTCGTTCGGTAAGTAACCATGTTACCGCTGCACCCACAAGGGCAGACTGCATGGGATTGCCATCAATCGGGGATATGGGGTTAAGTATAGTCGAGGCATCGGTTGTTAAGTCCATCAGAGAAAACCCGGCTATCGTACGTCCGCATGGGAAAGTTTATATGCGCCATTTCTATCCGGCTCATATGGATTCGATAAGAAAGCTTTTTTGTTGTGACGGAGGTGGTTATACTTCCAGCGATTTAAGGGCTTATGATTACAAAGATATTTATACAGCAGCACCATATAGATTGATTACACCCATTGACCCCAACACTAAAATAAGCGATGAGGACGAAGAAGACATAAACGATTCAGTGACATATAGCCTATCAAAGGAGCGCCCTGATTTGGCGGGAGTAAGAATAGTTATAGGAAAAGAGGAATGAGATTTATCACCGAGAACGATATTGAAGCCATAGCGCTTGAGATTCTGAGTGAAGACTTAGGGTATAAGGTGCTTTATGGCCCGGACATCGCAGACGGTGACGATCAAGAAAGGGACTACTCCGAAGTAGTGCTAAACGCCCGGCTGAAAAAGGCCATTGATAAGCTGAACCCTGCTATCCCGCGGGATGCAAGGGAGGAAGCATTTAAGAAGGTACTGCGCACAGAGACTATAAGCCTGTTTGACAACAACCAAGCCTTTCACCGGATGCTAACCGAGGGCATAGACGTTAAGTTTAGCATAGGTGACGGCAAGTCCAAAACGGATAAGGTTTGGCTCATAGACTACGCCCACCCGGAGAACAACGAGTTCTTGGCGATCAATCAGTTTACGGTCGTAGAGAACTACAACAACAAGCGCCCGGACATAGTGCTTTTTGTAAACGGCCTGCCGCTCGTGGTCATAGAGCTAAAGAACGCGGTGGACAAAGACGCGGACATAAAGGCCGCATACAACCAGCTACAGACCTACAAAAAGCTTATCCCATCGCTCTTTACTTACAACGCCTTTTTAATCGCAAGTGACGGCTGGTTCGCTAAGAGCGGCACGTTGAGCAGCGACTACAGCCGCTTCATGGAGTGGAAGACTGCGGACGGGATAAACATAGTGGACACCCAGACGCAGCCCGAGATGGAGCCCATGATAAAGGGTCTGCTTAACAAGGCTACCTTACTCGATGTGATAAGGCACTTCATAGTTTACGAAAAAACGAAAGAGAAGACTATCAAGAAGGTCGCGGCCTATCATCAATACTACGCAGTCAACAAGGCCATAGCTAAGACCATAGAGGCCACCACTACCAACGCAGAAGACAAGAAGGGCCGGGCTGGTGTGATCTGGCACACACAGGGCAGCGGCAAAAGCCTAAGCATGGTTTTCTATACCGGGAAGCTCGTACTGGCGCCAGCCATGAACAACCCGACCATAGTAGTGCTAACAGACAGAAACGACTTAGACCAACAGCTTTTTGAGACCTTCGGCAACTGCGAGCAACTGATAAGGCAAAAGCCCAAGCAGGCCGAGAACCGCAACGACCTTAGGGAAAAGCTGGCCGTTGCTTCCGGCGGCGTGGTGTTCACCACTATCCAAAAGTTTCTACCGGAGAACGTGGGCGAGACTTACCCCCTGCTCTCTGACAGGCGAAACATAGTAGTGATAGCAGACGAGGCCCACAGGAGCCAGTACGACTTCATAGACGGCTACGCCAAGCACATGAGGGATGCGCTGCCTAACGCTGCCTTTATCGGCTTCACAGGCACCCCTATTGAGAAAGAGGACAGGAACACAAGGGCCGTGTTCGGCGACTACATAGACGTGTACGACATACAGCAGGCCGTTGAGGACGGGGCGACAGTGAGGATATACTACGAGAGCCGCCTTGCCAAGATAGAACTGAGTGTGGAAGACCAAAAGGTACTTGACGAGAAGGTGGAGGAAGTGACGGAAGACGACGAGCTGACCGAGAAGCAAAAGCGCTTTGCACGTTGGGCCCGCAAGGAGGCGATAGTTGGCAGCGAGCAGCGGATAAAGCAGGTGGCTTTAGACCTTGTTACCCACTTTGAGAACAGGCTATCGGCAGCCGACGGCAAGGGCATGATAGTAAGTATGAGCCGGAGGATATGCGTAGAGATGCACGACGCTATCATAAAACTGCGCCCCAACTGGTACGATAAGGACGACGACAAGGGCGCTATCAAGGTTATTATGACGGGCTCAGCAAGCGACCCTTTGGAGTGGCAGGAGCATATAAGGAACAAGCCGAGACGTAAGGCCATAGGCGACCGACTGAAAGACCCCAAAGACCCTTTGAATCTGGTCATAGTGCGGGATATGTGGCTGACTGGCTTTGACGCGCCGTGCCTGCACACCCTTTATATAGACAAGCCCATGAACGGGCACAACCTTATGCAGGCTATCGCCCGGGTCAACCGTGTTTTTGGCGATAAGGACGGCGGCCTGATAGTGGACTACATCGGCATAGCACAGGACTTACGGAAAGCGCTTGCGATCTATACGGATTCAAGTGGAAAGGGAAAGCTGACCTTTGACCAGTCGGAGGCTGTTGCAAAGATGTTGGACCTCTACGAAGTAGTGGTCAACATGTTTGGCAAGTTTGACTACACCAAGTATTTTACTCAGGCTCCGAGAGAGAAGCTAAACTTTATCCTGGACGCAGCCAACTACATCTTAGGGCTAAAGGACGAGGACGGAAGGAACGGCAAGCAGAGGTTTAAGGACAACGTAACGAAGCTGCAAAAGGCCTTCGCTATATCGGTGCCTAACCCGCAGGCTTTAGAGATAAGAAACGATCTCGCCTTCTTCCAAGCCATCAAGGCCCGGTTTGCGAAGTTCGACGAGCAGACGAAGACGCGGAGCGACGAGGACATAGAGACCGCCATAAGGCAGATCATAAACGACGCCATCATCTCTACTGAGGTAGTGGACGTGTTCGAGGCTGCGGGACTTGCCAAGCCCAACATAGAGATTTTGACTGACGAGTTTCTTGCCCAGATAAGGGACTTGCCGCGTAAGAACCTTGCACTTGAGCTATTGAAGCGCCTTTTGAACGACGAGATAAAGCAGCGCACCAAGACCAACCTCGTACAAAGCAAGAAGTTTTCGGAGATGCTGGCTGAGGCAGTGAAGCGCTACCAAAGCGGGCTTATTGACGCGGCGCAGGTCATAGACGAGATGATAAACCTTGCCAAGACCATCAAGGAAGCAGACAAGCGCGGCGAGAGGCTGAACCTTAGAGAAGACGAGCTGGCCTTTTACGACGCCCTCGCCGAGAACCCCAAAGCGGAAACCATTTTAGGTGACGAGGTTTTGAAGGCGATAGCTCACGAGCTTGTTGACAGTGTGAGAAGGAACACTTCCATAGACTGGCAGCTAAAGGAGAGCGTGCAGGCCAAGCTGAGAGTTTTGATAAAGAGGATTCTTAGAAAGTATAAGTACCCACCCGACGACCCGGAAACGGGAGAGTATAACGTTTCGGTTATAAAAGTATTAGATCAAGCTGAGCTACTGGCCGAGTACTGGACAGAGCAGAAGTAGCCCTTGTTATTCGCATCCCACATTTCATCCAAAGTTAGAGCATTGACGGGCAAAAGCCGACGATAAAGCCATGCGCCAAAGTGGTCAAGTGAAGTAGAGAAAAAGAACCATGAGCAGCAAAGCTGTGCGATACTTTGAGCGAGCCCTTTCACTTAGCTGTAGCCTCCATTATACCCTCTTTTTTTTGTAGCATAAAACGAACATAAGTAGCATTATTTAAACAGTGTTTTTTTAACAGAAAAGCATCTTTATTTGTTAAAAGTGGCAGAATGTTGATAAAAAGTGGTGAACCTTTCATAAGGCATATTTCCTGCCTCTCTGCTTTTCGGCGGCGAAGGTAAGTTGCGCGCTCCGGAGGCAGATTTTTTTTCTTAATCTGTTTTTATCGAAAAACTTGTAATGCCCTGATAGCAACGGTTGCAGCTATCATCCTAAGTGTTTTATTAGTCTTACTATTGCGGCTTAAAACATTTTTACGCCATGATAGACAAGATATTTTTAGCTGCATTAGAGGCTATTATTAGGAGGATCTTCGATGAAAAGCTTCCACTTTTTAAAGCCGATCCCCCCAAGCCACCCGAGACCCTGATGACCATAGCAGAAAGTTGTGCCTTCCTTCAAATCTCAGCTCCAACCCTTCGGCGTCTAGTGCGGGATAACGAACTATCCATTTACCGACTCGGAAAATCATCAGTAATAAGGCTAAAAAAATCTGAGGTTGACGCAGCCTTGAAAAACATACGTTACCTGAAAAACGCCCGCAAACCACTTTGATTTTAAAAACAAAACCATATATCATGACTACAGAAAAAGAAGAATCTAAAGACCTGATGGACACCCGTAGCGTTTGCGCGTACCTATCTGTATCGACCGTTGCTTTGAGGCGGTTCGTCTGTATAGGCCACCTTCCTGCCCTGCGCCTCCAAAGCAATCTTTTTTATAGGCGTTCCGACGTTGAGAAAGTCTTAACGGACTTGCGGTATTTGAAAGGCGGACGCAAACCACTTTGATTTTAATAACAAAACCATATATCATGAGCAAAGAAGAACTAGACGAGCTTTTATTTGAGCCCAAAGTATCACTTTTCAGGAGCGCTACCGACCCTAAGCCTATCGGCAGTACGACGCTCCGGGAGTTTATTGACATCGTCCGATCTGAGGAGTATCAAAAGCTGATTGAGTTGATTCGTAACGAACCTGATAAGGATAAACAGAACGAACTAAAGAAAGGGCTTTTGAGTATTACTGGGTCTGGCGAGTATGGCCCGACGCGCGGCAACAATAACCTCATCACATACTCGGGTTACATTCAGTTGGACTTTGACGATGTAGATAACCTTGACGCAGTGCTGGAGAGACTAAAGCAAGATGTTTATATACACGCGGCCTTTAAAAGTCCTTCGGGGAAGGGTATAAAAGCGTTTCCCCGGGTAGAGGATGATCCCACGATGCACAAGCCAAATGTTAAGGCACTATGGAAGTACTACAAGAAGAACTTTAACTTACAAGCCGATAAGAAGTGTAGTGACATAGCTCGCCTTTGCTATGTCAGTTATGACCCAAACGCATATTTCAACCCAGACGCTCTTATCTTCACAGGCGCTTCCCCAGAGCCCATCGTCGAACTACGGGAGTACACTGGCAAGGCGGAGGACTACCCAGCCGATCTTCTTTACAGGGTTACTAAGGACGACTATGGAAACGTGAAGTATATCAATATACGCCACGCAAGGTTCTTGCAGTTCCTAGAAGTGCTGGGCTTTCATCGTTTCGATTTGGGGACGGGCTTTATATTTGTGAGGGTCATGGACAACATCGTGGTTGAGGTGTCCAAGACTACCATTCAGGATGCCTTCTTCGACTTCATCAAGAGCCTCCCCGATGAGCTGCCGGAAGGCGTCACTTGTGAGATGCTACTTGAGAAGCTGGTAAAGAGCCCTGAAAACTACTTCTCGGATATTAAGCTTTCGCTCATAAAGCGCATAGAGCCTAACTTTTGCGTGGACACTGCCGATAGGGTTAGGTTATTTTATTCTAACGGCTTCGTAAGTTGCACTAAGGACGGCTACAGCCTTCACCCATACGCAGAGATGGACGGGCTTGTTTGGAAAAGCCAGATACTGAATAGGGACTTTAACGTGGCTGTAACGGAGTATGTCGAACCGGATAGGCTGCCCGTATTCGCGAAGTTCGTTTGGAACGTATCGGGCAAAGACCCGGAGAGGTTTAGGTCGTTTCTTACAGTAATAGGCTATCTTCTGCACGACTTCTTTGAGGGCAAGGCAAGGGCGATCATCCTCACGGACAGCGACCTTAGCGCGTACGCAAGCGGGCGCACTGGCAAGACCCTTTTCGGCAAGGCCCTAGCCCAAATAACGACCCTGTGCGAGATAAGCGGCAAAGACTTCGACCCTAACGATAGGTTCAAGTATCAGGGGGTGAGCTACCCTGACAGGATAATTCACATAAACGATATAAGTAAGAAGGTGGGCGTCGAGCCGCTTTATGTTGACATAAGCGAGGGCATAAGCGTACAGAAGAAGAACAAGCAGCCCTTCCACAAGCGCGTGAGGATCATCATCTCGACTAACAGGGCCATGAAGATAGAGGGGCCAAGCTCCCGAGACCGTGTGATCGAAATTGAGTTCTCAAACCACTACGGGGAGGCACTATCGCCTCAAACTGAGTTCGGCAAGTGGTTCTTCGGCGACGGATGGACGGAGGAAGACTGGGTGGGCTTCGACAACTTCATCTGTTACTGCATCTGCCTTTACCTCCGGGAGGGCGTTCACATACCGTCGCAGATAAACCTCGGCAGGAGGAAGCTGCTTGCCTCCTCGAACGAAGACTTCGTTGACTTCATAGACCAGAGGGTGAAGGACAAAGTTATCAGCGCCAACCTAATCATATGCAAGAACGACCTGAAGGAAGACTTCCTGAAGGAGTACCCCGAGTACAGGGAGACCATCAAGGACGTGAGCAAGATCACTGCGTGGCTGCGCTCCTATGCGAACTACTCGGGCTGCTTCGCACCCAACAACCCAAAGCAGGACGAGAAGGCCACCAACGGCAAGAAGTATTTCGTGTTCAGGCCAGTTGGCTATAAGAGGCCGGGGGGTACACGTTTCGTTGACCCAGACGAGAACCCAGAGGGTGATCTGGACTACGACGTAACGGACTTGCCCGTACTGGAGTAGCGGCTGCCCTGCGGAGGTCGAAAGCCGGGCTCGCGGGGCGGTCCAGCCCGCCCGTCCGGCTTTCTTACCCTTTTGGGGGGAGGGTGTACAGAGAGTGAGAGCCCCCTACCTAGCGGCACTGCCGCTAGGTATTTTTATAAAAGTTATTTAATCAAATCTATTCATTCATAAAAACTATAAAATATGAACATCACACAGACCCTTATAGATTCACTACCCGCATACTATGCGATAGCCCTCGGGCGAACAACTGGCATAGTGGGCAGCTTCGAGACCGTCCTTAAACATACCGACGGCGTTCCCAACAGGCACAAGCTGTTTTCCTCCGGACCCGCCGCAGTTCGCTGGCTAGCGGAGAAGCTATCAGAATATGCAGAGGTTAGGACGTTGAACGCTGACGAACAGGAGACCCTTGATAGCTGCAAAAAGCTCATAAGTGAGTGGCCACCGGAGATAAAGTGGCCTAGCATGGTATGACAAAGGGCTGACGCTTCGTCATATGGCCTTTCGCAAGGCGTCAGAGGGGACTTTGGCTTTATCGAAAACACGAGGTTGTTGTTCTTCAAGAAGCTTTAAAAGGCAAGAAGTGTGCAGTAAAAAACTGGACTGCCTTTTTATGTACCTTTCATACTATTTTTTTTAATATGAAGGGGGCAATTTTCTTTTACCTTGGTGCAATAATACTTAGAGGAACGGGCAGATATACTACTGAATATTCTGTGACACCTCTTGGGTCACCTTTTAAACACCGCGCTCAAAGCCTGTTGTCCTTAAAGCGCGGTGTTATGGTAATAGTGACCCCGGCAGGAATCGAACCTGCGGCCAATTGATTAGAAATCACATTTACATATCTTTCATCATTTGTAGTTATTTATTATTAACTGATAAACAATATAATAATACATTTACTTTTTAACAGTATTTGTTAATTTCAGTGAACAATCGCTATTTTGTGTGCAAATTGTGTGCAAATTTTTAGCTAGCTTTGAGCTATGATAAGCAAACCAACCATCGGAATTTGGCTCGATACCCGTAGATCAAAAAAAGAAAATAAGTATCCCGTA
>Ga0302140_10002132_pt1 | contig 25823 bp, 26 predicted proteins | sample I_Bog_E1_1_FD_202095 | JGI IMG/M metagenome (GOLD analysis project Ga0302140, IMG submission 202095) | Peat permafrost microbial communities from Stordalen Mire near Abisko, Sweden - I_Bog_E1_1 | ecosystem: Environmental > Terrestrial > Soil > Wetlands > Peat | place: Sweden: Abisko, Stordalen... | reverse complement strand
AAACTGCTTCCATCTTCGGCAACTGTCTGCTAACCTTCTTCATTGGCTGGTCTCCTTTTAGCATCTCGAATGCGTACCGAACAGCTTAGCTGTCCGCGAGACCAGCCGTCTCATCCCATCTAAAGCCATGGCCTGAATTCGCTCGTAACGTTCTCGTTGAATCCCGTGCCCTTCAATCCGCATGCTTTCTGGACAGATTCTTGGATGCGCGACGCAAGTTTTTCGTTCGGATGGGATTCCGATCAACCGCTGCAATTGTGCCGCCAATCGACGAGCCTCTCCATCGATATAGACGTGGCCCCTTGGAAAGAGTCGCAAGGAGCCGTGGTAACATCCGGCATGGATTTCCCCAGAAAACCTGCCCCTATCGTCTTGATTGCCGCCACTTTGGCTCTGCTGGCTTTGCCTTCCGTTGCGCAGACACCCGCGCCGGCACCGTCCCCAACCATTCTGGACCGGCTCAACGCCATGATGGCCGGCGGCAAGAGCGCCTGGACCCCCGAGCAGTTAACGAAGATGGAACGCCTCCGCGATGCCGCCCTGAAAGATCCCTACGCACTGAACGAACTCCGTCACTTGACCAACAACATCGGCCCGCGCCTGAGCGGTTCTCCCCAGGCCGAACAGGCCGTCCAATACGTTGCCGCCGAAATGCGCGCACTCGGAGCCGAAGTCACGTTGGAAAAGGCCAAAGTCCCCCACTGGGTCCGCGGCGCAGAGACAGCCGAAATGGTGGCCTGGCCGGGCCAAACTCCAGGGACCACTCAGAAAGTAGTGCTTACCGCGCTGGGCGGGAGTGTCTCCACGTCCGCCGATGGCCTCACCGCTGAGGTCGTAGTTGTGGACGACTGGAAGCAGCTCGCAGCCTTGCCGCAGGGCGAGGTCAAGGGCAAGATCCTGCTCTTCAACCACAAATTCGACAAGGAAACCGCGGCCGAAGGCAATGGCCTGGATGCCTACGTCGGCGGCGTAGTCTATCGCGGCGCCGGACCCATCGCCGGAGCAGCGGTAGGCGCGGCCGCAGTGCTGGTGCGTTCCGTCGGCGGCGCAGACTATCGGCTGCCCCACACCGGCCTGACGCAATACTCCGATGGCTTGCCCAAGATTCCCGCCGCCGCCGTCACCGCCGAAGACGCCGACATGCTGAAGGACCTGGCCAGCCAGGGCCCAGTAAAGCTGCACCTCACCCTCACCCCCCAGACCCTGCCCGATGCGGATAGCTACAACGTCATCGCCGACTGGAAGGGAGCTGAGCACCCGGAGCAGGTGGTCATCGTCTCCGGCCATCTGGATTCATGGGATCTCGGGACAGGAGCAATCGACGACGGCGCAGGCGTGGTTGTTTCCATGCAGGTGATTCACCTGCTTCATGACTTGGGCATCCATCCCCGCCGCACGGTGCGCTGCATCGCGTGGATGAGTGAAGAGGAGGGGTCAGAGGGAGCCGCTCAATATATGGCCGACCACAAAGACGATTTCGCCAACCACATCGGCGCCATTGAGAGCGATTTGGGAGCAGACCACCCTTCCGGCATCTTCTACGCAGGCAAGCCGGCACTGGGCCAATGGTTGCGGCCGGTTGCCGGGGTTCTGGACGCAATCGGCGCCGAGAGGCTTGTGGACGCCCCTGAAACCGGCGAAGACATTGCCGGACTCACCGAGAAAGGCGTCCCCAGCTTTGCCCCCATCCAGGACAGCCGCTTCTACTTCAACTACCACCACACCGCCGCCGACACCTTCGACAAAGCAGACCCCAAGCACCTGAATGAAAACGCCGCAGTTATGGCTGTGCTTGCCTATGCGCTCGCCGATTCAGCGGAGACCGCGCCGAGATAGGCAAGTGCAGGGAACAGGGAACAAATCGCTCGTGCGCTGCATGGCGCGACGATCTCTTGTTGGCATTCCGCGAAAACAGACTCAGGGAGCCACTGAATAAGCCGGGCTTCGCTGTTTTGAATGGGCACGGCTACAGCCGTGCCGCAAAAGCCGCAAAGAATTGAGGACTCTACAGGCTCTTAAGCTCCGTTTCCGCCGAATTCAGAATGAGAATGCCGTCAATTGGCTGCGGAGGCGGCCACGGAACTTTGCAGCATTTGCGGCTTGGCCGCCGGTGGCTGCGAAGTGTCTGCGGGTGCAGGCTGGCCGCTTGCCGCAGGCTGCGCGGCGACCGGCGGTGCTGCATCCGGCTCTCCATCTGGATTCGCACCCGGCTGCGTTTCCGGCTTCGGCTTGGGGAATTGCACCGGCTTCATTGCACCTACCCGCGAACTTGGATCGTCGCTGGGTAGCTTTTCCCCCGGATTGCGGAGGCTGGGCGGCGCTGCCGGGGCCTGGGTGTCGGGGTCGCGCTCTACGTCGCCCATTTTGGCCACGCGTTGAGTCTTGTCGGCTTCGAGCGCCGTGCCATCGGTGCGCATCAGGCCTTCTACTTCGTCGTGCGTAAAGATCACGGGCGCCTCGCCCATCCTGGCGACTTCCAGGCGAATGACGCGGTTGCCATTGATGCGAACAAACTCCACATCCTTGGGAGGCTTGCCGTAGATCCACTCCTCAAACGGCATTTGCCCGTCCATCTCGCGCGACTTGTTGTCCGGCTGTCCCTTGGCGAAAAGCACCATATCCGTGCTCATGCCAACCAGCACATGGTGGTTCAGAATCGCATCTTTCAGCTTGGCCGGCAGTGTATCGGTGAAGGCCTGCACGGGCGTCTTCACATCGAACGAAATCAGCGGCGCGAGCAGCGCCTTTACCTCGGCTCCGGTCAGTTCTGGAACGTGATTCTGGAAAGTGAGAGTGAGCCGCGCACCCACGGGCTCCGCTTCGTTTCCCTGCACCACGGGATTGGTATCCCCGCCCATACCTATCTGGATATGGCGCAGAAAACGGTGCTTTGGATCGGGGCCGCCATTCAGATCGAAGACAATCCTGGTGCGGTCAATCCTGACGTCGGTAAGTACCACCCGGTCGCCGGGTTTGGCGCACAGTCCTTCTGCAGTAGCCATGGCCACATAGGCTTCGCCGGCCGGCTCCAGCTTTCCGTTGGCAGCCAGCGTAAGCCCCTTGTGCCCGCGCGGAAACGGGCGCATGGCGAAGCCCTGTTCCGCCTGTATCAGGCGAATGAGCTCCAGCCGCGTCTTGGGGTCCAGTTCACTCTTGGTCAGGGGCACATTGGTCGGCGTAATTTGCTGATAGCGCCGGTCTACCGAGGCCATTGTTGTCCCGTTGGAATTGTTCGTCACGGTGCCTGTTTTTGAATTGACGACGATCTGGGCCGAAGCGGTACCAGCGAAGCACACGAGCGCGATCGCGCACACCATCGCCGCGCGGCGAAAGTCGCTGCTGCGGCTGATGTTCGCGACCAAATGGCCAACTGGCCATTTCTCCTGAAGCGGGAACAGCGGAATCATGGGAACCTCCCATGCACGCAAACTGCATTGGCCAAACGATAGCCCGATTCAGGGACAAAAGGCAAGTCGAGTGGGAAGGCAGGTGGCTCAGGTCCGACCATCCACAAATGACTGGATGTGGGCCACCTTCTTGAAACTCCGCAACTCACTTGGGCAGCAGGCCAGGAGAAGAACTGCCCACTATGCGAGCGGCCCACGGGTACACGACGAGGGCAAAGACACTCCAAGCGAGAAGCCAGCCGACTAACGGAAGCACGAGGGCTTTCACGGCAACGAAACCGCCTTCCGCAGGTGCGTCGGGCGCGCGGGGCAATTTCTCCTCCCGGACCCAACCAATGGCTCCTCCAATTGTCATTCCGGGCAGGCCCCCGAGGATGGCGAAAATGATGATAGCTGTCAATATTCCGAATGCCGGGGCCACTTTGCCCATCAGCCCTAAAGAGCCAAAAACGAATGGTGCAATTCTCGAGCCAAAGCGTGGGACAAAAGCCACCAGGGCCGAAGCACCCAGGCAGACAGCAACCCATGGGTCCGTCATGCTATAGAAGATCATCGCATTCAGGATCGCGACCGAAACTCCCGCGACGACTCCCCACCGCGCTCCGGTTGCGGCATGGGTCCACACCGGCTCATAAGCGACGCGCAACTTCCTGTGCTGTAGCGCAAAACCCCGCAGCGACGGGAAGGACTCGACCCACCTTCCATCCTTCCGTTTGGAGTGAACTTGCAACTCGTCTTCGGCCCTTAGCAACCCTGCGAGAATGTCAACCAGAAGTACCCTCTGAAAGTTCTTCTTGGTGCAAATCCGCCGCTGCCCGTCCGACGTAGTCGCGACAACGAACCACTCGCACAGGTTCTTGAATGCCTCAAGGCTGGCATCGACCAGACATGCATGCCCGGCAGGCCGCTGCGCCGTTTCCGAAATTGTGTAGTTGATCTGGCCGTAGGATGTCGCATCTGGGTTGGGCGAGCTCATCGGAAGCCTTTCGTGCACAGACCGTTGAGATCTGACGCCAACTCGCATCGCGATGAACGGCAGCCAGTCGCGGTAGTTATAGCAACTGCATGCAAGTTAGGCCATCGCACTTTCGTGAGATAAGAAAGCGTCCCTGACCAACTGGCCAGGGACGCATCAAATGTTGTGCTGTCGAGCGGTTTCACTGCCAGCGCGGCTGCCGCACCGCAGGTGCCTACTTATCCGTCAGCGCCTCCACGCCCGGCAGCTTCTTGCCTTCCAAAAACTCAAGCGAAGCCCCGCCGCCGGTGCTGATGTGCGTGATCTGGTCGGCCAGGCCGGTCTTGTTGATGGCGCTCACTGAATCGCCGCCGCCGATGATCGAAATGGCTGCCTTATTTGCCGCAACCGCCTTCGCAATGGCGTTGGTGCCGACCGCAAACCTCGGAAACTCGAAGACGCCGGCGGGGCCGTTCCAGACGATCGTCCGCGCGGTCGAAACCACTTCTTCAATGGCCGCGATGGACTTGGGGCCGATGTCGAGGCCTTGCCAGTCGGGAGGGAAGTCGACCGAGCAGTCCCAGGGCTGGGTCTTGGCGTCGGCTGAGAAGCTGTCGGCCAGAATGTTGTCGACAGGCAACAGCAGGTTGACGCCCTTGGCCTTCGCCTTGTCGAGCGCGGCCTTGGCCATGTCGATCTTGTCTTCTTCGACCAGGCTCTTGCCGGTGGCAACGCCGAGCGCGCGCTGGAAGGTGTAAGCCATGCCGCCAACGATGACCAGCGTATCCACCTTGTCGAGCAGGTTGTCGATGACGTCGATCTTGCCCGAGATTTTTGAGCCGCCAATGATGGCCACGAAGGGTTTCTCAGGATTTTCGAGTGCCTTGCCGAGGTATGTGATTTCCTTTTCCATCAGCAGGCCGGCGACGGCGGGCTTGAGGAAGTGCGTAATGCCCTCAGTGGAGGCATGAGCGCGGTGGGCGGAGCCGAAAGCGTCGTTGACGTAAACCTCGGCGAGCGAGGCCAAGGCCTTGGAGAAAGCCGGATCGTTGGCTTCTTCCTCGGGGTGGTAGCGCAGGTTTTCCAGCAGCAGCACCTGGCCGGATTCGAGTTGGCGGGCCATTTCGCCGGCGATCTCGCCAATGCAGTCGGGAGAGAAGGCCACGTTGATGGAATCGCTGAGTTCCTTGTCGAGCAGCTCGCGCAACCGCAGAGCAACGGGGCGCAGCGAGTACTTTGGATTCGGCTTGCCCTTGGGACGGCCCAGATGCGATGCGAGGATGACCTTGGCCTTGTGGCGCAGGGCGTAGACGATGGTGGGCAGCGTGGCCACGATGCGCGTGTCGTCGGTGATGGCGGAGCCATCTTCAGTGAGCGGCACGTTGAAGTCGACGCGGATGAAGACGCGCTTGTTGGCCAGTTCTATATCGCGAATGGAGAGCTTGGGCATGGTGTCATCCTTGTAAGCAGTTGACAGTGAACAGTGGACAGTGATCAGTGGTTCGATGTCACTGTCAGCAACTATGCGGTTTGGGAGGCCTCGGGGATCACGGCGTCCATCTCGATTTCAATGCACCAGGCAGGGTTGAGCAATGCGGCGACGACGACCATCGTGGCGGCGGGACGAATCGCAGAGAAGAACTCGCCATGAACACGGCCCACGGCTTCCCAATCCTCGACATGGGTAAGGTACATGCGGGTACGAACCACATGCTCGAATTGTGCGCCAGCCTTCGCGAGTGCCTCGGCAGCGACAGCGAAGATGCGGCGGGTTTGTCCGGCTGCGTCTTCGTTATCCGCGCCGACAGGGCCGGTGCCGGCAAGATGCACGGTATTGCCCACGCGCACGGCGCGGGAAAAGCCGATGATGGGCTCGAAGGGAGAATCGCCAGTGATGTTTTGCCGCATAAAAGTTGTCAGGGATCAGTTGTCAGTTGTCAGTAGACGTGGTCAGCGGGCAGCAAAGCGAATGGCTGACCACTGACCACTGAAAACTGACCACTGTGTTTACAGTCCCTTTGCTTCCAGGAAGCTGATCAGGTCGACGACGCGGCTGGAATAGCCCCACTCGTTGTCGTACCAGCTCAGCACCTTGACGCTGTTACCAACCACCTTGGTCAGCGGGGCGTCGACGATGGAAGAGAGCGGGTTGCCCTTGTAGTCGGAGCTGACCAGCAGGTTGGAGTCAACGCCCAGAATGCCCTTCAGTTCGCCTTCGGAGGCGGCCTTGAAGGCGGCGTTCAGAGCTTCGGCGGTGATGGGTTTCTCGGCGATGTAGGTCAAATCGACGATGGAGACGTTGGGAGTTGGGACGCGGATCGCGAAGCCGTCCAGCTTGCCGGCGGTCTCGGGAATGACCAGCTTGAGAGCCTTGGCAGCGCCAGTCGAAGTAGGAATCATCGACAGGGCAGCGGCGCGGGCGCGGCGCAGGTCCTTGTGCGGGAAGTCCAGAATGACCTGGTCACCGGTGTAGCTGTGGATGGTGGTCATGATGCCGCTGACCAGGCCGGAGGTCTCAAGAATGACCTTGACGACCGGCGCCAGGCAGTTGGTGGTGCAGCTGGCGTTGGAGATGATGTTGTGCTTGGCGGCGTCGTACTTGTCCTGGTTGACGCCCAACACGATGGTCAGGTCTTCGTTGCTGGCGGGGGCGGAGATGATGACTTTCTTCACGGTCGTGCCCAGGTGCGCCTTGGCCTTGGTTCCATCGGTAAAGTGGCCGGTAGATTCGACCACGATCTGTGCGCCGACCGAAGCCCAGTCCAGCTTGGTGGGGTCGCGCTCGGAGAAGACCTTGATCTTCTTACCGTCGACGGTGATGAAATCTTCGCCGGCGGTGACTTCGTTCTTCAGGTTGCCGAGGATCGAGTCGTACTTGAGCAGGTGGGCCAGGGTGGCCGGGCTGGTCAAGTCGTTGACGGCAACAAAATCAATCTCTGGATTTCCAAGTGCGGCGCGCAAAACGTTGCGGCCAATGCGGCCGAAGCCGTTGATTCCAACCTTAACTGCCATGTGCTTATTCTCCTTCGTAATCGGTGAATCTGTGTGATGTGAGCGTGCTTCGTTCGGCGTTTGCAATGTGTCCAGAATGCGATTCCACCAAACCCATGATGGTAACACTCCGGCCCGCGGGGGATGGATGAAAAACTCATCGATTCCCGCACTGAAAGCGGAAAGTTCCTCATGAATATTGTGCCTCTCCAGATGCGGGACAGGCTGTGACGCACTGCACACTATTTGCAGCGCACTCGCCAAGTATGGTATTCGGGTAGACATACTGAAGGTGTCGAAGGCTAGATGAGAAGACGTTCAAGACGCGCACCCAATACCTCGGAATCCACAGGCAAGATTGGCCAGGAACTCCCTCCGAATCAGCTGGCTCCGCTGGTTCCGTCCTATTCCGACGAAGCCCCGGCGGCAAAGCCCGCTCCGCCACCGCCCGTGCAACGGCCACCGGTGCTGGATCGGTCCGTACCGCCCGCCCGCCACACCCGCCAGGAGCCTCGCCCCAGTCAGGAATGGAATGAGCCGGAGGGCTCGGGCAGATTCGAGCTCGAAACCCAGCCGGAGATACCCAGCGTGCCTCCCAAAGAGGCCGAGGCTGCCGAACGCTCGCCCCAGACTCCCAGGGGCTATGTGGTGCTCGCCATCGGGCTGCCCGGCTCGGGAAAAACCACCTGGTTCCGGCGCCGCGGGGTCACACCGCTGTCCAGCGACCTGTTGCGCAACATCCTCTTCGACGACGTTGAAGAGCAGCGCTACCAGGGCCTCGTCTTTTCCACTCTGCGCTCGCTGCTGCGGGCCCGCCTGATTGCCCGCATGCCGCTGAACTACGTCGACGCGACCAACCTCTCCATCCACGAGCGCCGCCAGTGGATCAAGATGTCCAAGAGCTTCGGCTACGAGGTGCAGGCGGTGTTCTTCGATGTGCCGCTCGAGGTTTGCCTGGAGCGCAACAGCAAGCGCGACCGCAGCGTGAGCGAAGACATCATGCGCAAGATGGCCGAAAAGCTGAAGCCGCCGGTGTTCGAAGAGGGGTTTGAGAAGATCACCGTGGTCAGGGTGAAGAGCGCAGGATGAGGTGCGCCGGGCATTGGTGTCGCTTCGTGTTGTTCTGCCTCGGGGCCCTGCTCGCGCTTCCTGCTTATGCGGCGGCGAGGCATATCTCCATTGATACCGGTGAGTGTGGTGGTGAGTTAACGGTAAAAGACTCCGCCATAAAATCCACTTTATATACCGATGAAGCGCGTGGCCTTCGCGCCTATGGCGTGCTCGTATACCGACACGCGGCCGAAGACGCGAAAAATAACCGATGCCACGTGGAATTTCGGATATTCGTTGCCGTTAAAGGTGGCGATTTCGACCTAGTGAAATCCCGCGTGTATGACACGGAGGGCGGCGAGATTGCCGGAATTGATCTTATTGGGGTCTCTCCAGATGGTAGCAAGTTCGCTGCGGACACCTGGCTCGCTGAAGGAGATGGACAGGGACATTGGCCAATCGTCTATGATCCGGCGAAGAAGCTGGTGTTGGATCGTGATTTGGCTGGCAAGATTCAGGACAGACATCGCGGCTGCTACCAGGTCGAAGATTTTATTGGAGTGACAAACAAGGGTGAAGCAATTTTCGCTGTTCCTCCAAGTGACGACGACTCGCCGGAGTGCGGAGACAAGGGCCTTTGGCATTTCAATCTGCAAACCGGACGAGTAATCCGGGTTGCAAGAATCTCAGGTGACAAATGGAATTGACCCCCTACGTTGAACCCTGGCTGCGCGGAACCCACACCGAAGTCCCGGCAGTTGGCCGCGCCGTTCTGCACGCCTTCGACCTGGCCCTCGACGACCTCACCAAATGGACCCAAGGCCTCGCCGATGCCGAGGTTCATTCTCATCCCCTCGAACTTCCTTCAATAGCCTTCCATCTGCGCCACATCGCCCGCTCGACTGACCGGCTGTTGAGCTATGCGGAGGGCAATCAGCTCTCGGCAGAGCAATTGATCGCCCTCAAGGCCGAGCAATCAGGCGACGAGCCTTTGGCGGTGCTGTTGTCCGAAGTCGAAGTTTCCTTCAGCAGTGCGGCGGACCGTGTACGCGTGCTGGCAACAGCCAACCTCGACACCTTCCGTGGTGTAGGGCGCAAGCAGCTTCCCACCAGCATTGGCGGCGCGCTGGTCCACGTAGCGGACCACACCCAGCGGCATGTCGGCCAGGTAGTGACCACAGCCAAAGTGCTCAAAGCGTTGCGCACTTAGCTGGGTACCCCAGGTCTCGCTTCTGAGACCTGGGAGACCGCGAATCTCCTCCGGCCGCGAAGCCTCAAGCCAGCTTCCTCAACTCCGGATACCGCGCAAAAATGCGCCGCTGATCCTCCTCAGGCAATTGTCCCAACCGCATCGGCTTGTCCTGGGGCCGCGTGCCCTTCTGATTCAGCACATTCATCAGGCTCCATTCCCGCTGCGGGGCCGCCGGCTCATGCGCCGGCAGATCGTAACGAGTGAAGTCGATGGCCATGGCGGGGCTGTCGGTCGTCCAATTCTTCAGTAGCGCGAGGCGAAACTCGCGGTTCATGAACCACTGAATCTCCAGTTCCTTCTCCGACCCTGGCGCCCCGGTGCCTTTCTCTTCGAAGCGGTAGTTGAGCGACCGATTGTCCGGCGTATGTTTCCGCCACTCCAGGCCAAACCCGCCTTCGGTCAGCACCTGTGTATCCGGCCATCTGCCTCTCACCGCCTGCAGCCACCACGCCAGGTCCTCATCGTGCCCAATCGACACCTCCCAGATGCTCGTCACAAAGCCAAAGCCATTCAGCGCGCGGCCCGTGTCGAAGTGCATCGCAGTCGTGTCCATCATCTCTTTGCGGCCGGCTTCTTTTCCCAGATTGCCGACACTCTCGATTGGCCCAACCCCGAGGCGGCTGTTGAATCCTCCCTGAAAGCCCTCGCGACGGGCCGTCAGAAAATCGCATGTCCAGCCATCTAGACAGACGCAATCGATAAAATCCGCCTCACCTTGTGCCGGCTTCAGATAATGTTCGCGGCTGGGGTAATAGGGATAGCAGATACCGCCGTCGCCATCGCCGTTGTCGATGCCGTGCTGGCTCCATATCTGCCCCTGGCATACATGGATGCCCTCCTCCGCAGCCAGAAAATGCATATTCTCCGCATCCATGTAGCCGGCCACCAGGCACTCGGGTCGATAGCCTTTGCCCACCATCTCGGAGATCATCCGCAACGCCTGATGAATGGTCTGGCGGTTATGCTCGCGCGTGTCGAACATGGGCGCAAAATAGCCGCCGGGAATAAACGTGATCTCGTCGCCATATCGATCGTGATAGGAGACGAGCAGCCGCCGTGCATCTTTGTACTGTTGGCGGGTATCGTTCAGAGCCAGCCAGCTGATTGCCCAGGTCATTCTGCCACCGGGCCAGCCGCGCGCAAAGGCCTCGCGCCGCGATTGGATGTGGCGCACGCTGTTATCCGGCACCTCGTCTTCGCCTAGATCGCGCGTCGGAGTGACTTCAATCTGATTCACGCGCACCACTGAAACATGGGTCAGGAATCGACCCTGCAATGCCGGTATTTTGCCACCATAGGCCAATGCCTTGTCACTTTGCCCTGCAAGCGTAAGCCCCGCTGCGGAAGCCGCCGCGCGGGTCAAGAACTGTCGTCGGGTCCAGCGGTTGTGCATCGGCATCTCTTTCTGAGTGGCGTTCATTTTCCGCAATCAAAGCCAAGGGAAGGATATGTCATCCTAATGACCGATGGAAGGTGGCGGAACACCCGCTCCACGGTACACTGACATTTCCGCGGTAGAAAAGCTTGAATCTGTAACGAGAATTCGCACGGAATCCCAGGGAGAACAATTGCGATGGGCCTGATTGCTATAGTTGACGAGCCTGTTGCGCCGCCCAGAATGCTGGCCGATTCCGCGCGCATGAAAAACCTCGCCTATGAGTTAGCCGCCAGCGGGTACAACCTTTCGAATTGCGCCGAGCGGCTAGGTGTATTTCCGCGCCTTGGGGTAAACTTCTGGCCCGTGCTGCGGCTACAATGGACCTCCGATGAAGACGATCCAGTAGATACCTTGCTGGAGCTCTTCATAGACGGCCAAGCAATACCGGTAGATCGTCTCAGAAGGCACGTATCCACAGCATTCATCGATGCAGTTCTTGAGACCGGACTCGCCGAAAACACTGGCGCAAACCTACAGTCGAAGTTATGTCTTTTCCCGTGTTACGGGAAATACATTGTTACCGACCGGGCTTGCAAGAACACAGCCATCAATCAAGTTATGTGGCTATGGGCGGAGAGTTATATTCTCGGCGGCGTGGTCAAACGAATTCCGAGAAGGCGCGCGTTCGATCTCGGTACCGGTTCCGGCGTTCACGCGATACTCGCCAGCGATGATTGCGAGCTCGTCGTTGCTGTCGATATCAATCCGCGGGCGCTCGAATTTGCGCGCTTCAACGCCACCATGAACGGAGCCAACAACATTGACTTCGTCTTAGGCGATTTATTCGATTCGGTCGAGTCGACCTGCGACCTGCTTCTTGCAAATCCGCCCTACCTGCCCGACAAAGCGGCTAGTCCCGGAGATAACTTCTGGAGCGGAGGCATTGCCGGTTCAGATATCTTGCGCAGGATTATCCATGAGCTACCAAAGCGGCTCGATCGGGATGGCGTCGCGCATATCATCGCGCTCTATCCCAATCCCCCAGGAACGTCGATCGAGGTCCATTTCGATAACTGGCTCGACGGCGCGCTCGATAGCTACCAGGTGCTCGATCACACATGGCCCGTGCCGAACTTTCAGGACCTGCTTTCCGAGAAGCCCTTCGAGGGCGATAAGTCCGCCTGGCGCTTCGGCGCAGTCAGTCTGCGCCCATGCGAAAGAGGCAAGAACTGGTGGAAAGAAGCAGGCAGAACAGGGATATTCTTTCGCGAGGATGGGAGTTGTAGTGCCATTGCCGACCACGACAGCTTGTGACGAGAAACAAAGTGATTCCTTCGCGATAAGGTCCGCGATCCCCACCTTCGTAGATGACTGATTCCAGGTAACTTGTTGATTGTAGTTCAAGAAATCAGCGGTGAACGCCAAAGCCGCGCAAATGGAAGATCGGTTCCGCGATCTTTCCGCGCCTTGGCCGGATTACCCTGAGGGTAAAGGCCAGGAGGCTTCTTGTTGCAATGGACTCCGAGACTCGCCGCACGTGGAAACTTGCCGTGTCCAGCGTAGCCCATGATTCGAAAGCTAGCCAATCTGGGATTCCCGTCTGGACGAGTATCTCGGGCAACTCCGAAATCAAGAAAAACGCAAACAAGCTGGCTTCAGGCAATTCAAGCGAAAGGATCTGTGGAACTACCCCAAGTTCAAGAAGGGCGACTCCGGCGAGTTGCGGCTCCGCGTCGGCGACTACCGCGTCCGCTTCAGCGAGGAACTGGCGAACAGTCTTCATATCGACTCCGTGCGGCACCGCTTGGAAGCCTATCGCTAAGCCCCTGCGTGCATCGCCACAAAGTGGACCTGCTTTGCGAGCTCCAGCAACGCTCCATCTGCCGTCACCAGCGTCGCACCCAGATGCCGCGCGGTCGCAACGAGGATACGATCGGCTGAATCTCCGTGCGCTTCCCATGGCAGACGGGTGCTGCCGACAGCAATCTCCGGCTCAAGCGGAGCGAGTTTTATGCCTGGCAGCGAGAGCGCATCTCGAATCCACACCAGAACATCCCGGTAAAGGTCGATGCGCTTCTTGCTTACCAACACACCGATCTCCCACGGCGTGATTGCCGAGACATAAGCGCAATCCTCGGCGCAAGCCCGCCGTATTGCCGCCTGAGCTTTCTCACCCAACTTCGAATCTCCAAACATCAACCAGATGAGGGCAGGAGTATCGAGCAGCAGCGTCGGCCGCGCGGGGCCGGGAGCGCTCGTCACTGGTTCGCCTCCCACTCATCTTCCAAGGGCGAAATGATGTCGCCGACGATCACTCCACTGCCTCTCAAAGCTCCAAAAGGATCCACCCAGTCATCGGCCGGCAGAGGAACCAGTTGCGCCACCGGCTTGCCGTGCTTTGTAATGATTGGCGGTTCACGCTTTTCCGCGACTTCATCCAGCAATTTCAGGCACTTGGCCTTGAATTCCCTGGCCGCTATTGTGGTTGGCATGGCAATCTCTCCCATGGTCACAGACTATGGTCATTTTTTAGCACGAATCCATTGATCCGCGAGGCCATCGGCGTTCAAACGTTCCCTTGCCCCGACAGATTAATCTCAAATACAGGGAGATTCCGGCTCCCGAATCAGGAGGACAATATGCCCTATTACACACGAGTCTTATCGAAAGACGAAGCGTTCCCTTCCATCGAGGAACTTGTCGAGGTGGTTCGCGCAGGGCATCCCGACTACAAGTTGACCTTGGAAAGCGGCGAAGAAGACGAGTGGGAGACGCTTCTGCTTTCAAGCGTCGATGAAGTTGAAGTCGCCGTAATCGAGCGCAATCCTGTCTACGACGGCTCGACCGGCCAGGACGAGATCGCGGATTTCCTCGAAGAACTCCAGGATTGCAAGCCGGAATCCGGCGTGCAGTGGCTCACCGAATACCTCGCCGAAGTCAAGACCATCTACGCCTTTCAGCACCTGCAGGGAGCGGAGATGGTGGACGGCGGCAACGCGCTCCACGCCTTGCGTTCGGCGCTGTGGGAGCGGGGAGACGCCATCATCCAGGCCGACGCGGAGGGCTTCACCAACGAAGAGGGCTTCCACATCGTCTGGCAGTTTTCCGATTCGGTCTCAGGCCCCTGGAACATGGGCATCTGGAAAGACGATCTCTGGCACCACTTCAAGATGGATCTCGGCGACCCCGACCATCGCGCGGCGTTCCTTGAAGGCGAAGTGCCGGACGATCTGACCTCGGTGCAGGTGGCCGGCTCGCGAGACTAGAGCGGCGACCATGGAGATTTGCAGTTTCCCAGGTCTCAAAAGCGAGACCTGGGGCACACAAACTCGTCGGCAAGATTACGAAATCATCCAGTCACGATCCCAGAGCGGCTCATCATCCCCTTCCGTCTTCAAAGGTGGGTTGCCGAGGGCGCGCCTCTACGTTATAGATGGAACCTGGAAACGAAGCCCTGCAATTCGACCGCCAGGCGGGACAACTCGGCGCAGGCTTTGGCTGAATCCTGCGTACCGGCCGTGGAAAGATCGATGACATGGGCGATCTGACTGAGGCTGCGGTTGACCTCGTCGGTTGCCGCGGACTGCTGGTGAGATGCGGTGGCGATCTGGCTGATCATGTCCTTGACGCCCTCGGAAGCCTGGATGATTCCTTGGATCGAGGAGCCGGCACGCGCCGCGCTCTCCGCGCTCTCATTCACGTGCACAATCTCAAGCTTGATCGAATCGACGGCCTTCTTCGCTTCAGTCTGAATGTTGACGATCATGCCGCCGATTTCGCGCGTGGCTTCCGCGGTCCGCTCCGCCAGGCGGCGCACTTCCCCGGCCACAACGGCAAAGCCGCGGCCCTGTTCGCCGGCACGCGCAGCTTCGATGGCTGCGTTGAGAGCCAGCAGGTTAGTTTGCCCTGCAATCTCCCCGATGACGGAAAGGACCTTTCCGATTTCGTTCGAACTTTGCGCCAATCCCTCGATCTGCCCGCTGGTGGCGCGGCTGGCCTCGGTCAGACTTTGCATCGCGGTGACGGTCAGTCCGACAATCTGCGACCCCTCATCGGCAACCTGCCGGGCGTTGACTGCGCCCTCCGCCGCCTGCGCGGCGTTGTTGCTTACCTCGGCAATGGCTGCCCCCATCTGGTGCAAAGCGGCCACAATCTGATGGGTTTGGTTCCTTTGCGTGTCGGCGTGCTCAGCCAGTTGCTCAGAGGAGGCGGAAAGCTCGACGGCGGCGCTGGCCACGTGGTTGGAACTGCTGCAGACACTCTGAATCGTCGTGCGCAGGTTGGCATGCATGCGGTTGATATTCTCTGCCGTGGCGCCAATCTCGTCGTGCGCGTTGTGTGTGAGCGGTTCGCCGCTCAGGTCTCCCTCAGCCACCTCGCCGATCCTGCCGGAGATTTTGCGGATGCCGCCGAGAATCTGGCTACTGAGCACCATCCCGATGCAAACGCCAAAGATGGCAGTGAGGAGTCCTGCGACCAGCGCCAGTGTCCATGTGAACGTCTGCGCACTGGTCAGGACGGCATTGTCACGCGACAAGCGATCCTCCACGCGGCGGGTAACCTCAACCGTATCGGCCTGCACCTTGGCGGCCAGGGCGCTGCCGCCCTTCATGCGCTCCAATGCTCTGTGCATGCCCTCATCGCTGCCGACAGCCATATCGGCGAGGGCATCCGCCTGTATCTTCAGGGACCCGTTGCGCGCATCGCTATCGAGCTTGGCAAGCAACTCCCGATCCTCCGGCGGAGCCAACTTCTGCAAGATGGCGGCCTGGGCGAACAGGTTGTTCCATCCGGTCTGGCGAGCACTTTCGTATTTGGCGGCCAGCGCCGGATCGGCATGAAACAGCAGATAATTGCGAAAGGCAAAAGATGCGTCTGAAATATAGCGGCTCAAGCGCACGGCGGCTAGTGCCGATGGGATGCGAACCGTATTGATCTCGCTCTGCACCGCACGCATATGCTGCACCTGCACCATGATGCAAATCGAGCTGATCATCGTCAGCAGACAATTCACGGCAAAGCCGGCCACGAGTTTCTGTTTCAGCGAAATTGCCATAACACTACAGTTATCGGAACGGGAAGAACAAACATGAGCCGCAATTGGGGCGTTCCGGGAAGTGCGCGATTCAAATCCATCGCAGCGACGCCCCGCATTCCTCCCCTGTGCCCAGCGTCACCCCGCGCCTTGAATCCATCCACTAGAATCAGCCTGAGGAGTTTGATAAAAATGCCGCGTAAAGCACTCATTGCCGCCAATTGGAAGATGTTCAAGACGCCTGCTGAAGCCAAGGCTTTCGTCGATGCCTTTTTGCCCCTCGTTGCCGGCCACGACCGCGACGAGATCGCCCTGTTCCCCTCGCCCGTGCTGCTGCCCACGGTGATTGAAGCCGTCAAGGGTTCCAATGTCTCGGTCGGCTGCCAGAACATCCACTTTGCCGAGGAAGGCGCGTACACCGGCGAGACCTCCATTGGCCAGCTCCAGGCGGTCGGCGGAACGCATACGCTGATCGGCCACTCCGAGCGCCGTCAGTACTTTGCCGAGACCGACGAAATCGTCAACAAGAAGCTGCATACGGCGCTTAAGCATGGCGTTATTCCCGTGGTTTGCGTTGGCGAAGTCCTGGCCGAGCGCGAAGCCGGCAAAACCGCCGATGTGCTCAAGACCCAGATCACCGGCGCCCTGACCGGCATCACCGCCGAGACCGCCGGACCGATTGTGATTGCGTACGAGCCCGTGTGGGCCATCGGCACCGGCAAGACTGCCACGCCGGAGATGGCAGTAGATGCGCACAAGATTATCCGTGCGGAAGTTGCCAAGTTGCTTGGTGCGGAAGTTGCCGCGGCGATTCGCATTCTCTACGGCGGCAGTGTCAAGCCGGACAACGCAACGGCGCTGATCGGCGAAGAAGAGATTGACGGCGCTCTGGTGGGCGGTGCCAGCCTCAAGCCCGATTCCTTCGCCAAGATCGTCAAGTACTAATTTCAGTTGAGTCCCCCACCGGCGTTGCCGACCCACGGGACATGAAACTCTGGGTGCCCCATCCTTGCGACGTGCATTTGGTCGCAAGGGTGGGAGGCCAAGTACCTTGACACCCTTACGCATTTTCACCAACTTACGACCTTGTTTCTTTCTAGCCAGGTTGGGCTGCAAACCGTTCTTCGCGGCCCAACGTATCATGAGCGCATGGCCCAACGGGACTTCTATATCGACCGGCTGCGCTCGGTGATGACGGTCATGGTCATCCTGCACCATACCGCTATCACTTATGGCGCACCGGGCGGCTGGTTTTGGACCGAGCTCAAACCTTCCAGATCGCTTTCAAGTACCCTGCTCACACTTTTCGTCACCACCAATCAGGCTTATTTCATGGGCTTTTTCTTCCTGCTGGCCGGCTATTTGACGCCTGCGTCGATGGAAAGGAAGGGCTATGGGCGATTCATTGTCGATCGATTTCTCCGTCTCGGATTGCCGCTGTTGGCATTTGGACTGCTCCTTGGGCCATTGACCGCCGCGATCGTAACATTCGCGCGGGGCGACGGATTCTGGCCGACGTTTGTCTCGCTCTGGCAGCACAGGCATTTCATCGATGGCCCCCTGTGGTTTGCGCAGGCGCTGCTCATCTTCAGCATCGCGTATTGCGGCTGGCGCGCAGTCGCAGGGGCCCCGCTTGCCAAGTCCCAACGCGAGCCCAGGCCAGTTCCAGCAGGCCTCTGGTGGCTCCTGAGCGCACTGGCAACAGGTGCGGCCGCGCTGGCAATCCGGCAGTTCGTTCCGACCGGCGAAAACATCCTTGGCCTGCAGTTCGGTTATTTCGCCACGTACATCTTTCTGTTCGCCGCCGGCATCGCCGCCTGGCGTTACGACTGGCTGAAGCAACTGAGTTGGAAGAACGCGCGGACTGGGATTGTCGCCTTCGTGATTGCCTGGCCTACGCTATTGGTCGCGGTCGCGATTGCTCGAGCATTGGCGGGCCACGTCAAATCGAATTTCTCCGGTGGCCTCTCGTGGGCTGCGATTTTTTACGCGCTCTGGGAGCCGTTTGTGGCGTGGGGACTGATCGCCGCATGGCTGCTGCTCTTTCGCGAGCACATGAACAAACCGTCGGCCTTCTGGGAGTGGTTTGGCCGTCGCGCTTATGCGGTATACATCGTCCATCCACCGGTGCTGGTGGGCATTGCATTGCTGCTGCACGGCTGGGTTGCGCCGGCGTTGGTCAAGTTCGGCGTCGCCGGTTCTTTAGCCTGCATCGCCACATGGCTTTTGGCGGACCCGCTTGTTCGGTTGCCGGGAGTGCGCAGCGTTGTATAGGGCCTCGCGGGTTAGGATGGACGTGGGCCGGTTGCCCGTGGTGCCCGGCGCATGACAACCCACATGCCGCGCAAGAAAACTCCATCGAAGCCCGTGCCTCCGCTCTCCTCCTCTTCAGTATTTGAGCAGGCGTGGAGCAGCATACGCGCACCCCAGCCGCCACAGTCCGAGCCTCCGGCCACTGTCTCCGTGCGATGGCTGCTCACCGCTGCAGGGATTGCCGTTGCGGCAGCGGGGGCCTGCGCATGGCTCACGCTCTGCATTCTCTTCTGGCAAGGAAGCTGGCAGTTGCTCTACCACCCCACATCGGCTGTCACGCGCACGCCTGCCAGCGTCGGCCTGGCGTTCGATCCGGTGGCTTTTGCGACTACGCAGGCTGGTGAGCCGCGCCTCAAGGGCTGGTGGATTCCCGCCGCGTCGGACGCGCGTTACAGCCGCTACGCCGTTCTCTATTTGCACGGACCAACCGGCAACCTTGGCGATAGCGTTGATTCTCTGGCGGCGCTGCATTCGCTCGGGGTAGATATTCTGGCATTCGACTATCGCGGCTATGGGCAGAGCCAATTCGTTCATCCAAGCGAGGCACGCTGGCGCGAAGATGCCGAGTGGGCGCTCCAGTATCTGACGGCAACCCGGCACGTGGCGACTGGCGCGATCATTCTGGATGGCAGCGACCTTGGCGCCAACCTGGCTCTTGAAGTCGCCGCAGCCCACGCGGACTTGGCTGGAGTGGTCCTTGAGTCGCCCATTGACTCGCCGGTCGATGCCATCTTCAACGACCCGCGCTCAAGGCTGGTTCCGGCGCATTTGCTGGTTCGCGACCGTTTCGACGCCGATCAGGCCGGCAATGGGCTGCTGATTCCGTCGTTGTGGCTGCTCCCGACCTTCGCGCCGGACAAGGTCACGGATCGGGCCAAACATCCGGCAGGTTACGACCGCATCACAGCGGAGAAGATGCTCATCGGGCTCAAGCCTGCGCCGACTCAAGACAAGCAATTCGCAGACTCCTTCACCCGCTGGCTCGACGATCTGCCGAAGAGGGTCGGCAATCCATGAAACTCGGTGTCGAGTATTTCCCGCGTTCGCCCAACTTCTGGGTTCGCAAACCGGAAATCATCCATAGCAAATTCCGTTTCAGCCAATTCACCGCGGAATATCCCGATGGACGGCTTTCACCTGGTAGCCGGCCTTCTTCAGCCGCTTGTTCATCTCTTCGGCCATCATGACGCTGCGGTGCTGGCCGCCGGTGCAGCCGAAGGCTACGGTCAGATAACTCTTGCCTTCCTGCACGTAATGCGGCAACAGGTAGAGCATCAGGTCGGTCACCTTGCCTAGAAACTCGACCGTTTGCGGGAACTTGCGGACATAAGCGGCAACCTTGGGGTCCAGGCCGGTGAGTTTGCGAAACTCCGGCACAAAATGCGGGTTGGGAAGAAACCGCACATCGAAGACCATGTCCGCGTCCAGCGGAACACCGTTCTTGAATCCAAAGCTCAAGCAGGAGACCAGCAGTTGCTTGGCCTGGTCCTCGTGGCCAAAGCGGTCGAGAATGTGGGCGCGGAGTTGATGCACGTTGAAGTTCGATGTGTCGATCAGTGAGTCCGCAAGATTGCGGATGGGCTCCAGCAGTTGCCGCTCCTCGACGATCGAGCGCGAAACCGTCTCCGACCGGCCCAATGGGTGCGGCCTGCGCGTCTCAGAATAACGCCGCACAAGCACCGGGTCCTGCGCGTCCAGAAAAACCACGTGCGTGGGCAGCAGTTTGCGCACGCCGATGAGGATTTCAGGGAGACGATCGAGCGTCGACCCTTCGCGCACGTCGACCACAATGGCCGCACGGGCCACTTCGGATGATTTGCCCACCAGTTCCGCGAACTCGGTAAGAAGCTCCAGCGGCAGATTATCCACAGCATGAAAGCCCAGATCCTCAAAGGCCCTGAGCGCCGATGCCTTGCCCGCGCCAGAGATTCCGGTCACGATGACAAGCTCTTTCTCTTGTTTTTCATGCGCCTTGGCTCGCCTGGCGGCCGGTCGCGTGGGGGGGGCCGGTTTTGAAGACGTCATGAGCACATCGTACACCGAATGCTGCGTCTCCTGCTGCGTCAGAGCAGGTGTCTCCGGCGGCACGCGGTTTTCGTGAATTCCTGTTGCGGAAATCGGTTGCGCCGCGGTTCTGCTCTACGCCCCGGCAGCCAGCGGCCAGCGGCCCAATCCCGCAAGCTTCGTGGCCCGCGCCGGCTCCAGAGCATAGGAGAAGAGGTGCCCCTGGCCCAGTGTGCAGCCCATGCGGGTCAGCGCTTCCAGTTGCTCCTGCGTCTCGATTCCCTGCGCAACCACCTGCATTCCAAGAGCGTGGCCCAGGTGAATCAACGACTCCAGCACAGCCGCCTGGCGGCCTGGTCCGTTCCCCGGTCCGGTTCCCGATCCGGTCGCTGTCGCAATCAGCTTGGGGGCTATCTTTACCACGTCGATGGGTAGCCGCGAAAGATGGTTGAGTGGCGCGAGCCGGGAACCGAAGTTGTCCACCGCGATGCGCACCTTGCACTCCGCCATGCGCTCGAGGATAGACGCAGCCACGTCCGGGTTATCGTTCAGCACGCCTTCAGCGATTTCAAACAAAAGCCGCGAAGGATCCACCGCATTGGCGGCCAGCGCCTTCTTCAACTGCGCAATCATCTCGGGATGGTAAAACTGGCGCTCGGAAAGATTGAGCGTCAGCGTCAGGCCGGGCTGCGACTCGTCCTCGGACCAGGAGCGTAACTGCCTGCAGACCGTATCCATCGTTTCGCGTCCCAGAGTGATGGAGAGACCGGTGTCCTCGGCCACGCCCAGCAAATCCAGAAAACTGTCCACCGAACCATCGCGCCGGCGCAAACGCAGCAACGACTCGAAGCCCTCGAGCTTTCCGCTCTGGAGATGGTAGATCGGCTGATACCAGACCTCGTACTCGTGCTTTTCCAACACGCGGCGCAGTGTGCGCTCGGGATCCTGCTGGTTCTTCTTGAATGGCATCTCAAGCTGTGCGCTGAAGACTTCAGAACAGCCTCCGCCGGTGAGCTTGGCGCGATTCAGCGCAAAACTCGCATCCCTGACCAGCAGCTCGGCCGATGTATGGCCCGGCCCGGCCATCGCCACGCCCATGCTGGCACTGACGCGCACAAAGCTTCCGAAAACTTCGAAGGGCTCTTCCATTTTCGCGAGAATGCGCCGGGGAACAGCTTCAAAATCTTCCTGGTCCAGAATGTTCTCAAGCAGAACGGCGAAGTCGTCACCCTCCAGCCGCGAAGCTGAATCCTCTGAGCGCAGAGACGCGCGCAGGCGTTCGGCCACGGCCGACAGCAGCTCGTTGCCCGCCGCGTGACCCAGCGCGTCGTTGATCTCCTCGAAGCGGTCGAGATCCAGAAGCACCACGCCGCAGTTCTGGTTGCGACGCCGCGTCCGGCGCTTGAGCGCCAGCGTCAGCCTGTCCAGAAAAAGAGCGCGGTTGGGCAATCCTGTGAGCACGTCGAACAGTGTGTCGTGCTGCACCTTGGCTTCAACCTGCTTGCGATCGCAGATGTCGCGGAAGCTCAAAACGTAGCCCACACTTGCACCATCCACACGCAGCGGCGCGGCCACCAGGGCAACATCCACCAGTTCCCCGCCCTTGGTCATGCGGACAGTCTCAACGTCCACGCGGCCTTTTTGATCCACTTCCTTTTCGAGAATCGCAAGCTCGTGCTGCCGCGTCTCCGGCACAATCAGTTCGCGAAGACTTCCGCCGCTGGCTTCATCCGCGGTATAGCCGAACATCTGCGTAAACGCCGGGTTGGTGTAGAGCACATGGTTGCTATGCACGATCACCACGGCCTCGGGGATACTGGCCAGCACATCTTCCATCAGGCGCGACCTGGGCGCCCGCACGCGGCCGGTGGGATGGGCAACAATGATGGCCTCGCGGAGTTCCGCGTTCAAAATGCTATAGGTGCCTTCGACCGGCAACAGGCGGCCGCTCCGAGCCGGCAGCGTAGCGTGAAACGGGCTTCCCGTGCGCGTGCCGATGAGCTGCGTCTGAGGCTCGGCGGTGCCGGGAAACAATCCCCACAAAACGTCTTCAACCGGGCGTTCAACCCACTCGCCTTCTGCCAGGCCGAGCGTCTGGCGCGCCTCGGTATTGGCATACACCACCTTGCCTTCCCTCTCCAGGAAAACCAGAACGGGCAGCGCATCGAGCACTTCCTGCTGCTGCGCTGAGTCGGCATTTTCAGGTAAGTTCAAGCTCGTGGGTTCGCACTGTTCTGCCACAATCCCCGCCTTGGCGTGTTTGCCGTGCGGTCCAATCGCGGCTTTCCAGATAGGTGTTGCCATATTGGAATCGTATGCTGGATGGGGTTCAGCCTCCATCCCCTAAAACGGGTATCCGGTGCGACAAAAGTCTGGAAAGTGTGTATTACTATCGCACACAAATAGCCCTCCGCCAGGCAACTTGGCCCGGGGGTTTGAGAGAAGAAAATATTGGGGCTGCAAAGCGGATGCCGGGTGCCCCGGAGCCTGTCCTGAGCCTGCCGAAAGCCTGCCCTGAGCAAGGTCGAAGGGTATCTCGATTTTGAAACCTGGGAAACCACCAGCCGACACGCTTTTTATGAATGACCAACCCGCGGCGACCCGACAGTTATTTTGAATATTGGGCGGTTGCCCCATCCTTCGCTTTTTTCAAAAAAAGAGTGAGGAGCGGACCCGGCGCATCTTCAAAGTGGGGGCTCGTCACCTCCATCACGTTTTCGCGCAACCCCTGCCAGATTTCGGCTTCTGTAAAGATCGCCTGGCCCAGTGCCCGCGCCACGTAGCCGCCGCCCTCCTCTGCCTGGCGAACTTCGAAGATCGGTTCCATGCGAAGAGCATAACGGAGAGAATGCGCACATCTGCGTTCCTTCTTTCGCTTGCGTCCAGGGAGGTGGCAGGGGTCCCAGAGTCTCGCTATTCAAATCTGGGAAGGCTGAAAAGCCATCGCGAGCGAATAGCGAGCGTCTGCCACACCGCAGGTGGTTGGACATGAGCAGATGACCAGTGTTATGACTATATGGGAGGTAATTCGATGCCTTGGCAGGTTTACGACGCAAAAGCCCGATTCAGCGAGTTTCTTGACGCTACTCTCAAGGAGGGTCCGCAGGTTGTTACCCGTCGCGGTGTGGAGACAGCGGTCTTGGTCCCCATTGATGAATGGAGACGGCTGAAGGCTGGGGCGCGGCCTTCGCTGAAGGATATCCTGCTCGATCCCGGCGGCCCTCGATTCGAAAACATCGTACCTCCGCGCGGAGAGGACCCGAGCCGGCTTCCGATCGAGTTCGAGTAGGCCGATGTATTTGCTCGATACCAACATCGTCTCGGAAACACGCAAACCACTGCCCCATCCAGCCGTTCTTGCATGGATTCGTGGCGTCGAAAAGAATTCGATGTTCCTGGCAGCAGTCACTTTAGGTGAATTGCAAAAAGGTGTGGAGCTCACCAGGCGGCAGGATGTACCGAAGGCCGAGGAGATTGGTGCATGGATCGACCTGCTTGCTTCCGGTTGTGAGGTAATTCCCGCAGGCGAGCACATCTTCAGGGAGTGGGCTCAGCTCATGAAAGGCCGATCGTGCCCGAAGTGGGAAGACGGGTTGATCGCCGCAACCGCGCGGGTCCACCGGTTGATTGTCGTCACCCGGAATGTCAGAGATTTCGAAGGCTTCGGAGTGGAAATTGTTAATCCGTTCCCCAACGCTCCGGCCGAAGAAGGAGAACAGGTTTGACCGAAGAACATGCGCTCGCACGCATCGGCGTACTTGCAATTCAAGGCGATTATGCGGCTCACGCCGAGGCGCTTGCCGAGGCCGGGGCCGACCCAGTCGAGGTGCGCAAGCCGGACCAGTTGGCAGGCCTCGACGGCCTGATTCTGCCGGGAGGCGAGTCCACTACCGTCCTACGGTTTCTGGATCGGCTTCATTTCTTTGATGTGTTGAAGGATTTCTGCGGCAGCAAGCCGGTCTTTGGTACTTGCGCGGGGGCCATTCTGCTGGCGCGCGAGGTCCGCAATCCGCCGCAACGCTCGCTTGGGCTGCTGGATGCGGTCGTCGAGCGGAACGCATATGGCAGGCAGATCGACTCAACCATCCTTACGGCTGAGACCAGCCTTTCGGGTGGGCCGCTGGAGATGGTCTTCATCCGTGCGCCGAGGATTGTCGAGACTGGGGCCGGCGTCACGGTGCTGGCTCTCCGCGACGGCTACCCGGTGCTGGTTCAACAGGGTAACCTGATGGCTGCCACATTTCATCCCGAACTGTCCTCGGACCGGCGGGTGCATCGGCTCTTTGTCCAGACGGTGACGGCTGCCCGTGCAAAATGACGGAGACGATCTGAAGACCGGATGCGGGACTCTGTCTCCCTGAATGAAACGGTTCCACGAAAATAGATCAATCCGCTCCGATTCTGGATGCGTCCAACTCAGCGTGAGTGTAATCTCATCCTCACAGAGGCTTGCCATGCCCTCCATCTTTACGCCCACCCCATCGGAGACGGAACGGAAAGAGCCGGGAATCGGCGGCAAACCGCCTGTTGACCGGCGGCCAACCGGCGGCGGCGGCGGCGGAGACGACGAATGGAAAAATGAGCGCCGGGGGCCGCGCGAGCTGCTGAACAAGGTCCGTTTTTTCGTGCTTTCCGCGCTGGCGGCGGACATGATCTTCTTCGCGGTGCTGGTGCTGTTCTTCTTTGCGCGCCAGGCGGGTTTGCGCATGGACCCGCGGAGCCATGAATTCATTGGGGATTGGCGGCCGGTCGTGCTGCCCCATATTCTCTATTGGAATACAGCGGTGTTGCTGCTGAGCAGCCTGACCATGGAGCGAGCGCGGCGGAATATCTTCCGCGAGATCGATGTTTTGGAGGAGTGGCTGGGGATGGGGCGGCCGGCTCTTCGCAGCACGCTTCCCTGGGTGGGAGCCACGCTGCTATTCGGCGTGCTTTTTCTGACGGGACAGACGGTGGCCTGGAAACAGTTGAGCGCACAGGGCTTTGCGTTCGATCGGTGGTCGACACCGGCAAGTTATTTCTTTTATGTGATCACGGGCCTGCACGCAGCCCACCTGGTTCTTGGATTACTGGCGCTGCTTTTCTGCTTATGTGGTCTGGGCTGGTTCAAGCGTGTCGAGTATCGTCAGGTCACAGTGGACGCAACCGCATGGTTCTGGCACACCATGAGCCTGGCGTGGCTGGTATTGCTGGGTGTACTGGCATTGGGGCAGTAAATCGGGGCGCTTCGGCCAGGCTGGTCCTGTGATTTTTCTTGGAACCTATTGAAAAACCATGCATATTGAAGGGTACGGGATTCATCCCATACATTAGAGCCTCTTGCAAAATTCCGGCTTTAAGCGCGTTTAAGCGTGGGGATTCCGAACATTAGAATAGGGTTAGCAGACCAAACCTAACGTATAGGAACCCCACTTTATGCAGCTTACCCTCTCCGGCCA
>Ga0302140_10002131_pt1 | contig 25824 bp, 16 predicted proteins | sample I_Bog_E1_1_FD_202095 | JGI IMG/M metagenome (GOLD analysis project Ga0302140, IMG submission 202095) | Peat permafrost microbial communities from Stordalen Mire near Abisko, Sweden - I_Bog_E1_1 | ecosystem: Environmental > Terrestrial > Soil > Wetlands > Peat | place: Sweden: Abisko, Stordalen... | reverse complement strand
TTCAGTGCAAACAAAAAAAGCTATATTGTTTTTTGTGATATCCTTTGATCACGAATTTTTCTGTGTTTTTGGGCTTTTGCCCCAGTTGATTTTCTGGAGGTTTGTTCAGTTCTGATAGGTGACTAATGTGTATAAGATGATGTTTTGGGTATGTTTTTTATTTCAGTTTGGTTTTAATAATGATTTTAGAACCTAGAAGGAAAATAATATTTAAGTCAGAGTTCCAGAAAAACATTTTTTTTTTATAAATTTTAAATTTAATTTCAAATTTAGTGAAAACATAAAGAAAAATCATGCCTTTTTACGAATTAAATAAATATCTTAAATTTAATTTGGTTTTTTATAATTTTTTATTGCATATAAAAATTTCATTTCTTTCAAAACCCTCCCATCTCATATATTTCCCTCATGCAGAGCGAACAAGATCCAAGTAAATCCATTTTTTTTCGCCCGTTTTTTACCCTCTTCCATTAGACTACACTCGTCAAAAAGTCAATTGGGTAGATCTCGAGGAAGAATCCGAAGAGGAAAAAGTTCATGATCATCAAAAATCCAGTAGTTCAAAGCCCATAAAGCCAGTTCAAGAAGCAAAAAAGCTTGCTTCTCAAACGAAACAAACCCAAGACAAAAAGGCAGTAAATCCTTCTACCAACAAAGAGAAAAATACTGGGAAAAACGTGTTTGTATGTGAAGATTTAGAAGTCGATGATGCGAATGAGAAAGAAGGTTTGGAAGCCGAAAAGACCGTGAAAAAGGATAACGCGTTGAGTGATTTGTTGAGTAAGTTTCTGAGAAAATATATTATTTAAAAGACTTTTTGTAATTTGCCATCTAATTTGCCTTGTTCGGCTTGTTTAGAAGTGAATAAAAAGCCCGAGGAAAAAACGAAGCCAGTGGTCATTTCGAAGAAGGAGCAAAAGAAACGTGAATTGGATGAACTTGATAAAATCCTCAACGAATTAGGCCGTAAATCGTCGTCTTAACTATTAATAATAATTAATACTTTATCCGTTTTTTAATCGTTTTTAACTAATTTAGTCCAGCCTGAGAACAAAGAGACTATAAATGAGGCTTCAAAGCCAGTTTCTGAAGGTGAAGCTTTAAACAAGAAGAAGAAAAAGAAGGAAAAAGAAGAGAAAAAGGCTGAAAACCCAGAAGAAAAAGAAAAGCATAGCAACAGTGTTGAGAAGAAGCCTGAAAAAACAGAAGAAACCTCAAACTCAACGCCTTTGAATAAGGAACAGGCCATACAGGCGGCATTAAAGAAACATGCTGAGAAGAAGAAACAAACTGGATTGAATCTTGATAATGCGAAAAGCGAGATTTTGGCTAGACAAGAAAAAGCCAAGAAGAAGGAAAAGACCAAAAAGAAATACGAGGATCAATAATTGGCCCATTATTTAATTAGAAATTTAAAAATCTCCGAAATATTCCAGTTTTTCAGAAAAAGCTCGAGTCATCCTTTTTCTTATTTTTCTTCAAATAAAGTCTATAAAATACAAAATAAAACTCCCTTCAAAATTCAAAAAAAATCTAAAAAATGTCTTTATCTGATGAATTAACCATTAGAAACCTTCTCAATGAGGCTCTTTTCTATGCCACGCATCTCGAAGATAACGAGACCTATGGGAACCTTTCCAAAGAAACCCTTGACAAATGTGATCAAATCCTCAAGGCCAATTTAAGGGACTCTTTTCTGAACTTTTCGGCTGAAACGGTTATAAATTTCTGCGAAACTGCCCTCCGGATCCCCTCAAAATTCGACCTTTCTGAATTTTATATGAAACTGTTCTTTCAAAGAGTGGGTTCTCAAGGCCAAATGTATATTCGAGGGCTTTTATTACAGGCTCGAATAGCATCGTTCAATGGATATATGAGTAATATGAAGGCTGAGGAGTTGATTGAAAATTGCAATACGTCATTGGCTTTTGTTTTGAAGGCTTTAGAGATCATTTCGAAACAGGAAGATAAGCAAAAATATGCCTTTTTGATCTATAATGCGTCTATTTGTGTCTATGAAATCATCAGGCCTTTGCTGAAGGAGAATTGGCAACGACATTTCACTGATATAGTGGAGAAATTAGACAAGATGTTCGAAGATGTCGATGAACCTGATTATAATTGGAGATGTCGTTTCACTCTTATGTTGTTTCAATGTCTTTATGATGCCGATAAGAAGCCAGAAGCCTTTAAAATTCTTGAAAAGCTTTGTACAATCACCAAAAACAAAGGCGATTGTGAATTTCAAGATCAATTATTGCGATTAAGGATCCATTTAGGAAAGGAAAACAGTGGTTTGGCTGGTGCCGCGAAAAAAGATTCAGATAGCGCCCCAGCAGAAAAGGGATGGAAAGTGCTTTGGATGTTACAAATGATGAAATCGAAGTTGATCCCAGAGGCGACGATAGAAAAAGAGTTGAGTAATTTGATTAATTCGATTTCAGGGTCTATTTTGCAGGGGCAGGAAATTGCCGGATCGAATAAATTGAATCCGATTTTACAGGAGAGATTAGCAGAAGCTGGAAGAGTGGCTTTATCCTATAATTTGATAAGTATTGCAGATCCTATAATGAATTTCCTGAGTAGAGTGAGACAATTGAATCAAAGAGCTTATATTCTCAATGAATATAATAAGGCGGAATTGTTTATAAGGAAAGCAGGTCCTTTAATTGATAGTAAAACTGGTATGAGATTAAATAGTATTCAAATAAAGAAACAGGAAGTGGAAAGAAGAATGGAGGCTTTGAAGATTCTTGATAAAGCCATGATAACCAATAAGAAACTCAATGATCCAGAATTAATCTATGAAGGATGTGTATTGATTTGGAACATCAGTCTTCCTTTTCTTAATGCAACGTATAGATCTTTTCTTTATAATCCATTTTCTAGTGCTGCCAATTTACTTGAATTAATCCAATCCAATGATCATGCCTTAAGAGTGAATTTTCATTTCGAACTCGCAAAGACAGAATTACAATCAGATTTAGTCGTTAAAGCAGATATTCAAATAAATAAAGCCTTGGCCTTGGATTATTCAATTCCTTTAAAGAAAATCACTACGAAAATCGATGAAGGAGAAAGTGTTTCACTTTATCAAAGACCCTATGATCGATTCCTTTATAATTTAAAGGAAAAAATCAGGATCAGACTCAAACAAAACACTTATTCCGACCCCAAAAACGATATAGAAAAAGTGATAATTGACCTCGAATCATTAGAAAGCAACACTGGAGCCACTAAAAGTGAAAATATGCGAATTGATCTCCTACAAAAATGTTTCGGGACTCTCGTGAATATGGAAGAAAGAGATTATCAAATCGACCCTTCATTAGATCTAATCGATGAGGAAATCAAGAAAGAAGCCTTGAAATATAAACAAAACAATTTAGTGATTTATAAGCAAAGGAAGCTTTTAGCAGGGGAAATCGCAAAAATGGCCTTTGAATGTGAATTGAATGATCTTGCGATAAAAGCCTGCGAATTCGTGACTTCTGATAATTGGGAAACCCGAAATGCTTCTGAAATGATCTTAATTCAAGTGGAATGTTATTATATTCTTTCCCAATGTTCAACTGATCTCCTCTTGAAAGAAGGCTTCGAAATCGCGTTTATTGAAGCTGTTCAAGCCAATGAAGAAGATGAGGAAATTGAGCAAGAAAAACAGGATATTTCTCCAGAGAAGAAAGCAGAGATTCTTTCATTAAAAAGAGCTATTATAGATTATTATAAGAAAGCATTGAAACTAGCAGAAAGCATTCAACAAACATGGCTTATTTTCAATGGAGCGATATATGTTTGGAATAATTATTTGCCTGTTTTCAGGAATCCGACCAATGACCCGAAATTATTACCAGAAATATCGACACTTCTAAAGGAATTCTTTGATACGATGAAAAATTCATTGAAGGAGTTGGAAAAGAAACAAATAACTGATTTTGATATAGACACGAAAATCCAGGTTTTTGCAGATATTGGGTTGATTTATGCTAGACTTATGGAGGGAAAAGCTCAATATGATGAAGTCATGAAGATTTGTGAATCTTTGTTATTAACTCCATTGAACCCACATACTAGAAAACTCATAAATAGTATAAAGGCAAGAGTTTCTGGTGCTGCGAAGACTTCTAATAAGGCTCCTGATAAGAAAACTCAACAAAAGGAGATAAATTCATCAGAATCTGTGATTTTCGATGTAGTTTCCCAACTTGAAATCATTCAGAATTCTTCCAATAAATCCCAAACTCAAGATCTTATCAAGAAATGTTTTGAGACTTTATCAGGATGGAAGGCAAAGGAAAATGATGAAACTGAATTGGAACTTCATGCGGAACTTTGGGCGAGACTTTCGAGACTTGCTTTGAATCAAGAAAATTCATTAATGTATAAATATAGTCTTCGATGTGTTGAAAATTCATTGAGTCTTTTGGGCCAAAATATCGATTTACAGACGGTTCCTCCTTCTAGATTAAGATGGTATTCATTAGCGGATTACTTATATTCAGAGACTTTATTTAAGACTTTAAATCCTGAAACTCAAGAGATTGAAAGTCAAGAAAAACTCTTATTTCATGCATTGAAACATGCAGTTGAATCAGCGAATAAAGGATTGAAAGCCAATATCAATAGTCTAGTTCTTGATGCTTCTAAACAAGTTTGGAATATATGTTCGAAGCTTCAAGATAGTGCTGTGAATAGAAAAGCCTTGATCAAGCCGATTTTCAGCACGATATTTTATTTGAAATCATGTAAGGAGAAATCTGAGCCTGATTTGATTTTATTATTGAGTCAATTATTCTTCAGAGCAGCTCTTGAAAACGAGGAATATAATTTAGGTGAAAATGTCGCTGATATGGTTTGTGAACTCACGAAGAAAGATTTACAAAAGCCGATTTGGGAAGCGAAGATGATTTTCCTTAGTAAACAAGGCAAAAACGAGCTTCAAGCGATTTCTAATATGAAGGAAGCTGATGCGAGTTCACAGGCGAAAGTCTGGATTAGATTAGCTCGGGCTTCAACATCAACATATAAACAAAGCACTGCATATAATAAGGCTATAGAGATCCTTAAGAAGGAAAATTCTATTGAAAGAGTTGAGGTTTTTATAGAATATGGGGAATGGATGTTGAGGAATGCTGAATGGATGCAGAAAAATGATAGAACTCGAGAAGAAATAGAACAGAATTTATTAATGGCTTCTGATGTTTTGATAGAAATCGAAAGAGATGAAGAAGAAGAGGAAGATGAAGAAGAAGATGAAGAAAATGGAGATTTAGGCCCACCGACCTTATATTCAAAAAGCTCATCAAAAGGCAAAAAAAGCTCTATTTCCAAAGCTTCAAAAAGCAAATCGAAAATGAGCGTCAGTAAGAAATCAGTTAAAGTCACCAAATCGTCGAATAAAAAATCGAATGAAAAATCACATGCTGCAGGAACAAAGTCAAGAAGTGGTTCACAAACTAGAATGTCAAGAGCCTCAATAAGAGTTTCGAAGACTATTAAGAAAACGAAACAGGCTAAATCGATATTTTCACAAAAGGAAGAAGATCTGAATCCAGAATCTTTGAATTGTTCGCATTTCGAACGATTAATGCGAATTCATGCGATGTTAGCCTTGATTTCCACGGTTCAAGAACAACAAATTCAATATTGTTTAGGCGCGAGTCTTTTTGTCACCAAAATCTTCGAAATAAGTTTCCGTACGATGAATCAATTCGATCAAAATCGTGAGAAATACACCAAAGTCAATCCAAATGAAAAGGAAAACGCCAATGCGAATACCTCTAATCCCACACAGGTTTCAATCGTAGCAGCTTCGATTGAAAGTCCCACACAATTGAAATATGTGCTACCTACGACCCTCTTAGAATGGGTTCGATTACAATTTACCAAGGAATTTCTAGAAAAAGTGATCAAATCAGAAGATTATAATTTCATGAGCAAATATGCCTTCGATAGAGCTGAAATGACCATCAAATATCTTCGTGAAGTTATTAATATATTAGAGAATTATGGACTTCATGTGCATACTTTCCCTTTATATGTTCTATATAGATTCCTTGCGAAAGAAGTGTTGAATTCAAATTATTTAGCAATATTAGCAGATACTCAATTCGCGAAAATGCTATATAAACTTGGTTTTCGAGAAGATGCGGATCAAATTCTGAATAATTCATCTTTGAAAAAACTCAAGATTTCAGAACAAGAAAGGAAATCCTTATTGAATAAATCAGAAGCTGCGAGACTTCATTTGAGATCAAAGCCAAACCCAGAAATCATCAATGAGACTATTAATAGGCCGGTTTTAATTAAAGAGACTCAGGTTTATAAGGTTTGGATTGAATTGGCTAGAGAATTAATAGATTTCAGTGAAATTTCAAGAAGTCGCGAATTATTGAATTATGCTGAATCTCATGCCAAAATCTTATTCGATATAGAAGCTGTTGCAGAAATAGAGTATTTAAATGGCGTAATATTATATAAGGAAGGGAATTATAAGGCGAGTTTAGAAGCTCATATGCGATCTCATAAAATTATCAAGGATTTGGATTTATGGGAAAGAAGTTCAATTGAAACCACGAGGACTTTGAAGAAAATGAAGAAAAACAACGATATTAAGAAGGTTTTCCTCAATAAAATCAAAACAGTCCTTGAGGAATTAGAAGGCAAAACATCTTTCAACTATAATCTTCTAGCTTTAAACCATTCAATAGAAACGATAGAATTATTATTCCTCAAGACTGGTCTTTCTGAAATAGCTAAAGAATTCAGTTATGAGGGATTTAAACAAGCAATAGAACATATCGATGGGCCTTTTAATAAGGCCTTTACCAAAGCAGGAGTCAAATTACTTCATTGTCAGATTTTATTAAACTCATTTTTCAAGACGACAAAGCTACTTCAAGCACAAAATCATTGCTATGCACCCAAAATAGAGAAATCCTTTAAAATCCTTGATAAAATTATAGGGATAACTTTGATGATAGAGGAGAAACTTAAGGGGTTTTTGAAATATACCATGATTTTTGAAAGAGATTCTGCTATTAATATCCAAGGGCCTTTGAATCTCGCCTATGCCAAAGCCAAAATCATATTAGCCAGATGTTTTTCTGATCAAGGGATCTTGAAACAAATTATGAGGGCATCTGATTATAATAAGTCAACATCTTCAATTCATATTCAGGAAAATGCTGGACCCGTAATTATTGAAGAAGCGAAACTCGAGAACAAAGATTCAGCAAATCTTGATTATAAGTCTCAAAAATTCTCTAATTATGAGCCTTTAAACAAGTTCCTTGAGAAAATCACTCTGAAAATTGAAAGACTTGCAATGCCGATTCCTCATAGACTCGGTTCTTTTGAAAAAGCCACTGCCATTTTAACTTCAATAATCCCGAGGATTTCATCTCAAAATTTCTCTTATTTCCAGGCGAAAATCGAACAGGCACGATCAAGAAGACTTCTCGCAGATTCAAAGAATCAAATGTTCGAAATTTGGGGACTTCAAAAAGGGGAAAATTATGAAGATGATGAGGAAGTTCGTCCTGAAGAGAAATTGATTAACATAAAAATTGACTATAAATTGGATTCCCTCAATTATCTTTTAGATCTTAAAGATCATATTCCCAATGATATTACTAGTAATTTATTCGTTGATAATCAGGCTTTATATTATAGTTGGTTGTTGGCTTTGGAAACATTAGAGAATTTCGGATTATTACATCCGGAAACCTCATTTGAAAGTCTAGCGAAATACCAACATTTTCAAAGTCTGGAGGAATTAATGAACGGTATATTGAAACAATCGACTAATCAGGATTTTAAGCCTTTTTTGTTCTATCGTCTTTTAAAGCCTTTGATAAATCAATTGCATACTTCGAATCCTGAGTTGATAAATTTGATGGAAGGATCAAAGGTCTTTGAGTTTTTAAACAAATGGACTATGAATTTCAAGGAAATCAAGGAAATTTTGCCTGGAGGGTCTGCATATTTCATCTTACAAAGTTCTCCGGATAAGAGATTTATGTATTTGGGCTTTATGTTCATGAATAAAGAAAGAATTAGTAAATTTTATGTCAATAGATTCAAATTCACTAGCAAAGATTATGATAGAATCAAGACCTTTAAGGCGACTCTTGATGGGATTAAATCTTCATTGATTAAAACTCCAATAATAACAGATCAAGATCTTGAGAAATTGGAGGCGGAATATGAGAACCAATATACGCAATTGATTCAGGAATTCCAGGATTTTTGTGCTTTTTTCACTAATTCATTAAGTCCTTTCATAAATGTTGAAGCGAAAACTGAAATTATTGAAGAGGCCAAGGGACAAATTCCTGGGAAACCTCCACAAAATTCAAAGGATCAAAAGAAAAAGCCAACAAAAGAGGAATTACAGAGCTATGAAAATCCTCTGGGTGCTAGTCCCTCTGGTATTGAGACCTTGGTTTTATTATTGGATGATGAACTTTTTGATTTGCCTTTTGAGAGATTGGAGGTATTTTCTAAGATTCCGGTGATTTCAAGAGATTTTTCCTTGTTATTCCAAGCTAAAAGATTAAATAAAGTAGGTTTTGTCTCAGGGTCGAATAATAGTTCGGGCTTTAAAAGAGATGCTTTGAAATATGTTTGTTATGATTTTAAACAACTGGAAGGTCAAGATAAATTAAACGCAGGTCCAGTTATTGAAGAAAATATGAAGCTTTTGCCTACAATGAAATTTGAGGGGGTTTCAAGCAAAATCAGAATAGCTTCTTTGGGAGAATGGCAGAAATATCTGAATTCTGGAAGCTTCCTCTTATTTTATGGTCATTCCAGCTTCTTGGATATTATTTCCCCGAGATTATTTTGTGATATGATAGAAATTAACAACATTAAGGCATGTGTGATCTTTGATAGAATCAATGCGAGAAAAGCATATATTGATAAAGCTATGAGATTGGATCCTGATGCTGAGAAGGTGCCTATTGTTCATCAACCATATAAAACAATTAAATTGCTCAGTCTTTTGGGAATTCATAGCATCGCTATAAATCAATGGTCAGTTAAACCGACCGAATTCACTCAGACACTGGATCAAGCAGTAAAAGGAATTGGGGAAGAGATTTATTTCGGAGCTATATTAAATAAATATAAATTGCCACAGAAGGTATTTGTGGATGCTGAAGGGAAAATTGTAGAGAAGAAGAAAGAAGATGCCAATCAGAAAAAAGATGTGAAGAAGATGGATGGCAAAGGAAAAACTACAGGAAAAGGTGCTAATATAGTTAATGCTAATGCGGAGGAAGAGAAAATTGTAGAGGAAAATTTGACAGAGGTCACTATTCCAAAAAAGAAAATTTATAGTGATAATGTGATTTTCTTTGGCTTGCCGAATTTAAGACTGGTTTAGAAATTTACCAGGAATATTTAAGTCATTATTTAGTAAAAACAAAAAAAAAACTGATTTTTTAATACAATAAAATTTGATTTGTTTGTTTGTTATATTTAAACAATAAATATTATTTACTTGAAAGAAATCAATAAAAAAAAACATTTTTTAAATATAATGAAAAATATTTTTAATATATTTTTAATTTCGTGTATTTTTTTCGCACTATTTAATGATCAAAATTAAACACATATAACATTAATGATCATTATAGAGCAATCATAGTTTCATATATCTCAAATACATTAAAAATTTTATATAATTATTAAAAGCAATTGTGCAACATTTTGAAATTAATAGAAAAAGAGATTGTTCGAACTTTTCGTTGTTCTAATCTTTTTGTTTTCCTCCTATTGCATAACAATTATATTTAAAATTTCATATTATAAGATAATAAATAAGACTTGCATAAGTTGGGCAAAATTCATGCATGAAAGCGATTTTTCATTGCGAGGGCGAGGAATGTAAGGAGCTTTTATTTTTTTACATTTAAGATCATTCTTAAAATAATTTAATAAAAACTACTCAAGGAAAAATAAATAGATGTACCCAATCAAATTCGTCAAACCATTTGAGTGATTTAAGATCTTCAAAAGAAACCATTTCTCTTACTTGTGGATCTTTTTTGAGTACTTTTTCAAGGAACTCTTTAATTGGAGCCTCGACATCAGAAGGAATTACTAAATCTTTTCTTAGAATATCTGTGTAAATCGCATGGTCATCATCACAATTCATACCAAAAGGTAAAAATCCGCATCTTAATTGAAAGATAACAACTCCTAATTATTTATAAATTAATTGACAAAAAAATATATAATAAAATTCACCCAAAGACCACAAATCAATTGAGCATTTGTATTCTGATCCTTTAATCATTTCTGGGGCCATATAATGTGGAGTCCCGCACAATGACGTTACTGATGAGTTTTTTCCAACAATTTTGCATGAGCCTAAGTCCACAAGTTTGAGATATCCCTAAAATTTTATTGAGAAATAAATAACTTATCTTTTTTTTACTTTTTCATCAATCATGATATTTTCAGGTTTCAAATCCCTGTAGACAATGTCGTTTTTATGGAGATATTCGAGAATCAGGATTAAAGAGGCAGCATAAAATTGGCATTGGTTTGCGAGGAAATAAGAGTCTTAAATATAAATTATTAAGATATTTTCCATGGGATTACTCACCTGTTTGGATCAGTTCAAAAAGTTCATGACCTTTAACATATTCCATCAGAATATAAGAATAAAATTCGTCTTCATAAGATCCTTTGTATTTAACAATTAATGGAAAATCCACGAATTTTAGGGCATTTCGCTCTTCCTAAATAATTCAATATAAAATAAATTAAAAAATTAGAGAAAACCTCGATGTAATTCTTAACTTCTTCAAAGTACTTTTGTCTTTTAGAAATACATTTCAAAGCAAAGGATTCTCCACTTTCTTGGTCTTTAACGAGAATTACCCTTCCAAATTGTCCTTCTCCTAATTCTTTCACATAGAATAAATTATTGAATGATATTCCTTTTTTCGCAATGGTTTTAACCTAATATATAAAAAAATTGAACAAAACAAATGCTTAATGAAACTGATATACATCATTTTGAATAAGATCTTTTTGGATTTTAATCAAAGACTTGAAGATATCCATCTTAATTTCTCCAATAATGGAATTTTGATTGGAAACATATTGCTTACAGTCTAAATTATCAAAGATCTCCCCTTCTTTTAAGATGAGTTTTTCTCTTGAGTTCTAATAAAATTATATCTTTTCACAAAAAACTAAAATTTTTTAAAAACATTTTTGTATTCAATGTCTCCTTGAATAAGAATGAACACTTTATTTTCTTCACAATTACCAACAATATCCTCATTTTGGTAAGATTTAATGATTATCTTAGAAATGAGTTGTGTAAGTGCTGATGGAGTGAGATGGGAAAGAAATGGTTTTGCTGAGAGAATTTTTTTGAGACTTTTCATCAAATGAATTTCTAAAATGCTCCCATTGAAAAGATTCAAAAGAAGATGTTTTTCTTTTTCCTTCAAATTGCTTTTATCCATTTCAACATTTGTTTTTATTAGTTCATCGGTCAAAATCATATGTTTTGTGGATACCTCTGCCATTTTCTCCTTGTTTTCAGAAGAAAAATTCTCTAAAAAAAACTACTTTTATTGAGAAACATCAAAAAAACGTACTGAATAGAAGGTTGATGGTTATGAGGTTTGACTCATATTCTGCGAAGATGATTTTTTTGAAAAAGTTGAGTATCGTTGATTTGCAAATAACAAAGAAGACACAGTCATCCAACACTTTCACTGTAAAATTCGTGAGATATTCTTTTAAAAAGAGAGATTCCTCTCCGAAACAATCTCCATTAGAAACCATGAAAGCTGTTGAATTGCTATGATTGGTGATTTCGAAGCATCCTTTTACTTTATATGATTTTACAAAAATTACACAGTGGAAGAAAAATTACTTAAAATAAAGAAACAGGTGATTTTTTCAGTCGATTTGAATAAAATCTGGTTGTCAAATTCACGACAATATGCAAACTCACCCGCCAAATTGCTTCTAATTTTGTATTTCCTTTAAAAAACTTTAAAAATTAAAAAAAATACATTATTTCCTCTGAGAGTTGAGAAAATAAATCATTGGATTTTAATTTCTCCAAAAGAAAAGAAAAGGTTTGAGGTTCAGGTTTTCCGGAGATGCAAGAAAATTTGGTGCATTCTTCAGAATTTTTGAGAGGGGAAGACTATAAAAATATTTCATAAAATCAAACAAATATATAAGAAATACTAGATTTTCAAGAGAATGAAGATTAGAAGAAGATAAAGAATTATACATTTTTTTGAATAGGTTAGGAAAAAAAGAAAAATAATGAGACAAAAAAACCATTATTGGACAAAGAAACAAAAATTTGGGTTAAACTCTTTTGAAAAAAGAAATCGAGAAAAAGCAAAAATCAAGAAATAACCCATCACCTTTTTTATAATAATATGTATTTACGAACTGTTTTATAATTTGCTTGAATTCTGTTAATTTCTTTAAATTTAAATTTTTTTTCTTAAAAGTTTTATAAAACACAAAATAATAATAAAAAACATCAAAATAATGCGTCAAGTTCATAATAAAAAAACTCCTTTATAAATACAATGAAAAAGAGCCTAATTATTAATTTTTTATTCAATAAAATTCAAGAATGTTGTCGGATCTATATTTCTCAATAAAATTAGCTATCTTAATAGTCTTCTTTTATAATTTCCCTTTATGGCAAGCCTTGTTGCTAATAATTTCTCTCTATTACACTTATCATTATGTTATAATGCCCAAAATTTTCGGTTTAGAGCCATTGACCGTATTAGACAGTTTTATGTTATTTGAAAACAAAACAAATCGGGCTAATTTCGGTGGTGTGGCAATTTATGATAAAATTGATTTTGAAACCTTGAATGCTTTGCGCCAGAGCCTCATCCAGAGATTCCCTAGGCTCCGTCAAAAAGTAGTCAGTGTTTTTGGAAGCTATTATTTCAAAGAATTGTCATTGGAAGATTCCTCAAAGGCGATAGAAAAAGTCGAGGGTATCCATACAAAAGAGCAACTAGAGCAATTTTGTGAGAAAATTTGTCAGAATCCAATACCGAAAAATGAACCCTTATATAAAGTTTATATAATGGTGGATTACAACGATTCGGAAACAGCTGGGGTTTTGCTTTCGCATCATTCGCTTTTCGACGGCTTATCCAATTTATATCTCACATGGATGTATACAGCTGCTCCTGGAGATGCAACCTTATTGCCGAATATCAGAGAATTTTCCTTCAAGGAAAAATTGATTATGCATTTGTTGCTTGTGTACACATTTCCGATGGCGATTCTTAACAATTTAACCAAAAAGAAGGATGTCAACCCGATAAATAACGGCAAGCCCTTGACAGGAATCAAGAAGTTTAGTTATTTTGATGACATCCCTTTTGAGAAAATTCGAGAGAACTATAAGAAGATTGGGGTGACGGTCAATGATTATTTCATGGCTGTTCTCAGCAAAAGTCTCAAGGAGTATTTTAAGCTCAAGGACCCCAACGGCAATTACAAGGATATTACCATCGCAATTCCGATTAATTTAAGGAACAAATACCCAAAAAAATTTGATGATATAGTGTTAGAGAACAATTTTAGCGCAGTTAATTTAGAACTTCCTCTAATAGATGATGTCAAACTTGAAAGCAAGAATATTAAGAAAGTTTTGGATAGAATGAAGAAATCAGCTGAATTCATAGCGATAGGTTATATGTTGAAATTGGGGGTTCTTTTGCTCCCTAAGTCAGTTTTTACAAGGTTTAATAACTTCTTAACTTCGAAGACAAGCATTTGTTTTTCGAATGTGCCTTATTTTAAAAAACCGCTGGTGATCGCAAATACGAAATGCGCCTTAAAAACGACTGCAGGTTTCTTTCAAAATAATGGAGATATTGGTGTTGGGGTTAATATTATGACTTATTGTGACAAGATCGTGTTTGGAGTTTGCTCAGATACTGCCAGAATGGAAAACCCTAAGGAGTTCGCGCTGATTTTTAAGGAAAATTTAATGAAATATTAATTCTAAAAATAAAATTCAGGAAATATTCCAAAAAAGCGCTAGTAAATTAATTTGAAAATAATATTTGTTCATGTTTTGGTTTTTGTTTAAGGGGAATTAATATTCCTACTAAATTTTCTCTCCTTTTGAATTTGTTCAGTATAATCTATTTGATTTTTCTCAATAAAGTGGTTTATTTGTTTAAGTGCTGTCAAATAACGTAACTAAAGTTTAGAAAACAATGATTATAATGAAATTTCTTGTAAATTGTACATAATAAAGAAAAAAAAGACTATTGATGAAAATTCCCAAATATAATCCTCTATGAATCTAAAAACATTAGTTATTAATGACTTTAAAGATAATTTAACCAATTTGTGTTTGTCTATAAAGAACCCTACTTTCTTTCCTTAAATTTGCAATATGGTTTTAAGAGAAAAAGAAACCAACCCTTGAAAACTCTTCAGAACCCAGATATTTGAATTTCATCATAAAATTTTTGGACATTTTTTTAAAGCCTGACTTTGGATTTTTATTTTTTTTAAATTAATATTGATAAAGAAAACAATTCGTTGATTTTTAATAAGTTTTGATAATTTATATATTTATTTTTTATTCCCATTTGTTCCCAAATAAGTTCTATCATAAACATGGTTAGACTTGGTCCATCTTTTTTAAGATAATATAAGAAAAATTAAATATTATTGAACCTTTTTCTATATTCTTCAAGCATTTCCGGATTTTTCTCAAAGACGTCTTTTTTCGTTATAAATTTCTTCAACACCGAATTTCTTGTCTGATCTTCAGGCTTTTTAAACTCGTTCCTTCAAATTGTTTTAACATTTTATAATAATTTTTAAGAAAACTGAGCAGTTGTAAGGAAAATTGCTTGTGGCTCATTTTTCTGAAAATGCAACCAACTCTTTGAACAATTATTGAAATCCTCCTAAAATAGCATTGAATATTTATATATTGAAATTCTGTAATATAATATGGAACCTTCGTCAAACTGACCATATCGTAACCATTTTTGGCGAATTTTTGCTCTTTATATAGGTAATTATGAGGATTTTTTTTGTCGCATCGTTCTTCAAACCAATTTCCTTAATTTTCAGGAATTATTTCAAAATTTATGTTAGAAGCTTTTACCGACTAAAACCTTGGAGTTGTAAGATTTGTCTGGGATAGTTGATTGCTTTAAAGTGAAATCATTCAGCATTTCAAGGAAAAGAGCTTAAAAAAAAACAAGAAATTTTTCGGTTTTTGTAATTAGGTAGTTATGTATAAATAATTTATTGCTTGTGATATTTCTTTTTTGGAAATCTCGAAATAAAAATATTTATCGAAGCTCATGAATAGAACAAATAATGAACTAGAAAATCTTGTTGACCTTTTTTCCAACTTCTATCAGACAATCATTATTAATGAATCGGATAAAGAAAAACTTAACACGAACCTTCACCTTTTTTTAAGTACCTTTGATCCCAATGATATTAATTTTAGCAAAACGCAGGATTTTTTAAAGCAAATGAAACAAGGAACTCTTGGAGGCAATTCTTTTCTGGGAAAAACGGAAGAATTTTCAAAATGTCTCCCTTCTTCTTTGTCTGTTAAAAAAAGCACGAATTATGAAACTTTCACTTCTGATGATTATATTAACAATTATAATGAAATCATGAATGAAATGCTGATGGTGGAAGATAGATTTCCTGTCCATGATGTAGACAAATTTATCATGAATTAAATTAATATTCTGAAATTATCTTATAGAATTTGTCTGATTTGAAGTTGAAGACAAGTTTTTTGATAGATTTTTTGAATACTCTGAAAAAAAACAATGAGGAAATCCATAAATTAATTTATCAGAAGGAGGATTCGAACCAATTAAGTAATTTTTATTTAATTTGAGATGCCTATAATAAAATATTTAAATATTAAAGGCTTCAAAGACGAGAAGGAATTCAGCTCTTTGAGGAAAAAAATTAAATCTTTTATTCAAAGATGTGTAAAATGCAATCGGGAATATGTTGAGAACGAAATTAAGCTCAATAATAATTATTTATGTAATTTATGCCGATAGTTAGCGAATATCTATATTTTCTTTAAAAAACAAAATCAGCAGCCTCCCTTGCTTTTTCAAGTTCGATTTTTTCCTATTGGAAAGATAATTAAATTTTTATCCTTAAGACTAAATACCAATTCTTCGGTTCGGTCTTTAAAATTTGGGGAATTTTTAAATGTTTCTAATATTTTTTAGGAAAGCAAATAATAAGAAAAAAAACCATTGGTGTAGAGAAGTTCAGGACGAGCGAAATAATAATCTGAGATCTTGTTTTGCAATTGAATATCCTTGAGCTTTGCTTTTTCTTTTTCCAAAGATAATGATTCCAAGTTTAAAACATTCACCAATTCTTTGAATTAAAAAATAATTTGGAAATTTCCTTTAACATTTGAAGAGGTTATAATACTTTCTGTTTCTGAGCCTAATTTTCTCAAAAGAGCAGCTGAAATGAATGATAGGGCGAGACTGAAAAAGATTAATGCGAAAAACAGCTTCATTTAAAAAAAAAACAATCAATAAATTATTAATTAATAAAAAAATAATCCTTTAAAAATAAAAAAATGACCAGTCTCTTTTTATCTTTTAAAAAGTATTTCTCCTCAATGGGAAGTTCAACCATTTTGGAGGATTTTGAATCTTTAACAAATAAAACACAACGAAAAAGAACTGTAAAATTATATTTTTCTTAATACCGTTATTTATTTTTGTTTTGTTTTTTAGATGGAAATGAATTACGGAATAATCAAAACAGACAAAATAAAAATGAAAAATATTATCTCGTCTAGAAAATATACGGTTACTTTAACATTTTTCATATCTTCAACTTTTTCCTTTAGGATTTTAATTTTTTTCCCCTAATCATCTTGCGATTTTTTTCAAAAATCGGAGTGCTATATTTCTTATTGATTGAAATTTTGGAATTAAACATCCAAAGCGAATATCAATCTTATACGTAATAAATAAGTTTGACATTTTCTTTAATTTTTTTAAAGGAGTTTAGGAGGAATCAATAGTTATTTGTTTTGGATTTATTTCTTGATCTTTTTTTGTAAAAATCTTTTCCTGGAATATGAAAATTATAAGTTTGATCAATTTAAAAACGGAAAATGTTGTATGGTAAGATCCAATGAATTTGTTCTCTTATTTTTTGTTTATCTTCTTTAGAAAATTGATTTCCAAAATGAAAACATAAATTACATAAAACTCAAATGGCTTGATTTACAAGTTTAAACAATTTATATTTAAAATCATTTGAATTTAAATAATAAAAAAAAAAGGTAGGTGATGTAATTTTGCTGAAAAGAAATGAGGTTTGCCCAGCTGATATTATAATTTGTGAAAGTAAAGATAAACTATGTCAAGTCGACACCAAATTTGTCAATGGTCAGTCAAGGTGCTCAATTAAAAACTCTCTCAATCAAACATCTTGTAAAAATATATATTAAAAAAATTATATATTGATAATAATTTTTAAAGTCCAAAAAAATCCTAATTTGAAATTTTGCCTTGAGAATTACAGAAGAATTTGGTCTGGGAAAATCAACATCGATATGGAAAAGCATGATGATGAAAAAGAACATTTGAAAGGCTTTATCAAACTCAATAAAGACCCAAAAGTTGAAAATATTACCCACAAGAATGTCATTTTGAGAGAATCCATTTTGAGGTTGACTGATTGGCTTATCGGGATTGTTGTGTTTGTGGGCGATGAAGTTTTCATAGCCAAAAAAAAAAAAAGATCAATAATGAGGTTTTGTTATATGGAAGAGTTTTTGAATCGCATCATGTTCATTTTCATCATTTTCATCATAATAATAACTGGGGTATATTGAAAAAAATCATATTTCTTTTCAATTTTAACAATTATATTTTTTAAGTTTTCTGCAATTTGCTATAACTACTTTGCTCCTATGGAAAATTTGGATCCCACTGCGGATTATTTCTTCATTTATTCTAAATTGGTATCGGTTCTTTATTATTTTGTAATTGATGTGACGAACCTCATAGAGAAATTTAAATTCGAGTTGTTTTATAAAAAAGAAGACACATTAAACATGAAAATAAAACACCCTGATTACATCACCAAACTCAAGCAAATCAAGAGTGTTATTCTTGACAAAAATCAAACCATAACGGATAACCAATTGACTATTTCCGGATTAATGATTTTTAACGAATTTTATGAAATTAATGACAATGAAATTCCCCTCTTAAGAGACATTCTATCTCAAACAAAAAACGAAAGATCTTTTAAAGAGAAGAAACATGACAGTCTGCGTGAGAAGAAACATGACAGTCTGCGTGAAATTCCCAACGAAGATAATGATGCGGAATCCAAAATTGTGCTAACTTATTCGCAAAATCCAATTCTTTTGTCTTCCGATTCCAAAATGATTTTAAATACAAAAATGGAAAATAAAAATGAAAAAATCAACTATTTTCTTCCTTCTAATTCAGATAATGAAGAGCCGTTGCATACCATTGAGAGGAAGGAATCAACAAATGATCAACAAATGAATTTCATCGGACGAAAATCACCCAAACCAAAGCAATTATTGATTGGGAGACTTTATTCAGATTTAGAAATTAATCTTAGCAAGCCGTTTAATTATTCAGGAACCTTAAAGTCAAGTGTGCTTGTAGATCCTTATTCTGCTGATAGTGAAGGCGATTTTTTTAAAAAAAAATCGCAGACACATTATAATACCATGTCATTGTCAAAATCAAAGGCTTTTCATCAACTTTGTGATGAAAATTTTATGGAAATAAATGAATTGTTGCAAACCTTGATTTTGTGCCATTTCACTAAAACTAAAATCGACATAAAGACGAATCTTTTCACTCATGAAAGCACCAAGCAGGAAATAAGTTCGATATTGCAATTTTGTGAAAAGTTTGGTTATTCATTTAAAGGCTCCTTCAAAATCACAGATTCTAAAATCCAGGTTTATGAGATAAACACGTGTTCTCATCGAAAATATTACCCAATCATAGGTTTTAATGAAGCAACAAAGAATAGAACGCGATTTTCATTAATAGTAGCGAATCCTATGGAGAAAAATGCAGAAATAGATACGACCCAAAATTCGACTTTATATGTTCATGGTGATGACGCCGATGAAATGATGAATATCCTAAATCTGAGTAGTAAAGATAAGGAAAGCTTAAGAGAAAGGATAGAAAAAGTGAGGGAAACAGGGAATATGACAATGATCTACGCAAAACGCGAGCTCACTAAGGAAGAAACCAAACATTATTTAAAGAGAAAAAAAATCATTAAGACAAGTTTAACAATTAAAGATGAGGAATTAGAAAGTTTATACAATTCAATTGAGGAGCGGCTGGATTTGATTTGCGTTGTTTGTCTTAAGGAAAAGCTCAGACCGAATATAACTCAAGTTATAAATTCCTTCAATGAGGCTCAAATCAAAGTCTATTTCGTTTCAGGGGATAATGAATGTTCCACTCTGGCAAGTGCATTCCAATCAGGCATCATAACAAGTGAATCAGAAGTGTGCAAAATCCAAGTCAAGAACCAAAACGCAGGTCTGATTTCATTGAAGTGGATTCTCCAAAGAATCCAAAAACAGTTGATTTCAAAAAAACAAATAAACATGGAAGAATGTTCTTCCCCGAGATTTGCAGATACTTTTTCACGGTTTGAAAGTTCTTCTCCAAAACATTCAAAAAAGGTTGGTTTTGAAGAGTCGATTAAAAAAGGGACTACAAAATACTCTGATAATAACTCAGATGAAACAAGATTAATTTGTATTTTAATCGATGGAGAAAGTTTCCGAATCATTTACAAAAACAAATATCTGAGACATCATTTTTTATTTTTGATGATGTTTTGTAGCAATGTGTGTTTCAATTTTTCTGCTATAGATAAGAAAAGGCTGGCCAAAATGATCAAACAGCTCGAAAATTCAACAAATACTTGTGTTTTGGGAATTGGGGATGGTTATGATGATGTTCCGATGATGCAAGCTTGTGATGTGAGCATTGAAATAAAAACACCAGAAAGCGAAATTGTTTCGTTTATGGGAGATTTTGTGATAGATGACTGTAAAAAGATTTCTGATTTGATATTTTTCAGAGCAAATGACTTATTTTTGAAGAATGAGGAAATAGTTTTTTATTTGTTTTATGTGATTTTATCACTCTTGATCAATTTCTTCTTTTTTTCATGGTTTTCAGATTTCACAGGTATCGGAAGTTTGACTCCTCAAAACTTTGATATCCTTACTATTATGATGAGTTTCCAAATAATTTTTGTTTATTTCCTTTTCGAAAACAAAAGAGCGCCTTTTCTAACAAAGATGTTTCCTTTATTGTACAAAAATGATTTGAGATTGAAAATGACTGAATTTAAGCGATTATATTTGAAGACCTTTGTTCCTGCTATTATTGATGCATCCATTATTTTCTTTTTTAACTATTTCTCATACGCCCTCCTTGATGGCAATTTCAAAACCCTGTCTCAAATCAATATGTCAATAAATATATCTTTTTATTTTGTATTTTGTCTCAGAGTAAGAAAATTTGAATTAGTGCATAATTAAAATTTTTTAGATTTTTAACATCTCGACACAATTTCGTTGGAACCTTGTTGTTGGATCGATGTGCACTACTTTTTTGTTCTATATATTTCTTTTACTAAATAATGAGGTAGATATTTTAACATCAATCGGGATTAGTTTCTATAGCACTGCAGATTCAGTTTTTGGGGATTATGATAATTATTTTCTTATCTTGTTTGTTGTTTTGTCTGCTAGTGGAGTAAGTTTTATTTTCGAAAGAATTTATGATCAAAAATTTAATATTGGAATCGGATTATTGAAGAATAAAAAATTTAGAGAAGGTTCTTAATATCAATTTTTTGTAATTAAGGTTTTTCAATAAATACAGAACTACTTTACTCCAAAAGTGCTCAAAAGTCTCGCAATTTAAAAAAGATTCTTGGTGAAACATTTGGTGAGGAAAATTCTGAGCTTGAAAAGTGTGTTTAATCTGTTATATATTTTCCCTATTTTCATTTTATTTCTTAGAAAAATTTTCAAAAGAAGAGTGAAATCAACTTTTAAACTGAAACATATGGATCAAACTGTCGTTGAGAGTAGACTTATTTGCGTATTATGACATTTAACATTTTTAATAAATTTTAGTTGTCAATCCAGACGACATCAATTCCAATGAAATTATATATAACAGAATGTCTTTGAAATTCGAAAATGAAAACTTCCAAAAGAAATATGACAACTACGAAAAAAAATTTACTCTCGACAGAAAACGCATAAACCTTTTAATTTTCACGGTCGGAATATCAGATATAGTGACCAATTCTCTCTATTTGATCGACTCATCAATTTCAGAAGCGAATATCATCTTTGGACTTTTTCTTTTTCTTCTTTTTATATTCGAGATCATTTGTATTTTTGAAATGAACAATTACTCCAAAATAGCAGATGCAACAGTAAAAACTATATAATTTATTAAAAAATTAAATTTATTTACAATAAAGCTCTTATTGGCAATGTGCATTTATTATATTGTATTTTTCGCTTTGGATGTTAAGAAAATAACGGATCTAAAGGATATTAATAAGATATATTTCCAATTGGTATATATCATCTTATTTTTTTGGATGGAAATCAGGAATCTAGTATATTTCTATTTCTTTTCTGCTGTTTTAGCTTTGGTGTTCTTTATTCTGTAAGTTTTCGTTTTTCTAACTTTTCTTTCGGATTAAAGTTAAATTTTTAGCTCCGTAACGAACTATCACAAGTATTTAGAATTAAATGAGGACAACATTTCCTATATTAATTATGACAGTTTTTGGAAGGTTTCAGCTGGGATATTTTTGATCTATTTTCTAATGATCAAATTTTTCCAAAAATATTCAGTTTTTTTTTTTATGATATATTATATCTCAAAAACAATATTTTTAGGTTGAAATCGCCAAAATTACCAGTTTCCTTCATGAGGAAAACCTCAAAATAGAGAAAAAGAAGATCAATGATGTTTTATCTCTTTTAGTTCCTAAATTTATTAAAGAACTGATGTATCAAGGTATTTTAATCTATTATCAAACTTATATATTTGATAATAAAATTATAAAAGGCAACTCTATAATATCAGAAGACCAAAACAATGTAATAGTGTTATTCTGCGACATTTGCGAATTCGAAAAAATCGTGGCCCAAGAACAAGCCAATTTAATCAAGCTTCTCGATTCGCTTTACCGCATTTTCGATCAACTATGTCTAAAAAACAACGTTCAAAAAATTGAGACAGTCGGGAAAACCTATATGGCATGTGCAGGTCTTAAAGAATGTGAAATTGATTGTAAATTAGATCGGAGTTATTCGAGGAATTGCGCCAATCGGGTGATAAATTTGGCATTGGATATGTTGAAATATTCAAGACATTACACTTGGGGGGAGAAAGGAACGCCCATTAGTTTAAAGATAGGTATTCATAATGGGCCTGTGATCGCTGGAGTTATAGGTTTTCATAAGCCTCAGTTTTCTTTGATCGGAGACACCATAAATACTACTAGCAGAGTGACTGCAACGGCTGAAGCTAACATTGTTACAATAAGTGAGAGCGTTTATGATGTAATTCGGAAAAATTCCCATGAATTTAATTCAAAAATGCGGAAAGTCCAAGTAAAATAACAAAGATTTTAAGTTAAATTTAGTTATTTTGCATAGGCAAAAGGAAAAGGGGAATTGATGACTTTCCAAATCACCAAGTTCAGGGAGAACCAGAGCCTGAAAAAACAAGACATTAACGTTTTAAATCAAATCAATCGATTTGTTGAAAAAAAAAACGAGAAAAAGACTTTCAGTTTTAGTATCTCCCCTCAAAAATCCCCGACATTCCCTAGAAAAGATGACATAGAAGAACACATAGAAAAGCCAAAAAAAAAAACATCAAGTCAAGGCTCAAGTCCTCGCGACCAACCAACATTTGATGTAACCGAAGATCTCTTCATTCCTCTAAAGGATCTCGCGAGATTCGAGGAGCAATCCAAAACGGCAACAAACCGTTTTTCAAACTTCAATATACCCAAATTAAGATCTAGACTAAAGCCTTCATTGATCAAACCTGAGGAAAAAGCTGCTACAAAAGAACATGAGGACCATGCCTTTCATAAACTTGAATTTCGAAGCCAATTTAAGCAACGAACTCAAATCAAGAAGATTACAAATATTATAATACAAAGTCATCAGGAGAACTCTCATTTTTTAAATACTGGACTAGAAGAAATTAAGGAAAATCCTGAATTAGCAACACATAATTTGAAAAGGAAACAAAAGAAATCATACTCTAACATTGAAAACCTTTTCTTGAAAGACGTCCCTGAAAAACAGGAAATTAAAAACATTGAACCACCACCGACTTTCTCTTTATTGATTAAGCCTTTGGATCCACCTCCTATCCCATTAAGAGGCTTTTCTAGACAGCCTCTAGAAAACACTCCACTCCCACTCGAAGATATCTCTGAAACGAAGCCATTACATCTATTGAAAGAAAAAGAAAACTTAGAGAAAAAATCAATTCCTTCTCATCAACAGGATTCGGAAGAATTTATGGGATCCTCCACTAATTTAGACCAATTGTTTTTCCATAAAACAGTGAATTTTGGAACTAAGAAAATAGACGAATATTATGAGATTTTAGATGAAATTCCAGCTCTTAAAACAGTCGATTCGAACTACATTTCTTTACCTAAAAACGGTTTAAAAAAATCCTCAATTATGACTAAATATCGAACTCTTAATGATGATTTAGAAAATATGGCCCAAACTAATGATTCTATTGACACATTTATGTTAAAAGTTGACAGATTCTGGCTTTCTTTCAAAAAGAACCAAAATGAAGAGACTATTAAAGAATTTCACCAGGACATCGCCATAGATTATGCACTTTCATCGCAAACAAACCTAGTTTTGTACAGTCTATTTAATCTAATCTTAAGTTTCTTCTGGATCATTATTAACAAATACTTGACTGGCTTTACAGGTTTTTTGATTGTTAGAATCATTGTTGTTTTCACAGCATTATTGGCTTCCAGATTTTGGAAATCCCCAAGTCTAATTGAATATCACAATATCATTATTTATACATTGTATGCTTCAATTGCTATACAGATCATGGTGTTTACAGCTTTAAATCCTTATGTGGAAATTGTTATGGAATTAGAATTGATTGCTTGTTATATTTCGATAACCAAATTCCCAATGATAGGATTTGTTGAGGCCATTTTGATTAGTTTATTGTTTTTAGCATTGCATATAGTATACTTGAGATTAATTTATAATCCTTCTTATCTGATGCTGCAGAGCACAGTGGTGGTGATTTTATTTAATTTATCGACAGTTCATTTGAAATTCAAGACGATCATTGATAATTTCAATAAATGCCGTACCAATTTTATCAAAAAAAGACAATTGAATAATTTGATTGTTAACTTATTGCCGAATCACGTAAAAAGATTTTCTATATTTTCAGATTTCTTTCATATCTTCTAAAATTCATTTTTATATAATAAAACACATTTTTTAAAATACTATTTATTATTTAGTTCTTTTTATATAATCAACAATTTTTTGTATCTTCGAAAATACATTTTACATTTTATATTTTAGTTATTTTTATATATTTCCAATTTTTTTTAGATTCTTGAAAAATTCGTGGATCGATCTAAAATTGTTGCTGATGCGAATGATTTCTTTCAAAATGTAACAATCCTTTTTGCAGATATCGTGAATTTCACGAAATATTCCGGAAGCGTAACTGCCATCGAAGTGGTCAATATGCTTCGTGAGCTTTTTACAGCTTTTGACAAATTAGCCTTAGAGTTCAATGTTTTCAAACTTTACACAATAGGTGATTGCTACGTTGTAATCGGGTTGGTAAATTCCCAAAATAGAGACCATATGGAAGAAGCAAGAAATGTTTTAAAGATGGGATTTGCCATGATTGAAACAATAAAAGAAATTAATGCAAAGGATCCTAAATATTCAGAGTTAAACATGAGAATCGGCATACATACTGTATTTTTTAATTTTAAGTACAAATAACTTAAATGAAATATAGGGAGATATTTTCGGAGGTATTGTTGGGACAGATATAGTGAGATATGACATTTATGGGAAAGATGTATATATTGCAAATAAGATGGAATCTAATGGCTTGCCTGGAAGAGTTTTAATTAGTGAAAAGACTGAAAATATTGTTTCATTGAGATTTAGCAATGAATTCTTTACAGAAGAAAATAAAGAGATTGAGCTTCCGATATTTGAGGAGAAAATGTTGAGTTTTTTTGTTTATCCAAGGAAATCGGAATCTGAAGAGATGATGGGTTGATTCGATATAAAATCATTATCATCTTGAGAAATTTATAAAGGTACTATGAAAAATATTTAATTTATGGCTTTATAAATTTAAAACATTGATGCTTTTAAAATAAAATGAAAATCATGGTTTATTTAACAAATAATTTTGATCCCCTTAAATTTTTCTTGAGGATGTAACATCCTCCTAAGAGACTTTTTTTCTCTTCCTAGGACTTATAAAAAAATAATTTATAATAAAATTTCGTTTTTATTATATCTCAAACTCTGACAAAATTGGCTAGTGAACAAACAATTATTTTTTTTTTTAATGTTTAATAGATAAATTATATAATCAAAGCAATTTATTATATAACAAACCTTTGTTTTTCTCTGCTAATATTCGAACA
>Ga0302140_10002130_pt1 | contig 25832 bp, 16 predicted proteins | sample I_Bog_E1_1_FD_202095 | JGI IMG/M metagenome (GOLD analysis project Ga0302140, IMG submission 202095) | Peat permafrost microbial communities from Stordalen Mire near Abisko, Sweden - I_Bog_E1_1 | ecosystem: Environmental > Terrestrial > Soil > Wetlands > Peat | place: Sweden: Abisko, Stordalen... | reverse complement strand
GATTGCTACCGGCGTTCTTGGATTTATCAGCCAAAGAAGAGAGACCGCTTTTGGCAACGTTGATATTGTTTTGCCTCATGGTTTTGCCGTGGGATATGAATTCAAACAAGGGGAAGAATACGATCATTTCAGTAATGCCAATTATTGGGATGTGCATGTGGCCTGGTTGGCGAACAAAAATCTGACCTTGGTTGCTGCTTATGCTGATACAGGAAGATACAATCTGTCCAACACAAAGGTGGGGTTGGGTAGCGGGCCCGTCGTAAGCGCACAATATTCATTCTAAGAAAATCATCAGAAAGGGACAATAAGATGAGTAAAATAGACGCAAAACTTAAAACAGAAACGCTCGCCCTGCATGGCGGGCAGGAGCCGGACCCGACAACCGGTTCCCGGGCTGTGCCGATCTATCAAACCGTTGCGTATCAATTCAAAAATACGGAACATGCGGCCAATCTTTTTGGGTTACGTGAGTTTGGTAATATCTATAACCGTTTGATGAATCCTACCACCGATGTCTTTGAAAAGAGGGTTGCGGCCCTGGACGGCGGGGTGGGGGCATTGGCCGCCTCCAGCGGACAGTCTGCCATTACCCTGGCGCTATTGAATATCGCCCAGGCCGGGGATGAGATTGTCTCGGCGGATAATCTCTACGGGGGGACGTATAATCTTTTTCATTATACTTTTCCTCGCTTAGGGGTGAAGGTCAATTTTGTAAAATCCAATGACCTTGAAGCTTTCGATAAGGCGATAACACCTAAGACCAAGGCCCTTTACGCGGAGTCTATTGGTAATCCCAAGCTTGATGTGGCTGACCTTGAAGGTATTTCTAAGGTTGCCCATAAACATAATATCCCCTTTGTCCTGGATAATACGGTTTCGCCTTATTTGTTAAGACCGATCGATCATGGCGTGGACATTGTCGTTTATTCCGCGACCAAGTTTATCGGGGGGCACGGGACAAGTCTTGGCGGGGTGATCGTTGATTCCGGGAAATTCAATTGGGAAAACGGGAAATTCCCGCTGATCGTTGATCCGGACCCAAGCTATCATGGCATTAAGTTTGTCGATGCCTTGAGGCCTTTGGGCAATATTGCCTATATTATCAAGGCGAGGGTGACGCTGTTAAGGGATATTGGCCCCGCAGTGTCCCCGTTTAATTCCTTCCTGTTCCTTCAAGGACTGGAGACTTTACATTTGCGCCTGCCGCGCCATTCTGAGAATGCTCTGAGCGTCGCAAAATATCTAAAGAAACATCCCAAGGTTTCCTGGGTAAATTATCCAGGGCTTGAAGACAGTCCTGAAAAAGAGCGGGTTAAGAAGTATTTACCAAAAGGTGCCGGTGCCATCTTAGGGTTTGGCATCAAAGGCGGGATAGAAGCTGGAAAAAAATTCATCGACTCGCTGGAATTGATCTCTCATGTAGCGAATGTCGGTGATGCCAAAACTCTCGCGATCCATCCGGCCACAACCACTCATCAACAACTTTCACCGGAAGAACAGCTTTCAACCGGTGTAACGCCTGATTTTGTCCGTTTGTCCGTAGGGATCGAGCATATCGATGACATCATCGCGGATATTGAACATGCTTTAGCAAAAACATAAGGAGGAGTATATGTCCAGAACGTTTTCAGATATCACTAAAACTATCGGTAACACGCCATTGGTCCGGCTAAACCGAATTGCTGAAGGAAGCGAGGCAACAATATATGCCAAGCTGGAGTCTTTTAACCCGCTTTCGAGCGTTAAGGACAGGCTGGGTTTAGCTTTAATTGAGGACGCGGAACACAAAGGGCAGCTTAAAAAGGATACAGTTATCATCGAACCCACCAGCGGCAATACGGGCATAGCTTTAGCTTTTATTGCAGCTGCCAAGGGTTACAAGTTGATCCTTACTATGCCAGAATCCATGAGCCTTGAACGCAGGCAGTTGCTCAAGATATTCGGTGCGGAGCTGGTACTCACTGAAGCGGCCAAGGGCATGAAAGGAGCTATTGAAAAGGCCGAAGAATTAGCCCGTTTAACACCGAATAGTTTTGTGCCCCAGCAATTTAATAACCCGGCGAATCCCGAAATCCACCGCAAGACCACGGCTGAGGAGATCTGGAAAGATACCGACGGGAAGGTCGATATTCTGATTTCCGGGATTGGTACTGGTGGGACCATCACAGGTGTTGCCGAGGTCATTAAAAAAAGAAAACCAGGTTTTAAGGCTATCGCTGTTGAGCCTGATGCTTCTCCGGTATTGTCTGGCGGGGCTCAAGGGCCGCATAAAATCCAGGGTATTGGTGCCGGTTTCGTACCAAAGATCCTGAACGTCGGAATTATTGATGAAATAATTCGCGTCACTAATGATAATGCCGGGGCGACCGCCCGGAAAGCGGCACACCTGGAAGGGATTCTAGTTGGCATATCGAGTGGAGCAGCTTTGTGGGCTGCACTTGAGGTTGGTAAAAGAAAAGAAAATAAAGGGAAAACTATTGTCGTTATTTTGCCGGATACGGGTGAACGTTATCTGACGACGTGGCTTTTCCAAGAGCTGACTGCATGACCATAAGCATTGTCCAAACGAAGTATTTCACGTTTGATGAACTAACTCTTGAGAATGGTGAAGCATTGGGTCCCATCACCATTGCCTATGAGACCTATGGGCTATTAGATGCTAATCGGACTAATGCTATACTTATCCTCCATGCGCTCTCAGGGGATGCCCATGCTGCCGGTTACCATGAAGGAGAAAAAGAACCTGGATGGTGGGATTCCTTGATCGGTCCGGGGAAGGCCTTTGATACCGACGAATATTTCGTGATTTGCTCAAATATATTGGGCGGGTGCAAAGGCTCAACCGGACCGGCGAGTATTGATCCCCGGTCGGGGAAACCGTATGCCTTGGATTTTCCCCTGATAACGATTGGGGATATGGTCAATTGTCAAAAACGGCTGATCGATTCTTTAGGTATTGATCAGTTGCTTTCAGTAGTGGGTGGTTCTATGGGCGGGATGCAAGCTTTGTCCTGGCTGGTGAATTATCCTACAAATATTCGAAGCGCCATTCCGATCGCGACGACCGTTAAACATTCACCTCAGCAGATCGCCTTTAATGAAGCCGGACGCCTGGCGATCATGGCAGACCCGAATTGGAATTCCGGTGATTATTATAAGGGCAATCCTCCGGATAAGGGCCTTGCCGTTGCTCGAACAATTGGTCATATAACTTATATGAGTGATATTTCAATGGCAGAGAAATTTGGACGGCAAAAGAAATGGTCGTCTCCGGGGGAGAAGTTTACTGCCGATTTTGAAGTCGAGGGATATTTGCGCTACCGGGGGGATAATTTCGTTAAACGATTCGACGCAAATTCATATCTATATATCACCAAGGCATTGGATCATTTTGATGGTTTTGCCGGTAAAACAGTCCAGGAGGCTTTCCAAAACATTCAGGCGAAGGTCATGGTGATCGCGTTTAAGTCGGATTGGCTGTATCCACCGTATCAGTCACAAGAAATTGTGAAGGCTTGCAAAATGGCCGGTTTGCAAACAAGTTATTGTGAAGTGGATTCTACATATGGGCATGATGCGTTTTTGTTGGAGATCGAAGAAGAGTCCCATTTGATCCGGCATTTTTTAAAGAAAATTTATTATGATTATGAGGTAAGCGATGGCTACAACATTTAAAGATATCCGTCCTGATCATCGTGTGATATTGGAATGGATAGGTCCCGGGGCTTCTGTCCTTGATCTTGGCTGCGGGAGCGGGGATCTTCTTTATCTGCTTATTAAGAATAAAAAGGCCCATGGTCATGGGATCGAGATCAATGTCGAAGAGATATATAAATGCGTTGCCAAGGGCTTGAATATCCTGCATGGCAATTTAGAAGACGGCCTGGAAGATTATAAAGACCGATCTTTTGACTATGTGATCCTTAATCAAAGTATGCAGCAGATCAGGCGGGTAGATCCGGTGCTTCAGGATGCTTTGCGGGTAGGCAAGAAAGTGATCGTGGGGTTCCCTAATTTTGCATATTATCGCTCCCGTCTGCAGATATTATTGGGAGGCAGAACGCCGGTTAATGCAGCGTTGCCGTATCAATGGTATGAGACGCCTAATCTCCATTTCTTAAGTATTTTGGATTTTATTGAGTATTGTGTGAAGAAAAAAATCACGATTGAGAGCAGGGTATTTTTAGCCAATGACAAAGAAATACAGTTGTTCCCGAATGCCTTTGCCCAAACCGGGATTTTTTTGATCTCCGGAGGGTCGTAATGCCGATCAGGGTGGGTATCAATGGTTTTGGCCGTATAGGCCGTCTTGTTCTTCGTGCGATCTGCGATCAGGGTCTATTAGGCAAGGAGATCGATGTCGTCGCTGTTGTAGATGTTTCGGCGGATGTCGATTACTTTGCCTACCTGATCAAGCACGATTCAGTCCATGGGGGTTTCCCTCACCAGGTATCAACGGCCAAAGGTGTATTGATCGTCAACGGGCATAGCATCAAGTGTTTGCCGTCGCCTCAAAAGATATCTGATTTGCCGTGGGGAAAGCTCGGTGTTGATCTCGTCATAGAATCAACGGGATTATTGACTAATAGCACCCAAGTTGATGGGCATCTTCATGCCGGGGCCAGGAAGGTCCTTATCACCGCTCCCGGGCATGGAGATGTTAAGACGATCGTGACCGGAGTCAATGAGCATGAATACGATCCACGGCAACATCATATTATTTCAGCGGCCAGCTGCACATCACATTGCTTATCGATGCTTCTTCGGGTTCTGACCCAGGAAGGCATTGGTGTTGAAACAGGGCTGGTGACAGCTATCAATAGCTATACGGCTAGCCAAAAAATTACTGACGGTTTCTCGCACAGAGACTGGCGCAGCGGTCGTGCTGCTGCGGCCAATATCATTCCCTCAAAGACAAGTGCATCAAAGATAGCTCTTGATGTGTTCCCGGAACTCAATGGGCGATTGTCCGGAATATCATTTCGTGTCCCTACGTTGGATGTGTCAATTGTGGACTTGACCTTTCACGCTTTGAGGGATACGTCGATCAGGGAGATTGACGCGCTCTTAAAAAAAGCATCGGAAACGTATCTTAAGGGATATTTGGGTTATACAAATGAAGAGCTTGTTTCAACGGATTTTATCCATAACAGCCATTCCTCGATTTATGATTCATCAGCAACGGTCCAAAGCAACGTTGCCGATCAGAAGCGGCTTTTTCGTCTTATTTCCTGGTACGATAATGAATGGGGATATTCCAATCGCATTGTTGATTTAGTGTTGTATTTGCAACGCTTTTGATGTTGTATTTGAATACTCTACTAAATCTATAGGATTTATAAAGAAATGATTTGACAAAAATTATTTTCATGATAAAAATATGGCATGGAAACGCTAGATTACCTTATTAAAGAACGAACTTATCAAAAGTATGTGTCTGAATTATTGGCATCCTACGAAAAAATAGGAGGGTTGAACCATGCAGACGATTTTAACATGCCCTCTAAACGTGCCGTTAGTTCAATATGTGAAGGCCTGCTTCAATTACTTTTCCCTGGATTCCATGATGAAGATGCTGTACAAAAAGTCAGGTTTTCTGAATTAACGAGCTATCGCTTTAATAGTCTGGCTTTACGTTTAGAAGAACAGGTGCGTAAGGCTGTCCGTGTGGGTAATCCGCAAAAGCCTACAGGCAAGACCCCTGTTATTTTAGATAAATTTTGCAGTGCCTTGCCTAAGGTGCGTCAGTTGTTGAGTAAGGATATAGAGGCTGCCTATGAAGGGGATCCGGCGGTGCGTTTGCGTGAGGAGATCATCCTTTCGTATCCGTTTATTGAGACCATGGCCATCCAGCGTTTAGCCCATGTGCTATTTCAGGCGGGGGCCCCGTTTATTCCTCGGATGATGACAGAATGGGCGCATAGCCGTACAGGGATTGATATACATCCAGGCGCCAGTATTGGTACTCATTTTTTTATTGATCATGGCACAGGGGTTGTTATCGGAGAGACCTGCCGGATCGGTAACTGGGTCAAGCTTTATCATGGGGTTACTTTAGGGGCCCGCAGCTTTGCTAAAGATGAAGATGGGCATATCGTCAAGGGCGGTAAGCGCCATCCGGATGTAGAGGATCGTGTTACCATCTATCCAAACTCGACGATATTGGGAGGGGATACAGTCATAGGGGCTAATTCAACTATTGGTGCAAATGTGTTTCTGATGCATAGCGTTCCGGCGGATTCATTGGTTGTTTATGAAGAGAAACAATTGGTAATCCGTAACAAAAGTCAAAGGTCCAAGAATGAGGCTTTGGAATGGAGCATTTGATAGAAAGCATCGGCCGGACGCCTTTGATAAAATTGAGATCTATTGTTGAAGGGTTGCCCTTAGGGGTGGAAGTTTATGTCAAGGCGGAGCATTTAAATCCCGGAGGATCCGTTAAGGACAGAGCGGCAAAGGCTATGATCCTGGAGGGAGAAAAGAGCGGGAAGCTTAAAGCCGGCAAAACTATTCTTGATGCAACTAGCGGGAACACCGGTATTGCCTACGCCATGATCGGGGCGGCATTGAATTATCCAGTGACAGTATGTCTGCCCAAGAATGCTAGCCAGGAACGCAAGAATATATTGCATATTTATGGGGCAGAGATCATTGAGACTGACCCTTTGCAGGGGACAGATGGCGCGCAGGCTTCTGCTAAGCAGCTGGCGGCAGAATTCCCTGAAAAATATTTTTATCCGGACCAATACAATAACGAAGCTAATTGGCGGGCCCATTATGAGACAACGGCCCCGGAAATATGGGAACAGACAAAAGGACGCATTACTCATTTTATAGCGGGGCTAGGGACATCGGGAACATTTGTTGGGACTACACGCCGTTTGAAAGAGCTTAATCCTTCAATTAAGGCGATTTCCATGCAGCCGGATTCTCCCTTGCATGGTTTGGAAGGGATGAAGCATATGGCAACAGCCCTGGTTCCGGGAATTTATGATCCCGGATTAGCCGATGAAGAAGTTGAGGTTTCGACGGAAGATGCCCAGGTAACTGCCAGGCGTTTGGCCAAGCAAGAAGGTTTATTCGTCGGGGTGAGCTCCGGTGCAAATGTGTATGCCGCGTTAAGATTGGCCCGGGGTTTATCCAAAGGTTCAGTTGTGGTAACGATCCTTTGTGATTCCGGGTCGCGATATATGGGGGAAGAATTTTGGTTAAGGGAATCGCCATGATCACTCTTAATGCCGATCATTTAAAGTTGATCAAAGAGCATGGCCAAAAAGATTATCCTCACGAATGTTGTGGGTTTATATTAGGGGTTCTTAGTCAGGATGGGACAAAGCTAACAGAAGAAATTTATCCCATTGATAATTCACGGGAAGAATCAGCCCAGCATAACCGGTTTTTGATCGATCCCAAAGAATTTATTAAGGTGGAAAACTACGCGCGAAAGAATCATCTGGATGTGGTCGGTATTTATCATTCTCATCCAGATCATCCGGCCAAACCTTCACAATTTGACCTGGACCATGCCTGGCCGGTTTATTCTTATGTGATTGTTTCAGTTCAACAAGGTCAGGCCGGTGATCTATTATCATGGGAAATGCGTCCCGACCGCTCTGGATTTGAGGCGGAAAATATTAAGGAGATTTGAGTATGTCAGTACCTGTCTATATTCCAACTGCTCTGCGGCAATTTACAGGTGGGAAATCAGAAATTAATGTTGAAGCAAAAACAGCAGGGGAAGCCATTGAACAGTTAACCACCCAATTCTCCGTCCTGCGCAAACATCTTTATAATGACCAAAATGCCTTACGCAGCTTTGTGAATGTCTATGTGAATGATGAGGACATCAGGCATCAATCAGGTTTACAGACTCTACTCGTTGCAGGAAGCACCGTTACCATTGTCCCATCCATTGCAGGAGGGGTGGTTGATGAATAAGCCAGCGTCGTTAGGTCTGACCGATGAGGAGATCTCACGTTATAGTAGGCATTTGATCCTGCCGGAGGTCGGTGTCGAAGGACAGCTTAAACTTAAAAAAGCCAGGGTCCTATTGATCGGCACCGGTGGATTGGGTGCTCCCCTGGGGATGTATCTGGCAGCTGCCGGAGTTGGCACCTTGGGCCTGGTTGATTTTGACAATGTGGATGCCTCCAATTTGCAAAGGCAGATCATCCATGGGACGAAGGACGTGGGTCGGCCTAAGATCTCATCCGCCAAAGACCGTTTGCTGGATATAAATCCCAATGTCAATATTGAAACGTATGAGACCAGATTAACCAGCCAAAACGCTTTAGAGATCATCAAAAAATATGATATCGTCGTTGACGGCACGGATAATTTTCCGACGAGATATTTGGTCAATGATGCCTGTGTGCTTTTGGGTAAACCCAATGTCTATGGTTCGATTTTCCGTTTTGAGGGGCAGGCCAGTGTTTTTTGGGCCGAAAAAGGCGCATGTTACCGCTGTCTTTATCCTGAACCGCCGCCTCCGGGCCTGGTGCCTTCTTGCGCTGAAGGCGGGGTATTGGGAGTTCTTCCCGGGATCATTGGTACCATTCAAGCTAATGAAACCATTAAATTGATCTTAGGCGGCGGTGAGCCTCTGATCAATCGATTGCTCCTGTTTGATGCATGGAAAATGCGTTTTCGTGAGTTAAAGCTTCATAAGAATCCGCAGTGTCCAATTTGTGGAGAAAATAAATCCATTCATCAACTGATCGATTATGAAGTTTTTTGCGGGTTAGGTCCAAGTTCATCTGAAGTGAAATTGGAAGAAATAACAGCCCCTGAGCTTAAACGTCAAATTGATCTAGGAAAGAATATTCAAATTATCGACGTGCGTGATTCAAACGAGTATGCGATCGCACGGATCCCTAATTCTAAATTGATCCCTTTAAACCAAATTGTTGAGCGCAGCAAAGAAATTGATCCAAATCTGACAGCGGTTCTGCATTGCAAGGGTGGTATTAGAAGTGCCAAGGCCATCAATGCATTAAAGGAGAACGGTTTCACGGGCACCTTGATCAATCTTAGAGGCGGGATATTGGCATGGTCTAATGAGGTCGATCCCAGTGTCCCCAAGTATTAATTATGTCATCCTGAGCGAAGCGAAGGATCTCAAATAGAACAACATATGAAGATCAATATTAACGGGACTCCTAAAGAAATTGATAAGGATTTAAAATTATCAGAGCTAGTTACAAAATTTTGCAAACAGCCTAAGTTTATTGTTACAGCGGTTAATGAAGATATTGTTCCTGCTGGGGATAGGGAGAATATTGTTCTTAAGGAAGGGGACAATGTTGAATTAGTGGCTCCGGTTGGTGGGGGTTAATTTGCTTTAAGTCTATAAATCTATGGATTTATAGTATATAACATGTTGTAGCGTATAGACTTACAAATATTTTTAATTGACAAGAGCTGTTTTGTTTGGTATAGTTTTTTACAATTTGATATGAAATATTTGTGGATTTAGAACATAAACTTATTAACCTTTAACGAAAAGAGGCCGTTTTTCTGGTAAAAAATAAGGAAACGGCACAATTCTAGTATTATTTTAAATAGTAATTCTAAAGGAGAAAACATAATGGCAAACAAGCATGATCCAGAAGTTCAATTAAGTTTAGGCGCATCAGTCGCGCGTAATTTGGCAACCGCAACTGTTACGGCGCCGCAAATGGCCCAGATAACGCCTCGTTGGTTATTAAAACTTTTGCCATTCGTGGATGTTGACGGCGGTGTTTATCGCCTTAACCGTGTGGCCAAAGCCAAGAAAAACGTGGCCGCTGATAGCCATGGAGAAGTTAAGGTAGATTTCTTGACGGTGGAAAGCGGTGAACCCGAGTTACCTAAAACCTTTGTTGATTATCAGGAACATCCCCGTGAATATCATTTGAACAGCATTCAAACGATACTCCGGACCCATACACGTGTAACAGATCTCTATAGCAATAAGATCGATCAATTGCGTGAGCAGATAAGGTTGACCATTGAAGCGTTGAAAGAACGGGAAGAATGGGAGCTTATCAATAATCCTGATTTTGGATTATTAAAGGAAGTGACCCAGGACCAGCGTATCAGTACCCGCAAGGGATCTCCGACGCCTGATGATCTAGATAATCTTTTGACCCTGGTTTGGAAGAAACCGTCTTTCTTTTTGGCCCATCCTAAAGCGATCGCGGCTTTTGGCCGTGAGTGCACCCGTCGAGGGGTTCCGCCGCCAACGATCAATCTTTTCGGCACTCCTTTTGTAACCTGGCGCGGCGTGCCCTTGGTCCCGACAACCAAGCTTGAGATCAAAGGAGAAGGAAAGAATGCCGGGACAAGCATTCTTCTGGTGCGTACTGGTGAAGGCGAGCAGGGAGTTGTTGGATTACAAAAAGCCGGTGTTATCGGTGAGATCGAGGCCGGTTTATCTGTCCGGTTCATGGGAACCGATGAGAATTCTATCGCATCTCATCTGGTTACAAGATATTTTTCAACAGCAGTCTTAACCGAGGATGCAATTGCCAGGCTTGATGATGTTCAGGTCGGCAATTATCACGATTATGTCTATCCAAAATCTTAAACCAGGTGATTGTGTAAATACCAACAAGGATCATTTGCTGGATGATCCCTTTGATACAAAATTGATCGCACGGTTAGTTAATGAGTCTTATTTGGAGATCAAACGGTCGGATACGACTTCGAGTTCACCGGATGCGCTTGGTGTCCAACCGGCTCCCCAGGAAAAAGCGATCAGAGAGGCCCTCGATTCTGGCGGTCACTCCCCGGATTCACACGATTCATTCATTTTTGGTGAGCCTAAAGAAGAAGGGCTAAAAGGTATTTCAACCCGGAAAAACGGGACTATTAGTCCTGTTTTTGATGTCGAGTACATCAGGCGTGATTTCCCAGCCCTGCATCAAGAGGTAAATGGAAAGCCTCTGATATGGCTGGATAATGCGGCAACGACCCATAAACCTCAAAGTGTCATTGATGCGACCTCAAGGTTTTATTCCAAAGATAATTCCAATATTCATCGTGCAGCCCATGCCTTAGCTGCCCGCGCCACCGATCTTTATGAGGGATCAAGGGAAAAGGTCCAGAAATTCATTGGTGCTGCTTCCCCCAATGAAATTATCTTTTTGCGCGGGACAACTGAAGCGATCAATTTGGTCGCTAATAGTTATGGTCTTGCCAATATCGGTGCCGGGGATGAGATCCTTCTGACAACAATGGAGCATCATGCTAATATCGTTCCCTGGCAAATGCTTGCCCAGAAAACCGGAGCTGTCATACGTGTGGCCCCTATTAATGACAGGGGGGAGTTGATCCTTGATCAATTTGCCGCATTATTGAGCTCACGGACAAAGATAGTGGCCGTGACCCATGTGGCTAATGCCCTTGGGACAGTTAATCCAGTGGAACAGATCATTACCCTGTCCCACGCCTACGGGGTGCCTGTGCTTGTCGACGGGGCCCAATCAACGCCGCATATGCCGATCAATGTCCAGGCTTTAAATGCTGATTTCTTTACCATTTCAGCGCACAAGATATTTGGACCGACCGGTATCGGGATCCTTTACGGCAAGGCGGGTTTGCTTGAAGCCATGCCTCCCTGGCAAGGCGGCGGGAGCATGATCAAGGATGTCACCTTTGCCAAGACAATTTATGAAGAGATACCTCAAAAATTTGAAGCAGGCACGCCTGATATTGCCGGAGTGGTTGGTTTAGGTGCTGCCGTTGACTATTTATCTAAAATTGGATTACCTTTCATTGCAGCGTATGAACATCAGTTGCTTGAATATGCTACACCTAAACTTTTGACTATTCCTGGCCTCAGATTGATCGGTACTGCTGCGGCCAAGGCAAGTGTCATGTCTTTTGTTATCGATGGCTTTAGCACGGAAAGTATCGGAAAGCATCTCGACAACAACGGTATAGCAGTACGCTCAGGGCATCACTGCGCGCAGCCTTCTTTGCGGCGTTTTGGCCTTGAAAGCACGGTCAGGCCATCCCTGGCTTTTTATAATACCTTTGCTGAAATTGATACCTTGGTCGATGTTTTAAAACAATTACCGAAGAAATAAGTATGGGGTCAAATATCCCTTTTCATAAGGGATTTTTTATGCTATAATTATCTACTTACACTATAGATTTAATATACTAAAACAAGAAAGTAAAATTATGGGACTTAAATTAAAACCATTAAAAAACAAGGTCATTCAAACGACATCTATTCAGGGAATAGGTGTTGAATTAAGAATAATAAAGCATGGAAAGAATCCAGGATTATTGGATTTGGAGATCTTTGCTCCTAATAAGGAAAAAGTGACCATTCCTGCAATTCAAATTGGAATGAAGCCCAAGGATGTAAACCAGATATTTATTTATGATGGTGTGCTTGCTCTTTTTTATCAAGATAAGAAGGTCTTTTATAAAATACTGACAGTTCCGGAAAAAGATCATGGTCATAAATATCATTTGGAAGTGGTAGCCCTTCAATCCCGCGAAATAATAAATGCGATCGGGGACACTATAAGGCCATCCTATGTGCACAAAAATGGGATTATATATGGTCCTGAATATTTTGAAGTCAAGGATGCAGCGAAGGGGATTCTGTATTTTGAAATAAATCTTCATGAACACCCATCCTTGCCTATTTATGTAGATATGCGAAAAATGGCGAGTTATTTATCAGAATATCCTATAAGGCCGAAGATCCAGTTGGATAATTCTCGCCCTGAATGGCAGAACAAAGATGATGAACAGGTAGCGCAATATTCGGCAGGGTTTCAGAATTCAGAAAGTATGCATATTAGTGGAGTAAAACCGTGGATTGTAAAGGATACTCCGACAGTTAATTTATATGAATTCTTAGAAGTAGGGGCAGATATTTAGTTTTTGGACTCGCCTTGTCGTGTCGCTTTATTTTATTATTTATTTTATAATGTGTTATTAGTCTGACAACATGAAAATGCTGTAAGTCATTACATTTCATTGGTTTATTCCTTATTAAAATGATAATGATAGTAATAATAAAATCGATTCGAGGGCTTGACATTTTCAAAATATAATGTATACTATCATTATCAACTTAGTAATGATTGAATGAAAAGGAAAGAAATGTCTGAAGAGCAAAAGAATATTTCCGAGAAAGACATCGCTAATGTAATTAAAGGTATTAAATTCGGCTCTGTTGAGATCACCATTCATAATAGCAAGGTAGTTCAGGTAGAGCGAAAAGAGAAGATACGTACGATCAATAGTAGCGAATCTGAAAGTGGGAATGGATAGCATGAAAATTTCCGCTAAAACAGAATATGCGTGCAGGGCCTTACTTGAACTTTGTTTGACCTGGCCCAATCCTATCCCGCGTCAAGCGGTGGATATTGCCATCAAACAAAAGATACCAACGCAGTTTTTGACGCATATACTTATTGCTCTAAAAGGTCTTGGATACGTTGCCAGTACGCGTGGTCAGGCAGGAGGGTATTATCTTGTCGTTCATCCTCGTGATATAAAACTGAGTCAGATCATGCGTCAGTTTGGTGGATTAGGGCTTGTACCCGAAGAAAAACAGGCCAAAGAATATAAGGGAGATGCCATGAGCCTTATTTGGTCACAAGTTAATGACGTAGTTTTAAAGTCATTGGATGAGATCAATTTTGAGGACATTGCTCTTCGCAGCCAACAACAAATGCAAACTGTAAGTTTTGAGATCTGATTTTTTAGCATAGTTTTAAAGATGTTCCTTTGATCTACCTTATACAAGATGATCATGGACCTTAATAAGGTAAGTCAAAGGAGAAGAGCATGTACCAACCTAGCCAAGTATTACCGCTTCAATTAAAATCCGCAGCAGGAAGCAGATCAATAGCAATTATCACCTTAATATCGTTTATTTTCTTGACCATTGCAGGACCGTTTAATGCCTTTGCAGATAACGCTTTACTGTTACCTCAACCGGGCAGCATGGTCAATCTAAGTCCTGTATTCACACCGCTGATGATCAAAGGCCTTAAGATCCATAAAGACAATCCTTTTGAATTCGACTTTATAGTCAATCAGGGTCAGGAAAATCTACCTGAAAATCAATTTAAAGAAGAATCTTTGCGGTTGGTCAAATATTTTTTAGCTTCATTAACCATTCCAGAGGACGACCTATGGGTCAACTTGTCCCCGTATGAAAAGAACCGCATTACAACATCTGAGCTGGGTGTCACTGAAATGGGGAAAGACCTTTTATCCCAGGATTATATCCTAAAACAATTGACCTCTTCTCTAATATACCCGGAAGGTGAGACAGGAAAGAAATTTTGGTCAAAGGTCTACGCCTTGGCAGAACAAAGGTTCCATACGACCAATGTCTCGATCAATACCTTTAATAAAGTCTGGATCGTTCCGCAAATGGCCGAAGTGTATGAGAATTCAACCAGTCAAACAGCGTATGTCATTGAATCAAAGCTAAAGGTCATGCTTGAAGAAGATTATTTAGCTCTTCAAAAACATTCAGCACTTTCATCCCCCCAGGGAAACGTCTCTAACGATTTACCGGCAACCAATTCTATCGGCAATCAAATCGTCCGTGAGATCGTCATCCCTGAATTGACCAGGGAAGTTAATTACGGAAAGAATTTTGCCAATTTACGCCAGATCACCAATTCGTTGATTTTAGCTGCCTGGTTTAAACGCGCCCTTAAAGCAAGCATTTTAGCAAAGCTCTATGTTGATCAAAAAAAGATCAGCGGTGTTGATTTGCCTGACCGTACAGTTAAAGAAAGAATATACCAGCAATATTTGCGCGCATACAAAAAGGGTGTTTATAACTATATAAAGGAAGAAGCAGATCCAGTCAGCCAGAAAATAGTACCTCGCAAGTATTTTTCTGGCGGGTACAAATTCATACCGGGTAGTATAAAAATTGAGAATGCCCTGGACCCGGCACAAGTGATCGGAGAGGCAAATGACAGGGCTGTCATTGTTCAATTAGATAATGCGATAGCGGCCATAAGCTCCTTAGTGCCCGTTGTTCCACAGAGGACCGTAATTCTGTTCGATGACCAAAAGCAATTATTAGATGCCTTATTTGCCATATTTGGGAATAGACGTGGGAAAGATTTTTTGTTAAATCCGCAAAGAAGGAATAACCCGCAATTTAATGCGGCTGATGTCCAAAGAGAGGTTAACAAGAGATATAAGCCTGATGGCCCCAGCAGATTATCCGCGTTACAGTTAAATGCTTTTAATTCACTTGTAAAGAGACCTGGGGCATTTAATGCAAGAATTACTAAAGAGCAATATGCTGCCTATATTCAAGAGTGGAAGGATAAGGCCATGGCGGCAGACTCTTTAATAGAATTAGCTAAAGTTCAGTTGGAGAAATTTGGTGAAGCGATAGATACGGCTGATAAGCAACACAGGTTTGCCAGGAGATATCAAGAGGAAGTTCAGGGATGGGTAGACCAGAATTTAAAAGATATTTTGAAGGATGTCGTCCCTCAGTTAGATCACCCAAAAGATTTTCAAAGGTATGAACGGAACTTAATATTACCGCCTGTTAAAACACCTATAGGACAAATTGCATTATTTATCCATGTGGCTAATCCTTTAAAAGGAGTACCGCCGCATTTTCATGGGGATAATGAGATCGGTGGTTTTGCCTGGATAGTTCCCTTGAACACCACCTTTATCGAAGAAAAATGGTTAGGTCTTCCAAGCCATCGTGGACAAAAGCTCATAACATTAAATCAAGCTGACGTTATTACACGTAAACCAGGGATCGTCTATAATTTAGCCGATGATGACGGCCCTCATGTGATGCTCAATTCTTCTCCGACTGAATTCGGTGCTTTTTTAGAACTCTACATTCTGCCGCCTAATGGAATAAAAGGCTTTGATATCCCGGTCCCGCAGTTTACTCCTGAGAATCGGGTAAATTCGATCATTCCCCAAGTCGATGCCAATCGGCTCTTGAGATATGATAATTTTGGTGTTGCAGCCCAACAGGGGGAATGGCAAGAAGTATCAAGCAATGATGAGGATGCTGTTAATTATATCTTGCATAACCCTCAAGCTGTTGTCTTCCAGGTTGTCCATGGAGTGAATGTTGTTATTCCGCAAGACAGGTTAAGTCGCGGTTTCTTAAAGAATGCAGCATTGATATTGCGTGACCCTAAGCAGCCCCGTTTGTTCTTTGTTTTTGATGCGGCCATGACATCCCAGGTAAGGTATAAAGTTGCAAGTGTAGAGGAAGTAAAGGACCCGAATAATATTAATCGTATTGCATCTGGGATAATAAGAGAAGGGGAGTATTCGTTCAAGCAACAGGATATAGACGACAGGTTTAATGATAAGCCTCTTAAACTGGTGGTCATTGGCGGTGGGCCTGCAGGTTTGGCAACGGCATTTCAAGGTGTCGATTCTAAATTGGATGGGGTAGCTCTATTTGAAGCGGGGCTGATCGCCCAGGCCTTTAGCAATGTTGCACAGCCATTTGAAGACATGAGGACCCCGCCTCGAAGGTTCTCTTTAGTTCAACTGGGGCCAAATTCAAAAGATAGTCAATATTTGAATTTACAGAACCCGGATAACATTTCTAGTTTTCGGGCTTTAGCTTTGGAGGGCGAAAAAGTGGAGGCAGAAGCATTTGGCGCAAACACCAAGATAGCAAGGCCTAAGGGCTATGATACGGACTTGAGCAATGCCGCGATACCTACGGCAAGGGCTGTGGCGTACCAACATTTTATCACGATCGCCAATGCCATCGTTTCAAAAGGCGGCTTGATCGAGGAAAATGATCCTGTTGTATCAGTTAAAAAACTCAATAGCGGTCTTTTTGAAGTCACTACCCGAAAAGGGATCAAGGTTACCGCAGAAAATGTGGTTTTGGCCACAGGAGCCGGGAGTGAGAAAGTCCAGGATGATCTGCAAAAATTAGCAACTACCAGAAGTATTAATTATGCTGTTTATGGTTCCCAGCAGGATATTGTAAAGAACAATTTCAAAGAGTTGTCTGAATTCAACAATAGAATTCCTATTTTTAAATCACAATTCCTTTACGATCCCCGGATAATAGATTATTTAAAAAAAATTCCCGCTAACAGCACGATCGCTATCGTCGGTGGCGGTCAATCAGCCGGCAATTCCGTGGTTTTCGTCCATAGGATCAGACCGGACATTGTCATCCATTTGTTTGCCAAGGACCCTTTAACAAGGGGCCCTTCCCAAATGCCATCAGGGCTCAGGACCCAACGACAGATGACGGATCTAGTCACGACCCCTCTATTACAACAAGAAGCTTGGAAAAAGGCTGGGCCCGGTGCCTTTGGCGTGCCGATCACCTTGGCTGTGTACGATTATCTGCAAGAGGCAAAAGCAAAAGGCACCTTTGTTGAGCATATAGGCAATTATTTTAATGAAAGAAATTATTCGATCCGTACAAAACATGACGAGGAAGGAAGAACTCTTGCGGTTATCACCAATATGCAAAATTTTAATGAAAGAATTATTATTAACGGTGGATTCATTTCTGCCGTTGGTTATACGCTTGATCGGCCGGCTCGGGACCCATTTTATCAAAATTTGGTCAAAGAAGGTCTGGTTAGTTTAAATCCAAATGGGGAAGTGGCCATATCTCCCGATGGGCTGACCAGCGATCTTAATAAGCATATATTTGTTTCGGGTATTGGACTCGGGACAGAAGGTTCTCCAACCGATGGGACAACACATGGGCCGACAATAAGATCCCGTGAGATCATTGAAGAGATCCTTGGGATATATAAAAAGGTCGAAGAAAGAGACCTTATAGCGAAGGTTGTCAGTGATTTTAAAGTCTTTTCGGGGATCACCGGTGGGGATGAGAAAGCTGCGGCATTTTTAACCCTTGCTGCCAATCAGCCGGGGGAAGATATCCTGTCCATCGAAGGGATATATAAGACTGCCCTTAGATCTAATTCTAATGAACAAGCAGCTAGATATGCAGCGGATATTTCCGGTCAATCAGGTAAAGCTATAAAGGCTGGCTACCATTATGTTACCCCCGGGCTTTCCGATGATGAAATTATCAGCAGGGTTTTTGCGACCGAACAACCGGGGTTCTTGGGTGAGGTAGGAAGGTCAAGAATTTCCACTCTTTTTAACGCCGTAAGGGTCAGGACAATAACGAACGAAGCTACGGAACAACTCTTGTATCCCATCACTCAGATCGGATTAGGGTTGGACCATAGTTTTCATTTATATGATTCATTGATCGATTCAGGCATAAAAGACCCTCTGCTTGCAGCTATTCTGGTCAGGGCAGCGACATCCTACTTGCCACCCCATATTAATGATAGAGGACCTCAAGCAGGTGAAGCCAACAAGGCGATGACGAATCAGGAACTGATAGATGGTTTTGATCATATCAATGATCCGATCTTGTCGCCGGATGTTAAAGACCTCCTTTTGAATTTATCAAATGGAAGCAATACTTTTAATGATCCCGATGCAGTGCCTGAAGATCTGGTGTTTTCGTATTCATCGAATAATAATGGTGGTTATTTCGGGAAACACAGGGATTGGAATGCTCAAGGTTATAAATTAATTTGGACAAATCCAAAAGGTGAACATCAATGGGCAATTCTTGAAGCACAAGAATTGAAAATTTTGATTTTACGTTTATTTCAAGCCGATCCATGGGAAGCCAGCAGATTTATTGCCGGATTATTGGGGATCAAAAGGGCAGAGCAAGCCAGAGCGGCCAGGGAAAGGCTTAAGAAAGATCCTGAGGCTGATTATGTAGATCTTTTATCATCTGTGTTATCTGCGATCAGGAAGGATGTCAGGATCCCGGATGAATTGGGAGCAGGTATCCAGGAACTTTTAGGGATATTTAATGTACGTGCCATGAATGTCCCGCTTAAATTATTTTTTGAATCTGATGGGAAGCAGTTGGCTTATAAAGGAGACAGGGATGAGAATTTCGTGAATTTAGCCTCTTTATTAACTAAGGATAGGACCCTTTTTAATGAATTGTATTTCACGATTGAAAGTGAGGAAGATCAAGCGATGATCGGCATTCGTCAAGAAGTGCCATCAAGGTCATCTCCTGGTGGTATCGACTTGAACACGGCCAATCTGGATCTACAGATCAAACACGATGGTCAGGGTTTCCCTCTGCCTATAGAATTTCAAAATTTATCGGATCTCCATATCAACGGATTAAAACCGGTCATCATTAAGGATGTCCCTATTATAAATTTGTACGAATATTTAGGTGCAAACGCCCCATTGGCAGCTGGGACGCAATTGGCGAGTTTTTAAAGGGTTCCAATTATGTCTATCATTAAAAAAAAATCCAGACTTTTTCGGATCATATGCTGTTTATTGATCTTCTTATTGATCGAAAATAACCTGGAGCAGGTCCAGGCCCAGGGCACGCCCTTTTTACCTTCCCCGCAAAGCAATCTCCTTGAGCTTTCCCCGTCATATTCACTTCCTGTATTGCGCGGGATGCTTGTATATCCCAATAAACCATTTGAATTTGATTTTGTGGTCGATTCGGGAGACGGGCGCACGCTTGATCAGAAAGAATCATCCCTCTTGATCAAGTATTTCCTGACCTTTTTAACAGTTCCCGAAGAGGACCTTTGGGTCAATCTGTCCCCGTATGAATCAGGCCGCATTATCCCTGATGAATTCGCTTTGACCGACGCTGGCAATGCCCTTTTGGAACAAGACAAGGTATTAAAGCAATTGTCCTCCTCCCTGACCTATCCTGAAAGCCGCCTGGGCAAACAATTCTGGGCCAGTGTTTACCAAAAAGCATATGAACGCTTCGGTACCACCGATCTTCCCGTCAACACTTACAATAAGGTCTGGATCGTTCCGGATAAGGCCATTGTCTATGACATGGGCAATTCCGCCGTGATCGGAGACACACATCTGAAGGTAATGTTGGAAGAGGATTATTTAGCCTTAAAGAAACATAGTACCCCGCACCTGGCGGGAAGAACAAACGATTTGCATCAAATAAGCACCAGCATTACCCGCGAGATCATATTGCCGGAATTGGAAAATGAGATCAATGAGGGCAAGAATTTTGCACCTGTCCGCCAGATCTTTCATTCCCTTATATTGGCTGATTGGTTCAAACAGGCTTTAAGACGGAATGTCCTTTCAGAAGTTTATGTCGATAAGAAAAAGATCTCCGGGATTGATGGGGTGGATAAGAATGCTAAAGAAACTATTTATAAGCAGTATCTTCATATCTATAAGGTGGGCGCGTATAACTATATCCGTGTAGATGTGGACCCTATCACCAATCAGACGGTGCCTAGAAAATATTTCTCAGGTGGATGTTTCCTGGGGAACGCTGCAATGTGGGTGAAAACATTACGCGTGTTTGGCGGTTATGATGCGATTAAAGGTCGGTTAGATAAATTTATCTCGGGTCATTCCTTTGGCGAACTTAGAGTTAAGCTTGATCCTATTGGCGTGGACCAAGGAGCGTTTAGTTATTTACAAGATCTGAATCCGGTAACGGCAGGTGATGCGGCACAATTGCGTAAGCCTGGCAGATCAGTTTTAAAGAATTTAATTTTGACAGTGGCTCTTCTGACACCATTTGCCGCAGGAGGTTTTGCCCATGCGGCAACGATCACAAATAATGGTAATGGGACCTTACATGTACAGGTAGATAAGCAGACGGATACTTTTAGCGGGATTCTGCAGCAGGCTAACTATAAGAAGCTTTGGGGACCCAATGGAGCTGTTGCCCGGGTTGGAGATACTGTCAAGGTTCTCAAGGGCCACAAGGTATCAAAGCCCAAATATTTAGTATATATGAATCAGATCTTTGAAATTCCTGCCCCATCAGGATCTAAATCTTCAACCACATCTGTTGCCCCTGAATTTGTGCCTCCAGCAGTTCCAGGGGATGTAAGAAAGCCTGTTGAATCACAGAGAGAGACCTTTGTACCGACAACCAATCTAATATCAGTTGAAAAACCTTTCCGCGTCTTTAATTTGAAAACGGTACCCAGTTTTTTTGAAGGGACTCTTTCTCCTTCGGCCAGTGGTTATGTTCAACTCAAGAACGCCAATCAGCAGGAGTATGGGGCAAATGAAGAGATCGGTGAGCTTCAAGATGTTGAACTCGAGTTTAGGATCAAGGCGCATCAACAACAATTGACAGATGCCCAGGGCCTTTGGGATAAATTGACTGCCGCCAATGCCCAGTTCCCCCGCAGTGTGCCGGGAGAACAAATAGAGGCAGCCAGATTGGAATTAGACAGGATCAAAGGGGAGGTGTCCCAAGACGAGCAAGACCAAAGAAATCACAAGATCATTCTTCCGTATGCGATCAGGGTCAAAAAGATCAATTTTAGAGACGGAATGTTTTATAGCCCTAATGTACACCTTCCTTTGTTTACCTATTTTAGCCGCCAGATGGTGGAAATTGATTCTGAACTGCCCAATGAGGTCAAAGGGTTTAATAATGCTAAACTCTATGTAAACGGCAAAGAAACAAGTGTTACTCCTGAAAATTGGTTTCCCACCTATAATTCGACTAATTTACAGGTCAAGACGATAGTCACCTTGGATACTCCCATTAAAACGGAAGATGAAGGTAAGCCCTTGAATGTCAAACTTGAATTCTTTCTCCCGACTTCCAATCCTCTGTTAAAAAGCATTCAGGGTAAATATAGCCGTGCTGTTTGGACAGACAATGAAATCCCGTTACTGCCGGTGACGGCTCCATTGGATACGGATTATGAGATTCAAGTCAATATTGGAGATCGTGTCCACAAAGGTGAGGTATTGGCCAAGGCAAATACTACAGACCTGACGGATCAATATCAGAGTGTAAAAACCAATCGAGAGAATCTGCAAAAACAAATTTCCCTGGCTGTGGTCAATGTCGACGGTAGAACAATTGTTAATGTAGCAGAGACCGAATTAAATAATTTGAAAAAACAAGAAGCCCAGGCAGAGGCAGAAGAAGGCCGGCTTAAATATCAACTCATTCAAGGAGAGAACATTATTTCTGGTGTCGATGGCCTTGTGGTCAAATCTGCCAATGTTCAAAACACAAGATTTATTAAAACTGGTGTACCTCTTGTTGAGATCAGGACTGAAGAAGTATTTGTGGGCAATACGACCGATACCAATCCTGTTATGGATCTCAAGCCGTACCTTCCTGTTCCCAAAAGTTTTCATATCAAGGAAGGTTCTCCGGTCGTAGTGCAAGCAGGACCGCAAGTCCGTCTGGCAGCTACGGTGGAACATGTGTATCATGGAATTCCCAATGCTTTGACTTCCCGCGATATGGAGAATTTACGGGGGAATGATCTGGTGCAGTTAAGGGTCAATGATCCCTATCATGTGATCGTCAAGAGAATGCCTGTAACGGCCATTTTCCCCAAAGACGATGAGATCAAAAAACTTTTGGCTTCAGGGCTTTTTGCCAAGGCTGATCAGGCCACGGCCTCTGCGGGCGGGGGAGCGCCTCCGCCGGATTGGTTGAATGATTATGCAATGATAGTTGACAGGAGAACGATGTTAGGGATTCTGGGGGCAGTTATCGGTAGCGCAGTTAGCGGCGTACCGCTTTGGGCCCAGCAGCCTTCGTTTAATTTGCCGACGGATTATGTCAAACCCCAAGGGGATTTGGTGGATTTTGTCAGACTTGGGACCTTATTTCTTCATAATGAGATCGCAGCTGGAGATGTTTTTATCGAATATCTGAAGGCCCATGAAAATATTGATCTTTCCAAGAGCAAGGAACTGGATTTGACCGGAGGTTTTTTTGTCCAGAACGGTAAGATCCGTTACGCTGGAGGGCTCGCGGGCTCTTTATTCAATGGTTTAACTCAGTTGGGCTTAAGCTCGGGCTCTGCCTTGGGAGTTGGTCTTCTGCCCACCGTGTTCCAGATGGCCGGGGATTTGATCAAGCACCTGGAGCATGAGCCGGCCAAGAAAAGGGCCCTGGCCATCGCCACGACGGAATTGGCCTTCCATCATTGGGTCCGTCTGCGCGCCCAGGCGCTTCACGACGCTGAAGTGCTGTTGATCAGGATCGGCAATGCCCAGCAAAATGTTTCCAGATTAAATGAATTAATCCGTTTTCTCGAATATGCTAATTCCGCAGAAGCTAATTTGGAAAGAAGTGGTGTCGTCACCACCAATACCGCTTTAAAAATGAGGGACACCCTCAACAGATATAAGATGCAACGCCAGCAGTTTCAAAATGATCTGTTGCGCTTTTACAGTAGGCTTAATCCCTTGCTTTATCATTTGTTTGGAAGATCGATCGCTGATTTCGACAGGCCTGTCATCGCCGATATCCGTTGGCAGGGGAATTTTCCAGGGGTTTCCGATGTAGAAAAGAACCAATGGTCCAAATGGGCAACTAAGGATGGGACTGCCTCCAAGCTCAAGTTACAGGAATTAAATGTGGGCCAAGACAGCATCCTAAACCCATCTAAAAAAGACGGAGTCTGGCAGGATATTGTGCGTATTGAGGAAGACAAAGATCAGCCAGGCGGGGTGAAATTGTCCTCCGACCCTGATCATGTGCGCCTGAAGCCGGATGCACAACTGGGAGTGATCTTAAAAAAAGCGGGCTTTCAAAACATAGAGGAAGCCATCAGTCATCTTAAGCCCCTGAACCCTCAATTGGCGGCGATTCTCGAAGAAGCAAGTCACAAGGCCTCAGCACCTCAGATGTGGGAAGCTTTGTCAGGATTAAGAGTTGCACAAACCTCCATTGATTTAGGCAAGATCGACCTGGATCCGTCACTTTATTTTGGCAATGTATACTTGAGTAATAAGCCTAGCCCTATTTATAATTTAATTCCCAGCAATGAACAATCTACGTCCACCTTTCTCCAGGGCAATAATACGCTTTTTCAATTTTCATTTCCATTGCTCCAACAGGGCAACAAAATAAGAATGCGGATCTTGGGCCTGCAAGGGGCAGAGGCAGAATATGTCATTGCCCAGTCCAAGGCGGACCTTAACAGGGAATTGTCAGAAGAGATCGACACCATCAACATTTTAGCAGGCAGTGATCAAGAGGAAGGGATCATCAAGACCGCAGAAGCCCTTTATTCGAGCGCTGTTGAACGGTTAAGCAATGATCTTAGTCAACCAAATAATTTTGGGCTTGAGGCGTTGGTGTCTGATTATATTTCTGTTTTTGAAACGCTTCAGGAATTAGATAAACGAAAAACAGAATATTTTGAGGCCGAGGCAGGGTTACGGCAAAAAGGGGTTGTGCCCCAAGGCCAAACGCGCGTCAAAGACCGGGCACAAATTTCAGTTAAATATTTGTTGCTCCCGGCGGGGATATTACTAGGGCTTTCAGCTGCAGTTCCTGCGTACAGCCAATATGGGCAGCCACAGGTCAATCCCGGCATTATTGGAAGCCAAAGTTATACCACCACCATCATCAATGGCACCGGCTCCCCAGGAACAAGAGGTTATGAAAGATCCCTTTTAGCCCAGATGCAAGGAGGCGGTCAGGCCTTGCGCAGGGAGGCCGTGGCCGATTTTATCAAGAATTATTCTGATGATATTGATACGATCAAATCAACAGTATTGAGTTCTTCCCAAAAAGACGTGGTTGAAGAGTTGATGAATGCGATGGTCGATAAAAATTATAAAGATTTGGGATTTTTTATCAATGTCATCATAAAGGCCGCGGGACAAGGTAATCAATATCTATCGGAATTAGGGTTCCAGTCGCTCAATCAGGTATTTGAAACCCATCCGGAAGTGTTGAAGAATTTTAGGCTGGATGATTTCAAGCCGGACGGATCTTCTTCACTTTATCCGGGCATTACCACCCAGGAAGCCAACAATGTTTTTCTTTCTTTTCTTTTGAGATACGGCGTGGGTTCCTTGGGAGGGGAGCGTTTTTTGCTAAGTGATTTTTGGAATGTCGATGAATTAAAAATACTGCCTTCATTTCTGAATGGCAAGGGGCCGGGAACAATAGAGCTTTCCAAGATTTTGACATCTTTGGCTGTGCGTCAAGAAGCTCGTTTTATTTTTTCTGATGCTTTTCATCCCGATGGGTTTGCGCATATGGGATTTACGTCTTTTGATTGGGATGGAAGGGCGTATATTTATAACATTCTTTCCAATCAATATCAAAACGGATTGTTCTTGAACTATTCGCCCAATTGGATTGACATTGAAAATAGTGGTTATTTACGGCCACAATTTTTGAACATGGCTCGGAAGGCTGTGTCCATCCCGCCTGTAAAGGCCCCCGATCTCAGCGAGCCTGTTGTCCTATATCAGCAGACGGGATCATTGAATGCGCCAAGCGGGATATCTTATTTTGAGAATGATCTTACCCATGGTGAAGGGGAAGGGAGTCAGGGAGATTATATTTCAAAATGTACCAGCGTTTCAATCTTAACGGATATTATGAGGTTTGATACAACATGGCGCGGGGCAGCCTTTGAACGGTTGAAGGCACTTGGGCCGCAAGGGAGACTTTCAGCTTTAGAGGCCTATGTTCAGACCAGGGACGGAAAGGATGATGGCCTGCTGCAAACCATAGAACTGGATCAATCATGGCAGAACTGGTTTAAAGCCAATATACCAACGATCATTCAAGGACCAGCCGAAATGAGGGTCGTCAGGGATGCCTTAAAAAAAATGTCCAGTCATGGGCTTGGATGGGCACTGGACTTGTGGGGATCGATTTTGTTCAACAGTGAATTGTACGAATTGTCTAAAGTAAATGACCCTGCATTGCAGCCGCTTCTTGAATCAGAAATGAATCTTTCAGGGATCAGGCTGGCGATAGCTATTCGGGAATTTCGTGGGAGATTTATTCTGTTCAAGTATGC
>Ga0302140_10002125_pt1 | contig 25856 bp, 23 predicted proteins | sample I_Bog_E1_1_FD_202095 | JGI IMG/M metagenome (GOLD analysis project Ga0302140, IMG submission 202095) | Peat permafrost microbial communities from Stordalen Mire near Abisko, Sweden - I_Bog_E1_1 | ecosystem: Environmental > Terrestrial > Soil > Wetlands > Peat | place: Sweden: Abisko, Stordalen... | reverse complement strand
GGATACAGCGTCTCAATCTCCTAATCCCTAGTCCCTAATCCCTAGTCCCTGTTTCTCCCTGCCCGGACATCGCGTAATGAATTGCCTGCGCGGTGCGGGTCTCATCTCCGCGGGACGAGATCATCAGGTCGTAAAGGTGATGGTTGCACCAGCTCTTCCCGAAGTACTCTTGCAGGTACTTTGCGCGCTCCGCATCCACCGTGCGGATGCGCTGCTCGATGTTGGCGCCCGGCTCCAGGCGGGTCCGCAGGCGAACGATCCGCTCGCGCAGCGGCGCGTACACAAACACGTGATAGACATCCGGCTTGTGTTGCAGAATGCACTGCGCGCCCCGGCCCACTATCACGCAGTCGCCTTCGGCATAGGCTTGCTCGACAATCTTGCGAGTCACCTTCACCGTCTGCTCTGCATCGAAGATCGAGTCTTCGCCGAGTTCCAGTCCCGCGGCAAGGGCGGCCGAGCGCATCGCCTGCTGGTTGACCCGGCGCAGCCATGAGTCCACATGCTCGTCATAGTGGCGGACCACCTTCGCATCCACGTGAGCCGCGTAGGCAATGGCGTCAATAATGTCGCGGTCCAGCAGCTTCCATCCCAGCCACCCGGCAATCGTTTGTGCAATGCGCCCTCCGCCGCTTCCAAACTCCCGGTTGACCGTTAATACGCGGTAATTCATGCGTACCCCCTTACAACTGATTCCTGTCGAGCGCGTCCGGGTGCAAAGACGCTTGCATCGCGGCAGGTTCCAGCTTCTTGCACGGCTCCCGATTATAGTCCTTTGGCCTATCGCAGGCGAGCAGCGGTAACCCGGCAAAAAAGAACAACCCGCGCGGAGACCACACGGGTTGTTAAGAGGGAGAACGGCGGCCTTCAGTAAATGATCTTCAGGCCAAATTGGAAGATGCGCGGTTCGAAGGTGCTGGTGATCTGCCCTCCGCCGGTTGGGTTGCCGGTAATCGTCGAGACGGGGGCCGTACCGCCCGTTCCCACGGTCGCGGTGGTGGTACCCTGCGAACCGCTGATGGTGCCCGGCAGATACAGGTTGGTATGGTTGAACAAGTTGTAAGCCTCCGCACGGAACTCGATCTTCAGGCTCTCGATCGGCGTGTCGAACTTCTTGTTGAGATCGAGGTCCGTTTCGTTAAACGGCGGCGTGCGGCCCGGATTGCGCGAGGCATTGCCAAATGGGCTGAGATAGTTGCCCGCGGCGTCCTTCAAGGGCGGCACCACGAAAGCCGAATAGTTGATGTAGTTTACGTAGCCGGTGTTGGCTGCGCGAGACGAGCGTCCCTGGGTGATCTTCTGGCCGGAGATAACGTCCGGCCGGTACTCGTTGGCGCCACGGTAGGTTGCCGAGATTTGCGGAGAAACCTGCTGGGTCGAGTTGGGCGAATAGGTCAGATTGAAGGGCGTGCCGGCCTGTGACGTGTTGATGGCGCTGATCTGCCACCCGCCCAGGACGCTTTGTACGGGGCCGTTGGCGGAGGGCAGGAAGCGGCGGCCGCGGCCAACAGGAAGCTCGTAGACCAGGCTTGTGACGTTGGCGACGGGCAGATTGTAATCGGACTGAGCGTAGTCCGCCTTGATGTGGGTGCCGTCCTGAGGCGAGGGAGTGTTGCCTTCCAGAGAGGCTGAGGCGTTGTCAAGCGAGTGCTCCCAGGTGAAGGAGTTCAGCAAAGTCAGTCCGGCCACAAAGCGCTGTTCGTAGCGAACCTGCAAAGCGTTGTAGTTGGAAAAGAACTCGTTGAGCGCTTCGGTGATATCGCTGGGCCAGTTGGCGAATTCCCTCTGCACGTTGCCGGTCCCGAGAGTCGAGAGAATTCTCTGGTTTGCGTTCAGAAAGCCTTGCAGCTTAACCCCGTGATTGCCCACATAGGCCACATTGAGGAGGGTGTTTTTGGCCAACTGCTCCTGCACGTCAAGGAAGTAGTTCTCGACGTAGCTGTCTCTGGTGTTTTTGGGGATCCAGGTGATGTTATCCGTGGCAGGATTGAACGAAGTGACCAGTCCTGAAGGGAAGCCCTGACTGGAAGCGGCGTAGCAACTGGGAGTTGTCGATCCAACCGCGATGATCTGTGCCGGAAGTGGAGTGCTGCATTGGTTCGTGGTTGTCGGCTTGATCTGGGTGACCGCGGCAAACTGAGCTTGAGGAGCATTGATGGCCAGGATGTCGCCGGAGCCGGCTCGGGTGTAGTGAACGTACCCGGTGCCGAAGCCTCCGTGCATAACCATTTTCGGCATCACCGCAAAAGCAAAGCCGACGCGCGGAGAAAAGTCGGCCCGGTCAGGGTTGACCAGCGTGCTGCCGTAAACGCCGCCGGGGGTTACCGGCGTGATGCCGTTGCCCGCCACTGCGCCGGGACTGATGGTGTCAACCGTCTGTGCTACTGGATCGAAGTTGGAGATGTTGTTTTTCCACTCAGAGTAAGGCGATCCGTACTCCCAGCGAAGGCCCAGATTCAGTGTCAGTTTGGGAGTGACCTTCCAGTCGTCTTGCGCGTAGGCGCTATCCAGGGTCTGGCGCAGATGGACTACAAAGTAGTTCGCCAGCTGATACGAGCTCGTCGCGCCGAACAGGAAGTCTGCCCAGTAGTCATCGGTGACCGTGGTGCCTGTGCACGGGGGGGAAGTGCTTGTCACAGGGCAGGTGCTGTAGCCGCCACTGTAAGTCCACGAGCCATAAAGCGGATTGTTGTCGTTCACCGCCATCCAAATATGTTCGTATTCATAGCCGAATTTAAACGAATGCTTGCCCTTGTCCCAGGTGAAGTTGACCTTGGGATCGAGCAGCGCGGGGTTTTGCCACTGAGGATTGGTGCTCTGACGCCCGAACGCAGTGAAACCAGAGATGCTCACGGACGGCAGTCCGCCTGCAATGAACGTCGGGACATCCTGGAGGCCGGGAATGGTGAAGTCGTTCTGGCCAATCGAGAGCGTGTACTTTCCGGCCTTGGTCTTCGAGAGCCCGAGTCGCGCATCCACAATCTTGTTGGCGCCGAAAAGATGCGTGTAGCCGAGCGCAACTTGCTGGTCCAGGATGCGGATCGTGCCGTTCGCCTGGCCGTCCAGCGGGAGCGGGATTGTGGGGTGGTTGACGCCCGTCTCCTTGCGGTCGCTGACGCGCAGGAACCACGAGCTATTGGTGCTCTGCTGGTAGTCCAGGCGGAGATCGCCCTTATCGGATTTGTCAGTGAAAGGGACTTGTACGGGGTAGTCATCGGAATTCAGACCGGTGGTTGCGACGCCGGAGATTGGCAGTTGGCTCGCGAATTTTTGGAAATAGCTGACGATTTGCGCCGAAAGCGGATTGATTGCGCCTGAGGGAATCGCCGTATTAGCCGGATAGGTGATGCCGGTCATTGGATTTTTGACCGGCACAACCAGGATTCCGTTGAGTTCGTTTTGGGTTGGCAATGTAAGCACGGAAAGAGGCTTGAGCGTCTGCCGAAAGCCTTCGTAGTCGAGAAACCAGAACAGCTTGTCCTTGACAATGGGGCCGCCGACATTCATGCCGAACTGGTTGCGGTTGAAGGTGGGCTTCTGGAACGGCACGGAGGCTCCCGCACTGCCCACCAGCAGCGGCTTGAAGAAGCCTGCTGCATTCAGATCGGTGTTGCGGAGAAACTCATAGAGTGTGGCGTGGTAGCGGTTGGTCCCGCCGATCGATGCAACGTTGACCGTCGCGCCGGAGGATCTGCCGTATTCGGCGCTCTCATTGTTGGTGACTACACTGAATTGCGCCACCGAGTCCGGCGCGATGGCGATGATCTGGTTGTCGAAGCCCTGGTTGCTTTCGCCGTAGGCGTTGTTGTCCATGCCGTCCAGCAGGTAGTTGTTGAACATGCTGCGCTGGCCGTTGACGTTGTACGCGCCCTCGCGCACCAGGCTGCTGATGGAGCTGGTGGTGGCCGCGGTCGGCGCCTGGCGCGAACCGGTAACCAGCGCCAGCAGGTCTGAGAAGTTGCGGCTGACGAGTGGCAGAGCTTCCGTCTGGTAGTTCGAAATGTTCTGTCCCCGCTGGCTTGATTCCGTCTCGATCTGTAGCGCCACGTCGCTGACTTCGACCGTGGTCGCGGCCGCGCCAACCTTGAGTGTCAGGTCGATATGCCGGCTCGCGGCGACTGAGACTGTGATGTTCTTGGCCTCAGCGGACGCAAATCCCGGCGCGGTGGCCTCAATGTTATAAACGCCTATGCGGAGCGATTGAACCTCGTAATCGCCGGCTCCGTTAGGAAAGACCTTTATCACATTGCCGGTATTCACGTTGGTGACGGTGACGGTAGCGTTTCCCACTACCGCACCGGTGGCGTCATGGATGGAGCCAACCAGGCTGCCATCCTCATATTGCGCTCTCGCCGGGATGCCACAAATTGCAATCACGAGGCCAACAAAGAAAAGGGGTCTAAAGAAAGCAAGTAAGTTCTTCATGGGAGCCAGCCTACAGAGAGGCCTTAACGTTTCCATGAATTCACTGTGAACGGCGTGTAAATCGGAGCGCGTGGAAAAGCTGGCTCCAAGAATTTCTCGCGAATGGGCTGGTTCAGACGCACGGCTCAGATTTTGGGAACCGATTGGGATTGGGGTACTCTTACATCTGCGTTTCTTTGCGTGGTTGCTTTCCAAACTGCACGCGAAGGTGCTTTGTGCGTCCCTTCGCCGCCTAAGGCATCTAAGCTGGTGTTATGACGACTGACGCGCCCGCACTTCGCACCCTTGGCAACTCCGACCTTCAACTTACCCCCATCGGCTTTGGCGCCTGGGCCATCGGCGGCGGCAACTGGGAGTTCGCCTGGGGCCCCCAGGACGACAGTGAATCCATTGCCGCCATTCATCGCGCTCTAGATCTGGGCGTCAATTGGATCGACACGGCGGCCATCTATGGGCTAGGCCACTCGGAAGAGGTGGTTGGCCGAGCGCTCAAGGTCCATTCCGGCCCAAAGCCTCTAGTTTTTACTAAATGCTCCATGCGCTGGTATGAGGATCGCTCCATCTACCGTTCGCTCAAAGCCTACTCGCTGGCGGAGGAGCTGGAGGGTTCGCTTACGCGCCTCGGGGTTGAGACCATCGACCTCTACCAGATCCACTGGCCTGTCCCCGAGGAAGAGCTCGAAGAGGGCTGGGAGACGCTGTCCAAGTTCCGTAAAGAGGGCAAGATTCGCTGGATCGGCGTCTCTAACTTTTCAGTCGAACAGATGCAGCGGGTGGGGCAGATTGCGCCGATCACGAGTCTTCAGCCGCCCTATTCCATGCTGCGCAGAGCCGTCGAGGAGGAGATCCTGCCCTTTGCCGAGGACAACAATATCGGCGTCATCAACTACTCTCCGATGGTGTCCGGCTTATTGACCGGCGCCATGACCGTGGAGCGGATTGCTGCACTGCCCGCCGACGATTGGCGGCGGCACGGTGTGGAATTTACTGAACCAAGGCTAAGCCGCAACCTGCGCTTGGTTGACCTGCTTCGCGAGATCGGCAGCGGCCACGGTGTAAGCCCTGGCGTAGTGGCGGTGGCTTGGACGCTGCATCATCCAGCCATTACCGCTGCCATCGTGGGTGGGCGCAGTGCGCGTCAGGTCGAAGGGCTTGCACCCGCGCTAAATTTCCGGCTTAGCGAGGACGAATTCTCCCGCATCATCGGTTTTCTCACTGCCAACCCGGTTTAAGGTCAACTCGCGCCATGCAAACAAGAAACCCGGCCAAGGCCGGGTTTCTTGTTTGCATGGCGCGTCCGAATTACATGGCTGCTACAAAATCGGGGACGATGACGGCTGCATGAGCCTGGAGCAATTGTGTCATGCGCGCGGCCATGCCCGTATACATCGAAGCTGCGCGGAAAGCGTTCACGCGAACTCCCTCGCTGGCTTGCGAGAAAGCATACTGGCCGAGGGCCATTAGTACGCATAGACGAATCTGCATGGCGTCGCTGCGCAGAGTCTCCAGCAGCAGGCGGTCCACATCTTCGCTGTGCTTGGCTGCATAATCCGCCATCTCCAGCATCACCCGCGCATTTTGGTACATCGCCCAAAGACCTTTGGGGCCTTCCATTCGCTGCCAGGCGTCTTCGGGAGTTGCGTTCAGGCCTTCTTTCCAAAGGAAATGCTCGCTCAGTTCGCGAGCGCTCCAGTCGGGGCGCAATCGTGCAAGAAGTGTGTCCCAGGTTTGCGCGTTATGTTTCCGTATGCTGATGCACCACCGAACCAAGTAAAGTGCAACGCCTGCAACAACCGCGAGTTGGAGGAGAAGAATCATAAGTGATCCTTATGTCGGATTTTGGTAACCTCGGGAATGTCAGTACAGCCAGACCATTTTCCCTTCACTACTAGAAGTAACATAGATCGGTTCACCTGTGGAGAGAATTTCTGCCACTTTTGTCTCTTGTTTTAACACAAGGTAATCAAAAACGAATGCAACTTTGGTAACCAAACTGCATTTATTCAATTCTATGGCACTATCGGTTGCGGACTGGACGTATTACGGAATGCGGGGAATGCCGACGCAACGGTAACGTCAAGCAAGCGCCGACGGCTTTCTAAACCAGCGCTTCCACGCGGAGCGTGAAAGGAAGTGTACTGTTTTCAGCGTTTTCGTCTATCCGCTTGCGTGGAATCCTCTAACGCCACACGGGCGCTTCGCGCTCCGCCGGCCACTGCGAACAGAACACGCTGCATTTGTGGGCTGAATTCCTGGCGTGCAGCCTCCTTTTGGCTGAAGCAGAACAGCCAATAGATTAAGGAGCAAAGATAGCTGACCACGACGGCCTGAATCAGGCGGTGGTGCTGCGGCCCCATAGCCTGATGCGTGCTGAGTACGGCTACAGTCAGGCTGACCATCGAGTAGAACCCTAGACCGGTGACGATCTGGAGTTCGCGGTCTCGCCACCCGATTGCGAGAAATTGGCTGGACCCAGCCAGAACCACGAATAGCAGTACCCTGAGAATTGAGGCCGTCTGCTGCAAGTGCATCAGCAGATGCCACTCCGGGGGCAAACCGCCGAAACCCGGGATGACCGCCAATGGCCAGACCGCGGCGCCCAGAGCCAGGACCAAGCCAGCCACCACCGCAAAGGCGCCACGCGGCAGAGACACCCGGAACGGACGAAGTACAGACCAGGCCAACTCGATCAGCACAGCGAACTCGATGACAGAATCCACAACTGTCTCGGCCAAATATGCCGTGAGATACCTGGCTGGGTAGAAGTGCATGACTGCATAAGCCGAGCTGCTGCTGAATAGATCCCACACGCAAAACAGGCAAAAGACCGGCAATGTGCGCCAAACGCGCCGATAGAGGAGCAGCCCCACAACTGCCGCAACAATCAGAACACCGAAAAGCCAAAGCGCGTTGTCTAGACTCATCATCGACTGCGCATCCTAACAAATCGACGCGATGAGTTGAGTGTAGCAGCGAACTTGGCGTACTCACACTACGAAAGAATGACTAGACCGGCGATTCCGCCGCTGCCGGGCATTGGAGGCTCTGGGTTAATTGGAATGGCGCTGGCGATCCCGCCGCTGCCGGGCATCGGGGGCTCTGGATTAATCGGAATGGCGCTGGCGATCCCGCCGCTACCGGGCATTGGAGGCTCTGGGTTAATCGGGATGGCGCTGGCGATTCCGCCGCTGCCGGGCATCGGGGGCTCTGGGTTGATCGGAATGGCGCTGGCGATTCCGCCGCTGCCGGGCATCGGGGGCTCTGGGTTAATCGGGATGGCGCTGGCAATTCCGCCGCTGCCGGGCATCGGAGGCTCTGGGTTAATCGGAATGGCGCTGGCGATTCCGCCGCTGCCGGGCATTGGAGGCTCTGGATTAATTGGAATGACGCTGGCGACTGCGTAGGTGGCGGAAACTGTTAGAACTGCGCCGAAAACATAGCTGCGAACCTTGATCGAATTGATAAACATGTGAATTGGCTCCTTGTGTGCCGAGATAGAACACTGCACCGCAAGAGTAACCTAAAAGTGGTAGACAGTCTACCGCTAAAGTAACCATTTTAGGCATCCATCTGGAGCCTAAGGTTCCTTCCCAGAGAGTCCTTAGATGGCATCTCATGATTTCCAGTGAATTCTTGGCTTCAGAACCGGCTGCTTACAGTGCTCTTCGAGGAGGGTGGCACCGAAGTTACAATGGCGAGAAACTCAATATGAGTCTTAGGAGCAACATTTAGCTATAAGGTGGAACAGAACGCTGGCGCTGAACGGTGATTTCGCATGTTGCGCGTATGTTTATTCTGGTCGAAGGAAGTGGTCCGTTCCACCAACGAGGCTGGGCGCCGGATCGAATGGTGACCGGTGGTCAGCACTGATTTCACAAATTGCATGCCTTAGCCACGCAAGGTGGAAGATATGAGCAAGGAAAGAAGCGGGGGAGCGGACCCCTGGTGTGCGGTTTCTCTACTCCGGTTCCCACTATGTGAGACGAAAGACACCGCTCGTTCTTCAGTTCTCCGAAAGGAAATATGTTGATTACAAAGTATATATACAGTTGACTCGTCAGTAAGCAAAAATGCCTTCTTGGTGCATTCTAAGCGCATGTGCTGCTGCTGTGGGTGACATGACCTCGCACTTGGGTTACTTTGTGGGGAACTTTGGTGCTCTGGGCTGAAAGAAAATAGTTCATTAGAGTTGCTTAACAATCCCGCTTTAGTTAAGGATACAGTCTATGAACGCATTGAATCCCTCATTTTCGCCACATTCTGTCCCTCCAGGACAGGTTACTTCGCAGCAGGAGGTCCGTTGCGCAGTACGTTTCCCACTTGCTCTTCCTGTGGTGCTGTCAGCCGGCGCGGAGGATCTTGTGGCGTTCACTCGGAATGTCTCAGCCAGTGGGGCTTTGTTTGAGTTGTCAGGCCCGATGGCGGCGGGCCTGGAAATCCGTTTTTCGCTGCGCATGCCCGGTTCGGTATTGGGTACTCCACACGATATTCTGGTTCATTGCCTGGGACGTGTGGTACGCTGCTCTTTAAGCGAAAGTCAATATCTGGTTGGCGCGACAATTGACGAGTACAAATTCGCCGAGCAGTGACAGACCGACTGAGCTTGTTAGTACATTATGATGGACTTTCTGGACGATTCAGCCGATAGCGAGATGCTGGACTCCCCGGTCAAACCGGGGACGATTCGTATTATTCTTGCAGATTCCCAGGCGATTTATCGAGTAGGCATTCGCAAAGTCTTTGCTCTCGAAGACGATTTGCGCGTTGTTGCCCAGGCCGATTCGCTGGAGAATCTGCGGCTGGCCGTTGAACGCTATCCCACGGATATTGTTCTTCTTGAGGGGAGCTTGCTGGCTGGTACAGCCAATGTGATTCCCGATCTTCTGCGTCTTGCTCCCGACGTAAAGCTGATTGTGCAGGCAGTCCAGGCCGACGAAAACCACACGGTGGAGCTTTATCGGCGTGGCGTCCGCGGCATCATCTCCCGCATGATCTCGCCGGACCTGCTGGTGCGGTGCGTGCGCAGGATTGCTGCCGGCGAAACCTGGATCGACAATCAATCGGTAAACTGGGTTATTGAGGCCTATCGCTCCCAAGCAGCCGCACTGGTGAGTCCACGTTCCCAGCCCCGCCTTTCGCCGAAAGAGATGGCCATCATCACCTGCATCACCCAGGGCAAGCGCAATAAAGAGATTGCCTTTCAGTTGGGTACCACCGAACAGGTTATCAAGAACTACCTGCGCAAGATCTATGACAAGCTGGGCGTCAGCGACCGGCTTGAGCTGGCCCTCTACTGCCTGCACAATAAAATTATTCAGACTGACACAGAAGAAGAAGTGGTAGTCAAGAAGGTCGTCGAGGGGTAGCCGGGTTCCGGTTCAACCCTCCATTCAACTTTTCATTCAGCAGTCAATTGCGGCGCTACGCTGGCCTTGCGCGCCATCTCGAGCAGCCGGATCAACTCCGCCAATTCCTCGCTGTTCAGGTGGCCCAGCAGTTCGCCAGGGATCGTCTGGATCACCGGGTCCATTTCCTGAAGCAAGCTTAAGCCAGCTTTGGATATCTGCGTCCAAACCACGCGCCGATCATGAGAATCGCGCTGCTGGCGAATCAATTTGAGGCTCTTCAGCCGTGCCAGAAGCCTCGTAATGTCTGGCTCGGCGGCAATCATCCTGCCGCCTATGCCCGAACAGGTGAGCCCATTAGGCTGCGCGCCGCGCAGAATCCGTAATACGTTGTACTGGGTTGAGGTCACGCCCCAGGCGCGGGTCTTGAGGTGGAACGCGCGCTGCAGGCAGTCCGAGGTTCGCAGCAGGTTGAGCAGAGCCTCTTCTTCCAGACTGGAAAAATCTGCCTCCTGCACAATTTCGAGTTTCAGCCCAGCCATCTATTCTCTCCCAGCGCGGGTTCGTAAGCCTCAAAGAAAAAAAGGCACTGCTAAGAAGACGCCGGTCTTCCCCTGCGTTGCAAAGAAAATTCGAGTGCGCCATGAAAGGGCGCACCTGGCAGCCCGCATCTTAGCCCATGCAGAATGGTGCGCCCGCTTCAATCTTCACCAGACTATTGCCTAATTCTACGGCTTGGCATCTTGCTTCACGATTTCCAGCTCAATGGTCAGCTTGACCTCGTCGCCTACCATGGCCGAGGGGAAGCTGGTTCCAATGCCGAAGGCCGTCCTGCTGATGGTGGTTGTGGCCGTGAAGCCGGAGTGCGGCTTGTGGTCCATCATGCCCTCGACGGGTGTGCTGGGACCATCTACATCCAAAACCACCGGCTTGGTGACGCCGTGCAGGGTGAAGTTGCCGGACACATTCAGCTTGTTGCCATTCTTCGCCACGCTGGTACTCGTAAAGGTAGCGGTCGGGAACTGGGCTACATCGAAAAATGCATCGGTCTTCAGATGAGTATCCCGAGGCGATTCACCGGTATCCACAGTGCTGACATCGATGGTGGCCGTAACGGTGGACTTGGTTACGTCCGCCTCGTTATAGACAAGTGTGGCAGCCACCTTGCCAAAGCGCCCATGCACGTTGGAGACACTTGCGTGCCTGATGCTGAACTCAACCTCGCTGTGCGCCGGATCGGAGACCCAAGTGGAGTATTGTGCCACGGCCATAGGGGCCGCGAGCGCCAGAATGCCAGTCAGAAGTACGAAACGCTTCATACGCCAATTTCCTTTCAATGCTGGGCCGTCGGGCCAATTCTAAGTTGAGGAAGAGAGCCGCGCTCTCGCCAGATGCGCGCGAGGTAGGAAAATCCTGCCGTATCCGCACTGAATCCTCTGATGCAGATAGGATGCGCCGGGTAATTTATTCGTTGCAACAAATATTGATGAATGATTAAAAATCCGGTAGCGGCCATTGAGGGTAGGCGCGCGCTTCCAGCTTGCGGGTTTTGCTCAACGAGAGCCATATTGGCAGGGAAGGTGGCTAGGGCAAACTCATCTCAATTCGCTCCTGCGCGGGAGGATAAACAATACTCATCCTATTGACTTTGTGGGGTTTGCAACCATAATCCACCATCGGTTTCAAATTGCGGAGGATGACTGCTGCAACTCCGCAGCTTCGCTACTCTCGTGAGAATGCCGGAGCCATGTTGATTTTCGACGACTTGAAATGGTGACGCGGTAACGCTTGCCGGGTCAGGTTTGACTGCCTTGCGCCAGGTGCTATCCTTGCCGGTTGACCACTATGCTGCATATTCCCCGCTTCGTTGAAATCGCAATTCGAATCGCCTTGGCTGGCGTGTGCTGCCTGGCTATCTGGAGTTCACTGCAGTTTGCGAGAGCTGACTACTTATTCAAAATGGACAACGAGGAGTCCATTCGCTCGGCCATTCGCCTTGTACCCGATGGTTGGGAGTACTACATGCGGCTCGCCCAGATCGATCGTGATCATGCCCGCGAGCTGCTGGAGACCTCGCTGCGTCTTGACCGTTATAACGCACAGGCGAACATCGAGCTGGGATTGCAATATGAGGCCGAGGGCGACTACGACCGGGCCGAGAAGCAGCTTCTTGCCGCCTTTGACGTCGACCACACCTACCTGCCGCGCTGGAGCCTAGCCAACTTCTACCTTCGCCGCGGCAACATGCCTGCATTTTGGGCATGGGCGCGCCGCGCTGCGGAAATGCCTTCCGGCGATATTGGCCCGCTCTTTGACTTGTGCTGGCGCGTCTCCCCAGATGCCGAAAAGATCGCCGCGGCAGTTTTGAACCAAAAACCCGAATCGACCCGCCAGTACCTCAATTTTCTACTCGGGAAAAATCAGGCTCCAACTGTTGCTCTGGTTGCTGCTCGGCTTGTTCGCTCTGACGCACCGAAAAGCGATCTCCCGGTGTTGCTCTCGGCCGTGGATCAATTGATTGCCGATAACGATGCAACTTCCGCCACCGGTCTGTGGCATATGCTGATCGAGCAGCACTGGGTAACGGCCGAAACCTCTATGCCGAACAACCCTGAGTTTGCGCGGGAGCCGCTGCCTGTGAAGTTCGACTGGTCCGTTTCGGAGTTTCCCGGCCTTCATTCCTGGCCGGGACCTTCGGGGCTTGAAACGGAATTCGGCGGGAGCGAGCCGGAAGACTGCATCGTCACCGAACAGACTATCTATCTGAAGCCCGGCAACTACACACTGGCGTACTCCTACCACACGGCAGACATTCCACCGGATACGGGAATTCATTGGCAGATTGTCGATGCCAAGTCGAATGCGATTCTTGCGGAGTCTCCCGATCTCTCCAGCGATGCAGTGAAGCAGGCGGCTGTCGTATTCTCGGCGCCGTCCGGCAGTTCCCTGCTCCGGCTGCGTCTTGCCTATCGGCGCGCGCTCGGAACCCCGCGAATTTCCGGTGCTCTGGTGGTGCTTTCAACTCAAGTCAAGGCTCTTCCCCAGCCATGAGAGAAGAAGAATTGGACACGGACCCTCAGAATTCGCGGCGGAATTCGTGATCGGCGTCCTGGCGGGATGAGGCGCTCCATCCAGCTGGCATGGCTTTCCCCTTGCGTCTGCGATCCTGGGTTCGAGCCATAGAGAGGAGCCCCAGAATGGCAAACATCCAGCACGAGACAGCGGGGCGCGGAAACGGAAAATCGACGCACGCGTGCAACATGATTGACACGAGCCCCAAGCCCCAGGGATGGCGAACAGCGGAGGGAACAGCAGCGGCGAACGGGATCAGCACCAGCAGCAGAAATGGAATGCCGCCGTCGGCGGCAAACTCCGCCCAGTCGTTGTGGGTATGGTTGGCGTACACCGGAAAATCTTTGATTGCGTATCGCTGGTAGACCTCCGGGAAAGTCCCGAGGCCATAGCCGGTCAGCGGCCGATGCTTGGCCATATCCGCGGCGGCCGCCAGGAACTCGCGACGCACCAGATAGGGGTCATTCTGCTGAAAGCGCTGCCAGACTCGCTCCCATCCAACAGCAAACGTGAACGCCGCCGCCAGCACGGGCACGATCACCAGGATTGCCGTAGTGGAGCGCGTCGGTCTTCCTGTTTTCGGATCTCTCAACCGCACCAAACCAATCACCAGCATAGCGATCAATTCCGCCGTACAGAGCGCCGTGCCGGCCCGCGAGGCCGCTGCAATCGCGGATGCGTAGAGAACACCCCCGGCGAGCGCATACCACCAAGCTCGCCAGCCCTCGCGCAGCGCCCGCCAAAGGGCGATGGGCAACGCCAGTTCCACAAACTGGGTGTAGCTGTTGTAGGAGGGAAATGTTGCGAAAACATCCGGGTTGCCTGTCGGAAATATCCAAAGAATGCGACCGTCTGAAGTAAAGAGCTGAGAAAGACAGAGTACGGCCATCGCCGTAGCGAAGATAAGAAATGCGCTCAACAGGGTGCGCCGGGCAGCCTGGGAAGAAGCGGCAACCTGCACGAGAAAGAAAACTCCAGCCAGGGCGCCCCATTGCAAGACTGCTTGGCGGGTCTCCATGCTGGATGCGGTGGTATGCGCAAGTATCTGCACCAGGCCCACAACTGGAATCAAGTAGACGAGCCAAGGTGTCACCCCGCCCGCGATCGGCTCCTTGCCGCGGCGGATGCCCCAGAGCGAGTAAACCGCGAGCAAGGCAAAAACTCCAATCTGAAAAGATTGAAGCGCCCAGGCATCTTTCACAAAAATAGTCGCGGTGCAATAGGCCAAGAGCAAGAAAAGGCACGCGCCTAAGACGACCTGCGTGCGGTAGCTGGCTGAAACCTCCGGATCAATGACACCGACATCCTCGCGAATGAACATGACTGGCAATGCGACCATTGTATGTCACAGGGTTGTTTCGGCTGCAAACCGGGCTGGCTTTGTCGACTTCAGGCAGCTTGTTGCGCCCTTGGCCGGGCTATTGCGGTGTAATGATCCCGCCCAGCGCGTGACGGCGGGGCAGAACGATGCCGCGATGATCTACCTCGGGTGGTGGTCCGCTGGGCCGGTCGAGGGCAGGCGAACTTTCCCACTCAATCAGCGCTCCGCCGCATGCGGGGCACCAGTCGGCCACAGTCTCAAGGCTCGACACGGCGTGGCAATGGCTGCAAACGCGTTCCATAACCTCAAGATTACCGGATCGGGCTGGCCGCTATCCTAACTGGATATTCTTCGAGGCCTGCCTCACCGCAAGTGGCCGGTACACTGGAGGTATGCACCCTCCAATCAGGCTGGTGGCAATCGACATGGATGGAACGCTGCTGCCGGCCATGGGGCAGGCGTTGACTCCGCGTGTGGCGCGAGCGCTGAAGGCGGCGCAGGAGGCGGGCGTCACAGTGGCCATCGCCACGGGCCGTCGCGCAGCGTACACCGCGCCGATCCTCGACGGACACGGCCTGCGAGCGGATACGCCCCTCATTACGTCCAATGGTGCAGTGATCCGCACACTGGGCGGCGAACCGATTGACCGGTGCCAACTGGAGGCTAGGGTGGCGCGCGGACTGTGCGGACTGCTCAGGCCGTTTGGAGTTCTGGTCTTTACCTTCGACAAGCCGGGACGCGGAGAACTGGTTCTGGAGGAACTCGAGCAGGCCAGTGGAAGAATCTCTGTCTGGGTGGAGGCCAACCGCAACGCGATCGAGGTCGTCAAGCCGCTGGAGCTGGCGCTCGCCGACGGCGACGATCCAATTCAGGGCATGGTAACAGGAAATCTGGGCATGATGAGGAAGGCCGAGGCAGCACTCAAAGCCAGCGAGTGGAGTGACAGTTGCGAATGTGTACGAACGGAGTATCCGGGGCGCGATCTGTCGATTCTGGACCTGCTGCCAAAGGGCGTATCGAAAGGCTGGGCGCTGGAACGACTTGCGGCCCGGCTGGGTGTGGATCGCAAGGCGACCATGGCGATTGGCGACAATTGGAACGACGTTGATATGCTTGATTGGGCCGGGCAAGGCGTGATGATGGGCAACGCAGCCCTCGAGCTGCGCACCATGGCAAAAATGCGTGGTTGGAAGCAGGCCCCGCCCAACGATGAAGACGGCGTGGCCGTGGTGCTGGAAGCGGCCATGACAAAGGTGGCAGCAGCCAACACGCGGCCGCACGGTTAGGATTTGGAATATGCAATTCGGAATGCGCTCGGGGGGGGGTGTCGTCGCGGCAGGCTGTGCGGTTCTGTTGGCGCTCGCGCCGACAGCGCAAGCCGCCGAGCGCATTGCTTTGCGCAACGGTTTTGAGGTGCTCTGTGACCACCACGCAGAGGCCGGAAACCGCGTCCGACTCTTTCTGAGTACCGCTGAGGACAACTACATCGAGTTTCCGCCGCAAGAGATCGTCGATGTCGAGCGAATTCCCGATCCGCCAACGCCGCCTCGCTCGGACGCGTCTCCTGTAACCTCGCCGACAGCCACCCTCAACACTCAACTGAGCCCAACCGATCTGCACGAGATGTTGGCCAAGGCAGGCCATGATCACAATCTGGATGTCGATCTGCTGGCCAGCCTGGTAAAGGCCGAAAGCGGCGGTAACGCCCATGCTGTAAGCCCAGCAGGCGCACGCGGACTGATGCAGTTGATGCCAGGGACAGCCGCTGGACTGGGCGTGAAAGACAGCTTCAAGCCGGACGAGAATGTGCGTGGCGGATCGACCTATCTCGATGCGCTGCTCACCCGCTACCACGACAACCTTGCCCTCGCGCTGGCTGCCTATAACGCCGGGCCGGCCGCAGTGGACAAGTATCGCGGCATTCCCCCTTACCGTGAGACCATGGCCTATGTAGCGCGCGTGATTCACGAGTTCAACCGCCGCGTGCTGGCGCGGGAAGCTGAGGCAAAACGTGTGGCCGCGCAGGCCAGAACCTCGCAAAACTGAACTAGCCGGAATTCATTTGGATAGCTGCCTCAACTACCGATCCCCATCATCCTCACAATGGCCAAAGCATTTGTCTGTCTCAGAATTCCCGGCTTCACACGATAGTCAAATTCCAATGGTTCCCTGGGGTTCTCGCTCTGCATATGGACATTGAAGCCGCGAAGGACTTGGTTCTCGGCTATCTCCGTCAGTGCCAGATCATGGGTTGACAGCACGCCCACGGCACCGCCTGCAACCAATGCCTCAATCACAGCTTGTGCGGCGATCCTGCGGTCTCTCGAATTGGTTCCACTTAGAATCTCATCGATCAAGAAGAGAACCGGCACGCCTGTCGCGGTCAAACGAATCGTCTCGCGCAGGCGTTCAGCTTCCGCCAGAAACTTTGACTTACCCTCCAGAAGCGAGTCGGCGATGGAGATGGAAGCGCCGACACGGAACACGGACAATCGCGCATTGAGCGCCCTGACGGGCGCGCCCGCCGAGGCAAGTATGGCATTCAATCCAAGCGTCCGGAGATACGTGCTCTTGCCCGCCATGTTCGAGCCACTGACCACGTAAAAGGCCGTCGAATCGTTGAGTGCCACGCAATTTCCAATACCACAATAGCGCGGCAAAAGTGGATGGCACAATCCTTCTGCCTCGAATCGTGCGCGGCCGCATAGAAGCTCGGGAAACGCATCGTCAGGATGTTCATAGGCATAACATGCCAGCGCATTCAAAGCCTCAAACTCCGCCCAGTCATCCAGCCAATTCTCAAAATGGCTCTGGTGCGCGGCGCGCCATCTCTCGATGGCCAAAACCAGCTGCGTTCCAGCAGCCAGCCACAATGAAAACCCGTAGAGAATGAAGTCTCCTCTGCGCTCTACAACAACAAGAAGACGCTCAAGCTTTCGAATTACAGATGCGGCATTGCGCGAACGAAGCCGCTCGACCAGATCGCACAACTTTGCGCAATGGAATTGCTGGCGCTCGATCAACTGAACCCCTTGCCGCAACACCGCAACATCGCCGCCAAGCCCAACAAGCGCCTTGATGTGGATACGAACCCTGCGGATAAGCGTCAGGCTGATCCAAGCCTGCGCTATCAGCAGTGGAATGAGCCAAGGCGCAATCTGCATCCACGGAAGCATTTTGGCGTATCCGCACAGACCGAGAGGAAGACTCAAGGCGCCGGAAAACAGCAGAAAGGCAGGAACGATGCGTGGAACATGGATGATTGGGAGGCTGAGCCAATCGCGAAGATGTTTTGCGCGGCAGTTCTGGAACTGGTATTTGCCAAGCACCGCAACCTCTTCACGCAAACTGATGGCATCCCGTAACTCTTTCACCGCTTCCTGCCTAGCCTTGGCTTCTTCCAGAGCAGGTGGATCGAGCAAAAATGAAGCCAGCCGCTCCGCGCCAATCTCGGATCGGGTTGTGCAGAGCAGCTCAAACAGCGATCCTTCCCCAAGAATGTCGAGGTCCGATTGGTAGAGGTGGTTCGTGCGCGCAAAATCCAGCCCGTCGCTTCCTTTGCCGCGCCAGCAATCTTCCAACCGGTTGATTCCCCGCTCATAGAAGCTTGACCGGTGTGCCGAGGCAATGGATTTTGCGCGGGATCGCAGGAAGCTCTTGAACGCCAAGACCCACATCACCGCAACCACCGGAATCCCCATATCGATGAAAGAACCTCCGATTCCATGCATGGCCAGAGCCAACAGCGCGCCCCCTAGAAGAACTTCCTTGAGGATGACTGCCAGCAACCAAAGTTTGCGCGTTCGTAAAACAGAAATCTGGCCTTGCAGACTCCGCACTTGCAATTTATATTCGGCAAGTACCGCATGGGCTTGCGTTGGAGCGGATGAAATGCTCATCAATACACCTTCTCTTCCCTGGGCAAAGGCCAGGGACTCTGTTGAAGACAATGGAAAACCGGACCGTAGAAAACGGTTGCCTGTTCTTGAAATCAATAGGGCGAGTTAAGAGAAGATGGGCGGAGGACGCTGAAATAGCGGAGAAAGACCTGGCGTGTTGGGAACGGCCAGAGAGGCAAACGATAGCTGTCTAAATCCGAGCCACGGCGTTGGAGTAAGCCATGAAGATGGAAGCGATTTGAGACAAGCCGCAATCGCCCTAAAGAACTCCTCAGAGCGCCGCACGAGGAACATCAGTAGAATGGCGAGTAACAGCACAAGAACCGCTCTACCAATTCCACCCATCAAGAGCGCCTGATAGAACGGCAGGTACACTGGCAGCGCGTAAAGGAAAAAGTCCATCACTGCTTCCGTGTGCTCTTGCTGTTCCGTAAACATCCTCATGCCCGCGATTATAACGCGTAGAAGTGTTTACCTGGTTTCTGCGTCTTGTCTGGATGACCGCAGAACCGCAAGCCATAACTCCACTTTCGGAATTCAATCCTGGAGTTGGCTGTCAAAGCAAAAGATCGCAGTTTGCAAATGCCACCGGCCCCGGCAATTTAAACTATTCCAGTACTGCTCGCCGCGAAACGGAGAATGCTTGAAAAAGAAGCAATGGATACTGGGTTTGGTGGTGCTGCTGGTTCTGGCGGCGATCTTGTTCTGGGGGCGCGACAGAATTCACTTCGATTTTGGGGCGTTTCGCGCGCAGGTAGCCCTTGCGGACTGGGGCAAGATTGGGATTGGCTTCGCCTGCATCTACGCGGCATATGCTTTTCGATCAGTGCGCTGGGCGCTACTGATGCGGCACAACAAGAAAGTTGGCCTTTTCTCACTGCTCGGCACTCAAGTGATTGGATTTACAGCGGTGGCGCTGATTGGGAGGGTTGCTGATCCGGTGCGGCCTTACCTGGTCTCAAAAAAGACTGGGGTCACGCTGAGCTCTCAATTCGCGGTTTACATTGTGGAGCGGCTTTTCGATGCCGGGGCGATGGCGCTGATTTTTTCATCGGTGATTCTTTTTACCGCATGGTTCGGCAAGGCGGATTCGCTGCCCCACGCTGAGATCGTAAAGAGGGCCGGATATTGGGGAATGGCCCTCACAGTTGCGGGCGCACTGTTTCTTGTTGCGGTAAGACTGGCTGGGGGGATGGTGGCTTCGTTTCTCGAAGGGACCATCGGCGTACTCTCAAAGAAGCTGGGGCATACGGTGGGCGACAAGGTGCGCAGCTTTCGGGCGGGGCTTGACACCATGCGCAGCTTCTCGGATTTTGCAGCGGCGGCCGGGCTTTCGCTGGCGATGTGGGTGATTATCGCTCTTGCCTATCTGGAGACGATGCGGGCCTTTACCGCCAGCCCCGAACTGGCTGCGATGAGCCTCCCCCGGTGCATGCTTCTGCTGGCATTCAGCGGCGTATCCAGCGTGATTCAACTGCCTGTGCTGGGTTGGTTTACACAAATAGGCCTGGTAGCGGCGGCTCTGTCGAAGTTTTACGGCGCCACGCCGGAAGCGGCCACCGCCTGCGCCACCACGCTGCTGCTTGTCAGCTTCCTTGGTATCGTACCGTTGGGCCTGATCTGGGCGCAGTTTGAGCATGTAAACCTGCGCAAGATTACCGTGGAAAGCGAACAGGTAGGCGGGGAACTTCCGCCCGCCGATGAAACGTTTATGCCCGTAGAATAGCGGAGCAAGCGATTAGCAAGCGGGCGGGGTTAATGCGGGTGGCACACTCGTGCAGGCGGCAAGTTCGGGCCTGCTAAATCGTATTGTTTCAGGCCCCACGGCCCCGCCCGTCATGATCATACTCATGGCCTGCTCCATATTCAGGTCTGTCTCAGTTACCCGCTCAATGGGCAGAATCTGAAGAAACGCCGAGGTTGGGTTGATGGCGTTGGGAAGCAAAACAGCGGCCAAAAGTTGGCCAGTGGTTTCGTCGGTCAGCGTGCGAGTCAGGAAGCCAATACTCTTCTGGCCCAGGATGGGGAAATCCACCAGCACCACACGCTGGCTGGACTCATTCTTAACCATCATGCTGTCGATGAGCTGCCGCACCGAGCTGTATATCTTGGCCACAAAAGGCAAACGTTCCAAGGCTGCCTCGAAGAGTTTGAATGCCTGGCGCCCTACCACCAGCGAAGTGACACTGCCCACGACGTAAAGCACAACAAGAGTGAGCAATATTGCCAGCAGTGATTGCAGCCATGGCTGGGTGAGCCAATCCCCAGGCAGAAAGGCTGCAAGAAGCCAAACTACGGGCAAGCCCGCCTTGGCCAGGACTCCCAGAAGGAAGCTGAAGATGAGGTAGGTAACGAACAGAGGACCAATGGTGATAACGCCAGCCAGGATATTGCGTTGCAGGCTGCGCAGCGTGCGGGCAAGGACTGGATTCACGTGCTTCTCCTGGGTATGAGGATACCCGACCGCGGACCTCACGATTGTTCAAAACGAACCGTATTCAGTTCTGCGGCAAGCTGTGATCCGGTCAAGGGCGCCCGCACTGAATCTGCGGTACGGCAAAAGCCTGTTGAAATCGATTCTGTCTGCACCGAATATCCTAGAATCTCTTAATGATGCGAAAGTCGTATTCTTCTGGAAGGACGTAACCAAGTATGAACAATGCAGGGGGTAGAGGCGTGTACGGATTGAACGAACCGAGCCGCAGGGAACCGAACCGCGATGAACCTCCTTTTCGAGTTCCAGAACCTCCGCTGTCCCCCGAAGATCGAGCTTCATCCCCACGGCCTCAGAACATGGAAGAGTTGCGGCGGAGGAGGATGGCCGCGCCTCCACAAGAACGCGCGCTCACCAGCACACCGCCCTCGCGAGAACCTTCCTCGAACATGCAGCGAGCCGTGAGCGCACTGCGTGCTACGCTTCCGATTGTGCATCAGCTTTTGCCTCTCCTGGGCGGCACTCTAGGCGCAGCAGTATCGAATGTCCTGGGTCCGTATCCTCAAACGGCTCCGCATGCGACCCCAATCAACATCGAGCCCCTTGAGGACGATGTGGCCGAGTTGCAGACGCAGCATCGGGATCTGCGCAATCGCCTTCTGGAACACCACGCGTCGCTGAAGCGGGTCGAAGATCAGATGGAGACCGTTCGGGAAGCCGCGGATCGAAATGCCCAGGAGCAAACGGAACTTGCCGAAGATTTACAGAGCATGCGCAAAACAGTGCATCGGTTTGCCATGATTGCCTTGGCGGTACTAGTCGTCTCCCTTCTTCTGAACGCGGGCCTGTTTCTTCACATCCTGCATGTTCTGCCCTGGTTGTAGGTCTCGGAAGGATTATCCAGTCCGTTCCAGCGGCTTCTTCTTCCCGAAAGGGTCATTTTTCAATTCTGGAGTCGATTTTGACATTATCAACTGTAATGTTACTTATACGAATACATAGTTGACTTATTTTGCCATCTTTTTAGCAGCGGGTGATTTAGATCATTGCCAGTCGCATTTTCAGCGGGTTACTATTCGTGTCAGAGTAACCTGCTTTGCTTACCTTGGCACCATCTCACGCCTCTATGCAGTTCTTTTTCAAGTTCACAGAGCTTCACCAACGAGCGGCGCTCACCGGCGCGCGCAATCGGAGTGTGTCGTTATGGCATGGTATGCCTACTGCATCGGTGAAAGACAAGCTTTTCCTGCAATAGCCCGTCATCGCAAGCCTGTTCCGATGGAATCTCTCGTCGGAGTGAGCGGCAACCAGGTTTTTCTTTACCCGGCCAGCGACCTCGCTGTCGTCGTCAGCGAACACAACCCCGCAGAAACATTGAACCAAAAATCCGGCGTGGACCACGCACGAGTGATCGCCGATTGCTTCCACCACTCGACGGTGCTGCCCTTCCGGTTTGGAACCGTCTTCAACGACGACGAAAGCCTGCGCAAGTCGATCCGCTCCAATCAGCGCCAGTTTCTCGGCAACATTGACAAGTTGCGCGGCAAGACCGAGATGCACCTGAAAGTCCTGGTTGACGATTGCTGTGGGCGCGAAATCGAGAAACAATTGCCGGCAGAAAGCGTGGGCCACGGCTATCTTACCAATCTGCGCGAGAATGCCTCACGCACACGGGAGCGGCAAACCCGTGCACGCGCCGTGAGCTTCCAGATGCATCGGCTTTTCCAGCCGCTCGATGAGGAAGTGAGCTGCCGGCTGACCGAAAGCGGCAAGATGGTGTTGGACATCGCGCACCTGATCGACCGCAAATGCGTCGAGCGCTACCAAAGCAAATTCACCACAACCAGTGCGACTCTGCGGGAATGCCAGATGCAGGTTTCAGGCCCCTGGCCGCCCTACCATTTCGTTCACCGCTTGACCCGTCCCGCGCACCAGCAATCGGCTGCCACTCCATCGCCCGAGATTCGTATTCCAGTTCCAATTCCCGCGCTGGCGTAGACACTGGCTCAAAGGTTCCATACGCAAAAAGCCCCGGTCATGGCCGGGGCTTTTTGATAGAGTGATTCGCGCCAGGTCTCAGGGCGTTTCGACGCTTTTGCGGCGGGTTAGCACAAAGGACTTGCGACGATCCTTGCTGGCATGATCAATCTGCTTCCAGAAGCCCGCGAAATAGTCAATGGCAGAGATGGAGGAAACCAGCACCGTGAAGTAGATGGCGGCAATGGCGATCCACTTGACCGGAATGACGAGTACGCCGAACTGCCACTGATCCCAGTGGTGGGCGAGAATAGCGGAGACAACCGAGACGATCTGCACGACCGTCTTGAGCTTGCCCAGGTCGCTGGCCTGGATGGTGAAGCCCTCAGAGGATGCAATGGAGCGCAGCCCGGAGATAAGGAACTCGCGGCCAATGATGACAACCGCGATCCACACTTTGACCACCTGGGGGTTGTAGGCGACAAGAGCAACCAGTGCACTGGTAACCATGATCTTGTCCGCAATTGGGTCAAGCAGCATGCCCAGGGTCGTGATTTGCTTGCGCTTGCGTGCCAGATAGCCATCGAGGCCGTCGGTAATCGAGGCCAGGATGAACAGTACCGATGCCGCAATCTCCTGCTCGCCATGCGCTCCCCGCCAGAGAAAGTGAGTCGACAGGATCCAAAGCAGTAGCGGGATCATAACGATCCGGCTCATCGTGATGGAGTTGGGCAGATTCATTGGCTTTACGCGCTAAAAAGGACGATTGCTGCTTGGCTCTATTATTGCATCGTGGAACGGCGCGGCGCTTCCCCTTCGATTCCAATTTGGCAGGCACCCTACAGTCGCGATGTTGTACCATTCTCTTGCCATGGTTCTGGTCGAGACACAACTCACCGCCAGCGAGGTTCTACGGGCCTTCCATCACGACGAGCCCTATCTGTTTCTCGGGGCCGCGTTTACAACCGTGGGCATTGTTGCGGTTGCGTTTTGCGTCTTGCGCAGGCGATTCGATGCCCTTTTGGTCTGGATGGCAATCTTCGCGATTCTGTATGGCCAGCGATTGTGGCTTGACGCAGATCTGTTACTCATCAGTGTACCCAACAGTGAGTTCTTGGACCGACTGCGCTCCGTAGTCAGCCTGTTCATACCCATTCCGGCATTCATCTTCTTCCGAATGGCGGGATTCCTGGGCTATAGAAGCAAGGTATTCACATTCGTACTTTGCATGCCGTTCCTTATCCTTGCTGTGGCCACATGTATCTTTGGCCCGTTGCCGCCATTCCTGCTCATCAATAACATATTGGTCGCCGCCGCGCTGCTGTCAATTGTTGTGCGGTCGCTGCGAAGAGGCTCGGCCGATCGCAACTTTGTGGTGATCCGCCGCGGATTGGTGTGCTTTGTCCTGCTGGCATTGTGGAATAATACCGGGGCCTATTGGGTGCCTGTGTATTTCAATGTCGAACCCTATGGGTTCGCAGTCCTCCTAGGTTGCCTGGGATATGTGGCCGCCCGCCGCACGCTTGAACGGGACGTCGAACTCGGGGAAATCCAAAAGGAGCTGGAACTGGCAAGGCGCATTCAGCTTTCGATCCTGCCGGGGGCATTTCCAGAATCGGTCGACTTTCGCGTCGCTGCGCGTTATGTTCCAATGACTTCGGTTGCCGGCGACCTCTATGAATTCACTGCGACCGGTGACCGCCAAGCCGGACTGTTCATCGCCGATGTTGCAGGACACGGCGTTCCCGCGGCCCTGATTGCATCCATGGTCAAGATGGCTGCCAATTCGCAGCGCGCACATGCTGCCAGCCCTGCGCAACTGCTGGCTGGAATGAATGCTGCGCTTTGCGGAAACACGCAAGGCCAGTTTGTGACCGCTGCGTGCGTGCATCTGGACTCTGCGACGCGCGAGTTGCGCTACTCGGCTGCAGGACACCCGCCCATGCTGCTGCTCCGAGATGGAGCGGTGACGAAAATTGCCGAGAATGGGCTGATCTTGGCAGCGTTTGACTTTGCAACCTATTCCGAGACGAAGCTCAAACTTGAGCCAGGCGATCGCCTGCTGCTCTACACCGACGGCCTGATCGAAGCTAGTAACAAGGAGGGAGAGTTCTTTGGGGCGGAATCCCTAGAGACCGCGCTACGGAATACGGCGCAGTTAACGGCTGCGGAGGCTGCCGACAAAATCATTTCATCCGTTCAGGAATGGGCCAGTTCCCAGGAAGATGACCTGACTGTACTGGTATGCGATTATCTCGGCGCGGACTGAGGCAGCGCCAATGCTTAGAGGGGGATTAGCCTGATGAACGCAATTCTCATGGTCTTTCTCCTGATGGGCCCACCAGTGTCCTACGGAAAGACCGGTGATGTTGGCTGCGTAGGCAGCTTCGGTTCGCTGTTCTTGAAGTTCTCAAACTCATGGTGAGCAACCAGGGCGAACACAACGGCTCCGCCGATGCCGACTGCGGTCAAGGCCCAGAAACCACCACGCGAAAGTCCAAGGTGAAGATCGACCACATCGCTGTAGAACACTGGGGTGACTTCCGGATCGTTATGCAGTTGCATGCTGAAGGATTGGTCGTCGATGCTGACGATTCTGCCGCCGAACGCGGTTCCATTCTGCAACTCGACACCAGCCCAGCAGCCCACGCCGCGTTTGAGCAGGCGCGCATGAACAGCCTGCGGAGTGAGCGATTTCGGCGAAGCCACCGCATTTGTGGGCGCCAGAAGAGCGCAGATCAATAACATGCCAGTTGTCCTGGAAACGACGCGACTTAGTGGATTCACCTTACTCCTCCTTCGGATTGAAGCATCCGTTCCTTAGAGGGCTGAGGGGCAAGTCCGGTTAGGTACGCCTGCAATAAAAAAACGGGATGGGCCAGAGGCCCATCCCGTTCGCGTCTGTCGCTCAGCTCGCTGCGGAGGCGCATCCCTCTCAGGCGTAGATACCCCGCTGCCGGATGGTGAAGGCCACGCGGTCGATGGCCAGCATGTAGGCGGCGATACGGTTGTTCACGTTGTGAGCCTCGGCGTAGCGCACTACATCTTCAAAGCTGTCGCGCAGGATGGTCTCCAGTTGCTCGTTGACGATGGCTTCTTTCCAGAAGTAGCCCTGTCGATCCTGAACCCACTCGAAATAGCTCGCGGTAACGCCGCCGGCGTTGGCCAGGATGTCGGGAACGATGAAGATTCGCTTCTCGGCCAGGATGCCGTCGGCAACCGCCGTCGTGGGTCCATTTGCGCCCTCGACGACGATGCGCGCCTTGATCTTATCGGCGTTGCGGCTGGTAATCACGTTCTCAGTGGCCGCGGGAATGAGAATCTCACAGTCAGCAAGCAACAGTTCCTCGCTTGGAGTGGCCTCGGCGCCGCGGAATCCAAGA
>Ga0302140_10002118_pt1 | contig 25885 bp, 16 predicted proteins | sample I_Bog_E1_1_FD_202095 | JGI IMG/M metagenome (GOLD analysis project Ga0302140, IMG submission 202095) | Peat permafrost microbial communities from Stordalen Mire near Abisko, Sweden - I_Bog_E1_1 | ecosystem: Environmental > Terrestrial > Soil > Wetlands > Peat | place: Sweden: Abisko, Stordalen... | reverse complement strand
CGCCTGCGGAATTCACCACCGCGCCGCCGGTTCCCCCTTCATGGATTGACAACCCGGTGGTTGACGAAATGGACGCTGCAAAGCCTTCGCCAAGTCTCTCTCCGGCGCAGGCGTCCGTCGCGGTCTGGGTCAACGAAGGCGGCGCGGGCGGGGAAGTGAAGCGATGAAGACGCGGACCTTCCTGCCCGCGCGCACAGCGACGGCTTCGAGTCGGAGCGGTTGATCGTTCGCGACCTTTGCCGATGAACGGGAGTTGAGCCATGAAGGCCTTCGTCTATCGAGGTCCAGGCCATTATGCGCTCGAAGAGAGACCGAGGCCGGAGATTTCCGCAACCACGGACGTCATCGTCCGGGTGACCAAGACCACGATCTGCGGCACGGATCTTCATATCCTCAAGGGCGCCGTGCCGACATGCAAGCCCGGCCGAACGCTCGGGCACGAAGGCGTGGGCGTCGTAGATAGGATCGGCGCCGCCGTCACGGCTTTCCGGCCAGGCGACCGAGTCCTGATCTCCTGCATCAGCGCCTGCGGCAAATGCGAATATTGCCGAAGACTCATGTACTCGCAGTGCACTACCGGCGGTTGGATTTTGGGCAACAAGATCGACGGCACGCAGGCCCAATATGTCCGAATTCCCTATGCCGATACGAGCCTTTATCCCATTCCCGCCGGTTCGGACGAAGAAGCGCTGGTGATGCTCAGCGACATTCTGCCAAGCGGATTCGAGTGCGGCGTTCTCAGCGGCAAGGTCCAACCCGGCGCGACCGTGGCGATCGTCGGTTCCGGACCCATCGGACTGGCCGCGCTGCTCACGGCGCAGTTCTATTCGCCCAGCGACATCATCATGATCGATCTCGACGACAACAGGCTCGAAGTGGCGAAGCGTTTTGGCTCCACGGCCTGCATCAACAGCTCCGACGGAAAGGCCGTGGCGAAAGTCATGCAGATGACAGGACGACGCGGAGTCGACACGGCAATAGAAGCCGTCGGCATTGCCGCCGCCTTCGAACTCTGCCAGGACATCGTGGCGCCCGGCGGCGTGATCGCCAATATCGGCGTGCACGGCGTGAAGGTCGATCTTCACCTGGAAAATCTCTGGGATCGCAACATCACGATCACCACCCGCCTCGTCGACGCGATAAGTACGCCGATGCTGTTGAATAGTCTCAAGTTCAACAAGATCGACGCGAAGAAATTGATCACCCACCGTTTCAAATTCGACCGCATCCTCGACGCCTACGAGACCTTCGGCCACTCGGCCAACAGCAAGGCGCTCAAGGTAATCATCGAAATCTGAAGACGTCCGATCGCAAAGCTTTATCGGCTAGTCGCTATACCCAACCGCAGCGCCATTGGTCCCGACAGTCCGTAGATCGCTTCCGGCGGGGCATGGTCGACCAGACTGGCGGCGCTAGGCACACCAAGTTCTTGATAAAGCGCGACCATCAGGGACGTAGCCGCGCTGCTGAAACTCCCGGCGCCGGATTGCCCCGTATACGCGCCCTCGTGGAACCCCAGGCCCTTGAACCCGTGTCCGTTGGAAAGTCCGCCGACCCGGTCCGCATGGAGATAGATGCGCCTCACGCCGCCGGCGAAGATGATCGTGCAGGAACTTGCGCACATATTTTGTGAAGCATCGACGACCGTGCTCAGGCTCGCCGTTCTAATCTGACGCGCGATCTCCCCTGCAGAATAAATATCGCCGCCTGGACTGTCCAGATGCACAGTCAAGATGCGTCCGGGGCCAGCCCCATCGACAAGATCGTGAAATCTGAATTGGTCTCCCGAGACGATATGTCCCCGCAACCAAAGATCTTTGCCCACGACCGACATCTCACAAGCGCGCGCGGCAACCCCGCTACAAGACATAACCACGAGGACGCCGAGCGCGCTAACTATCCTCGAGCCTAAGCTTAGTATCCGCGCCATCTCAGAAATCCCTTTGGTGTCGTCGTTGCTTCGTGGAACGCTTTCCTACTTGTTTTACTATCATTGCGCTTGACCGCCGTGCGTCTCTCTTGCGATCGATATGTGCGTTTCACGGCGAACCGCAAGCCATCGCCTTGCGTATATTCCGAGCCTTACCCCAACCCGGCCTCCGGCGCAACGTTTCTCATCTGCAAAAACCAGCGCCCTCATTTCGAAGGTCTCGGTCCTTGTCGGGTCTCTCTTGCCCCAAGAGAGCCCAAAACAGGAGAAACATCATGCAGAAGAAGACCTCGTCATTACGGCTTGCCGCTCTCGGTGCGCTGGTCCTTGGTTTCGCTTGCGCCGGTTTCGTCGCCAATGCGTCCGCCGAAGACGTGACATCCAATGACACAGCGAAGGACGTCACCGACACCGCCGCCGGCGGCGGCGGCTTTGGTGGTCACGGCGGTCACGGCAATCACGACGGTCACGGCGGTGGCGGCAGCAATGGCCGCAACCCCGCTGGTGGAATCGGTTCGGGCGGCAATCCGACGGGCGAAGGCGCGCTCCTGGAAGGCAATTGTTTCGGCGACATGGCCGTCTACAACAAGGAAGGCAAGTACGTCGGCCGCGGCATGATCAACACCTGCAACTAGCGCCCGCACGCCTGGCGCAATTGACGCCGGGATCGAATTTCCTGTTCAAGGGCCCCTCGGAAGGGGCCCTTTTTGCATTCAGACCGACGTCTTGGGAAGCAGGACGGCCGGCGCGACAATGAGCTTCTGTTTGGCGGTCGCCGCGAGTTGCTCGGCGATGCTGACGGCGACATTGAGAACCGCGGTCTCGTTCGCGGCTTCAGAGCCGCGATCGACTATGCCAATGGGAATATCGAAACGTCCCAGATCGCTATTCAACCGCATGTTGAACAGCAGGCGACGGTCGAGCCGCGACTCGATTTCGCTGATCTCAATGTTGGACATGATCAATCTCCGATTGCGACCCGCTCATGTGAGTCGTGTTTTCTGGTGGATGGCTCGAGCCGGGCCCAACGGGACGGGCCGGTGGTTGTTGTCCAGCCGTCCAGTCGTGACGCCCCGTCAAACATTTCGGCTCGAGACGACCCTGATCGGTGGACGAAAACGGAACGCCTCCGCTACCGGCGATCTGGACCGACCCGGCCCCGTCGTGGCTCGACGCCTTCGCCGGCTCGAATACGAGCCCATCAATCGACATCGGGGGATCCCTCGGCCTGTATGGCCGTTTTGCAGCAGACTGCCAGGGTCGCGCACCTTGGCATAGGCCCGGAAACCACGCAGGCGGCGCGAAAGTCGCGACCCCAATCGAGCAAATGAGTATATCCCGGATCTGTCACCGGTGTCGCCTCTTGCTATTCTGATCAATGGGTTTGAAAGGAATGCGCGGAGATCACGATGATGTCTCAATTGGCGAGGCTGTTCGGCATGGCGCTCTGCGCCGTGTGTTCAAACACCGGGTCGGCCATGGCCGAGCGCGAGTCCGGCGATTTGGGGATCGGAATTGTCTACGAAACCTCCGATTTGACCCACGCGGACGTCTGCCCTGATTGGCAAGCGGCGCTATGCAATGCGGACCAGATGCGTTGGGGTCTTTGCGAGCGCGGCGTGGGCGAGAAGCCCTTCCCAGACCCCGACGTCCAACAATGTTTCCTGAGGTCGAATTGAAAGCGATCCCCACGCCGCGGGCCAATCTGATGCGCAGCGTCTGACAGGGGCCATTGTTTGCCGGCGTCGATGCCGCGAGTCGGTAGCCGCCGGCGGCGCAACCCATTGCCCAAGCGCCGCGCTTTCGAGAGTGTCGGAGTCAGCCTGTTGGCCGTCATGATTCTTCACGACCGAACGACCGCCTGCATCGCCTGTCGCAGTCCTGGGCGCAGAACAGCAACTACCAGATCCCGGAACCGAAACTCACCGGCTTGCCCGGCGATTCAGTCAACAGACAAAAAGCGGGCGGTCGCGACCTCTTGAAAGGTCTGTGACCGCCCGAGTGCGAGCACCGGCTCAGGTTGGGGGCAGAAAAACCAGCGCTCGATTCTATTCGCTGCCAATACCATAGGGAATTCTGTGTCAATCGATAGGCTCGGAATCTACCTACGGTCCCCTCTTCAACGTCCCATGAACCGACCGTCGGACGGCGAAGGGCGTCGGAAATCGGCGCCAGCGTTTCGCGGCGGTCGCATTTTTTGCCGGCGCCGCTCATGGCGTCAATTCTCCTGGTTTTCCATCAGCCCCCCGGAATTCGGGTCGATCCAGGCGAGCTTGTCCCGCACCGACTTCACGCCGGGGACGTTTTCCATCAGCACTATCAGCGCGCCGCGAAGCCGCTCTTCGGCGATCGCGCCCTCCAACGTCACGACGCCGTCGGCGACGTCGGTATGGATCGAACCCCTGGGCGCCCAGGATTCGTGGGACATTCGGCCGATGATGTCGGTGAAGATCTCGTCGTCCGAGCGCTCCGCGTCGGGGCTGTCCAGAGTCGCGAGCAGGGCCTTCAGAAGGTCGGATCGCGCCAGCACGCCGATCGCTTTGCCGTCGCGAACGACGACGAGGCGCTTCACCTTGTTGGCGATCATGATGTCCACCGCATCTTTTATCTCGGCCTCCTCACCTATCATCAGCGCGCCGCGCGTCATGATCTCGGCGACCCTTCGCCCGTGTGAGAGTACGTAATCCTCCGCGGCGTTTCCTCCTCCGATCAGGAAATTGAACCAACGGGAATGAGTCTTGCTCGTGCCGAGCTCGGCGCGGCGCATCAAATCGCCTTCGCTCAAGATTCCGACCGGCGCCCCTGATTCGTCGATGACGACGAGTGCGCTCACCTTGCTTTCCACGAGCTTTCGCAGCGCCTCAACCAACGTCGCTTCTTCCGTCACCGCGATGACGTTCTCCGTCATGTTGTCCTTGACACGCATAGCCAAATTCCTTCTCGAACTCTCGAGGCGCGCCGTTCGCCTCGCGTGGGGCGCCAAAGCCGCGGCGCGGGCGCTTCGGTTGATAGGCAGGGCAAGCGGGTTTCCGCTTTCGATGACCGCGAAAATACGACGTGTCGACATTCTGTCCCGTTTTCATCATCGCGTTGCGGAAATAGCTCGCGCTCGCGCCGATGGCCGACAAGAACAGGAACTCCGGCCAAACGATAGCGAATCCCTCGAGCGAATTTGACGAAATGGGGCGTCGGCGCGGCGATTATCAACCATGGCCCCGCGCCGGCCGGCCCCGCGCATGCTCTCCTGCGGCGTCATTCCGCCCGAAAGGATCGGAAACTACGCACGCGCTTCGTAACCCGCGCCTCCTGAGTAGTTTCCGGGGCTGCCGCGCCGCCATCGACCGAACTATCGCTGGCGAAAAGCCCAAGTCGGGATCGGATTTGAGCGTTCCCTACCTTTGGTCGTCACAGGCGGCTGCCCTGCATCGACGCCCGGCGCCCGACTCGGGCGGGAACGCGTAAGGATCGAGTCCCATGCCGCTCCCCCAAGCCGCCGACAATCCTCGGCCAGTCATCGCGCCCTCGCCCGCCGCAGCGGAGAACGGCGAGCCGGGTTCCGAACAGATCTGGCGGCAAACCACCGCGGACCTGTTGAACGGCCTGAGAACGACCGCCAAGGGCCTGACGTCGGCCGAGGCTCAATCGCGGCTGGCGAGCTATGGCGCGAACAATGCGTCGGACGTCAAGACGACGCCGCTCTGGCGCCAGTTCCTCGTCCGCTTCGAAAACCCGCTCATCGTCATCCTCCTGATCGCAAGCGGCGTGTCAGCTGTGACCGGCGGTATAGGCAGCTTCGTCGTCATCGCCGTCATCGTGATGCTGAGCGTCGTCTTCGATTTCGTCCAGGACGTCCGCGCGCAGAAGGCCGTCGAAGAGCTGCGCGCCTCCGTGTCGGTGCAGGCCAGCGTTCGACGCGACGGCGCCGTCGTCTCCGTGCCGATCAGTCAATTGGCGCCCGGCGATATCGTCGAATTGATCGCGGGCGATCTCGTCCCCGCGGACTCACGGTTGCTTGAAAGCCGGGATCTCTATGTCAACCAGGCGCTGCTGACGGGCGAACCTTACCCCGCCGAGAAATCGGTCAGTGACGCTGCATCCGGCTCCGAGAATCCGGCGGGCGCGTCCAATGTCGTGTTTTCCGGCACCTCCGTCATCAGCGGTTCGGCGACCATCCTGATTTGCCGGACCGGCAGCCGATCGGCGCTCGGTCAACTCGCCACCAGCCTGGCGGAGAAGCCCCCGGCCACCGATTTCGCGCTCGGCATCCGGCGCTTCAGCATGCTGATCATGCGCTTCACCGTCGTGCTGATCGTGTTCGTGCTCGCCGTGAATGTCTGGTTCGCGCGGCCGGTCCTGGAATCGGTGATGTTCGCCATCGCCCTCGCCGTGGGCCTGACCCCGGAACTGCTGCCGATGATCGTCACCGTCACGCTCGCCCGTTCGGCGATGCAGATGGCCAAGAAGAAGGTGATCGTCAAGCGCCTGTCCGCGATCCATGACGTGGGCGCAATGAATGTTCTGTGCACAGACAAGACAGGCACCCTGACCGAAGCCAAGATCAAGCTGCTGCGTGTGATCGACGGCAGCGGCGCCGAGAGCGCGAACGCCTTCTCCTATGCCTATGTCAATAGCAAGTTCGAGACCGGCATCAAGAGCCCATTGGACGAAGCCATCCTCGCGGCGAAACCCTTCGAAATGGCGGGCTTCAAGAAGATCGACGAGGCGCCGTTCGATTTCGAGCGGCGGCGGGTTTCGGTTCTGGTGGAGCACGACGGCAAACGCGGATTGTTCGTCAAGGGCGCGCCCGAGGACGTGCTCCGGCTATCCAGCCAATATCAGGACGCCGACGGCGTGGTGAAACCCCTCGACGCTGCGAGGCGCGCCGACATTCACAAGACGCTCGACGGCCTTGGCGCAGAGGGCTTCCGCGCGTTGGGGATCGCCAGCCGGCTCGCTACGTCGGCGCCGGACACCGCCAATCGGGACAGCGCCGTCGTCACTGATGAAACCGACATGGTTTTTGCTGGCTTCGCGGTGTTCCTCGACCCGCCGAAGGCGAGCGCGGGCGCGACGATCCGGGCCTTGGAAAAGGCGGGCGTCACCGTGAAGGTGGTGACTGGCGACAACGAACTGGTCTCGCGTCACGTGTTCGCGGAGATCGGCGTGCCGGTCATCGGCGTGCTGACGGGCGAAGCCCTCGATCGGATTTCGGACGAGGCGCTGATCGGGCAATTGCCCCGCACCAACCTGTTCTGCCGCATCAATCCGCAGCAAAAGCACCGTATCCTGCTGGCGTTGAAACGTCGCGGCGACGTCGTCGGCTTCATGGGCGACGGCATCAACGATGCGCCGGCGTTGCACGCGGCCGACGTCGGGATTTCCGTGGACGGCGCGGCTGACGTCGCGCGCGCCGCGGCGGACTTGATTTTGCTGGAGCCCAACCTTGCCGTGGTTGGCGACGCAGTCGCTGCCGGCCGGGCGGCGGTGCAGAACGTCACCAAATACGTATTGATGGGCGCCAGTTCGAACTTCGGCAACATGTTCAGCATGGCCGGCGCAACGCTGATCCTGCCGTTTCTGCCGATGTTACCGATCCAGATCCTGCTGAACAACCTGATCTACAATGTTTCGGAAATCGCAATCCCGTTCGACGACGTCGACCCGGAGACGGTCGTCGAGCCGTTGAAGTGGGACATCAAGCTGATCGAACGCTTCATGCTTGTGTTCGGTCCGGTCAGCTCCGTGTTCGATTTCATAACCTTTTGGGCAATGCTGAGCTTCTTTCACGCCGGCGAGCTGCTGTTTCAGACCGGCTGGTTCGTCGAATCGATGGTCACCCAGACTCTGGTGGTGTTCTGTATCCGGACGCGACGATTGTTCTTTCGCAGCAGACCAGGCGGGTTCCTGACAATCATGAACGTGGCCGCGGTCGCGCTGGCGATCGCTCTTCCGTTTCTGCCTTATTGCGCCGCCTGGTTCGGCTTCGTCGCGCCTCCGCCCCTGTTCTTCGTGTTCCTCGTGGTCGCGACGCTCGCCTATCTCGGACTCGTCGAACTGACGAAGCACCTGTTCTACCGTTACGTCGCAGGCCCGTCGGCACCGACGTCGCACTAGCGACACAGCGCGCTCTGTGAACGTCGACCCCAGGGAACAACTACATGTTCAAATTCATAGAAGGCCTGCCTCCGGACGTGCTGGCGATCGAAGCCAGCGGGAAAGTCACGAACGACGACTATCGCCACACGCTCGCGCCCAGAGCCGAGGCGATGCTCGTCAAAGGTCCGCTTCGGATGCTTTATGTCGTCGGCGGCGATTTCACCGGCTTCGAGCTCGAGGCGCTCTGGGATGACAGCGCGCTCGGCTTCCAGCACTGGCATGAATTCCGCCGTATCGCCGTGGTGACCGATCACGCCTGGATGCGCGCATCGATAAACATGTTCAAACCTTTCTTTCCCGGCGAGGTCCGGCTGTTCAAGCTCGCCGAATTGCCGGCCGCGAAAGACTGGATCCAGGGCCCCGCCGCCAAGGCGTGAGCGTGCCGGCCTTTGCGAATCCCCGCTCTTATTCCCTACGCCGCACGAAAGGTCTCTCTTGGCATCGTTGACGAGCGCTTCAAGGCGCATGACGCGGCTTCACGGCGCCTTGCATATCCGATGGTCCGTCAACGGCGCGGAGTCTCTGAGTAATTTCCGAGTCTCCCAAATCGGAGTTCACGGCCGTTAGGCTCGATTGGGATGTGCGCCGGGCTCGAAAGGCGCGTCGCAGAGCAGCCAGGTTCGCGTTCGACCCCGAAGCTCGAAACGCGAACCTGGTCCCGATCTTGAATGCTTTCCATGGGAAAAGCACAATGGGAAGCGCCAAAACGCTCGTCGCAATATTTCCAGATCTCACGGCATCGAAGACCACGATCAGTGAATTGTTTCGCGGAGCGTCGGGGCTTCTCAACAACCGGTCGCCATGGCGCGATGAATCTCCGATCCGCGCCGAACTGTTCGGCGTCGAGCGGCTAGAGGCGCATGCGCGCAGCCTCGCGGCCGCTCAAACGACCGCGCCGCTTGCGACACGAGGCCGGTCGCTGTCGCCCCGCCTCGCCGAAAACGGCGTGTTGCTGCTGGCCGCGTATGAGTCGATAGTCGAGGCGATCGCGGACAATCGCGCGTTGACGCCGGCTGCCGAATGGCTGATCGACAATTATCATCTCGTCGAAGCGCAGATTCGCGCCATCGAAACGAATTTGCCGCCGGGCTACTATCGACTGCTTCCCAAGCTCCTCACCGGCCCGTTCGCGGGTTACCCACGTGTGTTCGGCTTGGCATGGGCTTTCGTGGCGCATACCGACAGTTGTTTCGACGCTGAAGCCCTCGTCAAATATGTCAGCGCCTATCAGGAAGTCCAGCCGCTGACGATCGGCGAACTCTGGGCCGCCTCGATCACCCTGCAAATCGTTCTGATTGAAAATCTCCGCCGCCTTGCCCGGCAGATCACGATCAGCCGCATCGAGCGCAACGAGGCCGACGCGACCGCCGATCGTTTGCTCGGGGTCAGTGGACGGCCCGTCGAAACGGCCGCGGTCGTATTTGCCGGACGGCGCGTCGAGCCGTTGCCTCGCGCGTTTGCCGTGCAACTCGTGCATCGGCTCAGGGACCAAGACCCGAGATTCACGCCCGCGCTGACCTGGCTCGACGACCGCCTGGCAAAGCAAAACCTGACCGCAGATCAGGCGGTAAGGGAGGTGCTTCGCGACGAAGGGGCCGCGAACGTCACGGTCCGCAACATCATAACCAGCTTGAGGATGATCGCGGAGGTGGATTGGAAGGAATTGTTCGAGCGCATTTGTCTGGTGGACGCCGCGCTCGCGGCCGGGAGTCGTTTCAACGAAATGGAGTTCTCGACGAGAACGCTATACCGGAGCGCAATCGAAATATTGGCGCGGAACTCTCGCCACAGCGAACTCGAAATTGCGGGAAAGGCCATGAGCGAGGCGCTCAAACCGCGGCCGGACATTCCGCTTCTCGAACAAATGCGGCTGGGCGATCCCGGCTACTATTTGTTGGCAGGCGGACGTAGAGATTTCGAGACGTCGATTGGATTTCGCAAGCTTCGCGCGCGGCCGGCGCGGTTGACAGCCAGACTCCTCTTTGACGTCTATGCCGCCTCCATCGTCGCCGTTTCAGCGATCCTCATCGCTTTGCCGCTGGTCGCGCTCGCCCATTTGGGCGCCGGCGCGGTTCAACTTCTCGTCCTTGCGCTCCTCGGCGCCGTCCCGGCCACCGACGTCGGCGTCGCCATCGTCAACCGTATCGTCAGCGCTTGCGTTCCCGCTCTGCCTTTACCTGGCCTCGCCTTGCGCGAAGGCGTCCCCGAATCGTTGCGCACGCTCGTCGCGGTGCCAACGCTTCTGACCTCGAAGGACAGCATTGCCGATCAAATCGAACGTTTGGAAATTCACCATCTCGCGTGCCCCGAGGGAGACCTGCACTTCGCCTTGCTCTCGGATTGGACGGATGGCGAAGCCGAGCATGCGGACGGCGACGCGGATTTGGCGGCGTTCGCGCGCCAAGGCGTGGAAGCCCTGAATGAACGCTACGGCCCCGCTCCGGCGGGCCCGCGCTTCCTGCTGCTGCACCGTCGCCGCGTATGGAACGCCAGCGAACGCTGCTGGATAGGTTGGGAACGCAAGCGCGGCAAGCTGCACGAATTGAATCGCCTGCTGCGCGGCGCCAAGGACACCACGTTCGTGGATGCGGGAGCGACACCTGAGAACGTTCGCTATGTCGTTACCCTGGATTCGGACACGCGACTGCCGCGCGACTCCGTGCAGCGATTGATCGGCAAGATGGCGCATCCGCTCAACCGCCCCAGACTCGACCTCGAGCGCGGAATAGTCGTGGAAGGCTATTCCGTTTTACAACCAAGGGTGACGCCCTCTCTGCCAAAGGGCAGTGAAGGATCTTTGTTCCAAAGGATCTTCTCCAGCGCCAGCGGCATTGATCCCTATGCCTCGGCGGTTTCGGATGTCTATCAGGACATGTTTGGCGAGGGTTCTTACGCGGGTAAGGGCATCTACGAGATCGACGCCTTCGAAGCGACGCTGCGGGGCCGGGCGCCGGACTCGACGATTTTGAGCCATGATTTGTTCGAGGGCACTTTCGCGCGCGCCGGATTCGCTTCCGACATAGAGGTCGTCGAGGAATTCCCGTCACGCTATGATGTCAGCGCGCGGCGATCTTATCGCTGGGCGCGAGGCGACTGGCAATTGCTTCCGTGGATTCTCGGCATTGCCAAAGCGGCCGACGGCGTGTCGGCGAAAAGAGGCCATCTCCCGCGGATAGGGCGCTGGAAGATGATCGACAATCTCAGGCGTACGCTTTCCACGCCGACTTGCGTTCTGGCATTGCTGTATGGTTGGAGCTTGAATGGAGTCGACGCGATCATCTGGACGTCGTTCCTATTTGCGACGATCATGGTTCCCGGTTTGATTCCTTTGCTTTCGGACCTTTCCAAGCGTCGCGCGGGCGTGTCCATGTCCACTCATTTGCGTGCGCTGGGCGCCGATCTGCGCCTGTGCGGCACTATGATTGGCCTGAGCGTCACCTTCCTGGCCGATCATGCAATTCTGATGAGCGACGCCATCCTGCGGACGCTATGGCGGCTGACCGTCAGTCGACGGCATTTGCTGCAATGGACCGCGGCGGCGCAGGCCTCGGTTGGCAAAGGCCTGGACCTCGAGGGTTTCGCCTTTCGCATGTCGGGGGCGATGGGCGTCGCGATCGTCGGTCTCGCCATTGCGGTTTACTTTGGTCATCACAATTTTGTGTTGGCGTCGCCTTTCGTCGCGCTTTGGTTCGCCTCGCCGGCCGTCGCCCGCTACGTCAGCGTGGCGCCTGACGCTCGGGGCCCGGCGACAATCTCCGCGGCCGACAAGCAGACCTTGCGGCAAACCGCGCGCCTCACCTGGCGGTTCTTCGACGCCTATGTCACGCCGGACGACAATATGTTGCCTCCTGATAATTTTCAGGAGGACCCGACGCCGGTCCTGGCGCATCGCACTTCGCCCACCAACATCGGCCTATATCTTCTCTCGGCCGTCAGCGCGCGCGACTTTGGTTGGATAGGCGAGACGCAGACCCTGGAGCGACTGGAACAGACGCTCGCGACGCTGCAAAAACTGGCGCGATTTCGGGGACACTTCTACAATTGGTATGACACGCGCGATCTACGGGTGCTCGAGCCCAAATATGTATCGTCCGTCGATAGCGGCAACCTGGCCGGACATCTAATCGCCGTAGCCAATGCGTGCCGCGAGTGGCGTCAAACGCCGCCGGCGGCCCTGTCCCGCCTCGCGGGCGTCTCAGATACGCTCGCTCTTACGGCTCAAAACGCGGCGCAACTTCGTCTGGGCCGCGTCACGCAAACGGTGACGCCGAGACAACTCGAGGATTCGCTCGCGGGGCTGGCCCAAGCGATTGAGAAAGCGCCGGAAACCGACGAAGGGCTTCGCGCCCAGTTTGCCGGCCTCGCCCGTGAGTCGGAAATTCTGGTCGATATCGCGCGTGCGATCGCGCTCGAGCGCAACGACGGAACCGGATCTGAGCTTCTTTATTGGTCGCAGGCGAGCTGCCGCGCAATTGCCGCGCATCGCGCCGACATGGCGAGCTCCGAGGAAATCCTAGGCGCGCGCCCTGCCCGTTTCAAGGCTCTCGAAGACGCGTTCCGGTCGTTGGCAATGGCGACGGAATTCGGCTTTCTGTTCGATCAGGAACGACAGTTGCTGTCGATCGGTTACATCATCTCGGAGTCGACCCTCGATCTCAATTGCTATGATCTTCTCGCCTCGGAGGCGAGGCTGGCCAGTTTCTTCGCCATCGCGAAGGGAGACGTGCCCGTCCGCCACTGGTTCCGGCTGGGACGCGCCGCGACGCCGGTCGCGCACGGCTCCGCCCTGATCTCATGGTCGGGCTCGATGTTTGAATATCTGATGCCGCCGCTGGTCATGCGGGCGCCCGCGGGCAGCCTGCTCGATCAGACCGACAGGTTCGTCGTGCGACGTCAAATCGAATATGGCGCCAAGAACCGATTGCCCTGGGGCGTTTCGGAATCCGCCTACAACGCCCGCGATCTGGAACTGAACTATCAATATTCCAATTTCGGCGTGCCGGGCCTCGGCCTGAAGAGGGGCCTTGGCGAAAACAAAGTCGTCGCGCCGTATGCGACCGCTCTGGCGGCGATGGTCGACCCGGGCGCCGCCGTCGCCAATTGGGGCGCCTTGAGCGAGTTGGGAGCTCGCGGGCGCTATGGTTTTTATGAAGCCATCGATTTCACCCCGACGCGCGTTCACCAGGGCGAGAAGTTCGCATTGGTCCGCGCCTTCATGGCGCATCACCAGGGCATGACGATCGTCGCGATCGCCAACACTGTGTTCGACGGCGCCATGCGCGCCCGGTTCCATGCCGAGCCGATCATCCAGGCGACGGAATTGTTGCTGCAGGAGCGCGTTCCGCGCGAGGTTCCGGCCACTCGACCCTGGGCGGCGGAGGTCAAATCCGCGCCGAGCCCGGGCGACGAAAACCCCTCTGGCGGTCGCAACATCGCCTCCGCGCATCTCTCCGCGCCTGCGACATTGCTGCTCTCCAACGGCCGCTACGGCGTCATGCTCACCGCGGCTGGGTCGGGCTACAGCCGATGGGGCGACGTGGCGATCACCCGTTGGCGCGAGGACGCCACCCGGGACCCTTGTGGCTCTTATATCTTCCTGCGCTGCACGCGCACCGGCGAAGTCTGGTCCGCTGGTTATCAACCAACCGGGGCCGAGCCCGACGAATATTCCATAAACTTCAAAGAGGATCATGGACAGATCACGCGGCGCGACGGGACGCTGACGACGGTTCTCGAAGTGCTGGTTTCCACCGAGGACGACGCCGAGGTGCGGCGGGTCTCGATCACCAACGCCGGAAGCCGCACTCGCGACATCGAGATCACCTCGTATGTGGAACTGGCCCTTGGCCCCCAGAGCGCCGACGTCGCCCACCCCGCTTTTGCGAAGTTGTTCGTGGAGACCGAATATGTCGCCGACCTCGGCGCCATTCTCGCCACGCGACGAAAGCGCACGCCGTCAGAACCAGAAATCTGGGCCGCGCATCTCAGCGTCGCTAATGACGAAGCCGTGGGCAAGCCCGAGATCGAAACCGACAGGGCGCGCTTCCTCGGCCGCGGACATGGGTTGAGCGCTCCGCTGGCGATGCTGGACGCTAGGCCCTTGAGCAATTCCGTCGGCTCCGTTCTGGACCCGGTATTCGCCTTGCGGCGGCGCCTGATCATAGCTCCCGGCGCCACCGTGCGCGTCGCGTTCTGGACGATCGCCGCCAAGTCGCGCGCCGCATTGCTGGATTGCATCGACAAACATCGCGAACCCGCGGCTTATGAGCGCGCCACGACCCTGGGCTGGACCCAAACGCAGGTTCAGCTTCATCATCTGGGCGTCAAGACCGGCGAGGCAGCTCTATTTCAGCGGCTTGCGGGGCACGTCGTCTTTGCTGGGCGCGCGCTGCGACCGGCCTCCGCCACCATTCGTCTTGGCTCAGGCCCGCAATCCGGCCTCTGGTCTCAGGGCATATCGGGCGACCTGCCGATCGTGCTGCTCAGAGTGGGCGAAATGCAGGATCTCAGCTTCGTGCAACAGATTCTGCAAGCCCATGAATATTGGCGAATCAAGCAACTCAGCGTCGATCTGGTGATCCTCAACGAGCGGAAGTCTGCCTACGTGCAAGACCTCCAGGTCGCCATCCAGACGTTGGTGCGCGTCAGCCAATCCAGGCCCGGGTCCGGCGCCGAGCAGCAACCCGGTCGGGTGTTCGTCATCAGGTCGGATCTCGCGCCTGCAGCAACGCAGGCGCTGTTGGTTTCGGCGGCGCGGGTCGTGCTCGTGGCGCAACAAGGCAGCCTCGCGGATCAACTCGATCGCGTCGCTGACGCGACGGCGCCGATCCGGTTGTTCGTGAAGCCTCCGTCGCGCCGCCCTCACGCGCTCGGGACGCTCCGTCCTTCCCATCTCGAATTTTTCAATGGTTTGGGCGGTTTTCGGGCAGACGGCAAAGAATATGTCACGGTGCTCGGCCCCGGCCAATCGACGCCGGCGCCGTGGATCAACGTAATCGCCAACCCCACCTTCGGCTTCCAGGTCGCGACTGAGGGCGGCGGTTACACCTGGTCGGCCAACAGCCGCGAAAACCAACTCACGCCCTGGTCGAATGATCCCGTCGCCGACCCGGTCGGCGAGGCCTTCTACATCCGCGATGACCAAACCGGCGATCTCTGGAGCCCAACGGCGCTGCCGATCCGTGATCCACAGGCCACCTATATCGCGCATCACGGTCGCGGCTACAGCCGCTTCGAACACAGCTCGCACGGCATCGCGTCGAGCCTGTTGCAATATGTTCCCATCGAAGGCTCAATCAAGATATCGCGGCTCCGCTTGACCAATGACAGCCATCGCACGCGCGTTCTCAGCGTGACCGCCTATGTCGAATGGGTGCTCGGAATCTCGAGATCGGCATCGTGCGCCTTCGTCGAGACCGAGATGGACGGCGAAACCGGAGCCATGTTTGCTCGCAACCCCTGGAACATGTCATTCGGATCGCGTTTCGCGTTTACCGACATGCGCGGCGCGCAGACGGATTCGACCGGCGATCGGCGCGAATTCATCGGCCGCAACGGCGCTTTGTCCAGCCCGGCGGCGCTTGCGAGCGCGTCGCCGCTGTCCAATACCGTCGGCGCCGCCCTGGACCCTTGCGCCGCGATGCGAACGACGCTGGAGGTGCAGGCCGGCTGCGTGGTGGAGGTGGTATTCTTCCTCGGAGACGCCGCCACGCGCGACGAGGCCCGCGCCGTGGTGCGGCATTATCGCGCCGCCGATCTCGATGCGCTCGAGGCCAGCGTCGCGGCTCTTTGGGAAGACATTTTGGGCGCGATACAGGTCAAGACGCCCGATCGCGCGATGGACCTCATGCTCAACGGCTGGCTGCTCTATCAGACGATCGCCTGCCGCGTGTGGGCGCGTTCGGCGTTCTATCAAGCCAGCGGCGCCTATGGTTTCCGCGATCAACTTCAGGACGGCATGGCGTTGGTCGCCGCTCGGCCGGATCTGACGCGCGAGCATCTGTTGCGCGCGGCGGCCCGGCAATTCGTCGAAGGCGACGTTCAGCATTGGTGGCTTCCGCACTCCGGGCAAGGCGTCCGGACCCGCATTTCCGATGACCGGCCCTGGCTCGCCTATACCGTCGCGCAATATGTGGAGGCGACGCAAGATTGGCTCGTGCTCGACGAACGGATACCCTTCCTCGAAGGGCCGCTCCTGGCAGACGGAGAGACGGACAATTTCTTTCTGCCCAAGATCTCCGAGCAACAGGCCACGTTGTTTGAACATTGCGCGCTCGCCCTCGACAAAAGTCTGGACGCGGGACGGCACGGCCTGCCCCTGATGGGAACAGGGGACTGGAACGACGGAATGAATCGTGTCGGCGAAAAAGGCGAAGGCGAAAGTGTTTGGTTGGGTTGGTTTCTCCATACAGCGTTGGTCGCCTTCGCGCCGCTCGCCGCCGCCCGCGGCGAGCACGCCCGCGTAAAACTTTGGACGAACCACGCCGATGTTCTGAAGGTGGCGTTGGAGCGAGAGGCCTGGGACGACGACTGGTACGTGCGAGGCTATTTCGACGATGGCGCGTCGCTGGGCGCATCGAGCAACGACGAATGCCGCATCGACTCCATCGCGCAATCCTGGGCGGTTCTTTCGGGCGCGGCGACGCCGGGCCGCGCCCAGCATGCGATGGCGTCGCTGGATCGCGAATTGATCCGGCGCGACGACGGGTTGGCGCTTCTGTTCACTCCCCCTTTCGGCGCGACGGCCCGGGATCCCGGCTACATCAAAGGTTATCCGCCGGGTGTCCGAGAGAATGGCGGGCAATACACCCACGCCGCGACCTGGTCGGTGATCGCCTTCGCCATGCTCGGCGACGGCGACAAGGCGACCGAACTGTTTGGCATGCTCAACCCGATCAACCATTCACGCACGCGGGCCGACGCCTATCGTTATAAGGTCGAGCCCTATGTCGTATGCGCCGACGTTTATTCGACGGCGCCGCACGTGGGTCGGGGCGGCTGGACCTGGTATACGGGTTCGGCGGGATGGTTGCAGCGCGCAGGCGTGGAGAGCGTGCTGGGCCTCAAATTGAGGGGCCCCTGTCTTCACATCGATCCTTGCGTGCCCAAGGCGTGGCGTCAATTCGAGGCGGACGTGAAATTTGGCGCCGCGCGTTACAAGGTGCAGGTGGTGAATGCGAACGGCGTGAGCCGGGGCGTGAGCCGGGGCGTGGTTTTCGCCGAGGTCGACGGCGTCGAAATCACCGAGCGCCCGTTGCGTGCGCCGCTCGTCGACGACGGGGGTATTCACCACATCCTGGTTCGTCTGGACTGAATGTCCTACCAACCGCCACGAAGGAGATGCGGCGCCCGCCTGCCGATATCAGCGCCGACGGCGTCCAGTAGGACAGTCGGGCCAGACTTGCGCCCTTTGAATTGCCCGTTCGATAGGTCGCGATCGCAAAGCGAAAACAGCCGGCGTATCGGGTTCCTCGACGCCCTGCCAAAAGTCAGACCTTCGATCAAACGGGATTGCTCTTTGTCATTCCCGCGAAAGCGGGAAACCAGGGCCACCGCACGTCGTGTCCCTCTGGATCACCGCTTTCGCGGCGATGACCGGCAAGTCAACCGACGCTGAAATTCGTCCGACATCGCTTCCTGATTGGTCGGATTCCGCGCTAGCCTCGGCGGAGTTCGGCCGCGCCCACCAGGTTCCGCGGTTTTCCCGCGTCGAAAGCGACAATATTGGCGAGCGTTTCGTCGAGCATGCGGACGACGGCCTCTTGCGTGTCATAAGCGATGTGAGACGAGGCGAGAACGTTGGGCGCGGACAGAAGCGCATGATCCGCCGCCAAGGCGCGAAGACCCGCCGCGGCCGGATTGGCGCCCGAGCGAAAAATCTCCGCGCCGTCGCGCAACCAGGACTCCTGGCTGAAAACGTCCAGGGCCGCGCCGGCGATCCTATGCTCTGTCAGCGTTTGGATCAGGGCTCCGGCATCAATCACGTCGCCCCGCGCGGTGTTGATCAGCACCGCGCTCGGCTTCATCATCGCGAGCGCTTGCGCGGAAATCAGGCCGCGCGTTCCGGCCCCGCCGGGCACGTTCAGGCTCACGACATCGCTCGTCTTCAGCAGTTGGTCGAGGGTGACGAAGCGCATGCCAAGCTTCGCCTCGAGGCGTTCATCGGGACGGGCGTCGAACCCCACGACCGTCATGCCGAATCCGTTGGCGATCTGGACGACGCGCTGGCCTATACTGCCGACCCCGACGACACCCATCACTTTGCCGTTCAAGTCGAAGCCTCTGAGGCCGCCTTGAGAAAAATCGCCACGGCGAGCGCGGCCAACAGCTTCGGGAATTTTCCGGCTGAACGCCAACAAAAGCGCGAACACATATTCCGCGACGGTCGGGTCGCCATAGTCGGGAACATTGCAGACGCCCACGCCCCGGGCGTTGCAAACAACCATGTCGATGTGATCATAGCCGGTCGACCGGGTCGCGATCAGCCGCAGGTTGACAAGAGGCTCGAGAGTTTCGGCGTTCAGTTGCGAATGGCTGGCGGTGGATATCACCTCCGCGTCGGCGAACTGCCGTACGTTCGCCAGGCTCAGAGGCGCCGAAACGCAACGAACCTGGTGACAGGGCGTGAACCGTTGACAAGCGTCGTTCTCCCAGGCTTCCGTTTCAAACATCACTATGTTCATCTGTCCAGCGCCTTCCGTGATGGATGCAATTGAAGGCTCGGGGGCCACGCGTTTCGCGGGTTCGCGCCGGATAAGCCTTGCCGGATAATAAGGCGCGGCGACGAGGGGAGAAGCTTCGGAAATCCCCTAAGGCAAGCCCGTCGCGCTTTCGGGCTCGAGTTGCGAACCAGATGAATTGCGTCAGCGCCGCCGCCGGGCTCTGATCAGGCAGGAAAGCGCGACGATGCCGGCGGCGAGGATCAACAGGCAGGCGCCTCCCGATCCCCAGCCCCCCATCATCGATCCACCGAACGTTCCTCCATAGCCCATCATGTTGCTCGTCCGTTTTCGTCCAGTTGCAGCGTCCTGAGTCTGAGCGCGTTGACAATCACGGAGACCGAACTCATCGACATCGCCAGCGCCGCGATGATCGGGCTGAGCAGCCATCCGAAGACGGGATAGAGCGCGCCGGCGGCGATCGGTATGCCGATGGCGTTGTAGGCGAATGCGAAGATGAGATTTTGGCGGATGTTTCGCATCGTCGCCCGGCTCAGTACGATGGCGCGCGCGATGCCCGCGAGATCGCCTTTCACCAGGGTGATGCCGGCGCTCTGCATCGCGACCTCTGTTCCGGTTCCCATGGCGATGCCGACGAACGCCTCGGCCAAGGCGGGAGCGTCGTTCACGCCGTCGCCGGCCATCGCGACGATGCGTCCCTCCGCGGCAAGTTTCTTGACGATACGAAGCTTGTCCTGAGGCAGGACGTCGGCTTCCACTTCGTTGATGCCGAGCTTGCGGGCGACGGCCCCGGCCGTTGTCTTGTTGTCTCCGGTCAGCATGACGATCCGCAGCCCGTAGCCGCTCAGCGTCGCAAGCGCCGCCGGCGTCGTCGCTCGGATCGGATCCTCGATGGCGAACACGCCCGCTGGCTTGCCGGCGATGGCGAGGAACAGCGCGACGGCGCCGTCGCTGCGCAGTGCGTCAGCCCGATGTTCGAGATCGCCGGATTTGGCGCCGAGGTCGGTCATCAGCTTGGCGTTGCCGAGCGCCACGGGCTTGCCGCCGATTTTGCCGGTCACGCCCTTGCCGGGGATCGAAACAAAGTCGGTTGGTTCCTGCGTCGCGGCGCCTCGATCCTTTGCCGCCATGACGATCGCGGCGGCCAGAGGGTGCTCGCTGGAGCGCTCGAGGCTGGCGGCCAGGGACAGCATCGTCGCCTCGGTCGTTCCGACGGCCGGAACGATGGTGGTGACCTTCGGTTTGCCTTCGGTGAGCGTACCGGTCTTGTCGACGACGAGCGTGTCGACTTTTTCCATATGCTCCAGAGCCTCCGCCGATTTGATCAGGACGCCGGCGCTGGCGCCTTTGCCGATGCCAACGCCAATCGACATCGGGGTGGCCAGACCGAGCGCGCACGGACAGGCGATGATGAGGACGGAAACCGCTGCGATCAGGGCATGGGCAAGCGCCGGCGGCGGTCCCCAAACGGTCCAGGCGCCGAAGGCGAGCAGCGCCACGCCGAGGACGGCGGGCACAAAATAACTGGACACCTTGTCGGCCATTCCCTGGACCGGCGCGCGGCTGCGCTGCGCTTCGGAGACCATGGTCACGATGCGCGCCAGCATGGTGTCGGACCCGACTTTCTCGGCGCGCATGACCAGCGAGCCGGTTCCATTCACGGTCCCGCCAATCAGCTTATCGCCGGTCTGCTTCGCCACCGGCATCGACTCGCCCGTCACCATCGACTCGTCGACGGCGCTGTCGCCTTCGAGAACCTCGCCATCCACGGGCGCGCCGTCGCCGGGCCGCACGCGAAGGTGATCACCGACACGAACCCGTTCGAGAGCGACTTCCTCGTCCTCGCCTCCGGGCTTCAATCGAAACGCGGTCTTGGGCGCCAGTTTGAGCAAGGCGCGGATCGCGCCGCCGGTTTGCTCGCGGGCGCGCAATTCCAGCACCTGACCCAGCAAGACGAGGACGATGATGACCGCGGCGCTCTCATAGTAGACCGCGACGGCGCCGCCCATCATTCGGAAGCCCTCGGGGAACAGGCGCGGCGCGAAAGTCGCAAACAGGCTGTAAACATAGGCCGCGCCGGCGCCGAGCGCGATCAGGCTGAACATGTTGAGGCTGCGATGCACGATCGACGCCCAGGCCCGCTCGAAGAACGGCAAGCCGGCCCAAAACACGACGGGCGTCGACAGCAGGAATTGAATCCAGGTCGAAATGCGCGGCGGGATGAGCGTGTCGAAGCCGAGCGCCGGAATATGGCTGCCCATCTCCAGAACGAAAACCGGCAGCGTGAGCGCGAGCCCGATCCAGAAACGCCGCGTCATATCTGCGAGTTCAGCGTTCCCTCCGACTTCCGCTGTTGCCTGGACGCGTTCCAACGCCATCCCACAAATAGGACAATTGCCCGGCGCCGCTTGACGAATCTGCGGATGCATCGGGCAGGTGTAGACGGCGCCGCTGGACTGGGGAGAGGCCTGGGCAGGTTCGGGCTTGATGTATTTCTCGGGAGCGGCGACGAATTTTTTCTGGCACCCCGACGAGCAGAAAAAATACGCCTTGTGCTGATGTTCCGCGCGATGCGCGGACGTGTTCGGATCAACTGCCATGCCACAGACCGGATCTTTCAATTTTGGCGCCGCGGCGGCCGAATGACGAAGGTCCGTTTCCATTCGACTGTTCATAGGTTGATCCCAAGGGGGATGACCGCCCGTTTCGGACGTCGACATTGTTGTTTTCGGACTATCATATCCTTGGCGCTTGGCTGAGCTAAAAAACGCCGGCGCCGATGGCGAGGGCCGCCGCCTGTGTGCGAGCTTGAATGCGGGGAGGAAGGATCGACGCTCGAGGGTTGTGCGGATGGAAACATAGAGGAGCGATTATCGACGGGAAGACCCGGAATTTACTCGAGCCGTTGCGCGGCCCGTCACCGCTAACCCCTCAACACCCTGGCGATTTTGCCGCCGCGCAAGCGGGCGGATCGCGGCAGATCACGCCCCAGGAGCGGCCTCAGATAATCGAGATAAGCGGGCGTGACGTCGCATCCCGAAGCGGAGATGAAGGCGTCCGCCATGATCTTCGTCTTGCCTGCGACTCCGGCGAGTTCCACCATCCCGTAGTCGACCGCGTAGTCGCCGATCCGGTTGATCACCACCGACCCGTCGCGCTGTCCCCAGATGGCTTGCTTGACAGCGAATTCCCCGACCTCTCGCGCCTCGCACTGATCGACATCGGAGGCGCAACCGGCGAACGAGCGCTCCAAATAACCGAACGCGTCCCCCCTGGCGCGCGTAATGCCCAGCTTGGATTTGATCTCCTCGCACAAATGGTCGGCGAGGGCTCCCGCGCTGGACAGCCGGACGTTGCCGTGCGGATCTTTCTCGACGCTTCGGCCCAGCTTCATGGACAGCGGCGCGCCCCGCGCGTCCCTTATGCCCTCGGAAACGGCAATGACGCAACGCCCAAGCTTGTCTTGCACGGCCTTCACTTGTGTCAGAAATTTGGCCTCGTCGAACGGGCGCTCAGGCAGATAGATCAAATGCGGCCCGTCGCCCGGGATGGTTCGCGCCGCGGCCGACGCGGCGGTCAAGAACCCGGAATCGCGTCCCATGACGACGGCGAGATAGACTCCGCGCAACGCGCGGTCGTCGAGATCGAGTCCCATAAACGCCTCGGCGACGAAACGCGCCGCGGAGGGAAAGCCGGGCGCGTGATCGCTTTCCATGAGATCGTTGTCGATGGTCTTGGGCACGTGAATGCAGCGCAGGTCGTAGCCGTCCTTGGCGGCCTGTTCGCTGACGATGCGCACCGTTTCGGCCGTGTCGTTGCCGCCGATGTAGAGGAACCAGGCCGCGCCATGAGCCTTCAACGAGGCGAAGATGTTTCGGCAATAGGCGAGATCCGGCTTGTCGCGCGTCGAACCCAGAGCCGAAGACGGTGTGACCGCGATCGCCTCCAGATTGGCCCGGCTCTCGATGGAAAGATCGACGAAATCCTCATCGACGACGCCACGCACCCCATAGCGCGCGCCGTAAATGCGTTCGATCTGAGGAAACAATCGCGCCTCGAGCACGGCGCCGACAAGCGATTGATTGATGACCGCCGTCGGGCCGCCGCCCTCGGCGATCACGAGTTTACCGCTTCTCATGGCTTGGACTCCGAGCGCGACTCTAGGCCTGCATGGCGCGGCCGGAGTCAGATATGGGAAGCGGTCGCCATGAGGGGAATGCGCGGCGCGTTGCGCTCAGCTTCCTGGGCGGAGCGTCAAAGACTCGACTCCGGCGGCGAGCGCGAGGCCGGTTTGATCCTGTACGGAGATCGGTTGCAGCGCGAAGGCTCGATCGGAGCCGCCAACCAGCGCGTTCGCCCCCAGGCCGACGCCTATGGTCGCCGAAGCATCGACGCCGGCATAGTCGCCCGCGAGCGCGTCGTGACGGGGACCTTCGGTGGCCGAGAAAACGTCCCAGGCAAGCACCCCCGCGTTGGTCGCGCCGATATCCAACCCGAACTTACGGATCTTGCCGTAATAATGCTCCTTCACTCCGCGCGGGGTGGTGAAGGCGCATTCGATGTCCTTGGTGGACGCTATGATGAGGCCGAGGCCCGCCGACACCTCACAACGAAGGGCGCCTACCTTTACGCGTTCGGCCGCCGAAGCGGGCAGAGCGATTCCAAGGGCGAGAGTCGTTGCCGCGAGGCCAGCAATTGTCGTGAAACGCATAGATTGTTCCTATCTGTTGAGTTCGGCTTCGCTGGACGACGTCGCGTCCGCGTCGCAATGGCCTTGCTTTCGAGCGCCTATTGCCTGCTCACCCGACGGCCTTCGACCGAAATCGTGATAGCCCTGCCGCCGCCGCCGCTCTAGATTCGGAAACTACGCAAGAGCGCGGGGCGGGCAACCCGCGACCGACGAAGCGAAAACGGGCGGGAGTTTCCTCCCGCCCGCGATCGATTGCGACAAAAGCCCTTGGGCTCACGCCTTGGGGAATTCGAACGCCACGAAGTGGTTGTTCTCGGCGGTGCGGATCAGCATCAGCACCGACGTCTTGCCGTCGTGTTTGGCCGCCGCGATCCCGGCGGCGACTTCTCCCGGCGTCGTCACCGGCTTGCCGGCGACTTCGAGGATCACGTCGCCGCTGGCGAGGCCCTTGCTGGCGCCGATCCCGTTCGGATCGACGTTGACGATCGCCACGCCCGGCTTGTCGTCGCCCTTGGCGCTCGAGGGCGCCAGTTGCACGCCGAGCTTCAGCGCGCTTTCGCCCGTCGCCGCTTCGGCCCTGGCGACCTGCTCCGACTTCAGCGCGCCCAGCGTCAGGCTCACCGTCTTCTCGGCGCCGTCGCGAACGTAGCCGATTTCGGCCTTCTCGCCGGGTTGCAGGGCGCCGACCGCGCGGGTGAGTTCGGCGGGATCCTTCACGTCCTTGCCGTTGAGCCTGGTGATGATGTCGCCGGCTTTCAGGCCGGCGGCGGCGGCGGGGGTGTTGGGCTGGGCTTCGTCAACCAGCGCGCCGCTGACCGACTTCAGGCCGAGACTGTCGGCGATGTCCTGACTGACGGGCTGGATCTGCACGCCCAGATAACCGCGCGAGACCACGCCGCCATGTTCGAGCGAGGAAACGACGCCGTCGACCGTGCTCGCGGGGATGGCGAAACCCAGGCCGATGCTGCCGCCCGACGGCGAGAAGATCGCCGTGTTGACGCCGACCACTTCGCCCTTCAGGTTGAAGGTCGGGCCTCCCGAATTGCCTTTGTTGATCGGCGCGTCGATCTGCAGGAAGCTGTCATAGGGCCCCGAGCCGATGTCGCGTCCCTGCGCCGAAACGATGCCGGCCGTGACCGTGCCGCCCAGGCCAAACGGATTGCCGATCGCCACCACCCAATCGCCGACGCGCGTCGCGTCCTTCGACAATTTGACGAACGGATAATCGCCGGGCTCGACGATCTTCAAGAGCGCCAGATCGGTCTTCTCGTCCGTGCCCACGACCTTGGCGGCGAGTTCCTTGCCGCCTTCCAGCGTCACGGTCACGGACTTGGCGTGTTCGACGACATGATTGTTGGTGACGATATAGCCGTCGGCCGAGATCAGAAAGCCCGAGCCCAGCGCCACGCCATGGCGCGTCTGTCCCTGTTCGGGAGCCTCGCCGTTGGGCTGGCCGCGATGTTTGAAGAACTGCTGCATTTCCGGCGGCACGTTGTCCATCTGGCCAGCGGCGTCGTCGCCGGTGGCGGCGATTTCCTCGACGTTGACCTTCACCGACACGACGGCGGGTTTCACCCGCTCGACGACGGTGGCGAACGACGGCATGCCCTGCGTCTGCAGGTCGGAGGTGTTCACCGCCCCGGCGTTGGCGGAAGTCGACAATGACAGGATCCCGCCGCCAAGGGCGCCGGAAGCCACGAGCGCCACGACGGCGGCCGAGGCGAGCATGCGACCCCGAGCCAGCATCGGCAGTTTGGATTTGAAGTTTGACAACGAACGTCTCCGTGATTCAATTGAACGCATGTCGCGTTCCCATCCGCACCATGCGCCTGTCCCCCTTGGGACCGGATGGCCGCCGCATTAACCTCCGTCCATGCGTCGGCATAATGCCCATGCGTAGTTTCCGAAGCTGTTTGACGCTCGCGCAGTCGTACAGATCTGACAGAGAGCCAGGAGCCGGTTTCCTCGGAAGCGCGGTCGAACTACGAGGGAAGCCCATATATGGCGACGCAAGCGGACAAAGCCAAACCCGTCGCCGCGGACGATCTGCAAAAGCTGCCGATCGCCGAAGTCGAGAAGCGCCTCGGTTCTTCGCCGGACGGCCTCACGGACGCGGAGGCGAAGAAACGGCTCGCCCAATACGGGCCGAACGAGATCGTCGAGAAGAAGACCAACGGGCTTCTCAAATTCCTGAGCTATTTCTGGGGTCCCATTCCCTGGATGATCGAAGTCGCGGTGGTGCTTTCGGCGGTCGTCCGCCACTGGCCCGATTTCTGCATCATTCTGTTCTTGCTGTTATTCAACGCGGTCATCGGCTTCTGGGAGGAGCGCCAGGCCGGCAACGCGATCGAGGCGTTGAAAGCCAGGCTCGCCATCAAGTCGCGCGTAAAACGCGACGGCAAGTGGGTCACGCCGCCGGCGAAGGAACTG
>Ga0302140_10002117_pt1 | contig 25890 bp, 31 predicted proteins | sample I_Bog_E1_1_FD_202095 | JGI IMG/M metagenome (GOLD analysis project Ga0302140, IMG submission 202095) | Peat permafrost microbial communities from Stordalen Mire near Abisko, Sweden - I_Bog_E1_1 | ecosystem: Environmental > Terrestrial > Soil > Wetlands > Peat | place: Sweden: Abisko, Stordalen... | reverse complement strand
AAATTTATTTTTTTGATTTTACAAAATTTTTGACTATCAGAAAAATTATTAAATTTTTTTAAATTTCTCAAAAATATTTTTATTCATATCAGCTTTTTATGTTGGGTATAAAATAATACTTCATTCAACATCAATAAAAAGACATAAATATTAATATTTCTATAATATTAATGATTTTTTTACAGTAAATTTTTTGCTTAAAAACAAAAACTTTTGGGAATTTCGTAAAAAAATTAGATTCTCCTTTTTAATTTAAGTAATTTTATTTGATCTCAAGGCCATTCTGAGATTTGCTGAGTGTTTCTTTCATGAGAAAATTATTCTCTCTCCCTTTTGGCATGTCAGTTTTCGATTTCTCTTTCAACGACAGCGTCTTCAAATAGTCCGTTGGAAAAATTATGATCTTTTCATCCTTAATGGTTCCTTTCCTTTCATTGGCCATTGCCATCATTACTTCATTAATCTTGTTGAATTTTTGCTTAGATTTACTCATGAAACCTGTAGTATTTTTCATTCTTTTTCCATTGACTATAATTTTCGTGTTAATCAGTCTGTTGAAATTGTTATTACTTGTTAATTCATTCGTCAAAGGTTTCACAATATTGAGGCTTTCATTTTGGGTTTGGGTGGGGTTTGGGTTGATTATAACATTTATATTATTATTAATTTGAATCCCCAAATTTTGTATATTTTTAAGTTCAATACTATTAGTGATTCCTTCTTGACCTGTCACCACAAAATTATTATTTCTTTTGAACAAAAACTCCCCTTCCGAATTGTTACTTGCTTTATCTGCTATTTTTTTTTGTGATTTTGTAGATGATGATCTCTTCAAAGTTGTTTTATTATTATAAACATTTTTGTAAGATTTGGATGGATTGAACTCTTCATTCCCAAGAGACCCAGGAGTATTTGACCTTTTCATCTTGGATTTTAGTTTAGACACAAAACTGCTTTTCCTAGATTGAAGTTCATTAGGTTTCAATGATGTTTTCTTCAGAAATGGCTCTTCAACAGGTTTATAGCTTTGGCAAACCGGTTGCATTTGTGGAACCTTTGGAATATTGATTCTGGACATATATATTCTTTCTAGATTGGTAAGCGACTCCTGTTTCTTTTGTCCTAAAGAATTGCTGAGTTTTTTGGGGAAAACTGCGTTTGATTGTACACCGTCATTGGGTTGGGAGTTTTTCAGAAAAAGTTTCAAATTATTGGAATTTGGTTTTATTGGTTTATTGCTTTTTTTTATTAAATAAATTAATTAGTATTTGTAATAAAAACATGTTAATATTTAACCTTGATTTTTCATTGTTGGTTTGATGGGGATTGGGTTGTTTGTTTTCTTTGTTTTGCATTGTGCTTTTTATTTTGACCAAAGGAATAAAAAAAGATGTTTTCAGGCCACCTTTGAGAGGAAGAACTAATTTATAACAATCATTCATTGGTTCATCTTCAGGCTAATATTATTTTAAAAAATATTTTTAATCAATTATATATTGAGTAATAGTTTTACAATGATTTGTTTGGTTGCTAAATGCAATCGACAAAAAACGCTGATAATTTGGATGACAAAGGGCATATCATTCGGAAGGAAAACATAAACTGTTTCGAGGCTTCTACCCAGCCAATATTCCCTAACAACTCTTTAAAAAAATCGTATGATGTTCTTACGAATCCATATCAAGAATAGTGCTAATTTTCTTGAGATCATAATCTTTTTCTTCCATGAATCTAATTTCTGTTGAAGCGCAATAAAAGCATAAGGCCAAATTGCTAATCTTAGAATAAAAGTAATTTTATTTTTAAATTTATTTTTAGAAAAATACCTTATTTAAAATTATTTCTGGATATATTTCCTCATTGATTTCTGTAGTTTGAGCCAACTCCGCAAAGTTCAAAGGTTGCATTTGCAAAAGCGTTAGTATATTACATCGGTAAAGTCTATGCAAATAAGGATCGACACTATCATAAATAACTCTCACATTTGGTTCTTCGAGAACCATACCTTCTCCACATGCCTTCTTCAAAACATTGATGATAAACTCTTTTTTATCAGACACTAAATCCTTCTTCACTTCTTGAGTCCTCTTCAAAAGTTCATACATAATCGGCAGTAATTTCACTATATAATCGTTATTATAAAGATCATTGAGGCTTGGAACCAAATTATTTTCATCAATTTGTTTAAAAGATAAAGGCTGAATCAATTCATCATTATTTAACGCACCATCTTCGTCAGGGTTTTCTTTCAAAGAGGCATCCGATTTAACTTCTTTGGTCTTTTTTATTTTTACCTCTTTGGTTTTGATTTTGAAGCTAGCTCTGTTGTTATTGATATTGGTGGAAGATGTCGGCTGTTTGTTTATGGAATCACCTCCCTCCGACATTTTTTTGTTGTGAAGGAATAAGTGATAACAAATACTGACTGTGTCGATCAAAATTTTGAATGCTAATCTAATTGAGTGCTTGCTATGAATTAATGCTTCTTCATGCCTGTTTTTATAAAAAAAAAATCGGACTCAGTTTTAAGTAAAAAATAAAATAAAAATCGAAAAAATAATAAATTATTAATTTTTTACTTTTCTGCTTCGGATAATATCAAACAGCATTGCATATGCAACCCACATCTTATCCTTTTGTATTTTAATTTGTTGGTCAATTCATTGAAGTATTCGTTATTGCTTGCTGCTGAATTAAAATTCGCGTTGTAATGCAAAGGTTTGTTTTTCGAAGGGTTTTTCAACGTTAATATGCTTTTCTCAAACAACGCCAATGACTCTTCCAAGAATCCGAATTTGTACAGGCAAATTCCCTGATTGACGAAAGTATGAACAATATAATCCTGATGCAATTTGCCATTATTTGACATATAGGTCTATATTATATAAGAAAAAAATGTTAAATTTTTTTTGTTTTACATTTATAATATTTTCTGATTTCTTGAAATTGATCATCGCTTGTTTATAATTGAGCTCCAGCATATCTTTGTATCCCTCCTCGCTGCTCTTTCTTACTATTGAGGGTATTTCATGCTCATAAATCACGTCTTTTTTGCCAGTTAGAATCGCAGGCGTTATTTGAGTTCTTCGATCCTTACCATAAACGATGTTTATGGGCTTGTTCTCGTAAATAATATCCAAAAGTTCCTGAAATTCATTGTTTTCAGAAATGCTTTTGTCATTTTCCACGTCTAGACCATCTGGCCTGATTTCAGCTTCTGTTGTATTTTTGGTTGACAGTTTTTCTGATTTTTCATTGAGTTCTTCTTTTTTCGGTAGGAGATCATCGGTTTTGGAAAGGGTGGAAGGGGGCTGCGGATTCTGTAAGAGACGAGCTGCCATAAAAGGCTGGGAAAGGGCGTGGGAATTGGAAGGAGGATTCATTTTGAGATTAAAGTTTTAAAAAAATTGCAACGATTATTTATAAATTTTTTTAAACGACAAAACATTTATTCACAAATTATAAATAGCCTTTTTGTGTTAATTCGTTCAGATCCTTGTGCATTTTCTCTTAGATTTTTTTGCGACAATAACGCAAAAAATGAGATTCTGCTTTCAAAATTACAATTTCAAAGAAAAAAAATTTTTAAAAATAATAAAAACTAAAATTCACTTTTAGAAGTAATTTTGTTCTATTTATATTTTTTTTAAACGACAAAGCATTTATTCGAAAATTATAAAATCGCCTTGTTTTGTTAATTTGTTCAGATCCTTCGGTATTTTTTCTTCGATTTTCTTTCGACAATAACTCAAAATGAGATTCTGCTTTTCTCGAGATAGCAGTTCTCTATAAATTGAAACAATGAAACACCATTTAATAAATTTATATTATGTTACTTTGCCAAAATTCCATTTTTTCTACAGATTTCATATATTTCATTGATCATATCGATTGTGATTTCAATGGACTCAATATTAAGCAATTTCAAAATATTCCTTATCTAAAATAGTTTTAATGATAAAATACGAATTTTAAATACTTTTGCCATTTTTTCCTTTGTTTCATTTGAAGTTGTTATTTCTTTGTTTTTTTGATTTTCAAATTCCCTTGTTTGATTGTTTTCCCTTTCAGAAATCCATATGTTCCCGTTATGAGCCAAAATCAAGAAGACTCCGCAATCCAATTTAACAAAATGATGTTTCTGTCTTCTGAGCTTTAAGAAATATTTCATAGAAAGAAAGAATAAGAGATAAAAAATACTAATTTATTGTGAACGGAAACCAGTATTCCATTTTCTAATTTTCCATATTTTAATGATCTTGTATGTAAATTGGTGGTTCTATCGTTATTTAATGCTGGAATTAAAATTTCAAAATGGTAGATTTTATGGATGGTTTTACAATGGACTTCTGCAGTTATCAGATCAGTTTCTTTAAAAATGTTTCTCATATTTAGTTCATCTTCTTCAGTTTTTTTTCTCTTTATTCCAGAAACATTAAAATCATTTATTCATGTGTACCTGTTCTGGCAAATATGTGGAATTTAAATTCAAAGAGGCTTCCGTGTTTGAATTTATATCAATGATCCATTTTTTATTTGCTATCTTTCAGTTAAAATCTTATTCTCACTCATAATTCAAAAAAGGATACCTCCAAAACTCTACCAATTATGACATCCCCGATTTCTGCTTGATATTTCATTCTCAAAGGATTCACTAACAACAATCTTATTGATTTTTCATTAACTATAACATTGAAGAATTAATAACTTATCAGTTTTTTCTATTGTTCCCATGAGACTTGAATAAATAACTCCATCTTTCTCATATGTTCCATGACCACTATTTGTAAATAGAAAAAATAATATGAAAAATAATATACTGCATAAAGCCCTGCTCAGTGGTTATAGTGTCTCCTGGCAAGACAATTTTCAGACTACTCACATCAGCTGGAAGAAACGAAAGTAGGTCCAAACTCTCGAAAAGTTTCGGGGGATATTCGCTCAAATTTTTTATCATAATTAAATATCCAATTTCTTTTTAATTAAAATGATAAAATCAAAGAAGATTAAAAATTTCTTTTTTAATTTTTTTTTTCTTTTTAATAGAGGGGAGACTCCCAAGTAATTTTATAGTAAAACTAAAACTTTAGGTCCTCCTAAGACATAGGAAATTTTTTTTTATAGAATTCAAAGATAAAAAAGTTTAAGAAAAAAAAAACTCAGTTAAATTTCTTTTTAATTTTTTATCACTTCTTTCATTTTGTAAAAGTTTTTTATTTAAGCATGATTTATTTGCGATAATTAATTATTGTTATTTCCAAGAGGTAACAAATGATCTTGTATCTCATTGTCGGCTCTATTTCTGACTAGTTCTGGTTGATTATTTACAATTGAGTTGGCATCTAAGTTATTGATCCCATTAGGATTTGGATTTCCCTCAAATTCAACAATGGGCTGATTATTTAATAACTGATTCAAAATGACATATTTTCTATCAACCAATGCCATTTCATTTTCTGTGAATGTGGACCTATCATGTAATGGGTAAAACATGGTCCATAATTGAGGAAGATCATAATACCAGGCCATGGAAAATAAAGGATTATATAAAGTTCTTGGTTTTTCTGCTGTTGGGGTATAATGATAAGATGGATTCCAAGAAAGCGCTGGAATTTCAATGAATGTGATGAACATAAACAGAAAACCTAATGTCGCAAAAAGAATACAATAAAACGACAGATCATAAAAAGCGTATCCATTAAATTGAATGTAAAAGCAGAAAATAAACAGCAATAAAAAAACCAAGATAGGGAAAAATTTCAAAGTAGTTCTTGTTCTTACAAACAAGAAGGAGCACACCTCCAAAACTACTATCAGAATATAAAACTTCAAATCAATTCCCAAAGGAAAACTCTCAATGAAGAGCAAAGAATCCAAAAATTGAAATAAAGAAACATATATGCAATAAAACACGATCATGAGCCCAACTTGAGAAAAAAAGATCCACCTAACTTGGGTTTTGTTATTAAGGTTAATTGCATGAAGATAAAGACCCAACCAAGGAAATGTCCTATATAATGTGAAGCGGAAAGCATTTAGTTGTGGATGGTCATAAAACCTTAGAAATACCTCGACTTAAATTTATGGTATTTATTGAAGAATTGGAAAAAAATGTTTACTTAAAACCAATATGAAAATTGGAATTCCAATAATGACTACAAGAAAATAAAGACTTGTGATATTTGAAGCGAGAAAGAGTCCAAAGATTATTCTTATGATGCCAATGATCCTTAAACCTATAGCAGAGCCAGGACTCTTCAGATAATTGATATTGTTTAAATGATCTCTCCAAAACATATAGTGATATTTAGTCGATTCATCCATCATTGTAATTATTTTGAGACTAAGTGTTAAAAATACTTAAAATAAGAAAATGCTGATAAATTAATTAATATCTCACTCTTCAAAACCATAAATAATCTGATTGATAAGAATTGTCTTATAACCTATTACATTCTTTAGAATGAAATCTAGAGCAGATGAATTTGTAAAGGTTCTTGGGTTAATTAGCAATGTAACATTTTTGAATCCATGGTCATTTCTTTTTTATTTTCATTGTTTATTTATATCTCAAGGAAAAAATAACCTTGATGATTTTGTTAATCTCAAAACCCACATTTCTCCCACACAAACTATATAATCATAATAAGTTTCAGTGTATGTGCTATCACTTATTATTGTGTCTAAGATCAACAAAAATAATGGAAATAGACTTTTCTTTGAATAGCTTTGAAGAAAAAAAACTTACTTTCGGGGACATCAGCAATGATAAAATTCATCACGAGGCTTTCTGGAATTGAACCATTGTGTTGGGAACGTAGTTTATTGTATAATGGGTTCAAAAAGTCAGAATTTTCAGAATAATTATATTCAGCATAGACGCATATAATTGCAAAAAACAAGACTATCCTACAAAAAGAACTAAATTATAATAGTTTTGCTTACATAACAGCATGAAAATCAAGAAAAGCAAAAAACAAATGACACGACACCATCTAAATGTCAGAAGTCTTTGATGAATAACAAAAAAATTTTTCTCAAATTCCATATCAAAAAACTAATTATTTAGTGAAATTTTGCTTATTATTATCATTAACAAACCTTTTTTGATTAAAATCTTAGCTTTAATAATATTTTGTTTTTGTCTAAAAAAAATGGCATCGAATTCCCATTATGCTGCAATCACTGAAACCTTGACCTTGACGGTAATATTTATTTATTTAAATCATATAAAATATAGTTTTTCTTGGAAAAGACCAACAATTTTGAACAAGAAATGGAAACAAAAGATTATAAAATCGAAGAACTTGAGAAAAAGCTCAGATTGCAGACATTCGAGAGTAAAACCCAAATAAATGATGTAAAAAAGACAATGAAAAAGCTATATTTATTTTTTAATTTTTCAGCTTCAAAAAGAGATCTTTCTTCATAAAAACACAATCCAAGATCTAGAAATGAAATTAAATAACAATGTTTCTGCCAATTCAATGAGAATAATTTATGAACTTGAAGCCAAATTATCTGAATCAGAGACACTTCTTATGAAAATGAGAGAAGACGAAATTTCCATGAAAAAAGATCTCTCTAATGATAAAAACGAGATCCTCAGCTTGAAAATGGAAAACGAACAACTCTCTCAATTAAAACCTTTACTACTAAACAGAAAGTCTTTGATCTCGAAAAAACCGCTTCTGGACGTGAATTTGGCTTGTTCAGATAAAATACAAGAATTGCAATATGAACTCGAAAAGCGAGATAAAATGATCATGCAAATCAAAGAAAGCTATTTGGAAATCGTTTTGGAAAAAGAAAAAACCATATTTGAATTACAAACAAAACTACAAGATTCAGATCGAGAGGAATTGCAAAAAATCATTGAAAATTTAGAGAAAAAAACCATTCTTATTGAAGAAGAGCTGGAAAAAAGTCAAAAGACTGTAGTGCTTGAAAGGGAGCGAAACGATCGAGAAATTTCAATGAAACTTAATAAAAATTTTCAGATAATTATTGATGGAAAAGCGAAAGAAACAGAGACCTTATTGGAAAAAATTCGAGAACAGGATGAAAAAGAGTTGGAGCTAAATAAAAGATTAATGGAATCGGAAGCCTTGAGCAAAAAGTGCCAAAATGAGTTAAAATCGTTGACATCGAAAAACGAGATCTTAAAAAATGAGAAAAATGCTTTTTTAAAAAGATTATGCGATTTGGAGGCTGGAGTTTTATTGAAAGAGAAGGAAATTGCATCTTTGAATGCTACTTTGACAGTTCAAATGACCAATTTCGAAAAAGAAAAGTTGGATTTGAGAAATGAACAAATTAAGCTCAATGAGAATATTTCGCATTTGAAAAATGAAAACAAGAAACAAAATCAACAAATCAACGAATTGAAAAATCAAAATACTATCTTAAAGGAAAAAAACTCTGAAATCAGTGACCTCCTAGAAGAAAACCAATGGAAACATGACCAAGAAATCAAAAAATTACGTGAGAAATGTGATGTAAAAATGCAAAGTTTTCAATCAGCCAAGCCTTCCTTGAAATTTCCAAGTGCTCTTTCGCACATAAAAGGACTTTATCTCAAGAATTATGTTCCATGACTAATGACCACATATTTTCCTTTATGGAGAATCAAATTGAAAGCCCTAAAAACATCGAGACTAAAATCAGGTTTTCAGTTAGTTTGAATGATGAAGACAATTTTATCACTTCAATACAAAACCAAAGACAAAGCTTGATCGCTCAAAGCCCTTTGTCACGTATTCCCCCGATAATCACTTTAAAAGAGATCTCAAGAAAGGATGAACATCTGTCAACAGTTGAAGACCATCAAAGCGATCAGAACGAAAGTCCTTTAAAAGATTATAACTCCATAAGTTCTGGCGTTGATATGGAAGAATTGAAATTAGATATCGATGAATTAGAAAACGAAAACATGATTTTAAGGAAAGAAAATTTGACTATGAAGGTCGAACTCAAGGAAGTTAATAATAAATTCGCGAAGGAATTGGAAGTTTGTCAGAAAAGGGAAAGTCAAATCATGAATGATATGCAAAAACAAAGGAAGGAAAGCCTTTTAAGTCTCCAGGTAAGCGCAAAGGAAAATTCAATGAAATTCCTACAATCAGAAGTCACGAGATTGGAGTCAATGATGAAAAATATTGAAGATCAATTTAAAGAAGAAAGGAAATTTTGGGATGTAGAATTGAAGGAAGTCGAGAAAAAAGCAATTGATGCTAAAATGAAATATGCACAAATTATGACTGAAAGAGACTCGTTGGAGTTAAAATGCAAACAGATTCTGGGAGGCAGGGATCAAGCAACTGTTGACTCCAAGAAGATTCAAAAAAATAGAACGTTTTTCAATTTTTTGCTCTGCAATGATTAAAAAGACTTTGTTTTTATTATTATGATATTATGAAATTATAAATTCTGTATAAATTCTGTTCAAATTACAAAAAAAAATAGAGAAAAAATAAATGGAAATAGAAAAATTAAGCTTTCGTGTAAAAAACGAGAATAATGAAGATGTTCTTGTCCAGATAGACTCTCGTTTGGCCCAAATGTCGCAACCAGTGGAAGAAAGTGACAAAAGCGAAGAAATTCCCTTATTGATACAGAAAAAAGTGCTTGAAAAAATCGCTTCTTTTTACGAACTCTACAATTATTCCATTGATGACCTGAATAAATTGTCTTGTGAAATAAAAAGTGACAATCTAATGAAAAATTTAGGCGAAAAAAACTATCATTTTTTCTCAGAATACTTAGATGGCGAAAATTCTATAAATCTGGATAAATTCAAGCCTTTGGTTGATGCTTGTTATCAATATAATTTTAAATATTTATGGGATTTATGTCAATTGATACTTGGAACAGACTTTTTCTGTGAAACCAGTGAGGAAGGATTGGAAGCGTTTAAAAAGAAAAATAATTTACCTGAATTAAACGAAGATGAAATTTATGAGATAGTCAATGAGAATAAAGAAGCCTTTGATGCTTTGCATGGCCAGTTTTTGAAATATTTGAATAATGTCGAGGAAATGAAAGAAAGCGATTTTGCTCATGATGATATGGATTGAGAATTTTCAATAAATATTTCCATAAAAAACATAAGTCTTTTAATGAGTACATACATCAAGATTTTGAACCAAAGAAATTTTTTCAAAATAATGTTCTATGGAAAAAAAAAATAAAAAAATAATTTTTTTTTTTTCTAAAAATAAGCATGAGAAAAATAGGAGCTTTTTTTAAAAGAAAGTGTTGTTAAAATAACAGAAAAAAAAATTTATAAATATATGAAAACGAATGAAATATTTAATTCACTTCAAGAATTGGAGATTCTCCCTGTGCCTTCCAACCCTAAAAACTGTTTAGGCTTTGGGTCCTTCGGCAGTGTGAAATTGGCAAGGCATCGGATTTCCAATAAAAAATATGCCTTGAAAATAGTTATTTTACATCATCATAATTGTTAATCCCTCCATAAAAAATTTCCTTAGGTCAATTTGAATGAGTTGGAATGTGAAGCTGAAATCCAAAGCATTAAAAGGGAAATTCGTGTTCATTCAAAGCTTAATCATTCACATATAATCAAATTCTTCCATAGTTTCCAAAAAGATAACACCATTACCATGGTTCTGGAATATGCGGAAAAGGGAAATTTGTACACTTATTTAAAGAAGAAAAAACGATTGTCAGAATGTGAGGCCTATACTTTTTTTTCCCAAACCTTGAAAGCTGTTAGTTTTCTTCATGAGAAGGATATCCTTCATAGAGACTTAAAAGTAAAATTGTCTAAAAGTTTCAACTCTTTTTCTTTGAAAAAAGCCAGAAAATTTGTTGTTGGACAAAAATTATTCAATAAAGCTTTGCGATTTCGGATGGTGTTGTGAAGACATCCAAAGAAAGAGGTTTTAACGATTTTTTTAATTTTTTAATTTCATCAAGATCGACGTTTTGCGGTACATACGAATATATGTCTCCAGAAGTTGTCTTCAAAAAGCCTTACAATGCAAATATCGATGTTTGGAGTTTAGGCATCTTGCTTTATGAACTCATTACAGGAGGAAGTCCTTTCCGAGCAAAAAATCTACAAGACATAACCCTGAAATTTAAAAACCATAAGGACTTGTTATTTCCCGATTATGTGCCTCACGATTTGAGAAATTTGATTTCTGGGATTTTAAAAATGAACCCTGAACAAAGATTGACTATTCCTCAAATTTTAACTCATAAATGGATGAAAAAAATTAGTCTCATCAAAGGAAATAATAATGAACATGAAAGTGTAAATGGGAATAATATGATGATTTTGAAAGAAAAAAACCCAAAGATCTTGGAAATCCATAAAATCATTGAAAGGAAATTCCAATTACCAGAACAGATTAGAACCAAAACAAGTGAAATCAATGATTTCACTGATCAACGTTTTGTCACAAGCCCCAAAAAAAGCATTGAATTATCCATTACAAGAATTAGGAAACCGATTTTTTTCGATATTAGGAAGAAAACTGAAATAAATCTAATGGATAGCACCAACTCGATCTATTATAACAAAACTGAATATAATAAATATAGAAATAGCAATAACACGAATCTCTCCAACACCAGTTTCCTAAACAAGACCAATAATGAGATTTCTGTCTTTAAATCAATTGATAATTCGAAAAAACATCGGATTTTTTTAAAGGAGACAAATGAAGCGAATCCTGGGAAAGTTCTAAAAACCATGGAAAACCTAATGAGTCAATTAAATGTCGTGCAAGACCCTTTTATTGATTTGAAATCAAATCATAAGCTTTCGAAAAATAAAATCCAATTCGAAGAAATTAAGAAAACAAAAATAGATCCAAATAAAGGACTAAAATCCACGTTTGAGGGCATCAAATATCGGGAAAAAAAGGAAAACCTTCATAAAATCTGACAAGAGAAGGTTTTAAATAACAAAATTAATAAGAAATATAAAAAATTGATAAATAATTAATAAATGAATGTTTTAGCCATTTGGGAAAAAAATATTTATTAATTAATCCATTTTTGGTTTCTTTTGTAAACATTTAAAAAAACGGAAATTTAATATTATGATTTTATGATTTCAATGATTACCAACTTTTTTCAAATAAACAACTAATAAAACATGCTTGACCTCATTCCGTTGTCAGCATGGGATAAAAATTTGGAGAATTTGTTTAAGAAACCGTTCTGTTGTTTTTCTTCTTTAGTCGCTTCATTTTCCTTTTTTTCCATTGTGAATTCACCTGGATCATAACATAATTTATTGAAATCATTTACTATGATTTCTTTTTGAATTCTGTTGTTATACTCTTCAAATTCGCATTCAATTTTGCCTTTTTCACACAAATTCATTTCTTTCCCGTTATAAATCACTTTAACGAAATGTTTCTTCATTCCTGTTTCCATCACTCTGGAATGCAGTTCAATAAGGATTTGTGAAGCATAAATTGGGTAACCATTTTCACAATTCAAATGGTCATCCGGGAGTCCATGGAATTTATTTATCAAGCATTCTAAATTTGTGATATTTAACCCCACCATCAAAGGAGTCAAAGTCAGATAATGACCACTGAAGAACACATATTTTAAATCAGAATCAGGGTTGTTGATTTTATCAAGGAAATATTTTTGAATCTCTTTGAAAAGAGGCGTTCCCATAAATTTCCTTTGTAAATCTGAGCCAAGTTCCACATATTGTCTTTCCAAATCCTTGATGACAGTCATATTTCTCCAAATATCACTTGTCAACCCTTCAGGTAAAGGGTTGTTTTTGTAGATATCAGCATAAATATTGGTCACAAATCTGCTGACTTTGGTGATATTCCATGGGGAAGAATCAGTTGTCTTAAAAATTTCTTGCATATGCTCCAAAGTTTCTTTAAACTCCACATTCAAATCCTGGAATAGTTGCTTCTTTTCTTGTTGATTTTTGAGTATTTGATATGTTGGACATAAATTGGCATAATTCAACAACATATCCTTTTCTTGATCAAGTGAATGGATCTCTATCGGTTGAAATTTCCTCGGTAAGGCATCATATCCCATATTTGGAATGTCCAAAGTTAGATTTTGATAAGGTGGAACTGCAATATCTAAAGGATAGTTCTGATCAATTTCCAACCCAGTTCCCAAAGGATATAACCCATATAAATGAGAAGAAGCGCTTTGAAGAGCTCGACTTGAGGATGTTGATCTGACATATAGCTCTGTATTGTTATATTTCTTGGAGAGCAGGTTTTCTCTTTCAATATATCTGTTCCTCATTTCTCGCCCCAATATATAAGTTTGACGCATTCCTACTTCCGTTAATTGGTGAATGTCGAAGCCATTTCCCCATTTTTCTGGATTCCAAGTGCTATCACTGGGACCCCTAGCGCCATGACGAATAAATTCGATGACCAATTCAAGCTTGCCTGCAGCAAAAGCAATAAAAAATACCAAAAAAACAAAAATGGATTTCATAAATTTATAGTATTACGATGATCCAATAGCAATAATAGGAATTGCTTTTATAATAATTTTTTAAAAAAACTGCAGCTATTTATAGTTAAATAAGGCGCGATTCTTTGATTTAATTTTTTCTTTTATTTTTAAAATTTAATTTTAATTATATGAAATTACTATCAAAAAATTTTGCAACAATTCTTTCTATCCATTATTTCAATTTTTGCATCCTTGGCATTCGGCTTCTCTGAAGAATTATTTAAGGAATTTTCTATTTTATAATGAATATCATGAACATTCTTTTCTTTTTTTTCGAAATTTTCGATAGTATTAGCATGGGTTTTTATAATAACTTCTTTTTGTTCGATTTCCGATTCTAATGCTTTGTTTTTTCCTTCCAAAATCTGAACTTTTTCATTAAATTCATTCAAATTTTTCATCAAATCGCTCTCATTTTTCATGAGAACTTCGATCTTTTCATTCGCAACATCCCGATCTTTATATATTTTCTGTATTTGCTCTTCTAAAAATCTGATTTTTTCCGGATATTCTCGAAGTCTTTTATTTAAAAGCGATAAACTGAATGTTGAGTTTTCTAAGGCATTTTCGACATGTTCTAAATTAACCCTGTACATTGAATTAAAACTGTTGAATTTTCTTTGGGCTTCATTTCCAAAATCCGCTGGTGTGACAAGCAGAGATTTCTCTTTTTTTCTAGTAAATTCTTCTTTTTCTTGAAGAATCTCATCACCATGAATTTCTGACTCTTCCATATTTAAAACTGGTGGCTTTTCTAACTCAAGCGATGTTTGATTGAATGCTTTTTTGATCAATTCGATATTGTTATTTAATTTGTCGATGTAATCTGATAAATCCTTTCCATAAGTTTCGGGGTTTTCAAGTTCAAATTCTTTTTCATTATTTGACACCTTTGTGGAGCAGACATGTAATGCTGATTCTTGAAGAATATCTAATTGTTCGATGTTTATGACTTTGGATTCTTTACGAGGAGATTCATTATTGGATATTTGAACGAATTTTTCTAATTTTTGGACAATTACAAGGAGATGACTGTTTTTTTCTCGCAATAAGGAAATTTGATCATGCAAAACATTATTTGTTTTATGAAGCAATTCAAAATTACCGGAATCTCCTTCCAAATCAGCAAGAGTCTTTTCATTGTTTAACTCATTTTGAGTGAGTTCTTCAATCTTGGATAGTTCCCATTGATAAGCCATTTTTAAAAAAGGCTGAAGTTTTCGATTTTTATTACGAATTTATAAAATAAAATTTCTATATAATTTAAAATCCAGTTTTGGTTGAATGAATTTGTTATATCCAAAACGAAGAGTAGCTTTAAATCACCTAATTTTTTATCGTTTTTCTATTCATTCCAATGAAAGACATAAAATGAGATATATTTTGGGCAATCAGGAACATAAACTCGACTTTAATATTCATCTTTATGACCCACAAATTCAGGCTTATTTGGAGAAAAGATGGACGAAAAAAAGCGAAATCGGTTGATTTTTTCCCCTTAAAAAAAATAAATGTCCTTTTTGAAAGAACCCAAAATTTATATGATAAAACCACTCAAAAGCATCGATTCAACTTTAAAACTCCAAAAATTAATGAATTTTAAAACTCTTTTGAATAATGAACGGCTGCTAAATTTCAGCAAAACAGCGGAAATCGATAGCATATATATAATCAGCATTTGTTGCGAGCAACATTTTAAGGGGATGATAGATCAATATCTCCAAAAAGTGTTATTGAATGGAAGAGTAGTCCCCATGCATGAATATAATGATTATACAAAAATGAAAAGCAAAGTTTTGGCTCTTTATAGGAAATTTTTCTATGGTGATCCTATCACTTTCTTTGAAAGAAATATTGAGAAGAAATATCTTGCAGCAAAACAAAATAAATGGATGCGCTATTTATCAAATAGAAAGGTTAAATAATGAAAACAATAAAACAATCATAACTATTAATTATCTAGCTGACAATGAATAAATGTGTTTGGACATTTAACGAGCAAAAATGTTTGGAGGGAATCAGAAATTGGAGGACAAGAAATTTGGGTCTTTATGATGATTTTAGGCCTTTGTTTGATAATTTTCCGGAGTTTCAAGAGATTTTTCTGAAAAAATACACTTTTTTCGAAAAGTTTTCTAGACAAAATCGAAAGGATCTATTATATCCCGCTTCTGTTTTACTTTCAAGAACATTAGCTTATTGCCAATCAACTGAATTTATAACAAGTAACAAAAAAATTTAGTGGTTTAATATTTTTCTTTGCTAAGATTTGAGAATCCCTCCGGATTTTCATATTGAAATGAACATCATAAATTATCATGTGGCACTTTTATTGGCTAAATTGAAGACAGAAAAAGTAATTTTAGATAATTTTATTTCAAGAAATATATCGATCCCATAGAATAACATTTCTGCAACAATCTGTCAACATTTAGAAAACGAGTTCGAAAAATTTGTTAAGAACAAATTTGTTAAGTTTACAGTAGAAAATGCCAGTTTGACTGTCCCACAAACACTCAAATACTTAAAAAAATTGAGAAATTTTGCCGTGGATTACAACATTTCCCTTTTAAATAAGAAGAACGAAATAAATTATCATCGATTAGCAAGGATGATCAAAAAAATCGTGTTTCTGGACAAAAAAGGTGTTACATTGGAAAACATTAGCTTATTCACTTTTTACTCAATTGCCAATCTCGACTATTTAAATTCATTAGATTTAAATCAAATTATAAGTAAACTAATAAAATATCAATAATTTATATTTCAACAATGAATTTCTAGCGAAAATGGAATGGGACACTTATCGAATTTCTTTCGAAATCTTGGATCAACAAATTTCTCTTGATCATAAAAAAGACGACGTTTTCAATAAAAATTTGGAAGATTTGAATAACTTAAAAGAGTTGAATGAGGAGAGAGGATATTTGGCTTATAATTGGATTTTTAAATTGATGAGGAAATTTACAACTATGAGCGCATATGATTATTTCAACGAGAGAGAAGAAGTTGAAAAAAAGCAACAAAAGAAAAATAAAAAATATTTATGGAAAGATAAAGAAAAGGAGAAAATTTTAAAGCCATAAATCATAAATTTACATCAGATCTTAAATTAATTCATTCAATTTATTTTTCATATATTATATTTTCGTCTTTTTAGAAGTTCGATTATTTAATCAAAGAGAAATTAATTAATATTCATATTTCTTAATATGTGGCAACCAAGAAGATCCAAAATAACTTAGGAGGATTTTGAAAATAATAGACGATGATTTTAGGGAATATTGAATAAATCCATTTTTTTCATCAGATATGGAAAGAAACAAATTCAATATGCAGTTCATCAAAGCCATGAAATTAAACATCAAAAATAATTTCCCGATTTTATATGAGCTGCTCGAAATCTTTTTTTAAATTATTAGTTATTATTTTAAATTAAGATTTAAATTACCCAAAGACATCCCAAAATTGGGCCTAATATAATGGCACCAGGATATGCTGCAGAAAACAAGATTTTATCTTCTTTGTAATCTAAATTTAGATTAATGCAAATCACTATGAAAATAAACTAAAGAATTTTAAAAAGTATGAAGAAAAATGCAAAATTTCAAAAATAATACAGTATCAAGAATCATGAGTAAAAACACGAAAAAGTATGTGATTCTTTTTCCAAATTTAGCCTTTTTGTGAGACATAAAAACGAACCTTATCAATGCTAGATATCTTCTTAGAAACTTCAGGAATTTCATATCATTTTTTTTTATCGAAGCCTCAACGAAATTCTTTTGCTTTATATCAATCATCGGATATTTTAAATTTTGAACATAATTCTTTCGTTTCAAATCCTCTCTAAATTTTTAATAAAATGATATATTAATCTCTTAATTCTTTTTCATACTTCATCGAAAAAAGATCATCTTCTGAACAAACACTTTTATGAGCTGCTTCCCCTGACCAAGATAAAGCCTCTTCGTCATTATCAATGAATGAAATTTTTTCATTATCCAATTTTCTCACATCTTGATGAATATCAAATATGAAAATCTGGAATCTGATATCAGATGATGAATATAAGGTTTTGAGAATATGAATGTCCTTGATGAATTTCTTAAATATTTCAGGATCCTTATTTTCAAGAAGAGTGATGCTGTTTTGTTGGTTTAAAAACCGTTCTTTTGCAATCTAAATTCCTTTAAAATCCCAATTGGTTAAAATGATTACTAACCTGAAGAACCAGGACCTCAATTCTGAACCCGAATCTTTGGAAGAATTTTATGTTCCATAATCGGACAAAGTCTACCAAATTTTCCATCGCGTTATAGAACATGGAGTCTAAAGCTGCGAAATCTATGATGCTGACCAATTTATTAAATCTTTTGATGAAAATATGTAACTGAGAATTATTTTCATCTCGAATATTTGCTACAAATTTCAAAAAATGACAAAATTCTTTAAATTTTAATACCCGAAACCAGAAATTCATTGATTTTTTCACGATCCCGGATTTGATTTTCTTTATTTTTGTTCACAGAAAAATATAAGCATTTCAAAAAAGGATCATATAGGTTTAGATTGAAAGGTTTAAAGAAATTGCCTTCACCTGCAAGCATAATAGTAAATGGGCATGAAAGCGTGAAATATTTCAAAGAGCTAGATTTATAATTGAAAATATCAAGAAAACATAAGGTCAAATCTTCACTCACGCTCATTTTGATTTTAATTTGTATTAAATCATCAGGATCCAAAATTTTCAAAAAGGCGATTTCCTTCATTTTGATCAAAGGCAGAAGACTTTGATATTTTTTCTTTCTCAGGTGTTGAAGCAAGGCCCAATAAAATGGATAATAGATCAAAGAAACTATCCTTAAAATCACTCCTAAAAACCGATTCCATTTCGCTTGTTTATTGAAGATTTCAACGAATCTCTTATATTTGTCATTAAAAACCAAATATTCGATTTCTTGTTGGGGTTCAGGGCTTATATACCAGCGATTATCATATCGATTAGTCCCATAAACATAGATTCTATGGACATGATATAAGAGGTCTGTCAATGTGAAGGCTTCATCCCGTTTAAGCTCTTCAGAAATAATCGATGGAATAGAAATTTTTTCTGTGGCTTTTTCCAAATTAAACAAAGTATCATATATTGTGTTCTTCTTCGTTTTGTTATATCTTCGATATAAATATCCGATCAGCAATAGCAAGATCAAAAAGAAAAAACAAATCCCACCGTATACATCCAGAAGACTATTAGCGTAGATCGTAAATGAATTTTGACAGCTTTTATTTTTCTTGTAGTCCATGTTATCTTTGCAAGAGTAGCTGCAAAATGCTGTGTCGAAATTCTTCAAATCATACTCGCTGTTGTCAGGCTTGTTAATACATTGTTTACATTCACCATCACCGATATTGTCTTTATAATATTTAGGGAGACATGGGACACAAAGAGGATCAGGATGGTACCCTCTTAAACAAGGTGAAACTGCAATAGCTTTTTAAATTCATAATAACAAAAGATTACAAAAATAACCAAATTTTACTTCCAAAACTTCCTCTAAATTTCTGAATATTTAATTTGTAAATAGGGTCTTTGCCTAATCTTTGGCCTGCGTCAACTAGAATTTTTCCAGACCAATATTGAGTCAGATTGCTTTTTAAAGATTCATCGCTCCAGCTAAGAAAAAAAACCTTAATTCTTCCTCCTCCACCTTCTCCGCAATAAAATCCTGAATTTCCTCCATTTGCTGTGATAATTCCTGTCCCAGCTAGAAATTTCAAATTCACCTGGATACTTCCTCCAGCTCCCGCCCCAGGGCCCTTAGTATTTATGCATAACCCATCAGTTGATTCCCCGTTGCTCTCAATCACACCATTATTTGTCAAATTATTATATATTCCCAAAATGATTATTCCTCCCCCCGACCCTCCTTTATTGAGAAGTTTATCTCTGGAGTTATCAGCTCCACTGCCTCCACCGGAACCTTCAAAGTTCGGATCGTCTAATCCACCATAAGGTAAATTCTGCTCCTTGCTATCGATTTGCCTAGCATATGATTGACATAATTCACTTTCTTTCTTGCTATCATTCTCCAAAATAACTCCTAAGCCATAGCCTTTATAACCCCCATAAGAGCCACCCATTCCCCCGCAATAATTATCTTCATGCAAAATGCTTTGCCCTTTGCCGGGACCTGAATCAGCAGAACACCCAAAGGCAGTTGTTGAAATTTGGGTGTTTTTCTCAAGGGACAAATTGACTGCGAAAACTCCAATCCTTGCTCCGCTAACAGATCCCTTGAAATCAAGGAGGATAGTTTTGTCGCTCATGAGGATTATGGTATAATTTGAGAGGAGGAGATCTTCGAAAAGCAAAAACCAATTTGTCGAGCTAGCATTTTTCCTTTTGGACCATTGGAAAATCTTTTTCTCAAATGAGTTAGATTGCAAATTTTTATCAGCAAAATTGAAAAAGAATTTCTCAGAATATAGATTGTAAGTGCAAGTTTGTTTGAAGGATCTCACAACCCCATAAGTCACTAGATTTTCTATCGCTTTGAGCGCTATGAATTCAATATCTGAAATTGTAGCAGTCACATCGATGAAAAACATTTTACTGATAATCATTAAAATTGATGAGGGAGTTTGGGAAGCAGAAATGCTCCCTTGAATAATGATATTATCTGTTTTTAGGTAAACAGACTTATAAAAATTGATGACAGAATCAGCAGACAAAAAGAAATTACCAACATTAAAATTGGAGATGCTTTGATGGAAAACCACTTTGCTGTAAAAAATTATTTCAAAAAAAAAATCTTAATTATTTATTTGGCAGTTTAATAAAATTACGAATTGGAAATATTGATCATATTGAAACTCACATTGAAAAAGACTTTGTCTGCAGAATGAACGAAATCTTCGAAATCTGAATTTTCAATGTGAAGGTTTTTGCCTTGATATACAATGGAACTTTTCTCATTTAAATTATAGATATGGAAAGAACTCAAAGCGTTATTGATAATATAAATATCGTCTATTGCATTCAATTGATATGGTGATAAAATTGTTGGGGATTGAGTGTATGAGAAACTCCCATTAACATATAAGCGTTTTCGACCTAATTGTGTAATGCATAAAGTTCCAGTGGCACCATTTGAGCAAAATTCTTCATTTATTGTGAGATTTTTGCCTCCATTTACTGAAATCATGAAAGCATTTTCTATTGCTTCATCAGCGTTATTTGCAATTATGTTAATCTTTCCTCCAGAGCCTCCCCATCCCAAATCTTTTATTTAAAAATAAACTAATAAGCTAAAAATTAAAAAAACCGCAATAATATCCTCCTTGGGCTTCCACTCTGGTTTTTTGTTGAGAATGATATCTAATTTCCTCAGATTCGATCAAAATAAAGCCCCCTGTTCCTCCTTTAGAATAAGGTTGATTGGCGATATTTTCACACAAGGTTTTATTTTCAACAGATGGGTAGCCTGAAGCTGTGACATTGGAATTGGAAAAATAAATGTATTTGGTTGCTTTCAAGATAATTCTGCCTCCTCCGAATTCCCAATATCTGATTCCTCCGCTTCCTTGAGTATCGTTCATATCCCAATGATTTAATTCAATATATTCAGCACAATTAGGTCCATAACTATTATCAATTAACTCTTCCCACCAAATGCAAACAGACCCCATGCCTGCATATCCAAAACCTTGAAGCAAAACTGATGTATATCCTTTGCCTTTGATTATCGTTCCATTGGTCGAAATAGTCGAATCATAAATGCTTAAATTGTAGTTGGCAGTTAAAACAATAGAAGATGCATTGAGATGGGATCCAGTTATGGTTATTTTGGAACTGGAAGATAAATTAACTGTTTGACAAGAAATTAAGGTGAACCAAATCACAATTTCAAGTTTGGTCGAAAAAATCAGATCGTCTTTATTAACAATCTTGGAATTGATGAGACATAAGTCTGTGTAATCAGGATCACAAGGATTGAGAACCAATGTGGAGGTAAAGAGGGAATGAATCAAGGGAAGGAGAAAAAAAATAAATAAATTCATTATGGTATTTGTCAATAGCATTTTTTTTTTCTTAAAAAGTTTTTGATGATTCTAATTTAAATTTAGAGTTTAATATTATGAAAAACAATAAAATGAAATTTCGAATTTTCTGGATGCTTTTTTAAAATACAGAAAAGTTAAAAAAATACCAATTTAAAAATTTTTTATAAAAAAAACTACATATTTATCTAGAAAAAATATTTAGTGATTTCTTATTTGAATTTATAGTTGTGTATAAAACCTTAATAATTTATAAGAACTCTCAAATTAAAAACCAAAGCCATATGAGCTCAAATAATCAAACCCTTTTTACCCTTAACCCCAAATTTTTCCAATCGAATGCCTCCTATCAAAACTATTTCCAAAATATTCCAGATGAATTTTCCAGCACAAAATCCATCTGGATGATTGAAAAAACCCAATTCCAGGTTTTTTCTTCATTTTCCGTTTATTTATTCTCTATATAGAACTTTTTTATATATAGGAAAAAGTCCAGGTTTTAGAGTATGAAGTAAAAACCCAAAGAGAGATAAACAAGAAATTAACATCTAGAATTCAAGAACTTGAAGCCATTATTAATCGTTCCAAGTAATCTTATTATTTTATTACAATCTCTGATATTTTAATGAATTTAGAACAAAAGAACACCAAAGGGTATATTCCATACCTTCTTGCGGGAACTTAAATAACTTATCCTCCCACAATATTTTGAATTCCTTCTTATTGAGTTTTCCAGACCATAAACACAAAAAAACTCCATTTATTTCCAGGTAGTTTTTTTAATTTTCCAAAGCTAATGTATTTTTAATTAAAAATAAAAAAGCAAATTCATGGAAGATATTCAAAAGAAAAATGACGAAAAGACCACAAACAACAAAGAAAATGAAACCCAATTCCAAGACAAAAAGAGGCTTCATCACCAAAAGTCCAATTCTTTCAACACAAAATCTCTGGTCATTGTCGAAACAACCAACCATGAACAAAAAACGTAGAAATTTAAAATTATTAACTTTGGTTAAATTTGTAATCATATTTGATTTTAATCAGAGATTTTACCACAATTCATGTGAATATCCAAGAAGGAGTGCTGAGCAACAAAAACTCAAATCAACATGGCAAACATTTGTTCAACCAAAAAAAAGGGAAAAAAAAAACTCCAACCACAAATGAGTCAAACTCCAATAGCACCAATCTTTCCAACTCCAACATTTCCTCTTCACATGAAACCAAAGCTCAGGAAAAGGAAAAAGATAAGGTGGAGAAAACGGAAGAGCTTTCGACTTCAATCAAGATCAAAGATCGACTATCATTTATCACCTCTGAAAAGTCAATGGAATTGCAAAATGAATCTAATCAATTTATGAAGGGAAATATCGCGAATTGCTACATTTTCATGAGTCCAGCTCAAAGACAAAAGCTGATTTCCACGCCTATCAGAAGAAAATGGACTGTGAATAAAAATGTCACAAGGAAGAATAATGATGTGATGAGTGAAAGATGTCTTGTGAAGGACACATTTATGACGAAATCTGCTCAGGATTTCACATCAATTAATACAAAGAACTCTGATAAAAACAAAGGCACTCATTTGTATCGACAAGGTGCTTTACTCAGCGAGCTCAAGTTATTTGGAAGTAAAAAACAGTACAATCCAAAATTCACATTGAAAAGCCATCTTGATGGAGTTCGAAGCTTACAATTATCAAATGATCGGCTAACTCTTATCAGTGCTTCGGAAGACAACACTTTGAAACTTTGGGATATAAAAGATTTTGAAAAAAATCCTGAAACCTCCTTAATAGAACCTTTTCTTACATTGAGAGACCATAAAGGACCTATTTTTTCTACTGCAGCTCGAGATGATTGGAATTCTGAGTCAAAGATTCCTTTTAATTCCTTGTTTAGTGCAGGATCTGAGGTTTTATTTATTATTATTATATTTTAATTTTTTTTAATTTTGTTCTAGGGGGTTATAAGAACATGGTCTATTCCGAGAAAAGAAGAAGTTAATTTTCAAAAGAAATCAGAGGAGAGGACATTTTGTAATTACGCATGGAAAGCCCATGAAGATTCGATTTGGGATCTCAATCTTCACCCAATATATGTTTTCTTTAAAATGGGTTGAAAGGGATTTATTTATTCATTATATTTTAGGATGTCCTAATATCTTCTAGCTCTGATGGTTGTGTTAAAATGTGGAAAATGCAAAATCTTAACAATGAGACAGAAGATTTTTTTTCCCAACAATGTACTTTAATTTAAATTAATTTCGTTATCAAATAGTTTATTTATACTTTTCATGAAAAAAAAAATGAAGCTGAAACTACTTTGTGTGGAACATTTATATATAAAGTTTCGAACATGACTGATATCCCCACTTCTTCGGTTTGGATTGATAATCAAAATCAGGGAATATGCTCAGGGTATGTGAATTCTAGAAACTTGGTTTTGTTTGATTATGCGGAAAAGCAAGAAATAAAAAGTGTTTTTTCTTATGAGTCGGAAGCAGTGGATGCGAGAACTAATAAGTTTTGTAATGTATTCTATGATTTTATAATAGATTTTTAGGATCTTATTCGATACTGCTTTAAATTGTTTGATTAGTGCTCATGAAGACAAAACCATCAGAATATTTGATTTTGCTACAAGTAACACAATTATTGTTGTTTTATTGCAATAATTTCGATTTTTAGAAAAATCTATAAAATCGTTCACGGCTCATAATGATTCAGTCACTTCTTTGGCTATAAATCAAAATAATTCAAATCAAGTGATTTCAGTAAGCCACGATGGGAGCTTAAGAATATGGGATTTGAGAAAATATCAATGTTTACAAGAATTATTAGTTCACCTTTTACAAAATCATCATTTAATAATTTCTTTTTTAAAAGATTCATCGAAGAAAATATGATGAAGCAGTTCATTGCCTTTTAAGTAGCAAATATATTCCTTATGTTATCACTGGAGGTGCTGATGCTTGCGTCAAAATATTAAGGAGTATAGAAAACTAAAAGATGAATATTTTAAAGTTTTAAAACTTTGTGAATTTGTTTGCACAAATTCCAAAGTTATATATATCTATATCTCCATCACATATATATGAGTGATAATAACTTTGTCTTTAATGACCCTAAGTTCGGCTGAAGGTTTCTTTGATTCGAAAGAAAACTTTTAGCAAAATTTAAATTAATTCATTAACAATGAATATTTACAAAAAAAAGTAATTTTATTGTGGTTGAAAAAAAAAAAATTGGAAACCAAAAAGCTTTCAAAGCTTTGGATTGAATTTTGACAGAAAATTTATACAGATAAATAAAAACAAAAAGATTTTCAGAGATTGATCAAAAAAAATTGTATTTTTGATTTCAATATTTTGGTTTTGTTTATTAGAAGAGTTTAGCTTTTTTTTTCAAATCGTTTTGCTTCCATTTAGGAAGCTTCTCGAAAGTTATCTTATCCGTTCCAAAGATCTGAAGGAATTTCCTTTCAGAGAGATATTGCTATAACATCATTATGTTTAAACAACAAGAAAATATTAATTTGCCTCTTTTTTTGCCAAGTCAACTTCCTTTCTGTAGGGCGGAGGTTTTAATAATTCTGCATATGTTAAATACTATTTAATTGAGTTCAAAAGGTTTAAAATATCACTTTATTATTACCTCATTTTTTTCAGCATCATCTTCAGGAGATTCATCATTTGGCTGGCTTAAATTATTTTCAGGTTTTCCCCCTAATCCCTATTAATTAAAATTTAAGCGAAAACGGGGGCTTTTATGTTTACAGCATCCAATTTTCCTTGTGGTTTATTATAGTCTTCCTATAATTAAATATAAAAAAGGATAAATAATCATTTAATGATAAACAGACATCTTTGTTTTGCCAGAATGCTAATTTCTCTTGAATTGCACCTGTATTTGAAAATTTATCAATTTCTGCGTTTTTTTCGATGATTCTTTTGTCCAAAAGCTCTTTGAATTATTTATTAACTACGTAATTAGTAAAAGAATCACACCTCCACCATAAACTGCTCCATTTTGAGAGAGAGCTTTTATCACAATTTCTTTTTCAAAGGAAGTTTGTTCAATAGCTTTATGGCAACTTGGACATTGATCATATTGCAATATGCACATTGTACACATTGCATGTTGGAGTAGGGTAACAGGGTGCAATGATACTGGCAAATTGTCTTTGTTCCAATTGATGTTTTGGCAATTCAAACATATAATTTTTGAATCCATAAGAAAAAAAAAAATTGATTTAAAACTTTTGGACTTTCAATTTTTCTTTTTTTTATTTTCTTTCATGAACGGCTAAAAAATTTGGGACGATCCCAAA
>Ga0302140_10002115_pt1 | contig 25902 bp, 20 predicted proteins | sample I_Bog_E1_1_FD_202095 | JGI IMG/M metagenome (GOLD analysis project Ga0302140, IMG submission 202095) | Peat permafrost microbial communities from Stordalen Mire near Abisko, Sweden - I_Bog_E1_1 | ecosystem: Environmental > Terrestrial > Soil > Wetlands > Peat | place: Sweden: Abisko, Stordalen... | reverse complement strand
GCTGATCCAGCAGCTGGCGGATCAAGGCAAGGCGGTGGTTGTGATCTCATCCTATCTTCCCGAGATCATGGCGCTGTCCGATCGCATCCTGGTGTCGCGACAGGGCAAGGTGGTCGAGGAGTTCTCCGCCCTGGAAGCGACCGAGGAGAAAATCATGTACGCGGCGGTGCATTGACAGCGCATACGAGGAATCCAGCTTGGTGGAGAGGGTAAATCGAGGGCCGGCACCGCCTCTCAGGAGCTTGGCGCGCTCACCGTGGCGGGGTGACGCATGCAGGCGAGAATGAAGTTAGCCCGGCCCGGAGCTTTATTACTGTGCCCCCGCGCGGTGGCGAGTTCGCTACATCCTATGTATCGGTGGGGATGGTTGTGTGCAATGCAGAAATATCGCGCCCAATTTCTCAAGCCCCGGCAATCCTGCGCGGTCGCGGCGGATGACATCGAGACGATCACGACGGCGACTGCAGCACTTCTCACAAACGCATTCATCGAAATCGGCCCGCAGCTCTTAGTCGCCGGTTGTCAGATGAATAGTCTATTGCAGATGCAATTACAACCCAGCCGTTCATGCCGTTGGCCTCCAGACCGACTGGCCGCGCGGCCTCAACCGTCGCCTGTTTGTGACCCGAAAACTCCCTCAGCGGCGAGCGCGGCGATGCGGCCGTCGTCATAGCCGAGCGTCTTGCGCAGCACTGCCCTGGTGTGCTCGCCGAGCATCGGCGCCGCCACGGGATCGACGGCCGGCGTCAGCTCGAGATGCAGCGGCGATTCGATGTTGGGGACCGTGCCCGCGGCCGGATGCGGGATCTGGCTGAGGCGATGCCGCGCGCGCAGTTCCGGCGAATTGAACGCTTCCTCGACCGTGCGCACGAAGCCGACGGGTACATTGGCGGCCTTCAGCTTCGCCACCCAGTTGTCGCGCAAGTCGCCGGCAAAGATCCCGCCCAGAATTCCGCGCAGCTTCTCCCGGTTCGCCGTCCGTTTCCGCCGGTCGGCGAATTCGGGACCGCTCGCGAGATCCGGCCGGCCGAGCACTTCGATGACGAGGCGGCGATACAGCCGGTCATTGGCGCAGGCCATGTAAAACGGCCCGTCGGCCGCCTCGTAGACGCCGACCGAAGGCGATCCGTTCGGTGAATTGCCGAACCGGCTCTGATTCTCGCCGTTCATCAGATAGGTCATGCCGAAAAAACCGGTCATCCCCACCGCTATGTCGAACAGCGCCACCTCGACATGCTGGCCCCGGCCGAGCCGATCGCGGGCGAGCAGCGCCAGCAGAATGGCATTGCAGGCCGACATTCCCGTGGCGAAGTCGACGATCGGTGATCCGGTCCGCAGCGGCGGCCCGTCGGGAAATCCGTTCAGCGACATGAAGCCGCTTTCTGCCTGCGTGATCGGGTCGAAACCAGGGCGGGTGGCGAACGGCCCCTGGCGGCCATAGGCCGAGATCGAGCAATAGACCAATCGGCGGTTGGTCGGCGCGACGGCGGCGTAGTCGAGGCCAAATCGCTCCATCACGCCGCCGGAAAAATTCTCCACGACCACGTCCGCGCGCGCGATCAGTTCGCGCGCCACCTGGCGCGCCGCAGGCTTGGTGAGATCGAGCGCGATGCCCCGCTTGTTGCGATTCAAGCTGACGAAGGCCGCACTTTCGCCGGCGAGATCGGCATGTTCATAGCTGCGGGTATCGTCGCCGCCATCGGGGTTTTCGATCTTGACGACCTCGGCGCCGAAATCGGCCAAGGTCTGGGTGCAGGCCGGCCCGGCGACGACCCGGGTGAAATCCACCACCAGCAAACCGTCGAGGGCAGTGGGCGCGCCCTTCGCCCGCGGCACGCGCTCCGGCAATTGCGGTCTGCCCGTCATGATCGGCTTGTCCTTTTTTTCTATTGTCGATTGGCGATCAACGACAGGTTAGCGCATATAAAGTTATGAGATAAAACGGAATATTTCTCAATATCGGGATGCCGGGCATTTGGGACGAAACCAGTTGCAGACACGGCACCGGCCGATCTCACCCATGGCGGTCGCGACCTTTTCATGCAGGGACATGCCTCCATGGCACTGGGCCATCTGGCGCTTCGCGATCCGCGGCTTGATTTAACAATTAATTTATGATATCAAAAATATATCGAAAAATTATTCATGGAGATCGCGCCATGTCCACCACCTCTGCGCCGGCGCCGCCTCGCAGCACGTTCGCAGACAGGGAGCTCCAGTCCAGCAACGGATACATCATGATCGCGATCTGGTTAGCGACCGCGAGGTCACGCCAGTGATCAATACCGGCACCCTCTATTCGTGAACGATCATGGCCCAACGAGGACGGCCCCCAGGCCCGGAACGCGTTCCGTTCCCGCTCCGGGCGGAGAAAGCGATTATTGACGCGGTGAAGCGTTGCGCGGTAGCCGACCTGCGAAGCGTGAACGCCGAAATCGAGATGCTTCTCCGGGAGGCGCTGGCGCGCCGTGGAATCCGGATCAAACCGACTAACCAGGGCGGCGAAGGCGGCTCCGATGAATGACCGCCCCGGCAGGGGCACCGAGCCGAAGGCCGGGGCGAACCGGAACGGCGTCGTGCATGACCATCGACATTGCCTGACCGCTGCAGCGTCGATGGATACGGATACGCGCCAAGGTCCATGACAGGCAATGATACCGCGACCACGACATCCTTTTCATCGAACCCTCCATCTCCTTGAGATAGGTGGGCCGCACCTGCGGCGCCGTTCAAAGCCTGCGGATTACAAATTCGAAAGCCCGCGGCACTCACGCAGGCTGCAGCACCGCAGGCCGCCGACCATCGTTCATCGGCATTAAACCTGCGTAATGCGCCGAACCCTTCGCGCTCAACGCACCTCCAACCAACGTTAGGAGGTGATATCATGAAACTTGCTTCTGCACTTGTTGGCCTCGCCGCGCTTGGCGGCGTGGCGCTCTCTACCGCGGAGGCGTCCGCGATGCCCGCGCCAAATTCAGGCCGGGCCTTGCAAGCGTCCAACGTCGAACAGGCCGCCTACGTCTGCAACGCGTGGGGCCATTGCTGGCACCGGCCCAGCTATGGCGACGGTTACTACCATCCGCATTATTACGGCGGCTGGGGATACGGCTGGCACCGGTGGCACCGATGGCACCGATGGCATTATTGGCATCACTGGCATCACTGGTGATCCGGAGAAAGGGGCTTCGGCCCCTTTCTTTTTTCACCTTCAATGCTGCCAACAAGACGCCGCGAGCCATGACGTTCAATGGTCTATCGCATGAGCAAACGCGCCGTTCCGCGCATCGTTACGATACGGCACGAACGGCATCACTGCTGCTTTTCCCAGAATGACAGCAGGCCCTGGGACGCCGAGCCGCCGATCACGCAGGGGATGCCGACCGCGACCTGGCCAAGCGCCGCCGCCGAGACGCAGCCCAGCGCCACCGCGCCGACACCGACCTGGCCCCAGAAGTCGAGGTTGCGCCGGGAATCCGAGCCTTTGGTCTTGAGGTCTTCGACGGCGGCCAGCGCGTCCTTGCGAACGGCCGCGAGCTGCACCGTGTCGGCGGCTTCGATCACCTCACCGAGCGGCGCCTTGACCGGCGCCGGCTGCACTGCAAGCTCGCTACGCAGATATTCGCGCAAGCCGGCATCGCGGACCGCGTAGCTCGCCAGCGTGTAGCGCGCCATGCTGCCGACCGTCAGCTTGTCGACGGTGTCACGGCTTTTGCTCCAGGGCAGCATCGACAGGATGCGCTGGATCGGAACGTGGGAGCCGGTGGCGAAATAATAGCCCCACAAGGTATCCAGCAGGTCCTGGCTGGTGGCGAAGGTGAGTTTCGGGTGCAGGGTCTTGTCTTCCTTGGCGAAGGGGTTGTGGGTGAACACGCCCCGCAGCCTGTCCATCATGCCGGGTTTTGCTTCCTCCAGCGGGATGTCGGCCAGGGTCGGCAGCGTGCCGGCAAGGTAGCTGTCGATCATCACCTGGCGCCCCGGCATTCGCGGCGCGATCCGGCGCAGCAAATTGCGCCATTCGGGCAGCCCGGAATAGGCGATGGCGCGGACGATCACCCATTCGTCTTCCGGCGGCACCGGAAAGAAACTGGTGACGAGCTGCTCGGCCTTGGCGGGATTCGACCCGATCGCGCCGGCGATGAAGCCGAGATAGATGCCGGCATTCTCCGGCTCCTTGAAGGTCTGCGCATGAAACAGCACGCGCACCGCGGCGGCGACATGGCCGTAGTCCGGCTTGGCCCGGTAATTGTAGATCCATTGCTGGACCACGCTGAGCGAAGTCCGCGGATCGATCTCCGGCGAGATCGCGGCATCCACGGGCTGGATCATCAGAAACAGAACAGTGACGAAGGCTGCGTAGCGCATGTGATCCTCCAGGGGCGCGATCTTGCGGCGGTGGTCGTCGCCTGAACGCTTCCCGGCATTTTGGCTAGCGGGCATTTGAAGCGGCTATGCGACGAATCTTAGGAACAGCGGTTCGGCGCCGCGTCGAAATTGTGGCGACGTTAACGATTGGCCCGCAACTGACCTTGGCTCCGACATTCTTTTGCCCCGCGCAGGCAATTCGATCCGGGCTCGTCAAGCGTGGCACAGGCGGGACGTCAGTCATGAGTACATCGGTAGTACCGGCCAAACGACGTCGCCGACTGCCAATCGCGGCGGCGCTGCTCGTCATGGCGGTCGGGCCGATCGCCGCGCGGGCATTCGCCGCGGAAGCCTCGGCACCTGCGAACCAGGCCATCACCGTGGAGGGCAACCGCCGGATCGACTCCGACACCGTGCGCTCCTATTTTCATGCCGCGCCCGATGGAGGCTTCGACGCCGCTGCGCTCGATGCGGCGCTCAAGGCGCTGCTGGCGACCGGTCTGTTCGATCATGTCGCGATCGACCGCGTTGGCGAGCGGCTGGTGGTGCACCTGACCGAAGCCCCGGTGCTCGATCGCGTCGCCTTCGAGGGCAACAAGAAGATCAAGGATGCGGAGCTTGCCGCGGTCATCGAGTCCAAGCCGCGCGGCTCCCTGCAGCGCGCCATGGTGCAGTCTGACGTCGGCCGCATCATGGAGGTCTACCGCCATGCCGGGCGCGACGATGTCGGCGTCGTGCCGCAGATCATCAGCCACGGCAACGACCGGGTCGACCTCGTCTATGTGGTGACGGAGGGCCAGAAGACCACGGTGCGGCAGATCGACTTCGTCGGAAACGCGGCTTTCGGCAAGCGGCAGCTCGCCGCCGTGATAAAGACCTCGGCGACCAACATGCTGAGCTTTCTGACCGGCGGCGACGTCTACGATCCGGACCGGGTCGCTGCGGATCGCGAGCTGCTGCGGCAGTATTATCGCAGCAAGGGCTATGCCGACGCCGGCGTGCCCTCGGCCGCGGCCGAATACGATCCGGCCAGGCACGGGTTTGCGCTGACCTTCACCATTGACGAGGGCCCGCTCTATCACTTCGGCGACATCAACGTGGTCTGCAATGTGCCGGGACTCGATCCGCAAAAGCTCCGGCATGTGCTGCCGCTCCGCAGCGGTGCCGTGTTCGACGGCAGCGCGCTCGACAAGGCCACGGAAACAGTCGCTGCCGAAATGGCGAAGCTAGGCTATCCCTTCGCGCAGCCGGTTACCCGCACGACGCGCGATCCCGATGCCCGGCGCATCGACGTCGCCCTGGTGATCGAACAGGGTCCGCGGGCCTATATCGAACGCATCGACATCCACGGCAACACCCGCACCCGCGAGTATGTCATCCGGCGCGAGTTCGATATCGCCGAAGGTGATGCCTACAACAAGACGCTGATCGATCGGGCCGAACGCCGCCTCAAGAACCTGAACTATTTCAAGACGGTCAAGATTACGCGGTTGCCTGGCTCGGTGCCGGATCGCGTCGTGCTCGACGTCGAGCTGGTGGAACAGTCGACCGGCGAGTTTTCGATTTCCGGGGGCTATTCGACCACCGATGGCTTTCTCGCCGAGGTCAAGGCAGGCGAGAACAATTTCATGGGTACCGGCCAGGTGCTCAAGACCACGCTGACCTATGGTCAATACGCCCAGGGCGCCGATCTGTCGGTCTCGGATCCTTATTTTCTTGGATACCACGTTTCGGCGGGGGTAGACGTGTTCGCCAAGCAGACCGATGCCAACACCTACCAGTCCTACGGCAGCGACATCTATGGCGCGACCCTGCAGATCGGCACGCCGATCAACGATCAGCTTGGCGTGCAGTGGCGCTACTCGATCTCGCGCCAGCAGGTGACGCTCGATCCGGCCTCGCTGGCTGCGGCGCCGTCGCTGCCGATCGAGCAGGCAGCGCTGGCAGGCCCGCAATGGGTCTCCGCGGTCGGCGACACCATCAACTACAATACGCTGGACGACAGCAAAAATCCGACCAGCGGCATCAGTTCGCAGCTCAAGCAGGACCTTGCCGGCCTCGGGGGCGGCGTGGATTTCCTGCGCACCACCGAGGATGTGCGCTACTATCAGTCGCTCAACAGCGATCTGGTCGGCATGGTGCGCGCGCAAGGCGGCTACATCACCGGCTATGGCGGCCAGCAGGTTCCGTTGATCGACAGCTTTTTCGGCGGCCCGTCGCTGGTGCGTGGATTCGCCCCTGACGGTTTCGGGCCGCGCGATCTCACCCCCGGCAGCACCATGGACAATGTCGGCGGCAGCATGTACTGGGCCTCCACCCTGGAACTGCAGAGCGCGATCCCCGGCGTGCCCCAGGAATACGGCCTGAAGGCTTCGGCCTTTGTCGACGCCGGCAGCGTGTTCAGCTACGGCGGCCCGACGACATTCCCCGGCTCCACGCAATCAATGCAGCTCGGCAACGCCAACATCATGCGCTCGTCGGTCGGGGTCGGCCTGACCTGGGGTTCGCCGTTCGGCGCGCTGACCGTGAACTATGCGGTGGCCATCACCAAGGCGCCCTATGACGTGGTGCAGCCGCTTGGCTTCACCGCCGGACCGACGTTTTAGGGAGGCTGCTACCAGATCCGCGGAATCAAACGATACCGCACCCTGCCCTGGTACTCCGGATATCCCGGCAGATTCCCGGCCAGGAATCTTTCCTCGTCGAGCAATCGCCAGATCAACGCCGGCATGATCGCTGCGAGGATCGACAGTCCCCACCACGACCCCAGCGAGATCGGTATCCCGGCCAGCATGACCAGGGCCGCCGCATACATCGGGTGGCGCACCCAGGCATAGGGACCGGTCGAGACGACGGTCTGGCCCGGCGCCAATTCGATGGTGGCCGAGCCGAAGCTGTTTTCCCTGAACACCAAGAAAATACCGAGCCAGCCGAGCAGCACCATGACGTCGCCTGCCAGCGCTCCGGCGGCGGACATCCGCGACCAGGACAGGCGATGATCGAGCGCGGGCACAACCAGCAGGGCGATGAATGCCAGCGACACGAAAGACATGATGATTTTTTGTACCGGCTCCTTCTCTGCGGTCGGACCGCCGCGCATCCGCCGCTGCAGCAGAGCCGGATCCTCTTTTAGCAGATAGAGGCTGATGACGAGCGACGATGAAAAATATACCGTCAGGAATGTCCAGGCCTGCCAGTAATGCAGCGTCCCGGCCGGAATAAACAGCAGCGCGGCCATCGCGAGCAGAAGCAACAGCAGGCCGACGAACGCTTTTTTATACAAGGGGATCATGCGATGACACTAGCACGCGCCGCCATCCGCCGCATCACGGCGCCGACCAGGGCGCTGCGCGATCGAAACCTGCACCCCAACCTGCATGATCCTGCCGTACCCATGAACGGCTCCCGCCCCGCATGACCCGTCATCGGCGATGCCGACGCAGCTTCGGCATCGTCGCACGCAAAAGCGAAAACCCGCGCGAGGAAGCAAATCCTCGCGCGGACCACGGTACACGGTTGATGTTCAGCAAGGACGAAGGCTCCCTCTGAGAAAGGGAGAATCCGGGGCAAATCCAATTCAGGGAGCTGTTGATCGAACTGCACGCGACGGTTACCACGGCGACCATCGCTGGCGATGCCTGCGGCGATCAGACCGTATTCAATCAAAGTCGCTCCGATCGATCGGATACTGCAAAGTTTGCTCTCCGCCTTGCCTCCAATGCGGGAGCGTTCAGTGGTCCCGCTCGGCAGATATACCGATGCACCATCTAAGGTTGCGTTAACGGGCTGCGATCAATTCGAATCGCAATTGTCGCTTCGGCTGCCCGGGCTGCAGCCGTTGTCTCGCGCCGACGGCGCGCGGGTCCCGGATATGTTCGGATCGGCCAAACACCGCCGCTCGGCCGCAAAGCCGTAGATCAATGCCAGCCGGTCGAGGCATTCGCGCAAACGCCTCGCCAGATAGTCGATCCAGCGCTGGCCACGCAAGCCGCGCCGCTCGCCGATCTGTTCCATGGTCATGCCCAGAACCAGGACGTCGTGCACCAGCGCAGCGCCATCGGCGCCGAGTTCACGCTCGGCGCGATTCAGACGTAACACGGCCTTGCGCTGGCTTTCGGTGATCGGCTCCCGAAACTGTCCGCCATCGACATATTCCCTGGAGGGGTCGACGGCCTGGGGGCCGCGCTCTGCCTTCTCCCAATCGTCCTGAAACGCCCGCCCACCCTGATACTGCGCCTCGTCGATCTGGCGACGGCTCTGCAGCCGGGCCAGCGGGTCGTTGCGGATCGAGCGCAGCGCGACGATTTTTTCGCCGGGCTCCAGCGCCAGCGGGTCGTCTACTTCAACCGGCGCGACTTCCGCGTTGCGCGGCAGATCGCGTGATCGCCGGTCGTGCGCCTTGGCGGGGTTGTACGGCCGGTTGCGTTTTGTCCGTGTCATGTCGGATTTCTCCTCCTGATAGTGAAGCGTGAAGGCGCCGGTTGACGGCGGCTGGAGATCGTCGCCGCTGTCGAGTGGCACCCAAGGCGGAGGCAGCCGGCGCGGCTCTATGCAGGGCGCCGGCCGGCGTTTCGCTCCGTCGCCACGCCACGCGGCGCGACGGCGCAGGCCTCCGGTTCCGATACGGTGCCCGGGGCACGGGTCAAATCAAAATGCGCCGCGCAGTAGCTTGAATGGCGGCGGCGCGGGTGGCCACAGAAGGTGACCGCTTCGCCCTCCTCGTCGCCGCCATAGGGATAGCGGCAATCTCCGGCTTGGAGCTCAAACAGTGAAAGATGACGCGGCACGACGTCGACACAGCGCAGCGGGATCATCTCCACCGGTTCGAACACCGGCATCGGCCGCAGCAGCAACGCGGCAGCGTAGCGCTCGTGCAGTCCGCGCAGGCCGGGCTGCCCGGCTTCGGCCCGTAGTGGTCTGGTCAAGCCGTTTTCAGGGTCCCTTGCAGCTTCCCTGGGCCGATCGATGACGGCAAGCCCCATGCGCCTGGCGCGGCCGATGGTGGCGCTGCGGGAATAGGCGGTGTTGAATCTGGCGTTGATCGCCACGGCAATCTCCGAATAGGACATGCCGCGGCGAAGATGCTCCCGCAGCGCCGCGCAATGCGCGGGCGGCCAGTTGCTCGGCTGCATTGGTTCCCCCGAACTCCGGCTTGACCCGAAACGACGCCCTAATTTCGGATATTCCGAAATAAAAGTCAAGCTTGATTCGGATAATCGGAATTGCTATCGTTTCTGAAATTCGAAAAAAGATGAGCCATGCTGGACATCCGGATGATCGAGCGGGGGCTGCAGAAGCCGGGCAAGACCAAGGGCGGCCTGGCGGCAGCGATGGGCGTGCGGCCCGGCGCGGTGTCTGAAATCCTGGCCGACATCCGCCTGATCAAGGCCTCCGAGATTCAGCCTATCATCGACTATCTCGACCTCAATTCGGTGCCGATCATGGGCCGGGTCGGCGCCGGCGCGACCATCGAGCCCGAACACGAGCAGGTGCCCCCCGAGGGCCTTGGCAGCGTCGAATTGCCATTCCCGATCGCCGAGGAGACCATCGCCTTCGAAGTGGCGGGCGATTCCATGCTGCCGAAATACGAAAACGGCGATATTATCGTGGTTTATCGCGAGCAGCGGCACCCGATCTCGAGCTTTTATGGCGAAGAGGCCGCGGTCCGGCTGAAAACCGGCGAGCGCTATCTGAAGACCATCGAACGCGGAAAATCCGCCACCGTGGTCAACCTCACCAGCTTCAATGCCAAGCCGATCAACGGGGTGAGACTGGAGTGGATCGGCGAGATCTGCGTCACCCTGCCGAGGGGCCAGATCGAACGCTTGCGGGCCAAAGCCGCTGCCCGCACGCGCAAGGCCGGCAAGGCCCAGGCCGGGAACTGACCTCGCCGGGCGCCCCGAGCAAAGCCCGAGCGAATTGCCGCCGGGGTCAGGCGGCGGCGCGATTCTCCTCGGGACCCGGAGCGAAATCTTCGGTTCTGTCCTGGTATTTCTGTTTTTCCGAATTTGGAGGATTGACTTTTTTCTGATTTTCAGAAATAGATGGGCACATGCTTTCCGGCTGCCTGGGCGTGCGGCGGAGCGTCGGGCGCTGCCATGCAGTATTTCGTCGTGATGATCGACTACGGACGACGCGGCCGCGAGGCCATCGTCGATCCCGAGATCACCCGGCGCGAAGTCGTCGCGCGGGTGGCGTCCGGCGAATACAGCAACATCTGCTTCATCCACGAAATCGAAGGCTCCGCCGTCGACGACATCACCACGGAGGTGCTGGCGGCAGCCGCCACGCCGGAGATCCAGCCGGATGGCGCCGATCTGCAGGCCGGCCGTTTCGATCATGCCCGCGACCTCGCCAGGCATGAGACGGCGTGACGGAGGAGCCGTTCGCCCGTCGCGAAGCGCCGAACCGCGCACCCGTTCAGGTCATCATTTCCGAAAGAGCGACAGGCAAAGGCCATGCGGCTTTCTATTCAGGACGCCCCGCCTGATCCGCCAAACCTCTGCTCCATCGCCCGCCGCGTCCTGACGGTCGCATCACCGGCGTCGATCTCGACGTCGCTCCAACGCACCACCGCGCCATGGGCGATGCCGTTCTTCAGTTTGACCCGGTGGGCAAGGCCGATCGGCAGCGCGCCGGCCGCAAGGCTCGCCGAAGCCGGCATCAATCTGCCCCACACCGTATAGCCGCCCTCACCGTCGAGCATTTCGCCGGCGCGCAGATCACGCTTTGCCACTGCGGCGACGTCGCCGCGAAAGCCACGCGGCTGCCCGGTCGGCTCCCCGCGCAGCGCCGCCGACAGGATGGAAATGTTGAGCTCCAGCCCGATCAGGTGATAGGGCTTGTACATCGCCGCATAGCGGCCGCTGGAGTCGGTCTTCAGTCCGTACTGCTTGAAGCAGTCTGCGGCATATTCGTTGGGTGCTTCGAGCACGACATAGACGCCCCAGCGCAGATCGCGGAACACCGGTCGGCCGTCGCGCTCCAGCGACGACACCACTTCGACCACGCCGGATTTTTCCAGTACGCCGCCCGCCTCGCGCGGCCGCATCACATGCGGCAGATCGTCGACGCCGCAGGGCGGAAACAGTAATCCGCCGCTGGGCACGTCAAGCCCGGTGGCGTTGGCGATCGCTGCCATCTCGATCGCCGATTTGGTGCCGTCGAGAAAGGAGTTGAACATCTGCGGGTTCATGCCGGCGGACTGCGCCTCGTCGGCGCTCAGTCCGTAATGGCTCCAGACCCCCGACGGCGTCACGTCGTGATAGGCCGGCAGGTATTTTGTGCCTTTCCCCGCCGCCACCACCCGAAAACCGGTGGCGCGGGCCCAGTCCACCAGCTCCGCGGTCAACGCCGGCTGGTCGCCATAGGCGAGCGAATAGACCACGCCGGCCTGGCGCGCTTCCTCCGCCAGCAGCGGGCCGGCCAGCACGTCGGCCTCGACATTGACCATCACGATATGCTTGCCGGCTGCGATCGCGGCACGGGCATGACGGATGCCGACCGCGGGATTGCCGGTCGCCTCCACGATCACCTCGATATCGCCCGCTCTGGCGGGGTCGGCGGTAAATGTCGTTGCGGCGATCCGTGCGGCATCCCAGCCGACGGTGCGGCAGGCCTCGCGGGCGCGGTCGGGGTCGAGATCGACGATCACGGGCACCTCGAGCCCCGGCGTGTGCGGTACCTGCGACAGAAACATCGAGCCGAATTTGCCGGCGCCGATCAGCGCGACGCGGACGGGTTTGGCGGCGGCGAGGCGGGCGTCGAGCAGATGCGCGAGATTCATGGCGGGGTTGATCCGATCCGATTTTGGTATTCTTCAGGGGCCGCGCGACGCCCGCAGCCGGGCGCACTCTGCCGCATGGCGGCGGCGACGCGCAAGCCGGAGAGCGCCGAGGCCGCGGCCGATTTCAGCCGGCCGCCGGTCGTCGTGTACGGCCAATCATGGCAGCACCAGGCCGCGGACGCGGTTCGGAAGCTAAGCCTGGCCTTTCAGCAGGCCGGCAAAGGTCCCGGCAAAGCTGTACGCGTCGCCCGGCCATCGCGCCGAAACGTAGTTGCGATCGCGAACAACAAAGGCCGGCGTCGCATCGGCGATGGAATCGCGCTTCAGGCCAGAGGTTTTCCGTCGATAGTGCGGATCGGATCTCGGGACATCGCGGAAATCGTCGGCGCGCGCCAGCGAACGCGTGACCTCCTGCTGCACCGACATAAAACCCTTCGGCTGCCCGTTCGCATCCGGATAGGTCCGGTAATACGTCGGATCCCAGAATCGCGTGATACGCGCCAGCGACCAGGCGCTGTTTTCCAGCGCCCAGGTCAAAGCCGTGGTCTGGTAGCCATGGAGGACCGAGCGGCCGGTCCGCGCCGAGATGCTGCGCGCAGCCAGCAGCACGCCGTGACAGATCGCTGCCACCGGCTTTTCGGCATCGAAAAAAGCGGCGACATGGCCCTGCAGGATTTCGCTTTCCAGGTAGTCGCGCATGCCCCGCGCGCGGTGTCCGCCGGGCAGCAGCAGCGCATCGAAATCCGACGGGTCGATCATGTCCCAGCGCTGCGGCGCGGCGTAGAAGGGATCGACGATCATTTCGGCGTAGGTCTTGCGCGCGTCCCCATTGGCCCGCAGCAACAGGCCCACCAGCGGCCAATTCCGCAACAGCGGAATGGCCCCCCACGGATCGAGGCCCCGCCCTGTCAGCATGATGCCGTCGGCCACCGCGGGCCGCCCATCCGGGGTGGCAAAGCTGATGGCGTGTCCGGCATCGACCAGCACGCGCCAGCTCGCCGCGGCTTCGGTGGGATCGAAATCCCGTGCCGGCAGAAGGCAGAGAACCCGCGCCATGGCCGGCAGCCCCCTCGCCTCAGACCAGCAGAACCGTCGATCCCGTGGTCTTGCGCGCGGCGAGATCGGAATGCGCCCGGGCTGCATCCCTCAACGGATAGGTCTGGTTGACCTCGATCCTGACGGCGCCGGACTGCACCACTTCGAACAGCTCCTTTGCCATGGCCACAAGGTGGTCGCGCTTGGCGCCGTAGGTATTGAGCGTCGGGCGGGTGACGTAGAGCGAGCCCTTCTGCGCCAGCAGACCGAGGTTGAGCGGATCGACGCTGCCGGACGACTGCCCGAACAGGGCAACGAGTCCCAGCGGCGCCAGGCAGTCGAGCGATTTCAGGAAAGTGTCCTTGCCGACGGAGTCGTAGACGACCGGCACTTTCCTGCCTTCGGTGATTTCGTCTACCCGTTTGACGAAATCCTCGCGGCTGTAGACGATGGTGTGGGCGCAGCCGTGGTCCCTGGCAAGCATCGCCTTGTCGTCGCTGCCGACGGTACCGATCACGGTGGCGCCGAGATGCTTGGCCCATTGGCCGAGGATGAGGCCGACGCCCCCGGCCGCAGCATGGAGCAGGATGGTGTCGCCGGCCTTGACCCGATAGGTCTGGCGGATCAGGTATTGCACCGTCAGGCCCTTCAGCATCATCGCCGCCGCCGTCTTGTCGTCGATGTTGTCAGGCAGCTTGATCAGGCGATCGGCGGGAATCAGCCGTGCTTCGGCATAGGCCCCAAGCGGGGCGCTGCCATAGGCGACGCGATCGCCGGGTTTCAGATCGGTGACGCCGGATCCGACTTCCTCGACGACGCCAGCCGCCTCGCTGCCCAGGCCGCTCGGCAACTGGACCGGATAGACTCCGGCGCGGTTGTAGATGTCGACAAAGTTCAGTCCCACGGCGGTGTGGCGAATGCGCGCCTCGCCCGGGCCAGGCTTGCCAAGTTCGATTTCCTCCCAGATCAGAACTTCGGGTCCGCCGGGTTTGTGGAAACGGATGGCGTGCGTCATGGATGGCTCCTCATGTGGGATGCGGCGGGACGGAAGCTGCCCGGGCGAAGCAATCCGCCGGCAGCGATCATGACAATAGGCGCCGAAGGCAGCAGGCAACAGGTCGCGCGACCAAAATTGGCTGATGGGCGGACATCGCGACGTGGCGGAGGCTCTCGACCGCCGCGACCGTTCAGTTCGCTTTCTTGCCGGCATCCGCGGGTTCGGCCGGGCGCGCAATCCCCCAGGGATCGTATTTCTTCTTGGGCTCGGGTATGCGCTCGAGCGCAGCCTTGTAGGCCTTCTCATCTATCTTCGGTTTGTTTTCGGTCGGAGGGGGCTCTCTGCCGCCCTTTTTTCCGAGGCCTTGGGCGGAGGCCGGCTGGACCAGCGAAAGGATCGTCACCGCGACCGCAAATATCCTGATCGCCTTGGTTGTGCCGATCATCTGTCTCTCCTCATCCGTAAGGGCTCCATGGACGCAAGCCATCTGGCCGGCATGCCATTGATCTTGCAGCTGAACAAAGGCCTGCAGCTTTATCGATAACATCAAAGGCTCGGTGCATTGCAGCAAAAAGAAGGTAAGTAGTGCTGCCTTTATATTTAATAAATGGACCCTTGCTGTTGCACCGCGATGGGAGATAGGTTTTTAGGCATATGATGAGGGATTGTGCCATGCGCACCAATCTGAATTCGGCAATTAAATCCAAGCCCGAGCCAAAGATACCGGTCCCAGTCTGGATTGGAGGCACCGCCTTCCGCACCCTTTTTCTGATTATTCTGACGGTGCTGACTGCTCGAGTCGCCAGTCCTCAAATCGAAAATATCTGGTCGGTCTTCGAGACACCCGGTGATCTCATTCGGGTGGCACTGGGGCTCGTGGTCTGTCTGTGGCTGGTAGCCAATCTTTTCATCCTGCCGAAAGACCCCGGCGCGTACCGGACCTGGTTGTATCTTGGCGTTACGGTTTTGCCTTTGTGCCTGCTGTGCGCCTTCGTCGTCTGGTGAATCCGGTTTTCGTGCGGATTATTCATTGGATTGTGCCAGCCCCCAATCTTTCCTGAAGGCATAGACCAGGCGCGCCCCGCAAACCACAGCGCGATCATTCCGTTTTTGCGACAGCGGTCAGATTCGCGTCGTCCTGCATCGCACATTGACGCCAATCGGGCGTCCTGCAGCCGGCAGGCCAGTTGCCGCCGAGTGCCATGAACAGTGCCGCGGTGTCGGAGAGACGACCGGCTTCCGACTGCACACGCACCACGGCTGCGGTCAGATAGGTCTGCTGTGCATTAAGGACGGCAAGCTGGTTGACCTGGCCGGCGTTCAATTGCTGCTGGACGATATCCAGACTGGCCTTGGCGGCAACTTCGGCGCGTACCGCAGCCTGCACCGCCCTGGTATCGGTCTGCAGCGCTCGCAAGGCATCCGCAACGTTCTGGAACGCGGTGATGACGGTGGCGCGGTATTGCGCCTCGGCCTGTTCAAGCGCGGCCTCCGCCGCCTTCTGCTTGTAGTAAAGGGTGAAACCGTCGAATATCGGCGCGGTCGCACCTGCCGCGAGCGTGTAGAATCCGGTACCCGGCAGAAAGCTTTGTCCAATATTGTAAGCTACGGATCCGCCATTGGCCGAGAGCACGAAATTCGGCAGCCGCGCCGCGATCGCAACCCCGACCTGGGCGCTTGCCGAATGCATGTTGGCTTCCGCCGCCCTGACGTCGGGCCGCTGGTCGACCAGCTTGCTGGGCAGGCTGACGGGCAGGTTGGTCGGCAACCTGATATTGGCGAGATCGAATTTCTGAACGATCTCATCGCCCGACAATTGACCGGCAAGAGCCGTCAGCAGGTCGCGCTGTTGGGCCAGTTGCTTGTCGAGCGGCGGAAGCAACTCTTCGGCCTGCGCCAGAGCCGCATCCTGCGCGAGCACGTCCGCCCGCGCCGCCTGTCCCAAATCGAACTGGCGCTTCAGAATATCGAGCAGGTTGCGTTCAATGGCAATAATGTGCTGGGTCGCCGCGATCTGGCCGCGAAGCGAGGCTTCCTGAATCGCGGCCGTCACGACATTGCTTGTCAGCGCGAGATAAGCCGCCTCCAGCTGGAACAATTGCTGCTCGGTGGTCGCATCCAGGCTCTCCACGGCGCGAACGTTGGCCCCCCAGACATCCGGTACGTAGGACACCGTCAGCTGATTGGTAAACAGCGTAAATTGCGACTGCGGTCCCGTCGTCGGAATCGGCGGCACCTGGCCGGGATTGGCGATCAGATTATTGGTGGAGGTCGAATTGCCGGTAACCTGCGGATAGAACAGGCCGCGCTGGGCCTGGGCGTTGTATTGCGCGATCTTGATCGCCGCCTCGGCGGCCTGCAGGTTGGGATTGTGGTCGACCGACTGCCTGACCAATTCGTTGAGGCCCCGGGATTTGAAAGCTGCCCACCAGCGCGCCGAGACATCCTCGCCGGTGACGAAATGCTGGCTGGCGACGCGAGGTCCGCCGCGCTCCGAGCCCGGCGAGGCCAACTTTCCCGGGACGTAGCCGGTAGCTTCGGGCACGGCGGCCGGCTGGAAATCCGGGCCGACGGCACAGCCGGACATGCCCGCGGACAGAAGGGTAGCAAGCGTTGCGCAAGCAACTTTACGCCGCGTCCGGTCGGAGGCGGTGGCGCCGGCCTGGATGAGTGACCACCGAGGGACAATTCGTCCTGGACGCAACATTTGATCGAATCCCCTTGAACTCACGATATCCTGGTCCAATCAACTTCCCGAGCCGCTCTCGGTGGCCGCAACGCCTTCTTCGCTGTCATGCGCGGGCGCCCTGTCCCGCGACAGAAATATCTTTCGAAGCGCCGGCGCGACCACCAGCAGCAGCAGCGGTCCGATGAACATGCCGCCGACCACCACAGTCGCCAGCGGACGCTGAACCTGACTTCCGATGCCGTGCGAGATTGCGGCCGGAAACAACCCGACGCCGGCCGAAAGCGCGGTCATCAGCATCGGCCGCATACGCTGCTCGGCACCGTGGAATACCGCCTCGGCGATGTCCATGCCCTGCGCCCTGAGTTCCCGGAAATAAGTGATGTTGAGAATTCCGTCCATCACGGCGACGCCGAACAGCGAGATAAAGCCGATCGCTGCCGAGACGCTGAAATCAAGTCCGGCGAAATACAACGCGATCAACCCGCCGCCGATCGCAAAGGGTATGCCGGCGACGGCCAGCAGGCTGTCGCGCAGCGAATTGAACAGCCCATAGAGCAGCACCAGGATCAGCAGCAGGGTGATCGGAACCACGATCATAAGCCGCTGCTTGGCGTTTTGCAGGTCCTCGAACTCGCCGGCCCAGATGATCCGGTAACCGTTCGGAAGCTTGACGGCTTTCGCCACCCGCCCCTGCGCCTCCTCCACCGTACTGCCGAGATCGCGGCCCCGAACGCTGAACTTGATCGGAATAAAGCGCTGGCTACGCTCGCGATAGATGAACGAAGCGCCGGTATCGAGCGTGATGTTCGCCAGTTCGCTCAGGGGAACATAGCCGTTGGTGCCCGCCGGCGTCGTATAGGCAACCTTGACGGTGCGGATGGCATCGATGCTGCTGCGGTATTTCGGATCGAGCCTGACGGCCAGGTTGAACTGCCGGTCGCCTTCCAGAACCGTTGTTGCGGTGGTGCCGCCGAGCGCCGCCTGGACCACAGTGTTGACGTCGCCGGTATTCAGGCCATAGCGCGCGGCTTTTTCGCGGTCGATCTTGATGTTGAGATTGGGTTGACCCAGCAGGTGAAATATCCCGAGGTCGGCGACGCCCTGAACCTTGGCCATTTCCGCCATCACCTGGGAAGCAAGTGTTTCCAGCGTCTCAAGGTTCGGCCCGACGATCTTGACGGAGTTGGCGCCCTTCACGCCCGACAGCGCTTCCTCGACGTTGTCCTGGATGTATTGCGAGAAATTGAAGCCGATGCCGGGCAGTTCGTCCTCGAATTCCTTCTGCAACTCATCGGTCAGCTTCTCCTTGGTCAGGTCCGCCGGCCACTCGTCGAACGGCTTCAGCGGTGCGAACAGTTCGACATTGGAGAACGGCGAGGCGTCACTGCCGTTGTCCGGACGCCCATGCTGCGACACCACCGTGAGCACTTCCGGGTGCCGCAGCAGGATCTCGCGCATCTTGCTGGTGGCGACCGTTCCCGCGTCGAGCGACATCGTCGACGGCATCGCCGCCCTGATCCAGAAATTGCCCTCCTCCAGTGCCGGCAGGAATTCGCTGCCGAGCCGCGAGGCTGCCGCCACGCTCACGGCGAGGAACACGATTCCGACGATCACCGCGACCGTAAGATTGCCGAGCGCCCAGCGCAGCACCGGCGTGTAGCTGCGGCGCAGGGCGCGCACGATGATGGTTTCGGTCTCCTCGATGTGCTTGGGAAGCAGCAGCGCCGCCAGAACCGGCGTCACCGTGAAGGTTGCAAGCAGCGCGCCGGCCAGCGCATAGCCATAGGTGCGCGCCATCGGCCCGAAAATCTGGCCTTCGACGCCCTGCATCGTGAACAGTGGCACGAACGCGGTGACCGTAATCGCCGCGGTGAAGAACACCGCCTTGTCGACCTGCAGCGCACTTACGAAGATGACACGCAGCCGCTCGCCCCAGCGCTGGCTCGATACGGAGGGGCCATGCACCGAGGTCGGGTCGGGACCCCAGTAGCCTTCCGAGAGGTGTTGCAGCAGCGTCTGCCGATGCTCGGGGGTCGACTGGAAATTACGATAGATATTCTCCATCATGATGACGGCGGAATCGACAATGATGCCGAAATCGACCGCACCGAGCGACAGCAGATTGGCGTCTTCGCCCTGCAGGACCAGGATGATGATGGCAAAGAACAGCGCGAACGGGATGTTGGCACTGACGATGATGGCGCTCCGGAGATCGCCGAGAAAAACCCACTGAATGAAGAACACCAGCAGGCAGCCGAAAATCAGATTGTGCAGGACGGTGTGTGTGGTCACGCCGACCAGCGAACTGCGATCGTAATACGAGACGATCTTGACCCCGGGCGGCAGGCTGCCGTCGCTATTTAGCTTTTCGACCTCGGCCTGAACGCGCGGAATGATATCGTTGGTATGCTGGGTCCGCCCCATCACCACGATGGCGGCCGCAATGTCATCTTCATGATCCCTGCCGCCGATGCCAAGCCGCGGCACGTAGCCTACGGAAACGTTGGCGACGTTCTTGACCTGGATCGGAAGACCGTTCGACTGCGTCAGGACGATGTTTTCGATGTCCTGAACCTTGTAGCCCTTGGTGACGTCGTCGGCGCCGCCGCTATCGACCAGTCCGACACCGCGGATATTGACCGACTGCTGCCCGATCGTGATCTCGCGGCCGCCGACATTGACATTGGCATTGCCGAGCGCCGTGATCAGTTGCGGCAGGGAGATATTGTAGGCTTCCAGCTTGCCGAGATCCACGTCGACGTTGAACTGCTTGGTGGTGCCGCCCCAGCTGTTGATCTGCACCACACCGGGAATGGTGAGCAGACGTCGGGTGACGACATAGTCCTGCAGCGTGCGCAGATTGGTCAGCCCGAAATGCGGGGGACCGACGACCTGATAGCGGTAGATTTCGCCGACCAGACTGGACTGCTGGATCTGGGCGACCTGGTTGCCCGGAAGGTTGACATTCTGCTGCAGGCTGATCGACGCCTGGGTCAGGGCGAAATAGAAGTCGACCCCGTATTTGAAGGTAACGCGGACAAACGACAGACCGTAAAAGGACGTCGAGCGGATATTGATGACGCCGGGTGTCGGGTAGAGCCCAACCTCCATAGGAATTGTATAGTATTTCTCCATCTCCTCGGCGGACAGACCCGCCGCCTGCGCGGTGATTTCCAGAATAACCGGCGCCGGATTTGGATAGGCTTCGATGTTGAGACGTGAAAAGGCGACAAGTCCCGCGGCGCAGAACACCACGAGCCCCAGCACAATGATTGCGCTGCGCGTCAGACCGAACACAAGGATGGATTTGATCACAAGACCCCACAGAACGCGTTTGGAAGAGCTGGTACCGGGCGGATCAGCCCGACGCCCCTAACAGAAGAATGTTGCTCAGGAAAACCGCGCCGTCGGTCACCACGGTTTCACCGGGCTGCAGTCCTTCCAGGACCTGGTCCCAGCCATCCTGCTGCTGGCCGATCTTGACCGTCCGCTTCACAAAATGGCGACGATCGCTGGTGACCCAGACCGTCATCGTCCCGTCGCCTTCCCTCACCACCCCGTTTGCCGGCACGGCAACCGAGTGCACAGGTTCTCCGACCCGAATCACGAAGCTGGCATACATTCCGGACCGCAGCAGATGCTGCGGATCGTCGATTTGCGAGCGCACCAGTTGCCGATGGCTGTTGGGGTCGATGATCGATCCTATCGTCGTGACGCGGCCTTTGAAGACCGTATCGGGATAGGCCGGGACGGTGACTTGAACCTCCTGGCCGATCTTGTAGAACGGCGCATCGGTCTCGATGACGTTGGCGATCATCCACATCGTCGAGAGATCCGCCACTGAATACGGTGCCGGCGGATTGCCCGGCTGGGTGAGGAATCCCGGGGCGGCGCTGCGCGCCACGATCCTCCCGGCGATCGGGCTCGGCACCAGCAGGGTGGAATCGACCTTGCGATTATCCACGACCTGGTCGATCTCGGCGTCGGTCTTGCCGAAGATCCGCACCGAATCTCTCGCGGCCTTGTAGTTGCCTTCCGCGGTCTGCTGATCCGAGGTCGACTGATCGACGTCCTTCTGGGCGCTTCCGCCGGCCTTCAAAAGACCGGTCACGCGCGCCAGGGTTCGTTTTTGCAGTTCGAGCACGCCGGCGGCTGCAAGCAGGGTCGATTCGGCCTGCAGAAGGTCCGGACTATCGATGGTGAAAAGCACATCGCCAGCCTTGACATCGTCCCCAATGTTGAAATTCGCCTTGAGAATCTTGCCCGGGTATTGGGAAAATACCTGGACAAGCAGATCCTCGTTGAAGTCGATGGTGCCGACCGCGGTCTTGAACAGCGTAAAGTCGCGCGATGGCGCGGGGCCGATTTTGAGCGTACTGGCCTGCTTTTCCGATAAATCGACAAACACGTCGTCCAAGGACTTGCCGGATCCGGATTGATCTGTCGCAGCCGAGTCCTGCTCCTTGCGGGCTGCCTGTCCGTCGGCATGGCCAATGAAACCCTTGCTCCAGAACAGCGCGGCTCCGCCGATCACGACCAAAGCGAAAACCGCCGCCAGAGAGCGTTTCGACAAGTTTCCGAAAATATTCACCGACTTGGTCCCCGTCCTGGTCAGCTCTAATCTGACATCCCGATCGTGTTGCAGTACAGCATTGAACTTACACCAGCCTTACGTGACAAGCACAATTGTCTTCGTGCAAACCGGTAGAATAAAAATAGCAAAAACCACAAGAAAAGGCCGACTTGCCCAGACATTCTTCGCTTGCCGTCATCATGGGCAATCGCAGAATCATGGACAATGGCGCTCGCGACCCCTGCCGCTTTGTCGACAGCTGGACTGATCGCGATATTGCTTGCGATCGACAGGCCGTCAGGGGACGGCCTGTCGATCGGTATTTTCCTGGCTTGTCGGAGGCTTTGCCGTGCCCGCGTCTGAACGGGTGGATCCCCATCGAGACACGGAATGCGGCCGGCGGAGGAGGAAAACGATCGAACTTCTCTTCCTTGTCGCCGCCGTCAGTTCGCGCTGGAACACCGCGTCGCTTCATCGTTTTGCCGACTCATCTGGTGACGCAGCCGGTCTGCCCGCCACTATCAGAAATGGATGATGATATCCGCCGCGGCGATCAGCGCCTTATTCTTGTTAGGCGCAATGCCGAGATTTGAATTGCCGTTGAACGCGTCGGCATCCATCGACCAGTAATACGAAACCTCGGGGCGGAGCTCGATCTGGGGCGAGAACCAGTGCTGCCAGCCGATGCCGGTCTCGATATATCGGGTCTTGGTGCCGGTGCGCTGTCCCTGCTCGTCGTTGACGAATTCGGCCCGATACGAGATGTTGTCCAGCGGCGATACCTTGTAGTTCAGATACATCAGGGCGGTCTGAAATGTCGCCGTGCAGCTGACCACCGCGGCGCTGCTGCAAAACGCGCCGCTCGGAGCGTTGAACGGCATATATTGCGGCGAGAATGGCGTGCCGCCATTGGCGATCGCCGCAAGCGCCACCGGGTTGTTCAGGTTGGCGACGTTATTCTGGTGTTCATTGTAGGTTTCGATCGAGATGTGCCATTGGTCGTTGAACTTGTGATAGTAGGTCAGGCCATACCATTGCAGGTTGTTGTAACCCCACTGTCCGCCATTGATTGCATTGGCCACGATATTGAAGTCGTCGTTACCGCTATCGCTGCTCCAGCGCACGCCGCCGGTTATGCTCGGAGTGGCGCCCGGATCCTTCAGCATGGTGGTGCCGGGAAACAGCGGGTTGGGGTCCGGATTGGCGATGGTTGCGCCGACATGCCAGGGCAGCGCTTCGGTCCCGGCGGTTATGCCGAGCTGTAACATCCAGTTCTTGTTCGCCGCCAGGGTCGCCTCGACTCCGGTGTTGGTGTAATTGTCGTAAGTATAGGTCATCGAGTGCGAGTACATGTAATTGTTCGGCGCCAGCTGGGCCTCGATGTCCGGGATCGAGATGTAGCGCCCGACCCGGATCATCAGTCCGTCGGCGACCTGCGGAATGAACAGCTCGGCATAGGCCATCGGGATGTCGAAGCCGCTATTCAGGTTCTGGTTCAAAAGCTGACTGCTGAACAATCCGTAAGCCGTCGTGTAGCGATAGTTCTCGCCGTAGATCGGCGACACCCGAAAACCCCAGTCGATATGGTCCTTCTGGACGGTGTCTGGCAGCCGCTCGAAATAGATCACGGCCTGGTCGAGCTGCACATTGTTCGGATTGTAGCTATAGGCCGCCGGCGCGTTGCCGCCTTTCACCGTGCTGGTGCTGAGGTTGCCGCCGGGATCGACCCAGCCATAGATCTGGATGTGGTTGTCATTCAGCGCCTGGCCGAACGTGGTATTGCCGAGCGCCGCCATAAGCGGACTGTCTACCGAATTCGCCCGCGTCACGCCAAGGTTGGTGGTCCCGCCATAGGGCCACTCCGAGAACGGCATCGGCGGCGTGCTTTCCGGAGTCGTCGGCCATTCCGGGCGACTCCCCGGAGGCGCCTTCGGATCTGCCGGCGCCACTTCATGTCCCCATTCGAGCCGGTAGTAATTGACCAGGCGACTCATGAAGTCGTTGCCGAGATAGGGATCGAGGCACCCGTAATTCTTGTAGGGATCACCGCCGTAGGGGCATCCGGCCTGCCCCGACGCGCCGGCGTCCGCCGCATATGCCCAGCTGGACAGACCGAACGCGGCCAACAAGACGCCCGCCAAAACAACTCTTTTCATAGCCTCGCCAAACTGTTGTTGCATGCGCCTTCAGGCGCTCTGTGCCAACGCCGCGCAGCTCTCACAGGCGTGCAAAGGATTTCGGTTGTTGGGTCGCAACCCGTGCGCGGGTCTAGTTCTCCGCCGGACCGCGCCACATCGGGGATTTCGGGCCGCCGTAATAGCGCATGGGGCCAAGTCGAACCGGCTCCGGTGCTACGAGCTGCGCGTGACTGTCAGATAGCTCGCTGCGGGCGTGCAAATGCCCCTTGTGTGCCTTTGCGACCGCATCACCGCCGATCCCGGCGGTCAGAGCCGCGACCGCCCAGGCGACGAGGCCGACCCGTGCACTTCTGATAGTCCTGCTAGTCATCATTTTAGCCTCCAGGGGTAAAATTCGAGCACCTTGCTCGCCCGGCCACAGCGGAGATCAGGACCTCCGGAGTAGCGAAGTTGATTACCGGCAGTGGAATTCTTCGCTGTCGGCGCCGGCGCATCTCTGCTTAATCCGCCACGGCGGCACCAAGTGCCGCCGCTGCGGTCAGGGGGCGCGCTGATTGTTCGCATTGAGGTTGAATCAATCTCCGCCCCGGCATCGTTAATCTTCAGCCGATCCGCCGAAACCAACGTCAATACTTCGCGACGACAGGCCCTCCAAACTTGTAGTCGAGGCCCAACGTCACGACCGAGTAGGTGCTCTCCGTGGTATATGGCAGCTGGCCGTTCGCGGTGAGTCCGCCCGCACCGACCGCGGCTCGGTTGTAACCGTTAAAGTTGTAATAGCGATATTCGATCTTGCCGATCAGGTTGTTGGTCACCGCGTAGGCGATGCCGCCGCCGGCGGTAAGGCCGTTGGCGTGAACCGTGAATTGATCAACTCCATTGATCGGATCGGTGTTGGTATGCTGGATATCGCCGAAGGCCCAGCCGCCAGTAAAGAACATCAGCCAGCGATCGACGGTGAAACCGCCTCGCGCCACCAGCGAACCGCCCCAGCGAAGATTGTCCTGGTCGACCGAAGCGATGGCAAAGTTGCCGGCGGCGACCTGCGAGGCATCGTTACCCTTGATGCCTGACCAGAACCCCTGGGCTTCGATGCCGACCAGCACGTTGCCGCTTTGAATATTGTAGCCCCCTTCGCCGCCGGCCACCGCGCCTTGCGAAGTATAATTGGCGGTGAAGTTGGCGAACGGCGTATTGGGACCATTGGCGTCGTTGACATTGTGGTTGCCGTAGCCCCCGCCCCCGAATACGCCGACATAGAAGCCGGACCAGTCATAGACCGGCGAGGCCAGTGCCGGAGCCTTGGTGTAGGCGGCAAGATCGGCACCAAGCGCCGGTGACATCAGGCCCAGCACACCGAGCGAGACGGCGGTGAGAAGAATTCGCTTCATTGTAATCCCCTGTCGAATTTGTTCCGATGAAATGTCCGGCGGCTGAAGCCGCATGGACCGTCCAGGCATCAGAAGTGAATGATGATGTCGCTCAGCGCGATGATGGCGAAATTCTTGTTGGGTGCGATGCCGAGGTTCGAATTGCCGTTGAATGCGAACGCATCCAGCGACCTGTAATAGGAAACCTCCGGGCGGATCTCGATCTGGGGCGAGAACCAGTGCTGCCAGCCGATACCGGTCTCTATGTACCGGGTCGCAGTACCGGTACGCTGTCCCTGCAAGTCGTCGACGAATTCCGCGCGATAGGAGATGTTGTCCAGCGGCGTGACCTTATAGTTCAGATAGGTCAGGAAAGTCTGGTAAGTCGCGGTACAGGTCAGCGTGACGGTGCTCTTGCAAAATGCGGCGCCCGGAGCATTGAACGGCATATATTGCGGCGAGAACGGCGTGCCGCCATTGGCGATGATGGCCAAGGCCGCGGGGTTGTTCAGGTTCGGCACATTGTTCTGATGCTCATTGTAACTTTCGAACGAGATATGCCACTGGTCGTTGAACTTGTGATAATAGGTACCGCCGAACCACTGCAGGTTGTTGTAGCCCCAGGTGCCGTTGTTCCAGGCATCGGCCACGAGGTTGAGGTCGTCATTCCCGCTATCGCTGGTCCAGCGCACGCCGAACGTCCCGCTCGGCTGAGCACCCGGATCCTTCGGCATGGTGGTTCCGGGAAAGATCGGGTTCGGAAACGGATTGGTGATGGTTTGACCGAGATGCCACGGCATCGCCTCAGTTCCGACCGTGATTCCCGTCTGGATGATCCAGTTCTTGGTCAACGCCAGTGTGGCCTCGATGCCGGTATTGGTGTAGTTGTCGAAGGTGTAGGTCATCGAGTGCGAGGACATGTAATTGTTCGGCGCGAGCTGCGCCTCGATGT
>Ga0302140_10002111_pt1 | contig 25912 bp, 16 predicted proteins | sample I_Bog_E1_1_FD_202095 | JGI IMG/M metagenome (GOLD analysis project Ga0302140, IMG submission 202095) | Peat permafrost microbial communities from Stordalen Mire near Abisko, Sweden - I_Bog_E1_1 | ecosystem: Environmental > Terrestrial > Soil > Wetlands > Peat | place: Sweden: Abisko, Stordalen... | reverse complement strand
GGTGCGCGTGCATCCACTGCCTTGGTTTCACAAAATGCCGCCCATTAATCCCGCCTGGCCGTTGTTGGCATTGGCGCTGGGAATGGCGATCTATATGACGCGGAGACGTTCGATCTATCAATGGGGAGTGGCGGGATTGCTGGCACTTACGCTGGGGGCGGTGAGTTGCGGCAGCGGCAGCGCCAGTTCCACATTCACATTGACGTGCGACATACCGACCGGCCAAGTGTCTTTGAAATACAACGGTAGCTGCACGGCCACTGGGGGCAAAGCACCCTATACCTATTCCGTCGACACGAGCAGCCCAGGATCGGTTCCCCCGGGTTTGTCTTTCAATACGACGACGGGCGCTATCACCGGCACTCCGACGCAACAGATCACAAGCACTGTCATCTTTGATGCGACCGATAGCGAGTCAACGCCGCTGACGGCATCTCAGACGGTCAATTTCGTGGTGACGGCTGCTCCCATTCAGTACGGTACGGTGACGGTGACAGCGCAAAGCGGCAATATTGTGAACACCGCAACAATTAAAGTGGCCGAGTCACTCTAACTCAACAAGAAAAGCCGGGCCGAGTCAATCAAAGTGACTCGACCCGGCTTATTTGCCGCAACGTGGCGCTTCCTTTAGAAACTGAACCTCGCTTGCAGTTCAACCGTGCGGCCGGCAAACGCGCCTTGGGCCAGGCCGAACGTCGAGTTGCCATTGGCAATGGTCCCATCGGACGCGTAGGAGCCGATGGTGTTGTTGATGTTGGTGAGATTCAATTTGTTGAACAGGTTGTAAAAGTTAGCCTGCAAATTCAGTTTGGCGTCTTCGCCCAATATTTTCATCTTCGGCAGGCCGAATGATTTTGCCAGGGTGAAGTCGTCGCCGAAATAGCCCGGTCCGCGGAACATATTTCGGTGAATGTTGCTGGCCGGCGCAGCGAAAATCAGGTCAGTCGGGTTGAGCGTGGGAGGCGTGAAATACGAGAGCGACCCGTTGGAGAAGTTGCCCGTTCCCAGGAAGGTCGAGTTGCTGTAGTTGGCGCCTCCGGTTCCCGAATAGGTCGAAGGAAGAACGCAGCCTGGGAAGGATTGGGTCTGGTAAGCCGAATTCTCGAAGGCATCTACGCCGCAATATTGGGGCGTCCAGGGGAAGCCAGTATGAAAGGTCAGGATGCCGCTTAAGGTCCAACCGCCCGCCACTTTTTCGAGCCAATGGTTGCTGCCCTTGAAAATGGTTGGGGTGTAGATGCCCCACAACTTATAGCTTTGCGTGGCATCATAATCCGCCGGCCCGGTTGTGTAGGTGTAGTTCCAAGGATACGGATCGTTGTTGTAATCCTGCGAGCCTTGGTCGATGCTCTTGGCGTAGCGGTATTGGAAGTCGATTTCGAAGGTGCGGGCAAAGCGATGCTGCGCTTCGGCCAGCAACGCGTTAGAGTGCGCATTGGCGTCGTTGGAATATACGTCGAAGCTCTGCAGGTTTGGATTGCCGTAGGGATAGTAAATCCAATTCAACTGGTTCTGCCGGGTGGCATGACTGGTTTTGCTTCCCTGGTAACCGACAGATGCCATCCAGTTGTGTCCGAGGTCGTATTGAGCCTCAAACGAATAACGGTAGGTGACGGTGGTGGGCATGTAGTTCGGGAAGCCGGTCAAATTCGAAGGCGCGCCGGTAATGGGGAGACCGGTAGTTGGACTGAAGGTCTGAATGGCAGCCGGGTTTGACGGATAGCCTGAGATGTCATGTAGACCGGAACTCGGCGCATATAAAATGTTCGACCCATAGAGCGTGAGGTTCACCACGAGCGGTGGATTGAAGCGGCCGTTCGACGTAATGGCAAGCTGCTCCAGGTTATAGCCAATGCCCGCGCCGCCGCGCAGCACGAGCTTGTTGTTCAGATCTTTGCCGAGGAAAGAAGTTGGGCTCCAGGCAAAGCCGGTTTGGGGTCCGAAGTTCAGGGGGCTGGTGTCGAAGAGATTGCCGCCTACATGCAGATGAACGCCGGCCAGCGGATCGGGGCCTTGGCCGAGAATCGGATTGCTGATATTGCCTTTGGTCTCAGTCAACGGCGAGAAGTATTCCCACCGCAGGCCTAAATTGACGGTCAGATTCCTCTTCACCTTCCAATCGTCCTGCACAAAAACTCCAATGATTTTGAAGCGCAGATTCTTCTGGGCGGTGGTGGGGTATCCCGTCACCGGATTGAAGTTAGTGCCGTTCTCGACATAAGGAGCATCGTTGGCGAAATCCCACAGATTGTGGAATTGATAGCTGGGGACGCCCGCCCAAGGCGCGGTGTCGAGAAAATGGGCATCTGAAATGTCCGCGCCAAATTTCAGCGAGTGGCTGTTTTGAATTTTGGTGAGCGTGTCGCGCCCGTTGTAGGTCAATTGATCGAACTGGCTGGGCGTTTGCGTGCCTAAGCTTTGAATGTTGACGTTACCGATGGAAGAGAAGTTTGCGGTGGGCAAGCCGAAGGGTTCTTGCGGGTTTGAATTGACTTCGTTCCAATTCCAGCCGTTGGCGCTGAAGCGGGCCTCATTCAACATGGTGGGCGAAATGGTGCGCGTGTAAAGGCCAGTCCAGGACTCGGCAATCTGGCTGTGATTCCAATTGTTGGCGGGCAGTTGCGGGCCGTTGTAGTATTTGGAACTCACCGGCGTGAAATAGGAGCTAAACGCGATGCGGTCCTTCTCGGAAGCCTGATAATCAATGCGGCCGTTGTATTGAACATTGATGTTTTTCGAAGGGCTTTGCGTTTGCAGTTCTTCCACATCCGGCACGCCGTCGAAGCCGCTGCCGATACCAAAGGGCGTGGCCGCCGCGCCAAACGTGGGATCAAAACCGTGCAAAGCGGATTTGAGCGGAGAGCCCAGATCGAGTCCGCCGGAGGCGTTTTGGCACTGGGTGGATGAGAGGCCCGCTTGTGCGCAGGTAACCTGGACCATAGTTCCGGGGGCCGGGGCTTCGCCGGGATAAGCGAGAATGGTGCGAGCGATGCTACCGTTCGGACCGGCGCTTTGCAAATATTGCGGCGTTTCGTACCAAGCGGTTTGCAGGCTGCTTGAGTTGTTGCGCTGCGTTTCGTACGAAAAAAAGGCAAACAGCTTGTTCTTGATAATGGGGCCGCCGATGCTGCCGCCGTATTGATTGAAGCGGTTGTCATCGCGCTGCACGGGGCTTGGCGTGCCAATGCCGTCCCAGCGGTTGTAGGCGTCGAGCCCGGGGCGATGCCACTTGAAAAATGCACTGCCGTGAATATCGTTGGTGCCATTCTGCGAGACGACCAGAATCTGCGCGCCGCTGGTACGGCCATATTGCGCGTCGTAGCTGTTGGCAATCACGCGCACTTCTTTGACGGATTCTTCGTTCGGCGTGATAACGGCCGCGCCGCCCCAAGCGGTACTGTTCACGCCCACGCCGTCAATCTGAATGTCGTTGGCGTTATTGCGGCTGCCGTTGGCGACAATCTGCGGCGCGTTCTCCACCTGGAAAATACTGTTAGCGCCGCTGGAGCCGCCGATGTTGCTGCCGGGAAGAGAGGCCGTGCCCCCGCCGCCGCTGCTGAGCGCGCCATCGCCGAATACGCCTGGCGCCAGCCGCAGCAACTGATACGGGTCGCGCCCAAATGACGGCAGATCCTGAATCTGCTTGTTGGTGATGGTGCCGCCGATCATGGCCGTTTCGGTGTCGATCACCTGACCTACGGCGGAATCGACGGTGACGGTAGTTTCGACTTGGCCGACCTGCAATTGAATATTAAAAGACTGGGTTTGCTCGGCGCTTAGAATCACATCGTTCAAAACTTTTTTGGAAAATCCCGGCTTTTCGACGGAGAGTGTATATTTGCCCGGCCCTAAGCCCAGAATTGTGTAAACGCCGACTTCGCTGGTTTTTACGGTTCGAACGAAATCCGTTTCCTGACTGGTCAAGGTGACCTCGGCGCCGGCTACCAAGCCGCCGGCCGCATCGGTGACGGTGCCTTGAATACCCGCTCTAAATTGAGCGAATGAATTCATAGCCAACATTGTGCCGAAGAAAGCAAGAGAAATATTGCGAAAAAATGTCTTCATAGACTCCCTTTTATTGATCTCATTGGCCAAAGCCACTGAGCGTTCGGCTGAGACTTCCGAACTACTTGCCAGATTCTATCAAGGGAAAATGGGGCACCGAAAACTAAAACGCGAAGTCTTGTTAGGACACGTCAGCGCAGGGCCGGCAGGCAATTGGCTTCCATGGCTTCTTTCGCCACTTCGCCCAGATCTAAAATCAACGCAATCTTACCATCGCCCAGAATGGCCGCTCCCGAAATCGACTCTATGTTGTTGAAGAGACCGCCCAAGCGCTTAATCACCGTTTTGTGATCGCCAATCACCAGGTCGACCAGGAAACCGAATTTGCCCTGCGGCGTTTCGGCTATCATCAACTGCGAAATGGCAGGCCTTGGGCCGGCAATGCCGAAGTGCTTGCGAATCTCCACGTAAGGCACCATCTCGTCGCGCACGGTGACAAACTCGCGGCTGCGGTTACGCGCGATGGCTTCTTCGCTTAACTCGAAGCACTCGAGAATGTTGGCCAATGGCAAAACAAAGTACTGGCCACCTACCCTCACCAGCAAGCCATCGATGATGGCCAGCGTCAAAGGAAGCTTTAAGTTGAACGTCGTTCCTTTGCCCTCTTCGCTGCTGAGTTCGAGAGTGCCGCGCAGCCCTTCCACGTTCTGCTTGACAATGTCCATGCCAACCCCACGCCCTGAAACGCCGGTGAGTGTCTTGGCGGTGGAAAAACCGGGAGTCAAGATCAACGCGAAGAGTTCCTTTTCCGTCAAATTCTCGTCCTCTTTGATGAGCCCCTTGCCGATCGCTTTCTGGCGGATGGCCGATTTATTTAACCCACCTCCATCGTCACGGATCGTAATGATCACGTGGGCGCCCGAATGTGAGGCTGTCAAACGAATCTTGCCGGTGGTAGGTTTGCCCACCGCGGTGCGCTCGGATGGCAATTCAATGCCATGATCCACGCAGTTTCGAATCAAATGGACCAACGGATCGTTGATGCGGTCGATCACGGTCTTGTCGAGTTCGGTATCGCCGCCTTCGGTAATCAGCTCAATCTCTTTTCCAAGATCGCGCGATAAATCGCGCACCAAGCGCCGGTAGGTGCCGAAGGTAGCGCCTATGGGCAGCATTCTGATGCTGAGAGTGCTGTCGCGCAGTTTGTCGGTCAGCCGTTCCATCTCCTCAGCCACAAAGCCAACTTCGGGATCGCCGCAGACTGCCGCTACCTGCGTGAGCCGCGCCTGCATGGTCACAATCTCGCCCACAATGTTGACTAAGTCGTCCAATTTGTCGGCCGCAACCCGCAAGCTGGGAACTTCTGATTTGACGGCGCCCGGTTTCACGGCGGATAGATGCTCCTGCTCAGCCAGCGCGGCGCGAAGCTGATCCTGCGCAATCGTGCCTGTCCCGACCAGAATATCGCCCAGCCGCTGCTCGTCCAAGTCTTCGTCGGGCTCGCCCAGCGCCACGATCTGCAGTTCCGCGTCGTCTTCCATGAACAGGAACACGTCCCGGACGGCGGCTTCGCCCTGGTCGGTGGTGAGTACGATATCCCAAAACAGATAACAAGTTTCGAAACGGAAATCGTCCAGATCGGGCAGCAGCTGCGTATGACAGGTGACGGAACATTCGCCGACGGACTGCAAATCCAGAAACATCAATCGCAGGTTCAGCGCCCGGATGAAGACTTTTTCCGGCGGTTTGAAGCGGATCCTGTACGAGCAGCGGTGGCCGGGCTCCCGCGGCGGTACAGCCGCTGCCGACGCCGGCGGCGTGACACCCGCTGGCGAGTGTTGCGCTTTAAACAGACCCGCCGTCTTCTGCAATTCCAGAAAGCCTTCTATGATTTGTTCGCCGACGCGCAGCAATTCCGGGTTTGCACCACTATCGAGCAGAGTCGTGATGTGATCGCGCGCCAGCAGTGTCAGGCTGATTAAGCGCGGCATTACCGTCAGCTTGCCCGCGCGAACCAATTCGTAAGTGGATTCCACTTCGTGGCTGAACAACGCGATATCGTTGAAGCCCAGCATCGCTCCCGAGCCTTTAATAGTATGAAGGTCGCGGAAGACACGGTCCGTCAACTCCTGGCAGTCCGGCTGGGTTTCCAACTCCAGCAGAGCGGTCTCCAGATCGGCCAGCAGGTCGCTCGCTTCGGCGCGGTAGTTATCGGCGAAATTCATGCCGCATCTCCGCTGTTCGCGCTTGCCGGCCTGCTCAACGAATTCATAGTGTTATCCGGGCCGACAAACCGGCCTGCTCAGGGGCAATGCCAGTCAACAAAAGAGTCTGGCGCAGCACGCCGGAATCGCTGTCCTTAACAACGGCCAGCAGTCCCCGCCGGCGCATGCTGGCCACTGTCACCAAAATTACTTGCAGCATCGAAACTTCAATGGAATCCACCTGCGACAAATCGAACTCTACGCCCGCTTCGGCGGCGCGGATTTTGCTCAGCATCCCGGCCGCTTGTTCGAGTCCCAGACGGCCCTGGGGCTTAAGTACCACGATCCCCACCTCCTGGTTAATTTCCATCGCCGTATCGCTCACTCATCCGACCAGCAGCGGTGCGGCTTCCATCTTGTGGCGCGTTCCGGCTCCCGGCATCCCCTCGCTCGAAAGCTTCATCAATAGTGGCGCTATCGCGTTCAGCGGCAACGTTCTATCCACGCCGCCGCGTTTGATGGCTTGATTCGGCATGCCGAAGACAACGCAAGAAGCTTCGTCCTGGGCGAGGTTGAACGCTCCGGCCTGCTTCATCTCGAGCATCCCTTCGGCTCCATCGTCACCCATGCCCGTGAGAATCACACCCAGCGCGTTTGGCCCGACGGATTGCGCGACCGAGCGGAATAAAACATCTACCGAAGGCCGGTGACGGCAAACCTGTGGCCCAGCTTTCACTTCCACGGCATACCCCTTGCCCTTGCCGCGCACCAACATGTGCCAATTGCCCGGGGCTACCAGCGCTAGGCCGGGTTCAATGGTGTCTCCGTCTTTCGCCTCGCGGATTTCGATTTCGCACAACTGGTTCAGCCTATCGGCAAATGCCGCGGTAAATCCCTCCGGCATGTGCTGGACGATCACGATTCCCGCTGTTTCGCGCGTCAGTTCCCGCAACAGGATCAACAATGCCTCTGTGCCGCCGGTTGAAGCGCCGATCGCGATCAAGGCCGGCGGTTTTCCGCTGCGACCCGCGGGTGCCTCCCGCAGCGTCGCACGACGCGGCGCGCTTTTCGGAAGAATCACGTCGGCGGTAAGTTTGGGGGGCACCATGGTTTGGCGCTTCTGCCGCATATTGGCCAGCGAGGCCGCCACTACCGTGTCGCATAGCGTAGCGCGCGTTTCTTCGAGAAACTGCTTAGTGCCTATCCGCGGCTTAGCGATCACCTCAATTGCTCCGGCTTCGAGCGCCTCAAAAGCTTTCGCCGAACCTTTCTCCGCCGCGCTCGAACAAATCACCACGGGAATGGGATGCTGCGCCATCAGCCGCTTGAGGAATGTTAGACCATCCATCCGCGGCATTTCCAGATCCAGCACAATCACATCCGGCACGCGCTTTTCGATTTTGGCGGCGGCGATGTAAGGATCGCCCGCGACCGCCACCACCTCCAGGCGTTCATCCGAATTAAGCAACTCCGTCAACGTCGCGCGCACGGTGGCGGAATCGTCGACGATTAGTACGCCACGCTTTCCAGGCATCCGGCCCTCCCTCTTTTTCGTAAGGATTCCGGCAAAGTGGTCATCACGCGCAATGTCTTGACGAAAACTTCGCCGGTCGCGGTTTCAAACACCAGCCGCCGCCCCGCCTCGCCGCCCACGTCATGAGCCCGCAGCCGCAAACTGAACTTCTGCAGCGAATGCTTGGCCTGCTGCTGGTTGAGCGATCCGATGGCCAGGTTTTTCGACATCCTAGTCAGCACATTGGCCCCACCAAACAACTTGATTTCCAATCGGCCGGACGGCACGCCATACCTTTGAAATTCCTGCAACATGGCGTCGAATGTGGTGTCGACATAACGAAAGATGTCCATGTTCGCGCGGTCGCGCGCCTCCTCCGCCGGCATTTGCGGCAAGAGGCAATGGCACATAGCGGCCCGCCCGGACAACGGGTCGCGCATGGTGAAGGCGATACACGACCCTAAGATCGTCTGAATCCTGGCCGGACCCTCGGCGAAATGATAGTCGCCGGGATGGAGGAACACATCGCCGCTCATTTTCTGATTGCCTTCCGGTAAATAGTGGGCGCTGCGCTCGTGAGCGGCGTCGCCAGCCCATTCAGCGTTTCCGAATGCCCGGTAAAGAAATAGCCCCCGCTTACCAGGCAAGCGGCCAGCCGGTTGATGACGTGCTCTTGCGTGGGACGGTCGAAGTAAATGATCACGTTGCGGCAGAAAACGATATCGAATGGTTGATCCACGGAATAACGCTCATCCATGAAATTCAGCCGCGCGAAACTGGCCGCTGAGCGAAGTTCCGGTACGATGCGGAAATTTGCGGGTTCACCGCGGCTCTTCAACAGGTACTTTTTGCGAAGACTTTCGGGAATCGGCCTGATGTCATCTGCGCTATAGATCGCGCGCTTAGCGTGAGCCAGCACGTCGGTACAGATATCGCTTCCGAAGATCGCGAACTCCCCAATTAGTCCGGAACGCCGGCAATCTTGCAACACCATGGCCAGCGTGTAAGCCTCTTTGCCGGTTGAACAGCCGGCGCTCCAGACACGCAACGGCCGCGCCATGGCTTTCAGCCGCGGGCCCAGACTCGGCAAGACCTGCTTGACAAGATAATCAAAATGCGCCGGTTCGCGAAAAAAGTCGGTTTTGTTTGTGGTAATGGCGTCGATGAAGTAAACCAGTTCTTCTTCCCCGCCACGGTTCCCATTCAGGCACTCCCAGTATTCGCGATAGGTCTTGGCGCCAGTCGCTTTTAATCGCTTGCGCAGCCTGGTCTCCACCATTAGCTGTTTGGAAGCGTTCAACTGAATGCCGCATTTCTCATAAACGAGATTGGTAAACCGCTTGTAGTCGCCCGGGCTCATGTGTCCGCCGAGCGGCATTATGAAGTCCCGTTCGGGCAAGCTGCGTTCTAGCGAGCCACCTGCCAGCAAGCTTGGTTCGGTTAGAACTGCGCAGTCGGCCATAGCTTCACCGCCTAACGTTTGACTGCCCCAAGTTCTTCCGCGGTAAAAACCTGGTCGATATTCAAAATCATTAGAAAACGCGAGTCGCGTTTCCCCATCCCGTGCAGGAATTCGGTCTTTACGAAACTGCCGATGCGTGGCGGCGGCTGAATTTGCTCCGGCTCCAGATCGATCACTTCCTCCACTTGATCCGCCAGCGCCCCGATCACTACCACTTCGTTGTTCAGCACCACTTCGACGACAATGATGCACGAATTCACAGTATTCTCGGCCGGCGGCATATTGAAGCCGCAACGCAGATCCACGACCGGGACCACGCTGCCGCGCAGATTGATAACGCCGCGCATGAATTCCGGCGTGCGCGGTATTTTCGTGACCGGTGTCAGATCCAGCACTTCGCGAACTTTAGCGACATCCAGTGCAAAAACTTCGTCCGACAGCCGGAACGTCAGATATTGCCGGGTTTCGGTAATAGTGGCGATACTCATTTGGGATACCTGCGCGGTAATCGATTCACAGCTATGCAAACTTTAGTAGCGTTCATACTGCGCGTCGATTCCCTCATCGGTGTCGTCGAGATCGAGGACTGCCGTCTTTGGCTTGGCTGCCAGCGGACTCCTTTTGCCGTTCGCCAGCCCGTTGGCCAGTTTGCCGTTTAGCGCTTTGCCATCCGGTTGCTTGGGCGCGGCTTTCCTCGCCATAGGCTTGCCGCGCTGCAGCTCGGTTTGTTTCACCGGGCCTGCCTTTGACTTGCTAGAGCCCGGCTTTGTCAACGCCCGGTCCAACGTCAAAACGGCCGAAGTCGCCTCAGCTGCCTCGTCGAGCTTGAAGAAGTTAACCGTAGCGAGCATTTGTTCGGCCTGGCCCGATAGCTCTTCGCTCGTTGCCGCCATCTCTTCCGCCGCCGAGGCGTTGTCTTGAATCACCGATTGCAACTGCTGCAGCGCTGTGTTGATCTGCGAAACGCCCAGGTTCTGTTCATTGCTCGCCGCGGTGATTTCCTGCACCAGTTCGGCGGTGTGCTGGATATGCGGCACCAGCTTTTCAAGCATTTCGCCCGCCTTCTCCGCCACCTTCACGGTGGAAGAAGAAAGCTGGTTAATCTCGCCCGCCGCCTTCTGGCTGCGTTCCGCCAGCTTGCGCACTTCGGCCGCGACCACCGCAAATCCTTTGCCATGCTCGCCGGCGCGCGCCGCTTCAATCGCCGCGTTCAGCGCCAGCATGTTCGTTTGTCGGGCAATCTCTTCGATAATCGAAATCTTGCTGGCGATTTCCTTCATCGCCACCACCGCTTCCGCCACGCACTTGCCACCCTCACGCGCATCCGCTGCCGATTGCACGGCGATCTTCTCGGTCTGGGTGGCGTTCTCGGCGCTCTGCTTGATGTTCGCCGTCATCTGTTCCATGGCGCTCGAAGCTTCTTCGGCCGAGGCAGCCTGTTCACTGGCCCCTTGTGAGAGTTGCATAACCGCCGAACTCAGCGCGGAACTGCCCGTGGCCACCTCACCGGCAGCGGTTTTGATATCGGTGGCCGTCCGGCTTAGCCCCGCCACCATTTCCTCCATCGCCTGCATAAGCTTGTCTTGCTCGCAGCGGGTTTGAATGATAACGGTCAAATCGCCTTGGGCAATGGCTTGCGCAGCTACCGTCAAATCGTTTGTCGCTTCGATCAGCACGTTCAAGTTTTCCTTGATCATGTTGAAATCGCCGTGGTAAACGTCGTTGATTCTGTCCGGCGTGTCGCCTTTGCTGATGCGATCCACATAGTTCGCCGATATTTTCAGCGGCCCAATCAGGGCATCCAGCGTTTCATTGACCCCTTTCATCACGCCGCGAAAGTCGCCTTGATGGCGAGCCAAATCGGCCCTTTGCGAAAGGTCGCCTTTGGTTGCCGCGCCGGCCAGCGTGACCGCGTCCGCGACCAGCGTCTGAATCGCCTGCACGGTGGCGCTCAGCGCGCCGTTGATCTTTTGAAAGTTTTCGGCCACGCCCGCCAGATCTTCATCTACCGCATCGAGCGTTGTATCAATGGCGGCTAAGTCGCCTTGTGAGACCTTGATCAAATTGCCCACCAGCCGCGTCACTTCACGGCTTTGATACTCCGCCTGGTTGCGCATCTTCTGCGCGGCCGCCAAACGTTCCATAGCTCCGGAGACCAATGTGCCTACGTTGCGCAGCGCGTCTAACCGCCCTTCCGACGGATCGAGCGTCTCCAGCGCGAAGAAATCCATCGTGCCGACGATTTGTCCGCCCATGCTGATCGGGAAACAAACGCCCGACTTCACGCCCGCCCGTTGCGCCGGTTCGCGCCGGCTGCAATCCGTCATCGTGCCCAGATCTTTCACCACCGTTAACTGCCGCGCTTGCCATGTCTTGCCCGCGAATCCCTGGCCTTCGGCAAACACGCTTTCCCGGGTCACGCGCCGGAACTCATCGCTGACCGATCCCGATTCCACCAGAAATTTCAACACGTTGCGGCTTTTGTCCACGACCCAATACGAGCCGTACGCCATATTGAACGCTTTGCGCACCGTTTCGAGCGCGAGCCCAGCCGCTTCAGAAACCGTGGCCGCTCGCCCTACCGCTTCTAATACCTGGTTCACCGCGCGCGTATCGGCCGCCGCTTCTGCCTGCCGTTCGCTTTCGCGCACTCGTTCAATGGCCGCCGAAACCAATTGCCCTACGTTGCGCAATGCGTTCAGCCTTTCGGGTGATGGCTGCAAGGTGTCAAGAGTAAAGAAATCCATGGTGCCGGCTACTTGCCCACCAACCAGAATTGGGAAGCAAATGCCTGATTTCACGCCCGCGCGTTGTGCCGGATCACGCCGGCAACAGTCGGTGACCTCCGCTAAGTCGGCTACGAACACCAGATCGCGCGCTTTCCAGGCCCGCCCGCAGAAACCTTCACCTTCGCGAAATGCCGCCTTGGCCGTCACATCGCTGAATTCCTGGGTCACTTTGCCCGACTCGCTGAAGAAACGCAGCGTATTGCTCTGTTTTTCCACCACCCAATACGATCCGTATCCCCAGCCAAACGCGCTTCTCACTGTGTCCATGGCCACGCGCGAGGCTTCTACCTCGGTGGTCGCTTTGCCAATTGCTTGCAATACCTGATTCACCGCCGCCGTATCGGCCGCCGATTCCTTCGCTATGCGGCTGTCTTCAATCCGTTCGAGTGCCGCTGAAACTAAATGCCCTACGCTGCGCAGCGCGTCCAATCTCTCCTGGGTAGGCGTCAATGTTTCCAGCGCAAAAAAGTCCAGCGTGCCCACTACTTTGTCATGCACAATCACCGGCATACAGATGCCCGATTTCACGCCCGCCCGCCCTGCTACCGGGGCGCGCACGCAATCGTGCAACTCAGCCAGATCCGCTACGAAAACCAGCTCACGCGAACGCCATGCCCTGCCGCTCAACCCCTGCCCTTCACGGAACGATGATTCCAGCGTCACCTGCTGAAATTCGCGGTTCACCGAACCCGATTCCACTGCGAATCGCAACACATTCGCCTTCGCGTCTATCGCCCAATACGAACCATAGGCCCAGCCGAAGGCCGATCGTACCGATGCCAGCGCAATCGAGGCGGCTTCCTGCACGGTGGAGGCGGCAGACAAGTCGCTCACCACACTGGTAACTGCTTTGGCATCGGCCGAGGTTTGTTTCTGCAACTCGGCCTCTTGTTTTGCCTGCCGCAATTCGCCGGCGCACAGTTCAATCAACTCGTTGAGCCCGGTCAGCGTCTCTTTGGTGCGCCCCTCGCTGCCGTTCAAGGCTACGCGCGCTTGCCAGTTTCCCTGGCGCACCTCACCCTTGAGAACTGCAATTCCTTGCGCAATCGATTGAATGGCAGGATCGGGCCGAACGGAAGCTTTTTTCATGCGAAGCTGAGATACCTCTTTTGCTGAGGGTGGTTCATCGGCAACCACTCCCATTAGATGTATCGGCTTAGTCTCCGTGAATCTTTACCCGTTCTAGTTCAATCTGGCTCTAGGCGGGCGACCGGTCATTTATATGTATGGCGAGAGTAAACTCCCGTACGCTTTTCGCCTTCGGGCCATTCATCTCCGCCAACTCCTAGCAGTTCGATCAGTGTTCCTGTTAAACTAAAACAGTTCATCCTCAAATCCGGTTAGAGGCCTTAGCCTACGGCATAGCCGAACCTCACCCGAAATAAAAATCTAGGAGTTTAAGGGCTGTTCATGAAATATATTTTCACTTCTGAGTCTGTCACCGAGGGACACCCCGATAAAATTGCGGACCAGGTATCCGACGCTGTACTAGATGCTGTTTTGGCCGAAGATCCTACCGGCCGCGTCGCCTGCGAAACGCTCGTTACTACGGGAATTTGCATCGTTGCCGGCGAAATCACCACAAAAACCTACGTAGACGTCCCTAAATTGGTCCGCAACGTGATCGATGGCATTGGCTATAACGATGCTTCCTTCGGTTTTGACTCAAAGACGTGCGCCGTCGTAAATATGATACAGTCCCAATCTCCGGATATCGCCATGGGTGTGGATACGGGCGGAGCGGGCGATCAGGGCCTCATGTTCGGCTATGCCTGCAATGAGACCGAAGAATTGATGCCGTTGCCCATTTCGCTTGCTCACAAGCTGGTCAAGCGGCTCAGCGATTCGCGCCGCTCCAAGGAATTGACCTATCTGCGACCGGACGGTAAAAGCCAAGTGAGCGTGGAGTATGTCGATGGTAAGCCCAAGCGCATAGAAGCCGTGGTCATTTCCACGCAGCATGGCGAAGAAGTCTCGCAGGAACAGCTGGTTGCCGACGTGAAGAAATTCATTATCGACCCGGTTATCCCTGCTGACATGGTGGATTCGCAAACCAAGTTTCATATCAATCCCACCGGCCGCTTCGTCATCGGCGGTCCGCACGGCGATACCGGTTTAACCGGTCGCAAAATCATTGTGGATACTTATGGTGGCATGGGCCGGCATGGCGGCGGCGCTTTCTCCGGCAAAGATCCGACCAAGGTCGATCGCTCGGCGTGCTACATGGCTCGCTACGTGGCCAAAAATATCGTCGCGTCCGGTTTGGCAGACCGCGCCGAAGTGCAATTGGCCTATGCCATCGGCGTCGCCGAACCGGTGTCCATCATGGTCAACACCTTCGGTACAGGCAAGGTTGACGATGCCCGCCTGGCCGAAATCGTTCGTGAAAACTTCTCGCTTACCCCGGCGGGCATGATCAAGTCGTTGAATTTGCGCCGCCCGGTTTACCAGAAAACCGCTGCCTTCGGTCACTTTGGCCGCAGCGAGGACACGTTCACCTGGGAAGCGACGGATAAAGCTAATGCATTGCGCGAAGCAGCGCAATTGACTTCAGTAGCCTAAGGTATTGAAGGCTTGCGGGAGAAAGACGAGGTTATGTCCACACAAGCCGTTGGAGCGGTACAGAGTGACGTGCGAGACCTCGCGCTCGCTGAGCGCGGCAAGCGCCGCATCGAATGGGCCTTTCAGTCGATGGCGGTGTTGCAGGGAATCAGAAAGCACATTATCAAGGCGCAGCCTTTCGCAAACTTCCGCATCGCGGCGTCGCTGCATATCACGCCGGAAGCGGCTAACCTGATGATCACCTTGCGCGACGGCGGTGCCAACCTCGTGTTGTGCGCCGCCAGTCCTAACTCAACCCATGACGACGTGGCGGCGAGTATCGCCAAGGACTACAACATCCCGGTCTTTGGGATCTGCGGCGAGGGCCAGGAAGTCTTTGACGTTCATTTACGGACCGTAATTGCGTCGCAGCCGCAACTCGTCATCGACGACGGTTCCGCGCTCACCGCTACGCTGCATGAAAAATATCCAGAAGCCATGCCGGAGATTTTAGGCGGCACGGAGGAGAGCGCCGGTGGTGTGGCCCGCATGCGCGCCGCCGGCAAAGAGAATCTTTTGGGCTTTCCGGTGGTTGCCGTTAGCGAGGCTTCCACGAAACTGATTTTCGACAACCGCTGTGGTACTGGTCAAAGCACCCTTGACGCGATTTGCCGCACCACGGGCGTCTTGGTGGCTGGCTTGAATGTAGTGATTGTCGGCTATGGTCCCTGCGGCCGCGGCTTGGCGGCCCGGGCCCGCGGCTTGGGCGCTAACATCATCGTGTGCGAAATCGACCCCCCGCGCGCGCTCGAGGCCATCATGGACGGCTATCGTGTCCTCGCTTTCGCCGATGCCGCCGCCTTGGGCGACATCTTCATCACCGTCTCCGGTAACCGCCACGTCGTCGGCCGCGAGCATTTTGACAAGTTTAAGAACGGCGCAATTCTCTGTAACGCCGGCCATTCCAACGTGGAAATCGATATTGAAAATCTTGCTATGGCAGCGCTCTCGCGGCGCCAAACACGCGATTTCGTCGAGGAGTTTGCCATGCGCGACGGCCGCCGCCTGTACTTGCTGGGCGAAGGCCGCCTCATCAACTTAAACGCCACCGAAGGCTTGCCCGCCTCTGTCATGGATATCTCTTACGCCACTCACGCTCTCAGTGCCGAATACCTAATTAAGTGCAACGGTGCTCTGCCTAAGCAGGTCTTGCCCGTGCCTGCTGAGATCGACCGCCAGGTGGCTCGCATCAAGCTTGAATCGATGGGTGTTAAAATCGATCGGCTGTCGGTGGACCAGGAACAATATCTGGCCACTTGGTTCCACTCCTGAATCCCCCCGCCGGACCCGATTGGTTCGTGCGACATTGAAATTAATACTGGATCATATAGAAACGTGTCAACAGTCGCAGATTGCAAACGCTCTCTTGAAGTCGAAATCCCCGTTGAAGATGTAGAGCGGGCCCGCCAGAAAGCCACCGAGGCCATTCGTCAAAAAGTCCGCCTTCCTGGTTTTCGCCCCGGCAAGGCGCCCGCCAGCATGATTGAATCGCGCTTTGAAAGCGATATCCGCCAGGAAGTGCTCGAACAACTTCTGCCGCAGGCTTTTCGCTCGCGCGTCGAAAAGGAAGAGCTGCGGGTAGTGGGTCAACCCAATATCAGCGATCTGAAGTACGAGCGCGGCCAACCGATTCGTTTTAAAGCCGATTTTGAAGTCGCCCCCGATTTTGAGATCGCCGATTATCACGGTCTGCCCGTCAAGTACGAAGAGCCTGTCGTTTCCGACGACGAGGTTGCGGAACGCCTTGAGCTGATGCGCGAGCGCAAGGCCGAATTCGTCAATCTCGATCCACGCCCGGTCCAGGATAAGGACTTTGTTGTGGTTGGTCTCCAGTCGCTCACCGGGCTGGCTGAGCCGATCGATCAGGATACGACCATTGAGGTAGGCGGCGTTGATACCTTCCCTTCGTTCACCGAAGCGCTGCTGGCCGCCAATCCGGGCGAAGCCAAAGAAGCCGAAGTCACCTATCCGGAGGAGTATGGCGAACCCAAACTCGCCGGCAAAACCGTCCGCTTTGCGCTCACGCCTAAAGTGATTCAGAAGAAAGAACTTCCTGCGCTCGATGATGAATTTGCCCGCGACTTGGGCGATTATCAATCGCTCGAAGAACTGCGCGACTTTGTACGCAAGTCCATCTTTCACGAAAAACAGCAGGCCGCCCAACGCGCCGCCAAGGAAGCTTTGATTGACCGTTTGGTTGAAGCGAATGATTTCCCCATTCCGGAAGCCTATGTGAATCGCCAAATTGAGAACCAACTGCATATGCAGATTCGCCAGGCTACCGGCCGCGATATCGATCTCAGCAAGCTCAATCTGGATTGGAATAAAGTCAAGGAAAAGCAGCGCGACCCGGCCGTGCGCAGCGTGAAGGCCTCCTTGTTACTCGAAAAGGTTTCTGAGAAGGAAGGCATTAACGCCACGCGCGATGAAGTAGACCGCGAAGTTCAACGGATTGCCCAGCAGGACCGTGAGCCCATCCCGGTCGTCCGGGCCCGACTGGAAAAGGATGGCACGTTAGCCCGTATCGCCAGCCACATCCAGACGGAAAAGACTCTACAGTTTCTCTTCGAGCAGGCGCAAAAACAAGTCTAAATGCTGACCTTGAACTTACTCAGTACGAAGCAGGAGCCGCGCCGAATCGGAGCCGGGAGGGTTAGCGACTTGGTTCGCAGCCCCCTCAGTTTTTCCTTCCCCCAAACCTCCCGTAAACACCCTAGTGCTGTTATACTGGAGCTGAAACTTCTTCCGGTCAGGTCCGAAAGATCCTGTGTGGTCTTTCAACGTTTAGGAGACTTAGCTTGAAGCGCACAACAGACGATTCCCTCCGCTGTTCGTTCTGTCATAAAAGTCAAGATGTTGTCGGTAAGCTCATCTCCTCCCCCAGTGACTACCCGCGCGCCTATATATGCGACGAATGCATCGCCGTATGCAACTCGATCATTGAAGACGATCGCCATGAAAAAAGCTACGGTTCGCCCGGTAAGTTGCCCCGTCCGTTGGAACTGAAGGAATACCTCGATCAGTACGTCATCGGTCAGGAAGCGACCAAAAAGAAGCTCGCCGTCGCCGTATACAACCACTACAAGCGCATCCAAATGAACAAGCAGCGCGGCAGTGAAGTGGAGCTTTCTAAGTCGAATATCTTATTGATCGGTCCTACCGGTACCGGCAAAACGTTGCTGGCACAAACCCTCGCCCGCATTCTGGATGTCCCCTTCGCCATTGTCGACGCCACCACCCTCACCGAAGCGGGCTATGTGGGCGAGGACGTGGAAAATATTATCCTGCGCCTCTTGCAGAATGCCGATTGGGACGTGCAGCGCGCGCAAACCGGCATCATTTATATAGACGAAATCGACAAGATCGGCCGCAAGGATGAAAACCCGTCCATTACGCGCGATGTCTCCGGCGAGGGCGTGCAGCAAGCGCTTCTCAAGATTCTCGAAGGTACGGTCGCCAACGTTCCGCCGCAAGGCGGTCGCAAACATCCTCACCAGGAGTTCACGCCGGTCGATACCACGAACATCTTGTTCATCTGCGGGGGCGCTTTCATCGGCCTGGAAAAAGTGATTGCGCGGCGCGTCGGAACCAAGTCGATCGGCTTCATTCCGCCTGACGAAAAGGATGCCCGCCGTTCTAGCATAGTGCGTCGCGATGTAGATCTATTAGCCCAATGCCAGCCCGTTGACCTTATTAAATACGGTTTCATTCCCGAGTTCATTGGCCGCATGCCCGTGACCGCGATTCTCGAAGACCTCTCGAAGGAAGCATTGGTCCAGATCCTCACCAAACCCAAAAACGCCATCATCCGTCAGTACCAGAAACTTTTTGAGTTTGAAAATGTTAAGCTCAAGTTTAGTGATGATGCCCTCGAAGCTGTCGCGCAGCTTGCGATGGAAAGAAAAGTGGGCGCGCGCGGTCTCCGCATGATCCTTGAGGATTTAATGCTGGACCTCATGTATTATCTTCCAACGTTCAAAAAGATTCGCGAATTTGTAGTGACCAAAGAAATGGTCTTGTCGCAGAAAATCAACATGGCTGTGCTTGAAAAAGCCGGCTAGGCGGCGCTTCGTAAGCTTAATTAAATTCCGATCCATGAAAGCCGCCGGTATGGGGCTACGATCTGGACTCACCAAAATTTTTCCTCGCAATTGGGTGGCATAAGCCGCCCAGAAAGTCACGATGGTTACGACTAAAGACAAAACGGATACTAAACGCTTACCAATGATGCCCATTCGGGACGTCATCATTTTTCCGTATATGATGACCCCGTTTGTGGTCGGTCGGGAATCAAGCGTACGCGCCTTGGAAGAGGCTCTGCTAGGTGATAAGAAGATTTTCCTGGCAACGCAGCACGATGCTTCGGTGGATGAGCCCCGGCCCGACGAGATCTATTCGGTCGGAACCGTCGCCAATATTGTGCAGAGCCTCAAACAGCCGGATGGCAACATCAAAGTTCTGGTAGAAGGCGTCGAACGCGGCAAGATTATCTCTGTTAGCGAAGAAGAAGGTTATTTCCGCGCCGTTATCAAAACCGTTAGTTATAAGGTGGAGTCCGGCAGCCAGTTAGAAGGTCTCATCAGCCGTGTTACAACGCTGTTCGAGCAATACGTCAAGCTGAGCCAAAACTTGAATTACGAAACCATGGTCGCCGCCATTCGCGTCGACGATCCGGGTAAGCTCGCTGATACCGTGGGCGCCAATCTGCAGCTCACCATTGAAGAGCGCCAGGAACTTCTCGAAATTTTCGATCCGATCGACCGTCTCACCCGCGTCGCCGATCTGCTCGACATCGAAATCGAAAAGCTCAATGTCGACCGCACCATTCAGGGCCGCGTCAAGCGCCAGATGGAGCGCGCGCAAAAAGAGTATTACCTCAATGAAAAAATCAAGGCCATCCAGAAGGAACTCGGCCGCGGCGAAAAGAGCGAGTACGACGAGCTCAAAAAGAAAATCGACGCTGCTGGCATGACCAAAGACGCGCATGAGAAGGCTATTGCCGAACTCAAGCGCCTGGAAGGCATGCCTCCCATGTCCGCCGAGTCCACCGTTTCCCGCAATTATCTCGATTGGCTGCTCGCCGTACCGTGGAAGAAGCGCACCAAGGAAATTCGCGATCTGCGCTACGCCCGCCAGGTGCTCGAAGGCGATCACTACGGTCTTGAAAAAATCAAGGAACGCATTCTCGAATTTCTCTCGGTCCGCCGCTTGGTGCAGAATCCCAAAGGCTCGATTCTCTGCTTCGTTGGCCCTCCCGGCGTAGGCAAAACTTCGCTTGGCATGTCCATTGCTAAGGCGACCGGCCGCAAGTTTGTGCGCCTCTCGCTCGGCGGCGTACGCGACGAAGCCGAAATTCGCGGCCATCGCCGCACTTACATCGGCGCGCTCCCGGGCCAGCTGATTCAGATGATGAAAAAGGCCGGCACCAAGAACCCGGTCATCATGCTCGACGAGATGGACAAGATGTCGATGGATTTCCGCGGCGATCCCTCCGCCGCCTTGCTCGAAGTTCTCGATCCCGAACAAAACTACATGTTCATGGATCATTACCTCGACGTCGAATACGACTTGCGCGAAGTGTTCTTCATTGCCACCGCCAACGTGCTGCACACCATTCCTCCGGCTTTGCAGGACCGCATGGAGGTCATCCGCCTTTCCGGCTATACCGAAGTCGAAAAGCTTGAAATCGCCAAGCGCTTCTTGGTCAACAAGCAGCGCAAAGACACCGGTGTGGGAGAGGAGCAGGTGGAATTCGCCGATGCCGGCTTGCAGACGCTGATTCAGAGCTATACGCGTGAAGCCGGCGTCCGCAATTTGGAACGCGAAATCGGCAATCTGTGCCGCAAAGTAGCGCGCAAAGTGGTAGAAGCTCAATCGGCCAATGACGAAGCGCCGGTGCAAGCCGATGGCCCGCTCGAAATGATTGAAGACGAAGTTCAACCCGTGGAAGAAGCTGCTGCCGCGGTGGCGGTCGCCGCCGAGCCCGTGAAGAAAAACGGCAAGAAAAAAGCGAAAAAAGAAGAAGCTCCGCTCATTCCGATTCCCAAAATTACCATTACGCCCGAAGTCGTCACGGAAATGCTCGGGCCTGCCAAGTTCCGCGATACCGATCTCGATAAACAAAACGAAATCGGCGCCACCACGGGATTGGCGTGGACCGAAGTGGGAGGTTCCATCCTAACCACGGAAGCAACCGTCATGGAAGGCCGCGGCAAACTCACTACCACCGGCAAACTGGGCGACGTGATGCAGGAATCTGCCCAAGCCGCCATGAGCTATGTCCGCTCGCGCGCGCAATACCTTGGCCTTCCCAAGGATTTCTACCGCCATCTCGATATCCACGTGCATGTCCCCGAAGGCGCTATCCCGAAGGATGGACCCTCGGCCGGCATTACCATCGCCACCAGTATTTGCAGCGCGCTCACCACCATCCCGGTTCGTTGCGATCTGGCCATGACCGGCGAAATCACCGTCCGCGGGCGCGTTCTGCCCATCGGCGGCCTTAAGGAAAAATTGCTTGCCGCTCACCGTCACGGCATCCGGGAAATTATTCTTCCCCGCGAAAACGAGCGAGACCTGGTCGATATTCCGGAAAATATCCGGAAAGATATGAAGATGAATTTCGTCTTCTCCATGGACGAAGTTTTGAAGATCGCGCTGGAACGCGAGCTGGTGGCCCTGCCGCTGGCTCCGGCCGGAGCCGCCGAATTGGTGGCCCGCCCAGCCGAAGATAATTTGACGCATTGATTCTGATCGAATTGAAAAAAGAGAACTGAGGGCAAGCCGTGGCAACGCATGTAGCAGAAGCCAGCGCCAACCTGATCATTAGCGCGGCGAGTCCTCAGCAGTTTCCCCCTGAACCTCCGTTGGAACAGTGTTCGGAAACCGGCCCTTGGGAAGTCGCTTTCCTCGGCCGCAGCAATGTGGGCAAGTCAAGCTTGTTGAACGCTATCGTGCGTCAGCCGGGACTGGCGTTTACCAGTTCCCGGCCCGGTTGCACGCAATTGATAAACTTTTATCGTATCGGCGACGACCTTCGTTTCGCCGATCTACCAGGCTACGGATACGCGCAGGTTTCGCTGGAAGAGCGTGCGCAGTGGAAGGACCTGATTGAAAGCTACCTGCTGTCTCGCGATAGCTTGGCGCTTTCTTTCCTGCTCCTCGACGCCAGGCGTGGCTGGATGGATAAGGACCTGGAACTCAAGTCCTGGCTCGAGTTCCATAACCGTCGCTTTCAGGTGATCGTCACCAAGGTCGACAAACTCAAAAGCAAAAATCAACTAAAAACCGGAATGGATGCCATCCAGAAGCAATTGTATGGACAGCAAGCCATTCCGTTCTCGGCCATCGACGGCCGGGGAGTGAGGGAAATTTGGCAAATCATCTCGAAGATCAAGAACAAGCAGTAGCCCCCGCGGCCGTCACCGAAGACGCGCCCAACGAGAAGCCACTAGAAGTATCCGGCGAAGGCAAACCTGCTGAAGAGGCTAGCCCTGCTAGCGAAGAAAAAATCGGCGTCTCTGAAGCCAAGGATTTGAAAGCGGAAAAACCTGCTTCCCGGCCGAAGACAGCCGAAGCCAAGGGCAACGGCAAAGCGCCTGAAGCCAGACCCGTGGCTAAGGCTGTCCCTGAAATTAAACCGCCTGTGGAAAACAAGGCCCCTTCTTCGGAACAGTTGCAGGCCGCTCAGCCACCCATCCCACCGGCGGTGCTCGCTCAGGCCCAACCCGCCCAAACCCAACTGGGTCCAGGTGCTCAGCCGCGCCGCGGTCGCCATTCCATCGGCAATACCGGCCAACAAGGCCAAAAGAATGGCGCCGTCACTCTCGACCTGGTCGAACTCAAGGACATGAGCATCCAAGCCTTGAACCAGATCGCCAAGGATCTGAACGTCCCCGGCGCAGCTGGCCTGCGCAAGCAAGAGCTGATTTTCAAAATCCTCCAAACGCAAGCTGAAAAGAGCGGTCTCATCTTCTCCGAAGGCGTTCTCGAATGCCTTCCCGATGGCTTCGGCTTTTTGCGCGCGCCGGAGTACAACTATCTGCCCGGTCCCGACGACGTCTACGTCTCACCCTCGCAGATCCGCCGTTTCGATCTGCGCACCGGCGATACCGTTTCCGGCCAGATCCGCCCTCCCAAGGAAGGCGAACGCTACTTCGCGCTCATCAAGGTTGATGCCATCAACTTCGAACCGCCGGAAGAAGCGCGCAACAAAATCTTCTTCGACAACCTGACGCCCCTTTATCCCGATAAGCGCTTTAAGCTCGAAACTTCCAAAGATAACTTCTCGGGCCGCGTGATGGATCTCCTCACCCCGGTCGGCAAAGGCCAGCGCGGCTTGATCGTCGCGCCGCCCCGCACCGGCAAAACCATGCTGTTGCAGAGCTTGGCCAATTCCATCACCACCAATCACCCGGAAGTCAACCTTATCGTTCTGCTCATCGACGAGCGCCCGGAAGAAGTCACCGATATGCAGCGCTCCGTGCGCGGCGAAGTCATCAGTTCCACCTTCGATGAACCCGCTTCCCGCCACGTGCAGGTGGCCGAAATGGTCATCGAAAAAGCCAAACGCCTGGTCGAGCATAAGCGCGATGTAGTCATCCTGCTCGATTCCGTCACCCGTCTGGCGCGCGCCTACAACACCGTAGTTCCACCCTCCGGCAAAGTGCTCTCCGGCGGTGTCGATTCCAACGCACTGCAGCGCCCCAAGCGCTTCTTCGGCGCGGCCCGCAACATCGAAGAAGGCGGATCGCTCACCATCGTCGCGACCGCGCTCATTGATACCGGCAGCCGCATGGACGACGTCATCTTCGAAGAATTCAAAGGCACTGGCAACATGGAAATCCACCTTGACCGCAAGCTTGTCGACAAGCGCGTTTTCCCCGCCATCGACATCAACAAAAGCGGTACCCGCAAGGAAGAGTTGCTCATGCCGCGCGAAGAACTCAACCGCGTTTGGGTCTTGCGCAAAGTGCTCAATCCGCTCTCGCCTGTCGAATCCATGGAACTGCTGCTCGATAAACTCGGCCGCACCCGTTCCAATGCCGAATTCCTCGCCGCCATGAGTGGCTGATCGCTTCCTTAATCGATGGGCCGCATCCGCATTCTTTCCGATAACGTCGCCAATAAAATCGCGGCCGGGGAAGTGGTGGAGCGGCCCGCTTCCGTTGTAAAAGAACTTCTCGAAAATTCGCTCGACGCCGGCGCTACCGAAATCCGCATCGACGCCGAAAACGCCGGCCGCCGCCTCCTCCGCATTCAAGACGACGGCTGCGGCATGTTGCGCGACGACGCCATGCTCGCCTTCGAGCGCCACGCCACCAGCAAACTCAGCGACGTCAAAGATCTCCTCGCCATCTCGACCCTCGGTTTTCGCGGTGAAGCGCTGCCTTCCATCGCCTCCGTCAGTCGCCTGATTCTCGAGACGCGCTCCGCCGACGAGCAAACCGGCGCAAAAGTCGAAATCGCCGGCGGCAAGTTATTGAAGTGCGATGAAATCGCCCGCCCGCGCGGCACCACCATCACCGTCCGCGACCTGTTCTTCAACGTTCCCGCCCGCAAAAAGTTCCTGCGCTCCGATCAAACCGAACTGGCGCACATCGGATCGCTCGTCACTCACTACAGCCTCGGCCATGCCAACAAGCGTTTCGAGCTTTATCACGAAGGCCGCGAACTGCTCAACGTCAGCCCGGTCGAAAGCCTGCGCGACCGCGCCTTTCAGGTCTTCGGCTCGGAAATCATGCAAGACCTCATCGACTTCCCCTCGCGCACGTTCGAAGTCAAGCTCCCCACGCCCGAACCCGAATCGGCCGATTTCACCCTCGAAGGTCTCGTCTCCGGCCCCCACGTCCAAAAACTTAATCGCAATTCCATTTTCCTCTTCGTAAACGGCCGTCTCATTCGCGATAAAGTTCTGCTGCACGCGCTCTCCGCCGCGTATCACAATTTGATGCCGCCCGGCTGCTATCCCTTCGCGTTGCTTTTCTTGAATTGCGATCCGAGTGAAGTCGACGTCAACGTTCATCCCTCCAAAACCGAAGTGCGCTTTCGTCACGGCTCCGCTGTCCACGATTTCGTCCGCGACGCCGTGCGCGAAATTCTCATGGAGAGCCGCCCCGTCTCGAACATCCCCATGCCCGCGTCTCCGCTGCCGCAGCGCCGCTCCGAACTCGTCGTACAACGCGCCGCCGCGCTCCCGTTCTCTGAATACTCCGCCATCTCCGAACTAGATGAGCCGCCTATTTCCGAACCCGAAACGCAGGGCACGGAACTGCCCTCCGTCTCTGTCGTCTCAGAGTTTTCACCTACTCACAACTGGCCCACGCCGGCAACTGCTGCCGCACCGGCTCCAATTTCGCCAACGACGACCCTCCGCCGCATCCCCGACACTCACGGCGCACTCGACGGCCTGCCTGCCGACTGGGAGCGCATCGATTCTCTCGCTGCCCTCACCGATCTCCGCCCCCTCGGCCAGCTCCACGACAGCTTCATCGTCGCCGCCGGTCGCGACGGCCTTTGGATCATCGATCAGCACGTCGCCCACGAACGCATCTTGTTTGAACAGGTGCTCCGCCAGCGCGCCGCCGGCAATGTCGAGATTCAACAGCTTCTCATGCCCATCGTCCTGCAGCTAACACCTGGCCAGGAATTCGAATACGCCCGCATCGCCGACGAACTCAACGCCTACGGCTTCGAGGCCGAACCTTTCGGCCAGCGCACCATCGCCATCAAATCGTCTCCTGCCGGCGTCGGCCCCGCCGACATCGAAAAAATCGTCTTCGAAATCCTCGAAATCGCCGAACGCGAATTCCGCTCCGCCTCCCTCGACGAAATCCGCCGCAGCCTCTGCGCCACCATCGCCTGCCGCGCCGCCATCAAAATCAACATGCGCCTCGAACCCAAGAAAATCGACTGGCTCCTCCGCGCCCTCGCCGCCTGCGAATACCCCATGACCTGCCCGCATGGCCGCCCGATTGCCCTACGCTATAGCACCAAAGATATTCTCAAGAGTTTTCATCGAATTTAAATGATGCAAGTCGGACGCTGAATCGATCAGTGTGTCGCGCTCTCCCGAGCAACTAACAATGCGTGCCCCGTTTCATAGAACTGACGAGTCATCTCGTGGATCAGCTTAGATTGGATGCCCCTGGTCCCAATCCAACCGGCACGCACACTCGCAACGAACTCCGAAATCGTGAGGTATCGGGTGGAGTTCTCAAATGTAATTTGGGGCCCGCCGTGCTTGCCCTTCGGCCCGGCAGGCCCGAGCATGAAGCGCATGTACTCGCGAGGGATATACATTCCCTTGATGAGCTCGCCCGACGCGGGATTGAGACCC